>Ga0272446_1003581_pt1 | contig 19383 bp, 11 predicted proteins | sample YNPCB0061_FD_194587 | JGI IMG/M metagenome (GOLD analysis project Ga0272446, IMG submission 194587) | Hot spring microbial mat communities from Yellowstone National Park, WY, United States - YNP-CB-006-1 | ecosystem: Environmental > Aquatic > Thermal springs > Hot (42-90C) > Sediment | place...
TGGATGCTGGTGGCCGAGTATATGTTCGTCAGCAAGGGCCGGCGTAACATCGTCATGGCCTTGATCGCCATGCTGACCGGCCCGATCGGCGTGCTGATCGCCTGGCTCACACCCCCCAGGCGAGTAGCTCCCTGAACTTAAGACACGGCCCTACTGTAGCGCATTTGCGCTTCGCGTGCCGTGTATACTTGACCTATGACGCGTACAATCCTGCCGCTCAACCCTACGGCTCTCACGTTTAGTGGCCATGAGACGTTTATCCTCCGCAGCAACTGGCTGAAGAAGGCATACGATCTGCTTTGCACCGATCCCGGGCTGTTCTACCGTGAAGATGCCTTTGTCAGTCTGGGCGTCGGCAAGAACATGGCTCAGTCGATCCGCCACTGGGGGCGCGTCTGCAACGTTTTCCAGGCTGAACAGCGCGGGTTTCACCGGGCCACATGGTTGGGTGAGACCCTCTTCGATGATGAGACAGGATGGGATCCTTTCCTGGTCACAGTGACCAGCCGATGGCTTCTCCACTATCAGCTTGTCTCACGCCCCGAGGCAGCCTTCACATGGTATTACACGTTCAACGTGATGCGTCGCGGCGAGTTCACCGCAACGCAACTTGCCGGACAGATCTGCGATCTCACTACCGAGCTCGGTGGTAAGTCACCCTCGTTGGCCACGATCAACCGTGACATCGACTGTTTCCTCCGCTGTTACCTTCGCCCTAACAGCACGCAACTCGCCATTGCCGCCGAGGACACACTGCACTGTCCGCTCCACGAACTAGATCTCATCCAGCAGGTCCCTGGCCAGCCAAGCTACCGGCTCGTGAGTGCGCCACGCGTCGATCTGGCCGACGCCCTTGTCGCCTATGCAGCCCTCCAGCAGGCTCGTGCCCTTGGCCGATCAACGGTTGCCTTCAACGAACTTGCGTACGGCGAGCGCTCGCCTGGTCGCATCTTCCGCATCGACGAGGACGCACTGCTCGCCCGTCTTCTACGTATGGAGACGGTAACTGGTGGGCAAGCCGTTTACGCTGAGAGTGGAGGCATCCGCCAGCTTGCGTGGCGCCAACCAAACAACAGGGATGTCGATCGTGCGTTGCTCGACGCTGCTTTTGCCCAGGAGGGTCGCCATGCCTGAACACGCCACCCTCACCGTCGCACCGCGCTTTACTCGCTCTGTCCACATCAAGCGCGACTTTCGCGATCTGCGTCACCGTCTCGATGGTTACCAGGTAACGCCGCTCGTCTTGCAGGCTGCCGCTCGAGTCGTAGCTGGCCTCTCCACCGGGAGTGCCGAGCGGGCATTCTCAGTTGTCGGTCCCTTCGGTGCGGGCAAGTCGGCCTTTGGATTGTTCGTCGCCCACTTTTTGCAGCGTAGCCCGCAGGCAAGGCGTCAACTCCTGAACTCACTACGAGTCACCGATGCCGATACGCTGCTACCGCAAGACGCCCCATCACTGCTGGCAGTGCTCGTCCCGGCCAACAACAACTCGCTGCGCCAGGCCGTGCTCATCGCATTGCGTGATGCGGTGCAGGACCTGCGGCTACGCACATCTGCGCTCGACCAGTTGAGTCTCCAACTTGACCAGGCGGCACATGATCCTAACTTCGACCCCGACCGTGTTGCCAGGTTGTTGGCGGAGACGGCGCGGTTGCTGCGCCTGCAGGGCCACTATGACGGCATCCTGGTGGTGATCGACGAACTCGGTCAGTTCCTCGACTACGCCGCCCGCCAGGACGACGAGCGGGACCTGTTTGTGCTCCAGAGTCTCGCTGAGATGGCGGCGCGCAGCGGGGAGTCCCCCGTGCTTGTCGTGACCATCCTCCACCAGGCCTTCGAGCGTTACACGCTCAATGCTGGACCAACTCGGCGCATCGAGTGGGCAAAGGTCCAGGGGCGTTTTATTGATCTGCCGTTTCAAGAGCCTGCCAGCCAGATGATCCGCATGGTTGCGGCAGCTCTGCGACCGGAGGGTCGCGACCCGCTGCGAGTCGCTCGTCGCCACTGGATGGATCAGGTGGCAGTCCTCAGCAGTGATCTTGGGCTTCGTCCGCCCGATATCAGTGGTGACGAGTGGCTAACGATCATTTCTGACAGCTACCCAATCCACCCAACCGTGCTGGTCGCGCTGCCATCGCTCTTTCGGCAATTTGCCCAGAATGAGCGCTCGCTCTTCGCCTTCTTGCACGCTGATGAGCCATGGGGACTGCGTGATGTGGCGCGCGTTCAGAGCCAGGCTGGCAATCTGACGATCTATCGGCTTCCACATCTCTTTGCCTATGTGGAAGCGACCCTCGGCCCGAGTCTGTTTGGAAGGGCACGCGGGCAACGCTGGTCGGAACTGGCCGAGGCGCGTGTGGCGATCACGGTTGGCGACCCGCTGCACCTTGATATCCTTACGACAGTTGGCACGATTGGCGCCATGGAACGTGCATCGGGACTGAGGGCCAGCCGAGCGCATGTCGCCTTCGCGCTAGCCGATGACCCAGATGATCGAGCAGTAGCCGATGGGTTGCTCTCTTTGCAGAGCCGGCGCCTGCTTGCATACCGACAGCACCGCGATAGCTACATCATCTGGGAGGGAAGTGACCTTGATCTTGATGCGCTCGCCCAGGAGGCCCGCCGTGACCTCGACGAGCGCCTGGCCCTGGCCGCGCTCCTTCAGCGCTACGCCGATACGACACCGCGTATCGCCAGACGGCAGAGCTACGTGACTGGTGCTACACGCGTTTTCGCCGTGCGCTACATTGATGTAGGACAGTTGAGCGACGCGCTACCAGTTGTTGCTGGCTTTGATGGTGAAATCCTCCATATCGTTCCAACTGATGAGGACGAATTGGAGCAGGCGCTGCGATGGTCCCAAGACCCACAACGGCGTGCTGAGCCCGGACGTATTATCGTCATCCCACGACGTGTTCGCGAGCTTCGTGATCTGCTCCTCGACGTCGCATCGCTCCAAACCCTGCTTGACGAACGGGCCGAACTCGAGCATGACCGACCGGCTCGACGCGAAGTTGCAGGACGCCTCCTCGAAGCCCAGCAAGCCCTCGCGCAGGCAATTACAGACACGTACGGTGCTGAGCGGAGTCGCTGGTTCCACCGGGCTGAAGAGCAGAAAGTCTTTAGTCCGCGACAAATAGATGATGTGCTTACAACTGCTGCATCTACAACATATCCCTTGACGCCACGAATTTGGAATGAGCTTATTGTTCGCCGCCAACTTTCCTCGGCGGCAGCAAAAGCCCGGCGTAATCTTGTCGAGGCGATGCTGACGCGTGCGAGTGATGAGTATTTAGGGCTAACAGGCTATCCGCCTGAGCGCGCAATTTACGAGAGTGTCCTAAGAAAAGGCGGATTGCATCGGAAGGACGAGGTTGGGAACTGGCGCATCGGGCCACCGCCGCCAGATGATCCACTGAACCTTCAGCCTGCTTGGGATGCTCTGGTGCAAAACCTTGATGCACAGGCAGAAAATCCTCAACCGCTTGATAGAATCTTTGCAGCCCTCGAAGGCCCTCCGTACGGCGTCAAGGCAGGTCTAACACCAATTCTTTTTGCCGCTTTGTACGTGGCACGAGCTGGCGAGATCAACCTCTATGAGCGAGGCAGCTACGTGCCACTGCCAGACATGGCCACCTTCGAGCGTATACTTACCCGACCAGAGCACTTTGCGGTACGGTTGAGTCGTGCCGATGGTGCGCGCCGCCAGGTGTATGAACGTCTGGCAAGAGGTCTAGCGCCGCGAGCCCTCAGCCAACCAGTGCAGCCTGCGCTCCTTGCGGTGGCAATGCCACTGCTTCGATTGCTCCATGGGCTTCCCGCCTACACAAAACAGACGCGGCAACTTAGCACAAAGGCACAGGCGATCAGGCAGGCGTTGCGTGAGGCTCGCTCGCCGGACGAACTGCTGTTTGAACGCTTACCCCGAGCGTGCAATGTACCACCCTTCCGTGCTGAAGATCCGGAGTCAGTAGAGCGAGTCGAGGCGTTTGTTACTGCCTTACGCGAAGGGCTTCAAGAACTCCTGGATTCGCACCCTCATCTTCTTTCTGATCTTTCTGCACGAATATGCACTGCTTTTCGTCTGCGCTCGACCGGAGCGAGAGCGAAAATTGAGCTACAGGAGCGCCATCGGTTGATAGTGGACTCAACCAATGATGTTCAAATCCGCGCCCTCGGCGTTCGTTTGGAGACCGCTGACGATGGTAATGATACCTGGGTAGAGAGCTTGGCTGCGCTTCTTACAAAACGCCCTCCGGACCAATGGCACGATAGCGATCTGCCAGCTTTCGAGTATGCCCTAGCCGATCTTGTGCGTCGCTTCCATGCGGCAGAAGATCTGGTTATAGCAGCACGATCACTTCCCGTTGAAGCTCCGCTCCTGCGAATTGGCCTGATCAACGGGCAAGGTGAGATGAGCAGGGTGATTCACGCCGATGTTCAAGACCCCGTCGTCGAGCGGCTTCGCGCCGAACTTATGGAGACACTCAGCCGACATGAACAACTTTCTGCTGATCAGCGCGCTGCAGCCCTCGTAGCCCTTCTCAAATCCCTGTTCGACGAGGCTAGTCAGAAAGAAGGACACAACGATGACAATCAGTGACAACGTCATTCGATCCTGGGCAGAGCGGCCAGGACGACACATATGTAACCTCAGCGGTGGAAAAGACAGTACGGCGCTTGCCATCTTCCTGCGCGACAAGATTCCACAACTGGAGTATGTCTTCTGTGACACGCATAAGGAACTGCCAGAGACGTATGCGTACTTGGATCGTCTCGAAGCGTTTCTCCAGCGGCCAATCATCAAGCTCAATGCACAGCGTGGTTTCGATCATTGGCTCGACATGTATGGGGGTATGCTGCCCTCGGCCCGTGTGCGCTGGTGTACCAGGAAGCTCAAGATTGAGCCATTCGAAGCCTATGTCGGGGAGGAGACCGTATGGAGCTACATTGGAATCAGGGCAGACGAGGAACGTAGTGGGTATGTTTCGACCAAACCAAACATTCATCCAGTGTTTCCATTCAAGGAGTGTGGGATCACAAGAGCAGAGGTTGAGCAATTACTCGCGTCGAGCGGGCTGGGTCTACCTGATTATTATGAATGGAGACAGCGTAGCGGCTGCTATTTCTGCTTTTTTATGCGCTCGAGCGAATGGGTTGGTCTAAAGGAACGACATCCCGACCTTTTTGAGCTAGCAAAGGCGTATGAGACTGAGCGAGGCGGAGAGAAGTTTTACTGGCGTCAACGTGAAAGTCTATCGGAGCTTGAGCGACCCGAGCGCATAGCTCAAATTAAAGCTCAACACGGTTTTCGTCTTGAAGTTGAACGGAAACGTCGTCCAGATCGCCCGCTGATTGAACTTGTCGGTGCCGCTCTCGACGCCGAGGATGACGATCATGGATGCGATATATGCCACTTGTAGATGACCATTGGAGCGTTCTATGTCGGTCGTAAGTAACCCGTTTGTGGACTACCTGAATCGGTACACCACGGCATCACCCGATCACGAGGCTGCCTTTGACGAGTTTCTTGCTCAAGTAAAGCCGCCCTCCGGGGAACCGCTACGCCTAGAAACGCGCGTTGAAGCCTACCTGAAAGAGTGCTTTTCCCAGCCTAATTCGCCATCGATCATCTTGACTGGCAATGCTGGGGATGGCAAGACGTATCTCTGCCGCCAGATTGTCAACGCATACACTGGGAGATCAGTAACCAGTTGGGAGCAGATCGGCGACGGGCCAATTGAGCGCGACGGGCGGCGCCTCTATGTAGTCAAGGACCTCTCAGAGCTTGGTGACAGGCGAGGTGTCGAAGTTCTACGCGGCCTTCTCTCCTCTCTAGTAGGTAACACGACCGACCGCTACCTGATTGCGGCGAATGAGGGACGTCTGCGCGCCCTATGTGCCGAGGACAAGTCGCTCAACGATCTTTACACCAGAATTGATGACCAGCTGGGAAAAGACTCACACGGTGCCTCACGAGAGTTCGTCGTGATCAACCTTAATGACGTAACCACATCATCGTTCGTCCCGGCTGCCCTACGCTGGATGACTCACGACGAGCACTGGAGCGCTTGCCAGCACTGCCCGATTTTCGAACGGTGTCCGGTTCGCCACAACGCGCAAAGGCTAAGCGATACGTATGTCGCTAGCCGAGTGCAGATGCTTTACCAGTTGCTCGAGCACCTGGATATTCACGTCACTGTGCGTGACATGCTTATTCACCTGGCATTTACCCTTACTGGAAACCAACAATGTGACGAACTGCAGATTAAGGATGGTCAGCGAGAGAACCTGAGCGGCTTTTCCTATTACGAGAATATCTGGGGAGGTAAAGTCGATTCGGTGTTCCGACAAAAGGCCAGTGTGGTGCAACACCTGGAACGCTTGCGGATCGGCGATCACTCCCTCTTTGAGATTGATGACTTTATTGTGAATGGTGGCGATAGCGCTACGGCACAGGCTGAGCACCAGCGGATCTTCGCTCAGGCAGTTGATCTCAACCACCGACGCTTTGAACAAGACCGCCGGGCCTATGTTGAGGGTGGCGCAGAACAACGAGCGGAGGATGAGGCGGTGGCCCTAATGCGCTGGTTGCCCCATTGCCGGCGCAAGCTCTTTTTCGAATGGCAACGCGCCGATCTTGTCAATCGCCTTATCCCTTTTCTCTACCTCGACACCTACCTGGACTTGCTGCGTGGCGAGCAGTGCAGTCTCGATCAGGTGCGTCGTGACTTGGTACTGGGTCTCAACCGGGCTTTCTCCCGCCTCTATTTGACTGACTCTGACAATCTCTATGTGACCACGCAGTATCTCCACAGCGGTGAGCAACCCCGTCCCCTTGTCCGGCTATCTATCCCGACAAGTGGGATCGAACTCCGTGTTGATCCCCGCCAGGAGGTCGTCTACGATCGTGATCGGCCCGACTTGTGGCTGCGTATTGCGCCCCCGCCGGTGCTAGCGTTGAGAGAAGGTGCAGCCTCGATGAAGCCGATCGGCTGGCGTCTCAATCTGATGACTTTTGAATATCTGATGCGTCTTGCCCACGGGGGCACCTACAACATCCTGGCTGACGAGTGCGAGTTGAGCGTGCGATCGCTCAAGGACCAGTTGCTGAGCGCCTTTGCGCAAGAACAGGCAAAGGCAGGGCTGATTGAGTTTTTCGTCGCTGAGCGGCGGCGCTACGCCTTGAAAAAGCTACAGATCGACGAGCAGGGCAATCTACGCTCCGGAGGGTAAGGCTATGACGACCCACTACGGCCATTACAAAAACGAGCAGTACCCTATTGCGGCACAGATCTGGGGTCATCGTCTGCGCACTGGTCAGCACTGGATCGAGTATATGCTCGAGTTCCTCAGTGTGCTTGCTGGATTCAAGTACCGCCTGGGCCAAGGTTTACCGGATCGGGATGGGGTAGACAACTACCTGAGCGAATATGTAATCCCGCAGCGGCTTGGTCTGCGCCGCTTCGTCTTTTACGACGAGCGTGAGAAGACCCGCGACAGTCGCGATACCCGAGCCACTTTTGCGCTACGCGCCCAACTGCGGCAACTCCTGGCGGATCCGGACAGGCGAAGTGATGCGGAGTTGCTTGAGCAGGCCCGCTCGCTGCTGCGCTCGTTTTCAGCCATCGAGGAGGATCGGTCCTGGTACGCGAAATCGCTCTTTCCAGTACACGAGGAGTTTCTGCTCTGGGAGGCGCTGCGAAAGGGCTCGACTCTCAAGGAGTACCGGTTCTCTGCCGATGATCTGCCGCTAGCGCAACTCGACCAAGGACTAGAGTTTCGAGCTCGCAACTTCTTTGCCCGCGGTGGAGAGATTTACTACCTCATCATATCTGCCGGAACCGAGAACGACGCTGAACGGCGCTCACGTATCAGTAACCGCCTTCAGAAGCTACTTACCGAGAACAATCAGGCCCTCGGCCACCTTGCGCGCGCGATTGATGCTGCCTGGGGTCATTTGATCGCCACGAACAACGGTCACATTCGTGGAACGTTGGGCTGGATTCCCGATCCTAACTGCGCGCTCTACCGAAATTTCGCCGCGGACCTAGACACCTTCCTCGACAATGATCTCGACTCGCTAGAGTGTCTCGAGTTGTTGGCGCACCTCATCGGCTTCCACATTATCAGCTACATCTACCATCGAGCCCATCCAGCCAGCCATCCTGAGGGGCACCGTTCGGGCAGTTGCCTGGAGGCGTGCCGACCCGAGCTGTTGATCGATCTGTTGGGCGATCAGGACGGCGGTATCGTGCGGGACTGCTCGGCGAGACTGCTGCGAGAGCAAGATGACCGGCAGCTTCGCCGGGCGCGCGATCTGGTAATGGAGCGAGTGGAAACCTGGGCAGCCGCGGCTCCCGCTGAAAGTGATCGTCTGCTTGCATACCTGGAAGATGAGGCGCAGCGGGATTTTGGTTTTGCCCGGACTCGTACAAAGCACAAGCTCGACAACGCCGTCCGAGAAATCCAGATGCGCTACACTGCCGGAGAGGTGCCTCGCGAGACTCTGGTACAGGCGTATGGCGACAAGATCTTCGAAGCCTTGAGCAGCGATTTCCGTCGAAACTTCCTGGCCGTTCATCGGAAGGTCGGGCGGGCAATTGGCCTGATAGCCCCGCGCAAAGGGAGTCAAGTACGCTTTGTGCTCGGTGATACGCTGCTCAAGACGCTGGTGCTGGCCACCCTGCCCCGAGGGGCCGCGCCGGTTCGCCTGGGCGACTTTCTGAAACTGCTTTACGAGCGCTATGGGATAGTTATTGGCCCTGGAGAGGCCCACGCGGCAGATCTGGTCGAGCGTCTGCGGATCAACGAGGAGTACTACAGTCGGAACCGTGAGGCGCTGCGCGCACGGATGCAGCGCGCGGGGTTGTTGACGCAGTACTCCGATGCAACGGCCCTTGTCCACCGCCGTTGAACCTTGATAGGAGTTTTCGATGCCTGGGAACACTGATGCCCTCATCGCCGACGCGCTACGGCGCTATCTGGAGGCTCAGCTTCGCGCCCGGCCAGGCCTACGTGCCTTCTTCCGCATCTCCGACTTCAGCAGCGCAACCTATAGTGCATTACTTGACGATCTCCGCTCGCGCGGCTGGCAGCTTGCGGGTCGGCAGCTTGAGGTTCGCACCATCGAAGAGGTTACCGGACACGCCGAGCGCCTGCTTGCCACAGATCACTCGCCGACCTGGTATCGCAACAATTTAAAGCCCGACCAAGCCCTCGTCCTTATCCAGAACCGCCGCACCAGTGATGCTCAAAGCCTACAGGATATCTATCCGGTCACTGCGCTCTCACTCTCAACTGACGGACTGGTTGAGCTCATCGCCGCCTGTGTCACCCGTTACCAACTTACGCTAGAGGAGCAGCGCCGGCTGCGCGAGTTTATCTGCCGACTGACCCGTGTGCTCTACCAGCCCCAACTGCGCGATCTGGCTGAATTCCTGGTAGAAGTCGATACTGTACTCGATCAGCGAGCTGGAATACGGCTGGAAGAAGCTATCGCTCTCGCGCTGCCCCAACTCGGCCTCTTCCGCTGCCGTGACCTGGCTGGTCAGCTGAACAGCGCACGCGGCGACAAGCTACTGCGCCAGCTTCGCAACGCGGCGCGCATCGGCAGCGAGGTGCTCGACGAGCGTGCCCGTGAGACGTACCTGCACCGTCTAAAGGGAGCTTCACTCGATGACGACGAGGCACTAGGTGAGCTAAGCGCCAAGCAGAAGCGTGAGTTGCTGGAGCGCTTCATTGATGGGCGACTACGCGACAGCCGCTCTGAGTTGCTTCAGGTTCTTCAGATTGATTGGCGCGAGATCCAGAAAGTCATTACTGCGAAGTCGCGCGCTACCCAGCAAGAGAAGCTGGATCGCGTCGCGGTTAACCTCGAGAAAGCGCTTCGTGATGACGGGTCAGATGACGATGACCTGCGTGAAGTTCTGGCCGATCTGCGCGATGGGGAGGAACCAGAGGCGGTGACAATCGACCGTCTCCTTGCGAACCTTGGGGAGACGCTCCCCAGAGGACTGCGCAACGACCTCCGCCGGCTGGTCAAGACGCGAACGCGCTCTCACGCGGACTTTCTGGTGGGGCTAGCCGCCCTGGCGGTGGAGTTGGCACAGCCGCACCGTGGTGGTTTAACCGCCCCGGGGCGTCTGCGGGTGTTCCCACAACTCACTACGATCGCCAAGCACAAAGACCTTCCTGATGCGCTCGAGGTCTTCCAACTGCTTTATGGCGGTATCGAACAGATTATGCCATCAGTCTCCTGGGAACTGGAGGAGTTGTGGCGCAAGGCTGCGGCGCAAAGCGATGAGCGACACGAAGATGATGAGGATGAAGAGCGCGAGCGGGTTGCTCGCCTTGACCTGCCTTTTCGTGTTGCCCTGCTTGACCCTGGTGGAAACGAGCTCGCACATGCAGAGCTGATCTGGCAGTACCGCTCTGACAGCCCCGCGAGTGCTACTGCCCAAGCCCTAGCTGCGGAGCGGACAGCGCTTCGTAACGATGACCTTGGTCCCCTGTTTGGAAAAACGAGCGCCCGACTCCGCATCCCGATCTTCAACGGTTGCCCGGCCAGCGATGAGATCGGCGATCTCGACCTACATCGCCCAATTCACGCGCTCGGCACCTGGTTTGAGCAGCCGAGCGATCTGCGCAAGCTGCTAGAGAAGCAAACTCACGGCCGCCTCCGTCCGGGGACCCATGCAGCGCTCAGTGAATCGCTGGACGCTCTGGAGCGAGCCTGGACTGCATTTGTCGATGTCGCAGTTGAGCGAGGGCTGTTCTCCGCAAACATCAGCGAACTCGTCGCTGCTTATGACGGACTCTTGAGGACGGCCATAACCAACCTGCAGAATGGTCAAGAGGTCAGCACAGCCTACCGGGTGCTAAACCAGGCGTGGATGATCGGCCCGCCAGGCTTTGATAGCTGGGCCGTTATGCCACTCCTCCACCCACTCAAGCTGATCTGGTGGTACGAGCGCGCTCGTTTTTTCAACGGACTCATTGCACAGTTGCTCGATCCTGTAAAGCCTTTCAGCATTGTGGATGAGCAGCGGTTTCTCCGTGAGCTTGCCACGACCTACGGCTCAAGTCAATTTCCGCCTGTGGTGGCTCTCCCGCCCGGCGAAGGGCGGCCTGCCGAGCGTTTCCTTCCAGCAGAGGAGACCGACGGCTACGAGCTCTACGTTCGCGAAGGGGTCGTTGCCGAAGCCTTTGGGCTCGACACGGACTTGCTGGCTGAGGACGAGAACGAGAAGGCAGCCCAGCGCGCGGTCGAGGGTATCGCCGCCGTGATCCAGGACTACGTTGAGACCTATCCCTTCGTACGCGACGGGGTTGAGATTGTGCTTTTTGAGTGTCGCAACGGGGCGCTTCCAGGGCTGCTTGTCGAGCGGCTGATGCACTTGAGTGCGCGACGGGGCTGGACCTTCCGGCTCTCGGTGATCGTTCACACTAGTAACCGTGGGGCGCCGCTCTTCCGCCGGGTTAGCGAATGGGTACATGGCGAACGAGCGCCTGTTGGCCGACAGGGCAACGAGTATTTCCCCCCAGTCAGCCTGAAAGTGATCGAAGGATCTTATGAAGAGTTGCTGCGCTGTCGCGAAGACAAAGACATTGTCATCCTTGCCGACGTGCTCGCAGACAAGGGCCAGCACATTGTCTCCGAACTCCTACTAGCCGTAGACGATGTACCCTTGGAAGGCTACCTACCAACCTACCGTGCACAGCAGGAGCCATTTCAGCGGGGTGAATTGCATCGGCAGCTCTTGCTGACACCGCCGCAACAGCCTGCCGTAGTCCGACGCTTCCTACTTGCCCAGCATGCAGCGGTCGAGCGCCGGGCAGTCAGGCCGGATCATACGGCACGCTTCTACCGCGAGTTGACGATCGATGCTTGGGAGCAGGTGTTGGGCGATTTGCATGACCACTTCAACTGGGTAATCTGCTACGACCCGACGATCGACCGCTTTCTCATGGAGAGCGCATTCCCTGACAAGGTGCAGATTATTCGTTACTCGCTCGGCCTTGGAGCAAAGCGCCAGCACAACCTGACCGTCTCTTCTTCGCGGAAGGCCCAGGACGTGGTAGTGCGCCGACTGGCTGGAAGACTCGGCGAAATGTTTCATAGGGCCACACCAGAGTTCTTGCGCGAGATAGCCAACCAACTCGTTGCCCAAGCCAAGCAGGTCTCGGGCGATATTGTCTTGCGTGCAGCGGGGCCGGGTGCGTTTTTGAACGAGTTGATCGGCCTAGTCGTAGCGCGCTTTGAGACAGAGCGTCGTCTTCAGGCGAATTTCCCTGGCGCCCTGATCAGTTGGGTGCTGCTCGACGACTTTGAGCACTGGTTCAGCGGTGGTAAGTTTCCCGATCTCCTTTGTGTGGTAATTACACGTAACAGCGAAGGCAAGCTACAGCTTCATACCGAGGTGATAGAGGCCAAGTGCGTCGGGTATGCTTCCTTCGAGGCTGAGGCCCGGGATGCAAGGCGGCAGGTGATCCAAGGCGTGCGCCGGCTCGTGTATGCCTTCGCGTCTGGGGGGCGCCACATCGACGCTCTGTACTGGTATGACCAGCTCTATCGCGCGGTGATTGGCAACTTGCAGGTAGATACGGAACAGCAGGAGCTTTGGGAACTGTTCCGCGCGCGGCTCCATAGTGGCGACTTTCATTTTGACATGGAGGGGCACAGTTGGGCGTTCTGCTACGATGGCCAGGTGACGACAACTGGCGGGCCGAGTGAGCACGAGTTTGAAGGGTTGCAGGAGGAGTTCGCGAACGTCAGACTCCGCGCCCATCACTATGGGCGCAGCGAGCTGTGCCGAACGCTACGTGAACTGGTTGAGACTGCCGGTGAGCGCGTGTATGCCCCCGAGCTTTGGGAGCCGGCTCCATATGGGTTGACATCGGAGGTGGTACTGCCGGAGTCTGCTGGCGAACTGCAAGCCACTGCAGACATATCATTAGTGGCGCCAGCCGCAGAGATAGCAGTGGCTCCTGTGAAGCCGTCTGCCCCGATGCCGGTTGACTCTCTTCCCATACCGCCCCCAGCGCCTGCAGGAAAGCCTGAGCCAAGCTCAGAGCAAGCCTGGCTTGAGCAAAAGGCTCATGAGCTTGAACGCGCACTGCGTCAGCGCGGGATCCAGATCTTCCCGCTCGATCCAACCCAAGCTGACGTCGGACCAAGCATCGTCCGCTTCAAGTTGCGCCTACGCCCAACCGAGTCGCTTAAAAAGATCCAGTCCGTCGCCGAAGACCTAGCACGGGACCTGGCCTTGCCAAGCACGCCTCTGATCGACAATGTGCTGCGCACAAATTTTGTGGGCGTAGACATCCCGCGCGAGCGACCGACGACCATCGAACTGCGCCCGCTGCTCGATAGGTTGGGCGTGCCCGGCCCAGCCGAACTGCCAATCATTGTCGGCGTCACACCGGATGGCACATTGACAACCGAGGATCTTTCGGAGTTTCCGCACTTGCTGGTGGCTGGCGCCACAAACTCGGGCAAGTCCGTCTTTCTGCGGAGTCTGCTGCTCAGCCTGATGAGCCAGTACCGGCCGGGCAGGTTGGAGTTGCTAATCATCGATCCTAAACGCACCGATTTTACGTTCTTCAACAACCTGCCCTACCTGCGGGGCGGCAAGGTGTTGATCGAGCATAATGAGGCCCGCGATGCACTCTTGGAGCTTGTACGAAACGAGATGCCACGACGCCAGAATGTGATTGCCAATCGTAGTATGAAGGTCAAGGTCTTCAACCAGCGCTTCCCGGACGAGGCCCTGCCACCGATCGTTGCACTGATCGACGAGTACGCGCTACTAGTATCAATGATGGAGAAGAAGGAGCGCGAAGCCTTTGAGCAGGATCTGATGATCCTGGCGGCAGCGGCCCGCTCGGTGGGCATCCACCTGGTGCTGACTACCCAGCGCCCAAGCGCGGATATCGTCACATCAACGCTTAAGGCAAACCTGGACGCACGCATCGCTTTCCGGGTCGCGTCGAACACTAACTCGCGGGTCGTGCTCGATGTTACCGGCGCGGAGAACCTGCTTGGGCGCGGCGATATGCTCTTCCGCCGGCCAAGCGGTGAAATTCTCCGTCTGCAGGCACCGTTTATGGACGAGGTGAGTATGCAGGAGTATCTGTTGGTTATACAGAAGCGTCATGGCGTTTCTGCATAAAAGGCTTACGATCTGGTCTTTCCACATACATTACCAGCCACCTAGTCTGGCTCCATGATCGGCTACACGACCCAAACCAGAGCGCCCGGCGGTTGCCGCCGAGCGCTTCCTGATGCTCTATACTGTGGCTCCCCGACCTGGATTCGAACCAGGAACCTACTGATTAACAGTCAGCCGCTCTACCGTTGAGCTATCGGGGAATGGCGCGTACTCACGCCTGCGAGTATAGCACAGCTCCCCGGTGTGCGCAAATGCTCCTGGCCCGGTAAGTGTCCCCTCTCAGGTGGAAGGGGTAGGGGGGTGGGGTATGCGGGGCCTGGGGGCGCACCTCCCAAACACCCTCCACCTGAGAGGTGGATGTCCCCCCGGGTCTCACGGATTGCTGCATGGCCTGCCGTCAGCTACAATGGCCGGGCGAGCATCGGCCCCAGGAGGCATCCCATGACAGCGCCAGGCGCTGCAGGTACAGCCCGCCCGATCGATTATCGCGCCCTGACGGAGGTGGCGCTGCCTGGCGGCACCGCTACGCTGCTGCTGGTCAAGGGGCTGCGCGGCCAGCTCGACTACTACATCCATCCGCGCTACACGCTGCTCGCCGTCGCCAGTGCTCTGGTCTTGCTGCTGATGGCCGGCGCTCGCCTGCACGCTGTCTTCAGCGAGCGGCCCACGCGCGGGCCGGGCTGGGTCGCGCTGCTGCTGGCCCTCCCGCTGCTGCTAGGGACGCTAGTGCAGTTCCAGGCGACCTGTTCGGGCATCAGCGCGACCTCGACCGTGTCCAGATGCGCCGCGCCCAATCTACAATCGCAAATCTGCAATCTGCAATCGCACCAGTGCCGGCCCAGCCGCTTGGAGCCAGCACCCTCGCAGGACGCGGCTTCGCCCCGCAGGCGCCAGTGGTGGCGCCCGCTGGCGCCTGGCAGCTCAGGGATAGCGAGGATACGCGGCGCTGGAACCTGCTTGAGTGGTCGCTTGCGCTCACGATGCACGGTGACCAGCTTGCCGGGCAGCAGGCCGATGTGGTCGGCTTTGTCTTCCACGAGCCGGGCCTGGGCCCGGATGCCTTCTATGTGACGCGCTTCGTGATCACCTGCTGCGCCGCCGATGGCGCCGCGGTGGGCCTGCCTGTGCTCTGGGCAGATGGCGGCACCCTGGCCCCCGATAGCTGGGTGCGGGTCCACGGCCGTATCGAGACGTCCACGCTCGCCGGGCGGCCCCAGCTGGCGATCGTTGCTACCCGGGTCGAGCCCATCGCGCGGCCCGCGTACCCCTACCTCTATCCCTGAGCGGACGGCACCGCTCGGCACGAGCGCAGATACACGTTCAGTGCCACGCCAGCCAGCAAGGTGAGCTGAAAGCAGAGCAGTACCATCAGGGCCACCGTGCGGCGGCGGAAGGTGCTGGTCAGGAGGAGGGTGCTTTTTATGTCAATCATCGACCCGAACACCAGGAAGGCCAGGATGGCGCCCGGGCTGAAGGTGCTGGCGAGGGCTAGCGCCACGAAGGCATCAACCGTCGAGCAGATTGAGAGGACGACCGCCAGGGCGATCATGACCAGTACCGAGAGCACCGGCCCGCTCCCGAGCGCCAGCAACGCCTGCTGGGGTACGAGGGTCTGGAGCGCCGCGGCCAGCAGGCTGCCGGCGATGAGGTAGCGTCCCATCTCAAAGAACTCGGCGGAGGCATGGGTGAGTATCTGGTGGAACGCGCCCCACTGGTGCTCGTGCGCGTGGTCATCGGGGTGCGCCCCCTGGCTGACCGCCGGCAGCACCACCGTCGCAGGATCGCGCGGCGTTCCCAGCAGCAGCCCGACGATCACCGCGAAGAGGATGGTCAGCCCGGCGCGCCAGGCCACCATCTCCCAACTCCCGAAGGCGACGAAGGTGGCCGCCAGTACCACCGGGTTGATCACTGGGGCCGCGAGGACGAAGGCGATACCGGCAGGTAGGGCGGCACCCTTGGCGATCAGCCGCCGGGCAGTGGGGATGGAGCCGCACTCGCAGACGGGAAAGGCCAGCCCGAGGATCGATCCGGCAACGGCAGCCAGGAGCGGATTGCGCGGTGACCAGCGCTGCACCTGGGCTGCGGATACATACAGGCGTCACGATGAGCGATGACGGCAACGACAATGCGGAACTGCCAACTGGATTTGGTGTAACCTCTTGCGGCGCCCCGGACGCAACAGCCCACGAACGCCAGCGCTCTGATGTCGCGGTGCGCAGCATTATACATCAGCGAGCACGCGGAGGGCGTGGCTGAGCACGACACGCCCATGCCAGGTGCGCCCGTGATGGAGGGAACGAGCTCAGGCGGTGGGCACGCCACGCCCGATCCAGCGCAGCAGGAGCAGGACCAGGGCGGCAATGACCAGCAGGACCAGCGAGAGGCCCAGGGCGATCCCCAGGTTCGTCTCGAAGCCGACGAAGATCGCCAGCGGTATCGTCTGGGTCCGTCCCTCCATGTTTCCGGCAAAGACAATCGTCGCCCCGAACTCGCCGAAGGCCCGCGCCCAGGCCAGGATCAGCCCGCTCCCCAGCGCGCGCCGGGCGAGCGGTACCATCACGTAGCGAAATAGCTGGACCTCATTGGCGCCCTCAACCGCCGCGGCCTCGCGGAGCTCCGGCGCGACTGCGGCAAAGCCGAGGCGAGCGGTGCGCACGTAGAGCGGACCGGCCACAAATACCTGGGCCACCACCACGGCCGCCGTGGTGAAGGGCAGCCGCAGGCCGACGAGGTCCAGTGGTCGCCCCAGGATCCCGTTGCGTCCAAAGGCCAGCAGGAGCGCGATGCCGGCGATCAGCGGCGGCAGGACCAGCGGCAGGTCGATGATCAGCTCGACCCAGACCTTGCCGCGAAATGACCAGCGCGCCAGGACGTAGGCCAGCGGGGTGCCCAGCAGCAGCAGCACCCCGACGCTGATGCTGCTTGTCAGGATGCTCAGGCTGATCGCGCGTTGTAGCGACGGGTCGCGCAGGAAGGTCAACAGCTCGTTGCTGAGCGCGGTCCAGATCAGGACGGCCAGCGGAAGCGCCAGCAGCGCGACCAGCAGCGCGCCAATACTGGCAAAGACCCAGGCCCAGCGCGGGCGCGCCGGACCCGGGTCCGCCCGTACACGCTCGGCCCGGTTCATGGCCCCGCGGGCAGGAAGCCTTGCGCGGTGAGCACCGCCTGCCCTTCTGGCGCGAGAACCGAGGCGACGAAGGCGGCGGCTTCCTCAGGATGCGGCGCCGCCGTGACCGGTGCGATGGTGAAGACGACGATCACATTGGCCTCGTCTGGGATCGCCAGCGTGGTCAGGGTTGGTGCGGCAACGGCATCGGACACGTAGACGATCCCGGCGTCGGCCTCGCCAAGGCTGACTTTGCTGACGATCGGCTTGACCCCGACCTCCTGCGAGACTACATTGGCCAGGACCCGGGCTTTGAAGTCGGGCGCGATGCTGGCATTCAGCTTGTCGAGCATGCTCAGCGTCGCGCTGCCAATCGGGATATCGGGGGTGCCGATCAGGAGCTGGACACCCGGCTTCGCCAGGTCGGCCAGGCTCTCGATCTGGGCAGGGTTGTCCGGCGGCAGGATGACGATCAGCTTGTTCCGGGCGAACACCTGCACCTGATCGGCGACCACCAGTTGCTGTTCTGCCGCCAGATCCATGTCCTTGCGGCTGGCCGAGATGAACACATCCGGGGTCGCGCCCTGCTCGAGCTGTGCGCGCTGGGTTGGCGAGTGGCCCAGCTCGAATGCGACGGTGACGCCCGCGTTGGCCGCCTCGAAGGCCGCGCCAAGCTGCCGCGAAGCTTCGGTGAGCGCCGCGGGGGCGAAGACGTTCAGCGTGACTGGCGCGGCGGAGACAGCGGTCGCTGGCGCCGGGGTGGGCGGCGCGGTGGGCGCCGGGGCGCTGGTGGCGACCGTGGTCGCCGGCGAGACGGGCGGCGCCGTGGGCGATGCGCCGCAAGCGGCCAGCAGCGCCAGGCCCGTCAGCAGGAGTGGCAGTGATCGGCGGAGCATCGGCAGTTCTCCGGATCAGTAGTCGAGGATCTTATCGGCGTCGAGGATGAGCTGGGCGAGTGCCTCGTCGTCGGCAGCGATCGCAGCGCCCGGGCGCAGCGTCTCGGCGCTCAGCCCGATCGCGCCAGCGCAGTGCGGGCAGACGAGCGAGGTGCCGCCGGCCTGGACGAACTGGTCGTAGAGCTCGCTGAGCGCCTTGCCGCGGCGCGTGACCAGATCGAGCGGCTGGCGCGTGTCAACCACCCGCGCGCCCTCGAGATCGAGCAGCAGGGTCACCTGCGCGCCCTTTGCCTGGAGGGTCGCGCCGAGTCGCAGGGCCATCGCCGTCGCCGTCAGATTGTCAGCCGCGTGGGTCAGGTGGATCACGATGCGCTGGGCCATGTCGTTGTTCCTTTCTCTCTGCCTATGCATGTGCAGGTCACGTCAGGGGCGGTACCATCGTGTGCGCCGCGCTGTCACGAGAACGCGACCCAAACGCTCGGCGTGGATGCGGGCAGCGCCGCGTTCCAGGCGAGCTTGTGGCAGCAACACAGCGCTGAAGACCGGCGTATCAGGCAGGTGTGAAACAATGCCTGATCAGGCCATCGTGGCGGGGCAGCACAAGGGCGGACGGTTCAGGCGACGGCAGGGCGTGGGGGAGGGGTCGGGGGCGCCAGGGCCAGCGAGCGCGGGCGGAGGGGGGAGCTGGCAGCCACAGCGACAACAAGGACAGCAGCCAGCGTCATCACGCGGGTCGGCGGGCTCAGCATTTCGTAGAGGGCGCGCGGCGTGGGAGCGGTGGGCAACGGGGTCGTGGAGGCTGTGCCCGCGCGCAGCGTGCCATGCTCGCCACAGAGGAAGTAGCTGATCGCCGGCCGCTCGGCGAGGAACTGGCGGATGGCGCAGTGGACGACACAGCTGAGCGGGTTGAGCAGCCCGAGGGTCAGCCCCAGCAGCAGTGCAACGACACGCGGTGTCCAGCGCGCACAGCGGCAGGCCAGGCCACGACCATCCGGCGCGGGCCACAGAACGGATCGTTCGCCTGGCCAACAGGTCATCACGGCGGTCATTATACCTGAAGCGGAGCGCGTGATGGTGCCCGAACGATACATGTTCAGCATTTAGGAACCCCCGCAAACCTGGGAGCGCGGGCGCTCCCGCGCGCGGGTGAGGCCTGCGCTGAGCCTGAGGGGGATGTTGTTGGCGTTGCGGTGGGCCCCCCGCGCGGGCG
>Ga0272446_1003582_pt1 | contig 19371 bp, 17 predicted proteins | sample YNPCB0061_FD_194587 | JGI IMG/M metagenome (GOLD analysis project Ga0272446, IMG submission 194587) | Hot spring microbial mat communities from Yellowstone National Park, WY, United States - YNP-CB-006-1 | ecosystem: Environmental > Aquatic > Thermal springs > Hot (42-90C) > Sediment | place...
GAAGTGCTGAATAACTCCCCTCCCCCTCGGGGGGAGGGGTGGGGGAGAGGGAGCGTATCCGAGAAAAATCAATCAGTTACCCTCTCCCCACCCCCTCTCCCCGCGGGAGAGGGGGAAATAAATCAGCACTTCCCTAAGTCGTCTTGCTGACGAGCCCTTCCCTGCACTTGGTCGAGGGACTTCAGCGCAGCAAGCGCCGCCGCGTCAACACCAGCGACGCGCCAAACCCCGCCATCCCGTAAGCCACCAGCACCACCCCATGCCCCACCGGCATGTCCGGCCAGCGCCCCAGCACCAGGGGCCGGGCCAGGTCGATGGCATGGGTCAGGGGCAGCCAGGCGGCCGCCGTGGCCAGCCAGTCGGGCAGCGCGGAAGGCGGATAGAACACGCCCCCCAGCAGCACCATGGGGGTGATGGCCAGGGTGAAGTAGTAGAGGAAGAAGTCATAGTTGGGAGAGATGGCGTTGATGGCCAGCCCCAGGCCGGCAAAGCAGAAGCCGGTCAGGAGGACCACGGGGATCAGGGCCAGGCTCATGGCGAAACTGGCGTGCAGGCCCAGGGCCCAGATCACCAGCAGGATGGCGGCGCCCGAGAGCAGGGCCTTGGAGGTGGCCCAGGCCAGTTCTCCCAGCAGCACGTCCGTGAGCCCCAGGGGGGTGTTGAGGATGGCCTCCCAGGTTTTCTGCACGTGCATGCGGGAGAAGGCGGAGTACAGGGTCTCGAAGGTGGCGCTGTTCATGACGCTGTAGCAGAGCATGCCGGCGGCCAGGAAGTTGAGGTAAGGCACCCCCTCCACCTGTTGCAGCAGCCCCCCCAGGCCGTAGCCCAGGCCCAGCATGTAGAGCAGGGGGTCCGCCAGGTTGCCCAGGATGGATGGGCCCGCCAGCTTCTTCCACACCTTGAAGTTGCGCAGCCAGACGGGGAACCAGCGCAATTCAGTCACGTAAATCCCGCCCGGTCAGCTTGAGGAACACGTCTTCCAGGTTGGCGGGGCGGTGCAGGTAGCGCAGGCCGGTCCCGCCCTTGGTGTCCAGGTCCGTCACCACGGCCTGGGGGGCGTCCGTGTAGCAGAACAGGGTCTCGCCGGCCTGCTCGCAACGGCGGCAGAAGCGGGAGGCGCAGTCCCGCCATTCCCCCAGCCCCTCGCCGAAGACCTCCACCACGTGGGGCTCGATGTGGGCAGCGATGAGCTCCCGGGGACTGCCCTGGGCGATGATGCGGCCCCGGTCCAGGACGCTGATGACGTCGCACAGGCGCTCCGCCTCATCCATGAAGTGGGTGGTGAGCAGCAGGGTCTTGCCCTGGGCGATGAGGCGGCGCAGGCCCTGCCGGATGAGGTGGCGGGCCTGGGGGTCCAGGCCCGTGGTGGGTTCGTCCAGGAAGATGAGTTCCGGGTCGTTGATGAGGGCCCGGGCCAGGGTGAGGCGGCGTTTCATGCCGCCGGACAGGGTGGCGATGGGGGAATCGGCCTTGCCCTCCAGGCCGGCGAAGGCCAGCAGGTCCGGGATGCGGGCGGCCATCTGGGCCCGCTTGAGGCCGAAGTAGCGGCCGTAGGTGAGCAGGTTCTCCCGCACGGTGAAGTCCGGGTCCAGACTGTCGGCCTGGGGCACCACGCCCACCCGCCGGCGGGCCTGGCTGCCCTCATCCGGCATGGGGTGGCCCAGGAGGCGGATCTCGCCCGTGTCCGCGCCGATGAGCCCCAGGGCCAGGCGCAGGGTGGTGGTCTTGCCGGCGCCGTTGGGGCCCAAGAGGCCATGGCAGCGGCCCGGGGCCAGTTTCAGGTCCAGGCCGTCCACCACGGCGTTGCCGCCGTAGCGCTTGGTGAGTTGGTGGATGCGCAGGGGCGCGGTCATCGGCACAGGCTTTCCACCAGGGCCTGGAGGGGCTTGAGCTTGCCGTGGAAAAAATGCCCGGCCCCCTCGATTTCGTGCAGGGGGATGCCGTGGCTGTGGGCGTATTTCCGCACGGCGGCGATGGGGATGAGCTCGTCCTCCACGCCGTGGATGATGTGGGCGGGGATGGCGGGACCGGCGAAGTCGTACAGGGTGACCGCCGGGCCCACCAGGATGAGACGATCCGCATGGAGTCGCGCCGCCACCCGGTGCTGCACGTAAGCGCCGAAGGAGAAGCCCATGAGGGTCCAGGGCAAATCGGGATAGTGGGATGCGATGCTGGCGGCCAGGCCCAGCAGGTCCTCGGTCTCGCCGATGCCGTGGTCGAAGTGCCCTTCGCTGGCGCCCACGCCGCGGAAGTTGGGGCGCACGGCCACCAAGCCCTGGTTCACCGCGGCCCTGGCCAGGGTCCAGGCCACCTTGTTGTCCAGGCTGCCGCCGTGGAGGGGGTGGGGATGAGCGATGAGGGCCAGGCCCCGGCGGCCTGCCTCCGGGTCCTCGATGACGGTCTCGATCTTGCCGACCGGAAGCTTGATGCGAAGCTTGTGCTTCTTCACGGGCTCTTCAGATCTTCAGCCGCTCCACCACCTGGCCGTCCCGCAGGTGGGACTCCAGGATCTCGTCGATGTCCGCCTCGTCCACATAGGTGTACCAGGTGGCATCCGGATAGACCACGCACACGGGGCCATCGGCGCAACGGTCCATGCAGCCGGCCCGGTTCACCCGGCAGTCGCCGCCCTTGCCGTGGAGGCCCAGCTGCTTGGCCTTCTTCTTGGCGTATTCGAACAGGGCCTCGGCGTTGTGGTCCGTGCAACAGGCGGCGCCGTCCTCCCGCACGTTGAGGCAGAAGAACAGGTGGTGGCGGTAGTAGGGCTTTTCGTCGCTCATGATCGATTCAAAGTTCGTGGGATTTGGCGCAGGAGCCCCTGGCCTTTTCGACGGGATACTTGCGGGCGTTGATGGCCAGCTTGTCCTCCGCGGCTTTCAGCAGGTCGATGTCCAGGCAGTTGGCCAGGCTCACCAGATAGATGAGCACATCGGCCATCTCCTGGCGTACGGCCTCCCGCTTGGCCTCGGGCAGGTGCAGGCTTTGCTCCGGGGTGAGCCACTGGAAGGGCTCCAGCAGTTCCGCCGCCTCCACGATGAGGGCGGCGGTGAGGTTCTTGGGGTCGTGGTACTGCTGCCAGTCCCGCTCGCGGCCGAAGGCTTTCACGGCGGCGGCCAGTTCTTCCAGGGTCGTGATACTCATGGCGCAGGGTTCAAGGCTTGAGCGCGGTGAGGGCGAAGCGCTCGTACCACAACAGGCCCATGACGGTCTTGGCCTCGTCGATGCGGCCGTCGCCGATCATGGCGATGGCCTCCTTGAGGGGCACCCGCAGGATCTCCAGGAACTCGTCCTCGTCCATATTCTCGCCGCTGAAGGCCAGGCCCTCCGCCAGGAAGTACACCAGGCGCTCGTTGGCGTAGCCGATGCAGGGGTAGAAGGTGGGCAGCTGCGACCAGCGTTCGGCCAAATAGCCCGTCTCTTCCTGGAGTTCCCGCCGGGCGCAGGCCAGCTCGGTTTCGTCCGGATCGAACTTGCCGGCAGGCAGTTCGATGAAATCCCGGTGCAGGGGGTAGCGGTGCTGGCGTTCGAGGAGGATGTCGCCGTTGTCGAACACCGGGATGATCACCGCCGCACCCGGGTGGACGATGTATTCCCGGGTGGACTCGCCGCCGTCCGGCAGGCGCACCCGGTCCTTCTTTACATGTAGCAGGCGGCCCCGGTATTCGTCGCGGGAGTCCAGGGTGTGTTCGGTGAGGTCGTATTTCATGGTCGGGCGGGTTGATTGCGCTGGCCGGATTGTCTCTTATTTTTTCCTCCCGGCTGACCGGGGGGGCGGTCCCAACGGGTGGAACAGGCGCCCCTCGCCCCGCAAAAAGCGGATGAAGAACTCGAACAGCACCAGGCGGGTGGTCTGCACGAACACCAGCAGGCCTTCCAGGGCCAGGGCGAAGATGTTGCCCAGCACCATGACCACCCACCAGCCCCAGATGCAATCCGTGGCCTCCGCCAGGGTGACGATGGCGTGGGACAGGGCGGCATGGCCCAGGGCAAAGGCCCCGACGCGCAGGAAGGACAGGGTGTTGATGCCCAGTTCGAATATTCCCAGCAGAAGATCGCCGATCATGCCCGGCAGCCCGGCGAGGCGATTGCCCGCCGGGGCCTGGACCAGGCTGGCCGCCAGAAATTGCAGGCCCGCCAGGCCCGCCAGCCAGAAGGCGGGCGGGTACAGCAGGCCCGCCAGGACTGAAACATAGAGCACGGCCATGGCGCCGTCTTTCCAAAGCCATTGGCGAGCCTCGCCGCGCCAGTGGGCCTGGATGCCGGCCAGCCCCAGGCCAAGCATCAGGAGCAGGGCGCCGAAGCCCATGGGTATGGCCAGGATCAGAAGGGGGTCATCCAGGGGGGAAACCCACAGGGGCGGGATCAGGCCATGCAGGCCGAACACGTCGCCGGCCAGCAGACCGAAGACCATGGCGGAAACCCCGCAGGGAACCAGGAAACGCGCCTGGGGCCAATGGCGTGACCAGGCCAGGGCCCCCAGGGCCAGGATCAGGCCATGGCCCAGGTCCGGAAACATGTAGCCGAACAGCATGGGCACCACCAGGGCCAGCAGGCCGCTGGGGTCCACCTCCTGGCGCCCCGGCGGCCCGATGAGTTCCACCAGGGGGCGGAAGGGCCTGGCCCACCAGTCGGCGGCGGAGGCGACGGGCGGAGCCGTCTTGGCGGGGGGATGGGGGCTGCGGATGATGGCCTGGATGCCTGCCTCCGCCAGGGCCTGGCGCAACTGCCTCGGCTGGGCGGTGGTCCAGCCGCACACCCGGTTCAGGGGGCCTTGGCCCAGGGTGTCGGCGGCATGGTTCAGGTACCAGCGCAGGGTGTCCAGGTCGGCCCGGTCCTGGGCGATCTGGACATCCTCCCGCAGGGTGCGCAATTCCACCTTGCGGTGGGCCAGTTCCCGGCAGGTATCCGCCAGGCGGTGCTTCAGTTCCTGGCGCTGGCTTGCCGGCCCGCCTGAAAGCCAGGCGGGGATGGCGATCTGCTCGCAGCCCTGTTCCACGGCCAGTTGGCGGATGAGGTGGCGCCGCTCGGGCAGGCCCGCTACATAAAGAAAATCCCATTTGTGTCCGCGCACCACCTCTTCCACGCCATCCCGGGGCGCGGGGAGCGGGGTCTCCCGCTTGGGACAGGCGAAGAGGCATTTGCACAGGAAGCGGCTCTTGCTGAACACCCGGTCCAGGTCCAGGCCTTCGCCGGCCATGCCCTCCACGCATTCCTCCAGGAGCCGCAGATGGTGGAGTTCAGCCTCCAACTGGTCCAGGCGGGCATGGACAATATCCACCCGGTCGCACCACGTGCGCAGGCGATGCAGGGCCTGGTTGGCCAGATGGATGGGATCTCCAACCAGGGAGGAGGCCTGGCCGCCGATGCGGGGCATGTCCTGGAGATGGGCGCCGGCCAGTTGCTGGAAGCGCTCCACGAAGTAGCGCAGCCGGCCCATATCCACGGGGTTGACCTCTAGCGCCTTCCGCTCCGTCTCCAGTTCCACCGCGCCGGTCTTGGCCAGCACCTCCACCCCCCGCACCGTTAGGTTCCGGGGCAGGTAGGTCTCGAACCATCTGGCCTGGGCGGGGCGTAGAGGCATGGCGGGCCTGGAAGTGTTATTCCCTATTCATCTTAGGCGGGCAAGGGGCGGTAGGGCTATTCCCCGCGCCAGGGCATGTATTTGCTGCCGCGCTGGCGTTAGCATCAATACTTTCGTCCCACACCACAAGGAGACCCGGACATGCCGCAGACCAAGATTCTGCTCGATGAAAACGAGATTCCGACCCATTGGTACAACGTTGTGGCGGATATGCCCAACAAACCCGCGCCACCGCTGGGGCCGGACGGCAAGCCCGTGGGCCCGGAGGCTCTGGCGGCCATCTTCCCCATGGCCCTGATCGAGCAGGAAGTGTCGGCGGAGCGCTGGATTCCCATTCCCGAACCGGTGCGGGAGGCCTACCGCATGTACCGGCCCAGCCCCCTGTTCCGGGCCCACAAGCTGGAGGCGGCCCTGGGCACTCCGGCGAAGATCTACTACAAGTACGAGGGCGTCTCGCCGGCCGGTTCCCACAAGGTGAACACCTCCATCGCCCAGGCCTATTACAACGCCCAGGCGGGCATCAAGCGCCTGGCCACGGAAACCGGCGCCGGCCAGTGGGGCTGTTCCCTGGCCCTGGCCGGGCAGATGTTCGGCATTGACGTGCGGGTCTACATGGTGAAGGTGTCCTACAACCAGAAGCCCTATCGCCGCTCCATGATGCAGACCTGGGGCGCCGAGGTGTTCGCCAGCCCCACCCCCAACACCGTATCCGGCCGCAAGATTCTGGAATTGGACCCGGAGTCCAACGGCAGCCTGGGCATCGCCATCTCCGAAGCTGTGGAGGAAGCCGCCAACCGGCCCGACACCAATTACGCCCTGGGTTCGGTGCTGAACCACGTCTGCCACCACCAGACCGTCATCGGCCTGGAAGCCAAGAAGCAGTTCGAGAAGATCGGCGAGTATCCGGACATGGTCTTCGCCTGTTGCGGCGGCGGCTCCAACTTCGCCGGCACGGCCTTCCCCTTCCTGGCGGACAAGGCGGCAGGGGACACCAAGGCCCAGAATGTGCGCCTGATCGCGGCGGAGCCCACCTCCTGCCCCACCCTCACCAAGGGCCACTATGCCTACGACTTCGGCGACGCGGTGGGCCTGACGCCCCTGATGCTCATGTACACCCTGGGCCACGACTTCATGCCCCCGGGCATCCACGCCGGCGGTCTGCGCTACCACGGCGACTCGCCCCTGGTGTCCCAGCTCTACCACGAGAAGCTCATCGAAGCCGTGGCCGTGCCCCAGGTGGCCACTTTCGAGGCCGGCGTGGCCTTCGCCCGGGCTGAAGGCATCATTCCCGCGCCGGAGTCCTGCCACGCCATCCGCGCCTGCATGGACGAGGCCCTGCGCTGCAAGGAGACCGGCGAGCCCAAGACCCTGTTCTTCAACCTGTCCGGCCACGGCCACTTCGACATGTCCTCCTATGACCGCTATTTCTCAGGCCAGTTGGAGGATTACGCCTATCCGGAACACGAGATCGAGGCGGCCCTGCATCGCCTGCCGAAGGTGGCTGCCTAAAGTCAAGACCTTGGCTGGGCGAACCTGGCCAAGGTCTGATAGCATCCGACCCCATGAATATCACTGCGCGCTATTTTCGATTTAGCCAACCCCTCCTCCCGGCGGTTGGGAAGCACGCGCGCAGTTGATCCACGTTATCCCCGAAAAACCGCCAGCCTGGCGGTTTTTTTGTTTGGGCTGGCACCACCATAGGAGCTTCGAGCCATGACTGGCTACCGTACCGACGACACCCGTATCGAACAGGGCGATGAACTGCTGGCCCCCATGCAGGTCATGCGCGAGCTGAAGGCCTCGGAAACGGCCCTCAAGACCACCTTCGACGGGCGCAAGCAGATCCATGACGTGCTGCGGGGCGCCGACGACCGCCTGGTGGTCATCGTGGGGCCCTGCTCCATCCACGACACCAGGGCGGCCATGGAGTACGCCCACAAGCTCAAGGCCCTGGCGGTGGAATTGGCCCGGGAACTGGTGGTGATCATGCGGGTGTATTTCGAGAAGCCCCGCACCACCGTGGGCTGGAAGGGGCTCATCAACGACCCCCACCTGAACGAGAGCTTCGACATCAACGAAGGCCTGCGCCTGGCCCGCAAGATGCTCCTGGACATCAATGAGCTGGGCCTGCCCTGCGGCACCGAGTTCCTGGACCTGATCTCGCCCCAGTACATCGCCGACCTGGTGGCCTGGGGTGCCATCGGCGCCCGCACCACGGAATCCCAGTCCCATCGCCAGCTGGCCTCGGGCCTGTCCTGCCCCGTGGGGTTCAAGAACGGCACCGACGGCAACATCCGCATCGCCGTGGACGCCATCAAGGCCGCCAACGCCCCCCATCATTTCGTGTCCATCACCAAGTCCGGCCACGTGGCGGTGTTCAAGACCGCCGGCAACGAGGACTGCCACGTGATCCTGCGGGGGGGCAAGAAGCCCAACTACGACGCCGAGAGCGTCAACCAGGTGTGCACCGAGCTGGCCGCCGCCGGCCTGCGTCCCCAGGTGATGATCGACCTGTCCCATGCCAACTCCAGCAAGCAGTACCAGCGCCAGATCGAGGTGGGCCAGGACGTGGCCCGGCAGATGGCCGCCGGCGACGAGCGCATCATGGGGGTGATGATCGAGAGCCACCTGAACCCGGGGCGCCAGGACATGATTCCCGGCAAGCCCCTGGCCTATGGCCAGTCCATCACCGATGCCTGCATCGGCTGGGATGCCACCGAGCCCCTGCTCAGGGAGCTGGCGGCGGCGGTCCAGGCCCGACGTCTGGTGGCGCCCCGGGACGAGGAATAGGCCGGGAAATAGGCCAGGAAATAGGCCAGGGTAAAGACCTGCGCGGTCAGGTCGGATAGAATCCCGGACGGCGGGCCTCCCCGCATGGTCAAGCCGTGAACCTGGTCAGGTCCGGAAGGAAGCAGCCACAGCGGTCCAAGCCAGTGCCGGGGGTCAGGCTCGCCACCTCATTCATATCGCCCGGTACGCACCCGTTGAGTCCCCGCATGACCAGACTGGCCTTGTTCGCCTGATGAGCCATCAAGTCCTTGCCCGCAAATGGCGGCCCCGCACATTTGAGCAACTGGTGGGCCAGGAGCACGTGGTGCGGGCCCTGTCCAACGCCCTGACCCAGGGGCGCCTGCACCATGCCTACCTGTTCACCGGCACCCGGGGGGTGGGCAAGACCACCCTGGCCCGCATCCTGGCCAAATGCCTGAACTGCGAGAACAGTGAGGTGCCCACCGCCCAGCCCTGCGGCCAGTGTCCCGCCTGCACCCAGATCGATGGCGGCCGCTTCGTGGACCTCATCGAGCTGGACGCCGCCTCCAACACCGGCGTGGACAACATGCGGGAGATCCTGGAAAACGCCCAGTACGCTCCCACCGCCGGGCGTTACAAGGTGTACATCATCGACGAAGTGCACATGCTCTCCCGCAATGCCTTCAACGCCATGCTGAAGACCCTGGAAGAGCCCCCGGGCCACGTCATCTTCATCCTGGCCACCACCGATCCCCAGAAGGTGCCGGTGACGGTATTGTCCCGCTGCCTCCAGTTCAACCTGAAACAGATGCCTCCGGGCCACGTGGCGGGGCACCTGAAAAATGTGCTGGAGGCGGAGGGGGTACCCTTCGAGAGCGGCGCCCTGCACCTGCTGGCCCGGGCCGCCGCCGGCAGCATGCGGGATGCCTTGTCGCTGACCGACCAGGCCATCGCCTACGGCCAGGGGACGCTGAAGGAAGAGGAAGTGCGGGGCATGCTGGGGGTCATCGACCAGGCCTATCTGCTGCCCATCCTCACGGCCCTGGCGGACGGCGACGGTCCCCGCCTGATGGCGGAGGCGGACAAGCTGGCGGCGCGGGGCTTTTCCTTCGACGCGGCCCTCCAGGACATGGCCGGCCTCCTGCACCAGATTGCCCTGGCCCAGACCGTGCCCGAGGCCGTGGACGAGGATGCCCCGGAACGGGAGCGGTTGTTCGAACTGGCCCGGCGCCTGGACCCGGAGACCGTGCAGCTCCAGTACCAGATCGTCACCCTGGGACGGCGGGACCTGGAATGGGCCCCGGATGAATTCGCCGGTTTTTCCATGACCTTGCTACGCATGCTGGCCTTCATGCCGGGAGAGCCCCCGTCCGTGCCGCCGCCGGGCCGGCGCACCGACAGCGAAAGCCGATCCGCCGCGCATGCGCTGGCTGCCGGCCAGCGTGGGGCGGCCCCGGCATCCGCCCCGGCGCGGACTGTCCAGGCCAGCGCCATGGCGGCCAACGAGGTCCTGGAAGGTTTCGACGGTGACTGGCGCCGGCTGGCGGAGAGCCTGCCCGGGCTGGTACGCCAGTTGGCCATGCACTGCGAGCTGGCCGGCTATGACCAGCGCGGCCTGCGCCTGCGTCTGCCGGCGGGCCAGCGTACCTTGCTGGCCGGCTTCGGCGACAAGCTCAAGGCCGCCCTGGCGGAACGCCTGGGGGCGGGCATGGGCGTGGACATCGAGGTGGTGGAGCAGGTCGGCGCGGTCACGCCCGCCGCGATCCGCGCCCGGGAGGCGGCCGATCGGCAAAGGGAGGCGGAGGCGGCCATCCGCGCCGACCCCTTCGTGCAGACCCTCGTGCGAGAGTGCGGGGCCAGCATCAACAACGTCCGTCCTCTGACGGGCACTGGCAATTAGGAAACGACAGACATGATCAAAGGTGGAATGGGTGGCCTGGGCAACCTGATGAAGCAGGCCCAGCAGATGCAGGAAAACATGCAGAAGATGCAGGCCAAGATCGCGGAGATGGAGGTGGAGGGCGCCTCCGGCGCCGGTCTGGTGAAGGTGGTCATGACCGGTAAGCATGACGTGAAGCGGGTCAGCATCGATCCCAGCCTGCTGACGGACGACAAGGACATGCTGGAAGACTTGGTGGCCGCCGCCGTGAACGACGCGGTGCGCAAGGTGGAGGCGATGGTGCAGGAGAAAATGGCCAGCGTGACCGCGGGCCTGCCCCTGCCCCCCGGCTTCAAAATGCCTTTCTGAGATACGAGATGCCACCTTGTGTCCGGCCATGGGCCTGCCTTCATCCCTCGACACCCTGATCGACACCCTGCGGGTCCTGCCGGGGGTGGGCCCCAAATCGGCGGCGCGCATGGCCTATCACCTGCTCCAACGCAACCGGGCAGGGGCGGCGCGGCTGGCGGCGGCGCTCACCGCCGCCCTGGAACGCTTGCATCATTGCCAGCGCTGCAACAATTTCTCGGAAACCCCCGTGTGCGAGCTTTGCCAGAACCCCAAGCGGGACCCGCGCCAATTGTGCGTGGTGGAGATGCCCGCCGACCTCAATCGCCTGGAGGAAACCCAGGCCTACCGGGGGCTGTACTTCGTGCTCATGGGGCGGCTGTCGCCCCTGGATGGCGTGGGCCCCAGGGAGATCGGCCTGGAGCAGCTCATCGCCCGGGCCCAGGACGGCCAGACGGAAGAGGTCATCCTGGCCACCAATTTCACCGCCGAGGGGGAGGCCACGGCCCACTATGCCGGCGAACTGCTGAAGGCCAAGGGGCTGCGGGTCACCCGCATCGCCCGGGGTCTGCCCGCCGGGGGCGAGCTGGAGCACGTGGATGGCATGACCATCGCCCAGGCCCTCCAGGACAGGCGGCCGGCGTGAACGGACAACGGACGCGGGTGGCATGAGCACGGAGACCGCGCTGGAGTCTCTGCTGGAGCGCATGAACGAGGGGGGCGACTTTCCCGCCCTGTCCCACACCATCAGCGAGCTCAACAAGGCGGTGGACAATGAAACCAGCCACTCCAGCGTTCTCACCGAGATCATCCTGCGGGACGTGTCCCTTACCAACAAACTGCTGCGGCTGGTGAACGCGGCCCATTACGGTTCCTTCGGCGGCCAGCCCATCAGCACCATCTCCCGGGCCGTGGTCATCCTGGGCCTGGACGCGGTGCGGGATGCCGCCGTCTCATTGCTGTTGTTCGAGCACCTGGAGAACCACGCCCAGGCGCACGAACTCATGGCGGAGGCGGTGGACAGCTTCTTCTGCGGTACCCTGGGGCGCATGCTGGCCGCCAGCGCGGGGGTGCGGGACGGCGAGGAAGCCTTCATCGGCGCCCTGTTCCGCAACCTGGGCCGGCTGATGGCCCGCTTCCACTTTTACGAGGAAACCGTGCGCGTGGCCAAAATCATGGCGGAAGAAAATGTCAGCGAATCCGTGGCGGCGCGGCGGGTGTTGGGCGCGGACTACGACCAGCTGGGCCTGACCATCGCCAGGCAGTGGCATTTCTCCCCCGGCATTCTGCACGCCATCACGCCCATCGGTGCGGAACAGCCCCGGGGGGCTTCCTCCAGCCACGGCCGCCTCCAGGTGGTGGCCAACCTGGCCCAGGAGTTGCACCAGACCTACGCCAGGAACCTGCCCCCCGACCAGCAGCTGCAGGCCATCAACGCCCTGTGCAAGCGCTTCAGGGAGGTGGCCAAAGTCAGCCCGGAATCCCTGGCGGAGACGGTCCACAAGGCAGCGGAGGCGGTGCGGAAAGAGGCCCATATCATCCATGCCGATATCAAGCGCAGTCCCCTGATGCAGCGTTTGCTGCGCCAGGGGCGGCCAGCCAGCGAGGCGGTTCGGCAGCAGGCGGGGGAAGCAAGCGAAGAGGTCCTGCGAGAGGCGGACGCAGAGCAGGCCGGCGGCGGGGCCGATCCCACCACCATCCTGGCCCAGGGCATGCAGGACCTCACCAGTCTGATCCTGGGGGAATACCAGTTGTCCGACGTGCTGAAGATGGTGGTGGAGATCTTCTACCGCAGCGGCAGCTTCGACCGGGCCCTCGTCAGCACCCTGGACCGGGGCAGCCAATGCCTGGTGGGCCGTGTGGCCTTCGGCCCCCAGGCGGAAACCTTGCGCCACGCCTTCCGTATCCCCCTGTCCTTCACCCCGGACGTGTTCCATGCCGCCCTGTCCAAGGGCCAGGACATCCTCATTTCCGACACCACCGCGGACAATATCCGCAACCGCATCCCGTCCTGGTACGCGCAAAATGCCGGCGCCCATGCCTTTCTGCTCTTGCCCATCGTCATCAACGGCAAGTCCGTGGCCATGCTGTATGCGGACCGGCAAACCGGGCCCCTGGCGTTGCCCGGCCAGCTGCTGGGCCTGCTGAAGGCCCTGCGTAACCAGGCCACCCTGGCCATTCGTCAAAAACTCTGAAGTCGAGCCCCCTATGGACCTGAACGTTCTCACCGCCCTCTCTCCCCTGGATGGCCGCTACCGCCGCACCGGCGCCAGGCTGGCCCCCTACTTCAGCGAATTCGGCCTGATCCGCTACCGGGTCAAAGTGGAGATCGAATGGCTCAAGGCCCTGGCGGCCGAACCGGCCATCGCCGAGGTCCCCTCCTTCTCCCCCGCCACCATTGCCGAACTGGATGCCGTGGCCGACGGCTTCGGTCTGGCGGACGCGGAAGCGGTGAAGGCCCACGAGCGGGTCACCAACCACGACGTGAAGGCTGTGGAGTACTTTCTGAAAGACCGTCTGGTCCGCAATGCCGAGGTGATGAAGGTGGCGGAATTCATTCACTTCGCCTGCACCTCCGAGGACATCAACAACCTGGCCCACGCCCTCATGCTGGCGGACGCCCGCCGGGACGTGCTGCTGCCGGCGTTGCAGGCCATCGAGGCGAAACTCACCACCCTGGCGGTGGCGCTGGCGGATCTGCCCATGCTCAGCCGCACCCACGGCCAGCCCGCCAGCCCCACCACCCTGGGCAAGGAGATGGCCAACGTGGTGTACCGCCTGCGCCGGGGGCTGGAGCGCCTCTCCGGCGTGGCCCTGCTGGGCAAGATCAACGGTGCCGTGGGCAACTACAACGCCCACCTGTCCGCTTACCCGGAGTTCGACTGGGAAGGATTCGCCCGCCGCTTCGTGGAGGGCCTGGGTCTCACCTTCAACCCCTATACCATCCAGATCGAGCCCCACGACGCCATGGCGGAGCTCTACGACGCCTGCGCCCGCATCAATACCGTGCTCATCGACCTGGACCGGGATGTGTGGGGCTATATCTCCCTGGGTTATTTCAAGCAGAAGCTCAAGGAAGGCGAGGTGGGGTCCTCCACCATGCCCCACAAGGTGAACCCCATCGACTTCGAGAACTCCGAGGGCAACCTGGGCTTGAGCAACGCCCTGCTGCGCCACCTGTCGGACAAGCTGCCCATCTCCCGCTGGCAGCGGGACCTCACCGACTCCACCGTGCTGCGCAACATGGGCACCGCCTTCGGCTTTGCGCTGATCGGCTATGAAAGCTGCCTGCGCGGCCTGAACAAGCTGGAGGCCAACCCGGCGCGCCTGGCGGAGGACCTGGATGCCAACTGGGAGGTGCTGGCGGAGCCCATCCAGACGGTGATGCGCCGTTATGGCCTGGAAAAGCCCTATGAACAGCTCAAGGCCCTCACCCGAGGCAAGGATGGCATCAACCAGGCCACCCTGGCCGCCTTCATCGACGGCCTGGCCATCCCCCAGGAGGCCAAGGACCGGCTGCTAGCCATGACCCCGGGCAGCTACACGGGCAAGGCGGCGGCCCTGGCGCGGCGCATCGCCGGGGACTGACCCAGGCCCTGGAGAACATCCGCGGCGGCGTGATCATTCGGTTATCCCAGATTGTCCATTAGGCGGCCAAACGGGCCTACGCGGGGCCTACGCACGCCCTGGCGGTCGCTTTGCGGCGTCTTCGTGCGTCCTAATGGACAATCTGGGATTATTTGGCCGCCGCCAGGGCCTGGTCGATGTCCGCCATGAGGTCGTCGATGTGCTCGATGCCGATGGACAGACGCACCATGTCCTCGGAGACCCCCGCCTTGGCCAGTTCTTCCGGCGAAAGCTGGCGGTGGGTGGTGCTGGCGGGGTGACAGGCCAGGGACTTGGCGTCACCGATGTTCACCAGGCGCACGATGAGCTGGAGGGCATCGATGAACTTGGCCCCCGCCGCCCGCCCGCCCTTGATGCCGAAGGAGACGATGCCCGAGGCCTTGCCGCCCATGTATTTGTCCGCCAGGGGCTTGGCGGGAGAATCCTCCAGGCCGGCGTAGTTGACCCAGCTCACCTGGGGATGGGCCCGCAGGGCCTGGGCGATGGCCAGGGCGTTGTCGCAGATGCGGTCCATGCGCAAGGGCAGGGTTTCGATGCCTTGCAGGATGAGGAAGCTGTTGAAGGGGCTGATGGCAGCACCCATGTTGCGCAGGGGCACCACCCGGGCGCGGCCGATGTAGGCCGCCGGCCCCAGGGCTTCGGTGTACACCACGCCGTGGTAGGAGACGTCCGGCTCGTTCAGGCGGGCGAAGCGGGTCTTGTGCTGGGCCCAGGGGAACTTGCCGGAGTCCACGATCATGCCGCCGATGCTGTTGCCGTGGCCGCCCAGGTACTTGGTGAGGGCATGCACCACGATGTCCGCGCCGTGGTCGAAAGGCCGGCACAGGTAGGGGGTGGGCACGGTGTTGTCGACGATGAGGGGCACGCCGTGGGCGTGGGCCAGTTCCGCCAGTTTCTCGAAGTCTGTGACGTTGCCCAGGGGGTTGCCCACGGATTCGCAGAACACGGCCTTGGTGCGACTGTCGATGAGCTTGGCGAAGCTGTCCGGCTGGCGGTAGTCGGCGAAGCGCACCTCGATGCCGTAGCGGGGCAGGGTGTGGGCGAACAGGTTGTAGGTGCCGCCGTACAGGGTGGAGCTGGTGACGATGTTGTCCCCGGCCTCGGCGATGGTCATGATGGCGTAGGTGATGGCCGCCATGCCGCTGGCCAGGGCCAGGCCGCCGATGCCGCCTTCCATTTCCGCGACGCGTTTTTCCAGCACGTCGGTGGTGGGGTTCATGATGCGGGTGTAGATGTTGCCCGCCACCTTCAGGTCGAACAGGTCCGCGCCGTGCTGGGTGGAATCGAAGGCGTAGGACGTGGTCTGGTAGATGGGGGGCGCCACGGCCTTGGTGGTGGGCTCCGGGCTGTAGCCGCCGTGCACGGCGATGGTCTCGATCTTCAATGTTGTCTCCTGGGCTGTTTGTATTGCCGGGTGATTATGGCATCGCCGGGCCCCGGTGGGCACGCCGGCACAAGCCTTCCATCTCGCACCAGGCACAGGAGGAAGGGGCGCCATGGGCGGGCAGGGGCTGGCCCGCCGCCAGGGCCTCCAGGGTCTGGGCGATGCGTGTCTCTTCCGCCTCGGCCCGGGCCGCCAGCGCTTGGCCGGTCTCCGCCTGCAGCAGCGTCACCTGCTTCTCGTCCACGGTGACGAAGCCGGCCTCCGAGGCACCCGCCAGCCAGGCGTAGGCCGCCAGCTGCACGTCCTCGCCGTCGGGCTCCAGCTTGGCCTTCAGGGTTTGGCGGGCCTGGGTCTTGTAGTCCAGTACCGCCAGTTCATCGCCCTTGATGTCCAGGCGGTCGGCGCGCCCGTAGAGCAGGCTTGTCTTGCCGGCGCCCCAGACCACGGGTTTTTCCAGAGGGGTCTCGGCGGATTGGAAGCGCCAGCCGGCGGCCTCGTGATCCCGGGCCCAGGCCACGTAGTCCGGGATGTGCCGCTCCCAGCGCAGGCGCCAGGCGGTGGCCTGGAAGTTCCGGCGTTCGGCGGCGGCGAACACGGCGGCGGACAGGGTGGCGAGCACCCCTTCCCAATGGTGGGCAGGCGCGCCGCCCAGATGGGGGTGTTCGGTATGGAAGCGGGCCAGGATGCGGTGCACCAGACTGCCGTATTCCGCCTTGTCCATCTCTTCCGGCATCTCGTCCTGTTCGTTCAGGCCCAGCACATGACGGGCGAAGAACTGGTAGGGACAGGCCACCAGGCTTTGCCAGGCGCTGACGCTGAGCCGGCCCGGCGGGCGGGGTATGCGGGGGGAAGCGGGGGGGCTCAGGCCATCACCGGTGGGGGCGTGGGGCGCCAGATCCAGGGGCTGGATCAGGCTTTTCCCCCAGGCGGCCTGGTGGAAGGCCTCCAGATGTACCAGCCAGGGTGACAGGGGGACGGGGTCGCCATCGGCCTCGGCCTGCCAGATGAAGGCGGCCCGGGGCGTGCGGCATAGCAGGTCCATGAGCATGTCCTGGGCGACCCGCTCCTTCTCTGTCCTGCCCGGCAGGCCCAGTTGCCGCAGGGTGGCGTCGTTGAACACGGTGGCCCTGGCGCCGCCCGGCAGATGGGCCGCGCCGGCGCCCAGGATCAGCACCCCTTCCAGGTCCCGGTGGTGGGCGGCGGCCAGATGGGTGAGGCGGATGGGGCTTTCCACGGAGGTGTCGGCGAAGGTGGCCTGCTCCAGATGCAGGAACAGCCAGCGGCGCCAGTCCGCCAGGCTGAAACGCTGGGGCAGTCCTGAAACCTCCTGCTCCAGCCGGGTCAGCAGATCCAGCAGCTGGCGGCCGATGGGGTCCTGGGCCAGGGCTTGCCGCGCCCCCAGCAGATCCAGAGACGACAGCAGACTGCGGCTCCAGTCCCCCAGGGGACGGCGGTGGGGCGGGAACAGGGCCTGGGCGTCCGCCAGCCTTTGCAGGAGGGCCTGGGCGTCCGTCATTCTTTCCTGGCGGGCCAGGGCCAGATAGCCGGCCAGGTCCGCGGGGGCGCCATGACGCCGCAAGGCCGTTTCCAGCGCATGCACGGCCCGGGTGCGGACGTCCGGCGTATCGGCGAACACGAAGGGGGATTTCAACAGGTCCAGCAGGTCCCTGTACCAGACGCGGCCACCGGCCAGCCCCAGCCATCGCTCCAGCACGTGACTGACGGCGGAGGTGGAAAAGGCCCATCCCGTCTCGTCCTGGATCAGGATGCCGCGCCGTTCCAGCAGGGCCCGGAGACGTCTGGCCAGGAGGCGATCCAGGGCCAGTAGGGCGATGCGGCGCCGCCCCTCCCGCAACCAGGTCAGCAGGACCTGTTCCGCCCCCCGGGCCGAGGCTTCAAGGTTGTGGGCAGGGTGTATGGCCAGCGCGGGCACCAGGGGGCTCGACGGACAGGCCGCGGCGAAGTCCGACGCCCGCCGGGCCAGGGGAGGGGTGTCGGACCGCCAGGCGGTGTCCAGCAGGGCAAGGCGTTCGGCGGCGGCCACGGGGGCAGGCAGCCCATGGACCGGCTGGCGTTGCGCCCAGGCGCGCAGGAAGTCTTTCTCCTGTGGGTTCAGGCCCAGCAGTCCCAGGGTATATAAGGGTTGTCGCGCATGTTGGGCCAACCACGCCAGGCGCATGCCATAGGCCCGTGCCCGGCCGGGGGCCCCCTGTTGCATGGCGTGCCACAGGTTTTGGGCGATGCTGGCCTCCAGGCTCAGGTAGGGATTGCCCTCCTGGAGGGCGAAAGCCTGGCGTGCGCCCTCGTCGTCCAGGCCCGCTCGGGCCGCGTCCAATTCCTCCAACAGGGCCTCCAGCTCCTGGGCGGACTGCCAGAGTCCGACCGCCGGGAGCTGGCCCGTGCGGCGCAGGAAGTCATGCAATTCCGCCAGGCGCCTGCCGGGGGATTCCATGCTGGGGGACAGCGCCGCTTCCAGACTCAGTTCCGGCAGGGTCAGCAGGCGGGGCGGCAGGAAAACGGGGGCCGGCAGCGCGTGGCGCAGGGCGCGACGGAAGTCCTGGCCGGCGTGGTGATGGGGCACCAGGACGAGGCAGCCGGAATAATCCGCGCGATCATCGCCTTCTATCTCCAGAAAGCGGTGTACGGCGGGTAGCAGGTGGAGGGCCGGGGAGCTGTCCATGAGGCATTGTCCCCAGGCTGGGAACAAAAAAAAACCCCGGCCCATGACCGGGGTGAAGAGAGGAGGAGGATGCCGGCCGCGCCGGTGCGGCACGCGACCAACAAACCCACCACACTGCCAGATGGCTCAGAGCAAGTGGTGGGATACGACATGAAACGCGTTGCGCGACACTCGCAAAGACACATTTCAGATGTGAATGTATTAAATAAATCCCATCGGGTCAAACGGGTTTTCATTTTTTTCTTGACCAGAGGCAAGCGGGGAATAGAATTCCCGACTGATTTAGTCTGGTAAGAGGTGATTCATGGATGTGAAGGCATTGATCCACAAACAGGTCAGTGAAAACCCGGTGGTGCTCTACATGAAGGGTACGCCCCAATTCCCCCAGTGCGGCTTTTCCGCCAATGCCGTCAACCTGCTCAAGGCCTGCGGCGTCACCCATTTCCTGGCCGTGAATGTCTTGGAAGACCCAGAGATCCGGCAGGGGGTGAAGGATTACGCCAATTGGCCCACGATCCCCCAGCTGTATGTCCGTGGCCAATTCGTGGGCGGGTCGGACATCATGCGGGAAATGTACCAGTCAGGCGAATTGCATAAGCTGCTCTCAGCGGAAACAGTGCAGTAGGCCCGCGCCCCAAGACCTTGCTGCCGGCGCGCCACGCCACGGAATCGGCGCCCAGTCCTCGATCCGGCTGTCATAGGCATTGAGTGCTTGGTGATACGAGCAAGCATTCGGGGACCGGTTTCCTCGCCGTCGTAAAACGCCAACGTTGGGTCATCCTTCGCGCGAGCCACGGCCCCTAACGCAGGGCCGCCAACGGGCATGGCGACGGCCACCCCGAAGCATGAATGTCGCCCTGTCCTCTCCCTCTCCTCTCCCTCATCCCCAGCCCTTCTCCCCGCAGGAGAAGGGGGGCTTCCGGGTTGGCTTACGCCGAGACTTCACGTTAATCCTAAAAACCTCAGTTGACCGCTGGGTGGCCATTGAGAAGGGGCATGGATTGTGACGTTTGTGGCTGTGTTCACGCTCACCCGGAAGGTGAGCCCGCTACGCGCCCGCTTTGTGGGCCTGCGGCCCATCCCTCGCTGCGCTCGGGACCAGCACTACGTGCTGTCCTGTG
>Ga0272446_1003584_pt1 | contig 19362 bp, 16 predicted proteins | sample YNPCB0061_FD_194587 | JGI IMG/M metagenome (GOLD analysis project Ga0272446, IMG submission 194587) | Hot spring microbial mat communities from Yellowstone National Park, WY, United States - YNP-CB-006-1 | ecosystem: Environmental > Aquatic > Thermal springs > Hot (42-90C) > Sediment | place...
CAGTGGCTTTCGTGAAGCGCCCCAGGTTAAAACCGGCGAAACGGATGGGTGCTGCGGGCTTGTAGCGGGTGAAGCGGCGGTCGCCCTCCATCCGGTCTTCCAGGATTTCCCCCGTAGCCACCAGTTCCAGCCGCCTCGGATAGAGGAACGAAAGCTCGTAGTCGGCGAACTGCATGCCCCGGTTGGGCAGCCAGCTCGAGCGCGCGCCGACAAAATAGACGCCATTGCCCGCGTCCGTAACCACCTGGCCTTCGTGTTGGATTTCCACCTCATAGGTCCGCCCGGATTGCAGAGGCTGGTTAGGAACCACCAGAAACGTAAGGTTCTCGGCGCCCCGGATCAACGTGGCGCGCATGGACTCCCGCTGGAAAACCTCCACCGGCGCGCCATCGATTTTTGCGCCGGTCACCGTCATGCGGGTGGAGATGTCCAGGGGCAGGACTCGTTCCAGAGGCACGAGCGGCGTCACGCGCAAGCGCGTCACGGCGCTCAGCCGGAGGCTGTCGTCGAATTGTGTCTCCACTTTGGCGGATAAAATGCGATAATTCGCCTCTGGTCTGTCTTGCTTCCGGTTCCGGAAGGAGCGGGCTTCGAAGCTCGCCCACACGTCGAAGTACGCGCGGCCGTCCCGAAATGCGACTTGACCCAGCGTGATCTGCTCCCTGGCGTGGGGATCGAAGATGAAGTCGAAATTGCCCAGGCGTTTTCCCGAGAAGGCGGCGTAAAAGAAATTCTCGGCCGGGGGGCGGCCTGCCAGCAGCGCCTCGACCACGCGGACCTCGAGACTGCCCAGAAGGTTCCGCAGCACCGGGTTCCACTTGTCAGCCAGCAGCGCCCCCATGTCGGGCGCCGGGCCGGGACTATCAGGGAACTCCTTGCGGCGCTGGCGGATTTGCTCCATCAGTTCGTCCGCCGTGCCGTCGCCGAAAATCAACACCGCGTGCCGGAAATGCTCGTTCAGATTCGGGGACTTGGTGAAATTCGCCAGCGACATGCGCTCGCTACGGTGTGGCGGCATGAGCAGCACCTCGCCGTCTCCCCCTTCGACCTCGCTGGTGAAAAAAGCCGCCACGCGGCGCCCGTCCACCGGCGCCGCCAGCACCAAGTAGCCGTCGGTGAGGTAGATCTTGACGTCCTCGCGAGTAAGGACCAGATCCCGCACGCGGTGGCATTCGGCGGCGTCGAGGCTCGCCGCCCGCAGCGAATCGGCGATCTGGGCCGCTGTGGCGCCCCAGACGGGCAGGGATGAAAGCAAAATGGCCCCAACGATCCAGCGCTTCACAACTCCAGGATAGCCTTCCGGGCGGGAAGGAGCCCTCCATGACCGCGGAAGATTCAGACAAAGAGACCGAAGCGCTTCCGGCGCGGCGCCGGCGTGGGTTGATCGGGAAGGGGGGCGCCGGTAAGAACGCATTCCGGGTTGACGATGAACAGATGCCGCGCCACTTCCTCGCCGAATTTCCGCGCCACCTTGCGGTAAGCCAGATCCAGGCGCGGGACGCGGTCTGTGGCGTCGTGGGCGTCGCTGGCTACGAAGTGCGCCAGGCGCCGCTCGATCAACGTTTCGGCGAAGCGCTCCGCCGGCGCTCCAAAGCGCCCGAGCAGCGATTGCGCGGTCACTTGCAGCAACAGCCCGTCCGCCACCCAGGCGGTCAGTTCCTCCAAGCGCGGGTGCAGCAGCCAGTTGCGCTCCGGATGCGTCAGTACGGGGCGCAGACCGCTGCCCCTCAGCTTGGCCAGCATCGCCGCGGTGTCGCGAAAAATCACGAGGTCGGAAAATTCGATCAGCAGATATCCCTTGCCATTGATGGAAAAGCGAGCGGGATCCGCCGCCGCCGCTTCGACGCTTTCCGGATAAAAATGATAATCGCAGCCCAGGTGCAGGCGGGGCATAGGGCCCACGGCAGTTTGGAGCTCCTCGAGCCGGGCGGCGGAGATTTCAGGATCGAACGTGAACTCCAGGTTGTGGTGCGGCGTGGCTACCAGATCCGTGGCGCCGTGACGGGCCGCCATGCGCGCCATCTCCACGCTCACGTCACGGCTGGGGGAACCATCGTCCAGGCCCCAAAGAATATGGCTGTGAATGTCGATCACAAACCCGGGCTATTTCGCCCTTAAATGAACATTTCCTCGTCGTGCGTGGCTTGAGCCACCGACGGCCTGCGTCCGCGCAAAAACTGCCCCAGCCCGGCGCGGAATCCGGCTACCAGACCCTGGATGCCACGCACCGGCGCCAGGATTCCCTCGTGCAACAAGGCGATGGTGTCTTGCATCCGGCCCATGGCGTCGTCCAGCACGAGTTCCATGCGCTCCATTTGGATGCGCGCCCGCACGCTGGCTTCCCCCAGCAGGCTGTCAATCGAGGCAAGTTGTTTGCGGGTCAGGTCGAGGACCTCATTTACCCGCGCGGAAGCCTCGCTGATTTGCCTGCGGCTCTCCTCGACGGATTTGGTGGTCGATTCAATCAGCGCCTGGAGGCGAGGCGCGAAATCTCGCACCTGCGCCTCCATTTCCCGGGCGCTGCGGCTGATGCGGAACAGCGCGACGGCCTGAAGAATAAACGCCACCGCCGTCACACACAGAGCAGTGGCCGAGATGTACAACGCAGAGTCCGCAGTCATGCTCCCGTGGCCACCTGCTTAAGCGTTGGATTCTCCCTCGGCGGGTGCGGATTTGGCCACGGTCTCGCGGTAAGCCTGTTTACCGGCTTCGATGGCAGCCGAGAGCTGCTCTTTCTGGCGCGTAACCGCCGTCTTGCCGCGCTCGACCAGATCGCTGGCCGACTCTTTCAGCTCCTCGGTCCGCTGGCGCAGGTAATCCTTGCCCTCGGTCGCCTTCGTCTTCAGGTATTCCCGCGTTTTCTCGCCGGACTGCGGGGCAAACAGAAAGCCTACCGCCAGCCCGACGCCCAATCCGAGAAAGAAATAAGACAGCTTGTTGTCGTCCTCCATAGAGCGCTCCTTTCGCTCCCGGCCGAATGCCGGGCTAATTCCAGCATAGCAGCATGCGCCGCCAAAGACTACGGAAATTCAGCCTTTCTCCAGCCCGTGAAGCCCGAAATCCTCCTTGCCGAAAAGCCGCAGCGCGTTGGCGGCCGCGCCGCGAAAATATTCCGCTAGTTTCGGGTCTATTTGTCCTAAAACCTCCGCGCGGCGCGAGACTTCGGCGGCGTCGGGCGCCGCCAGGATGCCGCTCGAACCCTGCCTGCCGGACTTCAGAAACGCCCGCAGCGCGCGGGAGAATATGTGCTCCAGCAGCGACGAAGCGGGTTCGCCCCGCAAACCGGCCGCCCGCACGCAAGCCTGCACCGCCGTAGCCAGCGGGATGAAAAGGTCTCCGGCGATGGCATAGGCCGCCAGCAGGCGGGTCTTGCCTTCGGGTTTCACTTCGATGGCATGGAGGCGCCCGCCGATCAGGCGCCGCGCAGCTCGCATGGCGGCCCGGTCGCCTTCGATCAGAAATCGTGCAGGGTCGAATCCCGGCAATTCGGCGATCGACCCGGCGCGGGCGCCCTTCTCCGCCAAACGGGAAAGAGCCGCGCTGGTGAGCGGGGAATCGCACAGCAGGACCACCTTGCCCGCCCAGCGCACCTGCGCGGCGGCGAGCCTTTCGACAAACGGCGCCAGTACGGCGTCGGGAACCGCAATAAGCACCGTGCGGCAGCGGCGCAACCCTTCGGCGTCGCGCACGGGATAGCCTGCCCGAAGGGCGCTTACCATACGGCTGGCCAGCCGGTAGGATTCTCCCATCACCGGGCCAAGCACGCCCGGCAGGAGGCGGGCAAGCGCCGTCCGGGCGGCTGCGCCGGCCGCCACCAAGCCCACGCTCGTCCGCGGGCTCATACGGGCTGCGGCTCCCGCAGGGCCTTGATGCGGTCGCGCAGCCGGGCTGCCTCTTCAAACTGGAATTTCCGCGCCGCCTCCCGCATCTGCTCTTCCAGGGATGCAATGAGCCGTTCCCGTTCAGCCGGCGGCAGCTCGAGCGCCGCCTCGATTTCGGTCTCTTCGATCGGCACGGTCACATAATCGGCCTCCGCCACCGCCACCAAGCTCATGTCGATGGGCTTGATGATGCTTTGGGGCGTGATGCCGTGCGCTTCGTTGTAATCGCTCTGGATGCGCCGGCGGCGGTTGGTTTCCGCGATGGCGCGCCGCATGCTCTCGGTCATCACGTCGGCGTACAGAATCGCCTTGCCGTGAATGTTCCGCGCCGCTCGGCCGATGGTTTGGATCAGGGAGCCGGTGCTGCGCAAGAACCCTTCTTTGTCGGCGTCCAAAATGGCCACCAGGGAGACTTCCGGCAAGTCCAGCCCCTCCCGCAGCAGATTGACGCCGATCAGCACGTCAAACTCGCCCTTGCGGAGATCGCGCAAAATGCGCACCCGGTCGAGCGTGCTGACCTCCGAGTGCAAATAGCGGCAAGCCACTCCGGCTTCCGAATAATACGCGGCCAGGTCCTCTGCCATGCGTTTGGTCAGCGTGGTGACCAGCACGCGCTCATTGCGCTCGGCGCGCAGCCGGATTTCGTGCAGCAGGTCGTCCACCTGGCCTTTGATGGGCCGCACCTCGACCTCGGGATCGATCAAGCCCGTGGGACGGATAATCTGCTCCACCACTACGCCCGCCGAACGCGTCAGTTCGTAAGGTCCGGGCGTGGCGGAAACGTAAATCACCTGGGTGACGCGGTTCTCGAATTCCTCGAACGTGAGCGGGCGGTTATCCAGCGCGCTGGGAAGGCGGAAGCCGTACTGGACCAGGGTCTCCTTGCGCGAACGGTCTCCGTGGTACATCCCCTGCAATTGCGGGATGGTCTGGTGCGATTCGTCGATGAACAGGATGGCGTTATGGGGCAGATAATCAAGCAGGGTCGGCGGCGCTTCCCCCGGCAGCCGTCCGGTGAAGTGCCGGGAGTAATTCTCGATCCCGTGGCAGTAGCCGATCTGGCGAATCATTTCCAGATCGAACATGGTGCGCTGCCACAGCCGCTGCGCCTCGATGAGCTTTCCCTGGGCTTCTAGCTCGGCCCGCCACCACTTCAACTCCTCCTCGATGCTGCGCAGCGCCCGCTCGCGGTCCTCGGCGGTCATGACGTAGTGTGATTTGGGATAAATGGGCAGCCGCGTATAGGTCTGCTGCACGGCGCCGGTGAGGGGGTCGATCCGCGCCAAGGTTTCGATCTCGTCGCCCCACAGTTCGATGCGGTAAGCAGAATCTTCGTAAGTGGGGAAGACTTCGATTACGTCGCCGCGGACGCGGAAGGTTCCCCGCCGGAAGTCGTTGTCGTTCCGTTCGTAGAGGATTTCCACCAGCCGCCGCAGAATCTCCTCGCGTTTGGCGCGCTTGCCCTTTTCGAGCATGAGCAGCATCCCGTAGTAGGCTTCCGGCGAGCCCAGCCCGTAGATGCACGATACGCTCGCCACAATCACGCAATCCTCGCGCTCGAACAGGGACCGCGTGGCCGACATGCGCAGCCGGTCCAGCTCTTCGTTGATGGTCGCTTCTTTCTCAATGTACACGTCGCCGGAGGGAATATAAGCTTCCGGCTGATAATAGTCATAGTAGCTGACAAAATACTCGACGGCGTTATTGGGGAAAAACGACCGGAATTCGTGAAAAAGTTGCGCCGCCAGCGTCTTATTATGGGCCAGCACTAAAGCGGGGCGCCCCAGCCGCTCGATCACCTTCGCCATGGTGAAGGTCTTTCCCGACCCGGTGACGCCCAGCAGCACTTGATGGCGCTCCCCGTTCAGAACGCCGCGCACCAGCTCCTCGATGGCTTGCTCCTGGTCGCCTCTGGGGCGGTAATCGACCGCCAGATGGAACCCCATATTTTCAGTTTATCCCCCGCCCGCGCCTCAGCGCCCGAGAGCCTGGCGCAGCCGCTCCCGTTCGGCGTTCACTTCGCAGCCCACCAGCGCGGTAACCGCCAAAAGATACATCCACACCAGCAGGGCTATGGTCGCGCCAACGCTGCCATAAAGCACGTTGTAATTGGCGATATTGCGCACGTACCAGCCAAAAAGCGAGGTAATCGCCATCCAGAAGGCCGTGGCGGCCACCGCTCCGGGCCAGACGCTCATGGGACGCTCATGGTGGTTCGGCCCGAAACGGTACACCAGGGCGGTCACTAGCGTGGTGGAGCAGAAGGCGGTCAGGTAGCCGCCAATGCGGGACATCACCCCTACCCAGCCCCAGAACTGCTCTCCCCCCCGGACCAGCCCCAGCCGGGTTAAGGTCCATTGTTCCACCCGGCCGCCCAGCAAAATGAGAATCGAGGCGCCCAGCACCGGGGCCGCAGCGCCGATCACCAGGAGAATGGCGATGCCCCGTTCCCGCAGAAACGGCCTGCCCTTGGGAATCCGGTAAGCGGCGCGGAAGCCTTCCATCAGGCTGGTCATGGCCCCCGAGGCAGCCCACAGCGACACCACGCCCGCAGTCACCAGCAGCCACAGGGGGCGCTGGCCGCGCGTGGCGAACGAATACATCACAATATCTTCCGTCCCAGGCGGAACCACTTCGAAGATCAGCCGTGACAGCACGTGGGACACGGACTCGGCATTGGCCTGCACCAGCAGCGCGGTGGTCGTGGTGAGGATGGGGACGAACGACAGCAGAGCGGAGTAGGCCACGCCTTTGGCGATTCCGAAACAGTTGTCCTCGTATGCCGACACCCAAGCGCGCCGGAACAACCACCACGCTCGCGAGAACCAGCCGATTCCCTGGCCCATCTCCTCCAGTCTAAGGCCCGGCGGAGACCCGTGTGGCCACCGCCTCGCAGCCGCCTGCTACGTCTTCAGACGGCGGCGCTCGCGGATCAGCAGAACAGCGCTGCCAATCCACGCCAACACACTGATCAGCGCCATGATCCGCTGCTCGCGGCTGCCGCGGTATTCCAGCGTAATAACGGATGCCTCCTGCGGCCTGGGCGTCAATTTCATAAAGCCAAGGGTGGTCTTTTCGACCGGCACGCGCCGGCCACGCTGGTAGGCGTGCCAGCCCTCGTCGTGGTTCACCGCCACCGCGATCGCCATTCCTTCGGGGATCGGCCCTTCGATGCGCAGTCGGCTGGGCCCTTCCCACGCCGTTTTGAGAACCGGCCGGTGTGGGTCCTGCAACGCCTGTGCGTATGGATAGATCAGCGGCAGAAATACATGGCGCGGCGGTTTTTGGGGGAACTCTTCCGGACGCACCAGGTGCGCGTAAGAACGGAACGGCGTCCGGTACACCGTGTCTCCCAGATGCCGGTACGCCGCTTCAAACAAACCCTCGAATTTCTTCGGATTCGAGAAATCGCGGTAATACTCCTCAGAGTGCCGCCCGTGAACCACCACATACTCTACCGCCATGGCCTGCAACTGGCGCGCTGCATCCTGTCCCTCCTGTCCGGGCTGGCTTTGCAGACCGGTGCGGATCTGGTAGCTGAAATCCAGAGGGATTGGGTTGTGCAAGCCGGTCTCGAAAGTTCCGCCCACCTGCGGAATCAGAAACCATGCATTCAGCCGGAACCTCAAGCCGCCGGAGGCGAATACGCGTCCCTGCGGCTTTTGCGCGTTCAACCACGACGCCACTTCGTACTCAGCAGTGGTTTCCACCGGCTGAGGCCGCCAGCGCTCAGGGTCGGCCGAGACGAAGGCCCAAGCTTGGCGTGCGCCGGTCGCATACATCAGCAGCGCCGCCGCCATGACCGGGTAGCGGATCCAACCGCGCCGGTCGGATACAAGCCGCCGGAGAACCTCCAACGCCGCCAGGATCAAGAAAAGCTCGAACTCCAGCGCATACCGCCTTGATTCCGGCAGAACATTTACATGCGTCCAGTAATACCCTAGCGCCACCCAGGCGAAGCCGAACCAGCAGACTGAAAGAAATGCCAGATAAAAGCTGATCCAGCGGCGGCGGCGCATTTCGAGCAACAGCGCCACCCCTAGCAGGAAGCAGCCCAGCATCAAGACCTGATCCCGCCCCAGCCGGTAAGCGAATGCGTCCCGCGGCCAGTTGAACGCCATCCGCGACACGAAGCTGGGCGTCAACCAGAACGCCGCCAGCAGATAGCCCAGCCCTGCCGCAGCTAGCACCCGGAGGGGACGGAATCCTAATTCCTTCCGCTCCCAGGTCCCCAGCACCAGGAGAACGAGGCAGCACCAGGCCAATCCCAAGGCGCCCACCCAGTTGGTGAGCGTGGTGAGCGCCAGCAGGACAGCCGCCGCCAGGACCGGCGGAAACCGTGAACTGAGCCCGGCCCGCCAAACCGCCAGCAGCGCTAATGGAATCAAGGTCAGCGCCGTGTTGTGCGGACCCTCGCCATACTTCACCAAAACCTGCAAGCGCCACGGCAGTTGCACCAAGCCCCGGTCCTTGTCGATCTGCCAGACTAGCCCGTACAGGGGTGAAAACAACGTATAAGTCAGCGCCGCGGCCAAGGCCCACTTGCGGTTCTTGGTGAAAGCTCGCGCGAAACAGTACACCGTCACCGGCCCTGCGCAGGCTGCCACCGCCGTCAGCAGGCGATAGGCGTAGTCAACGGAAAGAAATGAGAACACCCAGTGCAGCGCCGCGGCGGCGTACAGTAACGCCGGCAGATACATGAATTGCGTGGGAAGGCCGCAGTAGTGCAGCGGGTTCCATCCCCACGGGTTGGGGTGGGAAGCGATGAAACGAGCCATCGAGGCATAGCCGCCTTCGATGGACTCGCGGTAGGGAAATTCGCCCGGCAGGAACAAAGGCCACAACAGAAACGCATTAAGGCCGAAAATCCCCAGGGCGATGGCCGCTTCCGTCCGCCAGTGTGTGCGATCCACGCTCAGTTCCTCGGTTTGCGGGCGATCCATAGCAAATACAGAACCGCTGCTAAGGATAGCAAGGTTACAGCCGCGCCAATCCGGTTCTCCAGCGGCGTCTCGAACCGGATCAGGATGTCGTGGCGGCCAGCGGGCGCTTCGATCAACAAGAAGCCCATCGGGTCGCGCCGGGTTTTGAGCCTGATCCCCTGCGACCAGGCGCGCCAGTATGGGTCATAGGACTCCATGACCACAATCGCCTGTCCGGGCGCCACCACAGTGGCCACGCGCATGGTGCGGAAGTCGATCCGGCGCCACAAGGCGGGCTGGCGCGGGCCGTTCTCAATCAGATTCACATAAGCTCGCAGCGCTTCGGGGTCCCAGGTGAGCCCCGCCGGCGGTATGATCTCCGCCAGTTTCATGTCCACCACGCGGGCCAGTCCCGGATAACGGCGCGGAATCCGGTAGATCTTGTCCCCGCGCTTGTTGTCATAGACCACCGGCAGCCCTTCGAACTTCTCAGGAGCGGCAAAGTCGTGATAGATTTCCCGGGAAGTCTTGTCGTGGACAATGGCCAGATCCGCTCCCGTAGCCAGCAACCAGTACCGCGCCAGTTCAGGGCTCTCGCCTGCCGTCAATTCCCACTGCGCCGGCATAACCGCTTCGTTGAGCAGACCCTGCTCGGAACCGCCTCCGATTTGAGCCCCGTCGAACCAGGCGTTGTACCAGAAGCGCACCGAGCCCGAGGTAAGCGCACGCGATTCGGGATAGTGGCGGCGGATCCATTCGGTGATCTCGTATTCCACGCGGGCTTGCGGCTGGTCGTCTTTGGGATAGAGATCGCGGCTGTGAGCGTGGCGAAGATAAGGCCAAGCAAAATACACCGCCGCCAGTGCCGCCATGCTCACCACCGCCTTGCCCGCCGGCTTAGGCCACAGCCTCCGCAGCACTTCGATGGCGCCGATCAGCGTCAGCAGGTCGAATTCCGGACACATTCGGCCGGGCTCGCCGAATACCCGGAAATTCACGAACCTTTCACCCAGCACGAACAGCCAGATGAAGGAGGCCGCGCCAACCAAGAAGACCGCCCAGGCTCTCTGCTGCTTTCCGCGCGCCCACCTCCAGGTGAGCGCTGCGAAGACCGCCGCAAACAAAGCCAGCACGATCCACGACCAGAGGTTGCCCGGCCTGGAAACCAGCTTGAGATTGCGTGTGGTGATGTGGACGAACGACGGCGTCAGCCAGATGGCCGTCAGCCCCCAGGCCAGTAGGGGGATCGCCGCCGCCCGGTAAAGAATCCTCCGGTCCTTGTGCGCCAGCCACAGCGCCCAGACCAGAAAGGGGTAAAAGCACGCCAGCGCCGTAGCGCCGTAGAAATTATTTGACACCACCAGCGCGCAAGCTGCCGAAGCCAGGGCCAACATGGCGGGGCGCCGCGCCGGAAGCGCTAACCATGCCAGCGCCAGCGCGAATCCAAGCACCGCCAGGGCGCTCATGTGCGGCCCTTCCCCATACCGCAGCAGCGCGTTCAGTCTTTGCGGCAGGCTGTGGGCCACCCGCGCGTCCACCCGTATGTCTTTGGCGAATAGGAATATCGGCGACAGCGTCGCCACCGCGGCGGCCGAAAACCACGCCGCCCGGCGAGACTGGCTTCCCACCCGCACCAACAGGTACACCCCCACCATGCCCAGGGCGTAGAAAATCGCAGTGTAAAGATGATACGCCCGCGCCGGAACCATATTCTTGACGGCCGCGCTCAGCAGCGCCGTCCCGTAGCGCAGCGCCGGAGGATAGACATAATCCCAACGGGTGCCGCAATACCAGTAGGGCTGCCAACCCGGGTGGGGCAGGTTCTCTTTCAACATCCGGGCGTCGGAGATGAACGTGGCCTCGATCGAGGCCCAGTTGTCCATGTACTTCAACTTGAACAAGGGCCAAATGAGCGCCGCCGCGAGAACAAAAACCAGCCCACACTCCAAGGCGAGTGCGGCTCGCCGGCTCTTTACCAGCCCGGCTAAAATCCCTGCCGCCTTCATGAAGCCACGCTCGCTCCGGTATACCGGGCGCCAAGGCTCTCAAACTGGCGCGAGCGAACCCAGCCTTTGGCGTGCAGCCAGTAACGGATCAGCAGCCACAAGATCGAGAGGCCGTAGATGGTGCTTTGGAGGAACGACGCCGAGGAGGCAGCCTGAAAATAGCGGGTCGGGACCGGCACCTCGGCGATCCGCAGCTTCCTTTCGACGAACTGAGCAATGATCTCTTGGTCGAAAATGAAAGCGTCTGAATTCATGGTGAAATTTACCGCCTCCAGCGCCTCCTTGCGGTAAGCCCGGTAACCGGTATGATACTCGGACAGCTTCAGACCGAATACGGCGTTTTCCAGCCAGGTCAGGAACCGGTTGGCCACATACTTCCACCAGGGCATGCCGTGCGACATAGGGTTGGCGCCTAGCAACCTCGAGCCCAGCACCACGTCGGCTTGCCCCGCTCGAATGGGTTCGATGATCTGAGGCAGAAGCGTCGGGTCGTATTGATAATCCGGGTGGACCATGACAATGATGTCCGCTCCGGCTTTCAGCGCTTCGCGGTAACAGGTCTTCTGGTTGGCGCCGTAGCCGTAGTTGCGGTTATGCATGAAAATTTCCAGCCCCAGTTCGCGGGCGATGCGCACGGTGTCGTCTGTGCTGCCGTCGTCCACCAGGATCACGGTGTCCACCAGTTCCCGGGGCAGGTCCGCGTAAGTCATGTGCAGGGTCTTTTCGGCGTTATACGCCGGCATGACGACCACAACTTTCGGTTTGGACGGCATCCGTAAAGCCTTCTCCGATAGGATAGCGACTCAGGACGCAGGCTGGGAACAAGTCTGCGCTATAGTCAATGTTAAGTTTATGAAGGCTACTCGTAGAGAACTGTTTAAGATGGCGGCCGCGCCGGCGGCGTCCTTGCCCGCCTGGGCCGCCGCCCCTACAGGGTTTCCCAAGAGCCAGCCGGAACGGATGCTGTTTCCGTGTCCTGCCGAGAACGCCACCGTCGGAGTCAATCCCCCCGGTTTCGCTTGGTGGACCGCGGGCGGAGCTGCTTCCTACCGGCTCATCGTGAAGCGCGCTGGCGGCCAACTGGAATATGAAGCCCGGGTCGGTAAAGATCCCGTGCACTTGCCGCCCCGGACTTTTCCTCCCGGCGAATACACCTGGGATGTCGAGGCTCTGGACGACAAGGGCGCTCCCTTCGCGCGCCGGGGGGAGTGGAGATTTACCGTGCCGCAAGGGATCCCTGAGCTTCCCTGGGAAGATCCCAAGCGCATCCTCGCGCGCGTGCCGGACGAACATCCTCGCTACATCTTCCTGGCCGAGGACCTGCCGCGCATCCGTGAAACGCTCCACACCACCCGCAAGGCCGATTGGCTCCTGGTGAAAGCGCAAGCCGACCGGGCGTTAAAGATCCCTCTGCCCGAGCCGCCCAAGTACCACACATTTGAAGGGGAGAACCGGGCGCGCATGGGTTATATCCACTACTTCCGGGAGTTCCGCCAGCGCGTCGACGCGGCGCTGACCCCGCTTTCGGTGGCATTCTTGCTGAGCGGCGAGGAGAAGTATGGGCGCCGGGCTAAGGAAATCCTGCTCACCGTCGAGCCTTGGGGCGTCGATGGCCCCATGTCGCTGCTGTCCCGCTTCGGCGACGAGCCGGGTTTGAGCATGGCCCGCCACGGCCACCGGGCTTTCGATTTTCTTTTTCCCCTTTTCAGCCCAACTGAGCGCCAAAAGCTGACCAAGCTCACCGTGGACCGGGGCCAAGAAATCATCCGGCGCCTTCGCCGGTCCAATTACCTTGCCACGCCGGCCGAAAGCCACAACGGACGGTTGATCGCTTATCTGGCTGAGCACGCCATCGTACTCAAGACCGAAACTCCGGATGCCGCCGAATGGCTGGACTACTCGCTACGCGGGCTCACCACCTTTTACCCGCATTGGGGCGACGCCGACGGAGGCTGGGCGGAAGGCGTCAGCTATGCCCTGGCCTACAACATGATCTATCTGGCTGCCCTGGAATCTCTGCGCCGGGTGGGTTTTGATCTGTACAAGAAGCCGTTTTTCCGCAACGTCCGGCGCTTTTTCTTGTACTGCACCTCGCCCATCGGCGAAATGAAGCCCTTCGGCGACGGCGCTGACCGGGGACGCATGGGCGGCGCCGCACTGATGACCCACCACGCCCGCCGTTTCCAGGATCCGGTGTGCGCCTGGTGGGCGCGCCAGTCGGCGCCCGAAGGATCCGTGGACCCGCTCATTTCGCTCGTGACCGAAGATAACGTTAAGCCGGCGCCCCCCTCCAAAATGCCGTTTTGCGCGGTTTTCCGCGGCATCGGGTGGGCGGCGTTGCACAGCGCCCTCGACGATCCCAAGCGCGACGCCTTCTTCCTGTTTAAAAGCAGCCCCTTCGGCAGCGTCAGCCATTCCCACGCCGACCAGAATTCGTTCGCCATCTTAAAGGGCGGGCGCGCGCTGGCCATTCCCTCCGGGCACTACGGACCCGGCTACGGCATGCCCCACCACGCTGAATGGACCCGTCAGACCAAGGCCAATAACTCGATCTTGGTGAATGGCGAAGGACAGGTGGTGCGCAGCCAGGAGGCCCAGGGCAAAATCACAGCGTTCCGCCCGCAGGGGGCCTTGACTTACGTTTGCGGCGATGCCACCGCCGCGTACGGCGGCAAACTGACGCGCTTTCACCGGCACATCCTGTTTCTGCGTCCGGGCGTGTACGCGGTTCTGGACGACTTGGCCGCGCCTGGCCCCGCCCAATTCCAGTGGCTGCTGCATGCGCTGGAGAAAATGGAGTTCGATCAGCGCCTGCTCACCGTTGTTTCCCGGCGCGAAGACGCCTCTTTGAGCGTGAAATTGAGCTGTCCGCACCGTCTGGCGTTCTCCCAGACCGGCGTTTTTGACACGCCTTACAATCAAGGCAACCCGCCCGAGTATCACCAGCAGGTGGACAACCATTGGCACTTCAAAGCCGCCACCCAATCTCCCGCCGCCGAAACGCGCATCGGCGCCGCTATGGTCGTTACCGCTTCCGGCGAGCCGTGGAAGACGCGCTGGCTGGAGCATCCGGGCTGGCTGGGCGCCGCCCTGGAGTCCGCCGCAGGGACCGGAGCGGTGTGGATGAGGCTGTCGCCGGGCGGAGCCCCTCCCCCGGGCGTCAAGGCCAACTTCGTCTACGGCCGCTGGAATCCCAAAACCGGCAAGCCGGAGGAACTGGCCATCTAACCCGAAAATGCCAAGGCCGCCGCAGCTAGCAAGCCGCGGCGGCCTGAAATCTGGTGCGGAGAGGGGGACTTGAACCCCCACGGGATTGCTCCCGCTAGCACCTCAAGCTAGTGCGTCTGCCAATTCCGCCACCTCCGCACGGGTGGAACCTCCCTACTTCTTCTGCTCCGCCGGCGCCGGCGCCGGCGCTTTCGGCGCCACCGGGACCGTTTCGGTCGAAACCTTCGGCATGGGGATCGGGGGTTGCGCCGGCATCGCCGGCTGCGTCTGCACCGGCGTTGTGGGCTTGGCCCGTTCCAGCACCGTCGAACCTCTGCCCGAGCTCTTTGTCGCCAGGATCGCCAGGCTCAGCGAAGTGATCATGAAAAGCACCGCCGCCACCGTTGTGGCTTTGGTCAGCAGGGTGGCTGAGCCGCGGGGACCGAAAGCCGTCTGGGACCCCATTCCGCCAAAGGCGCCCGCCAAATCCGCCGCCTTGCCGCTTTGCAGCAACACGACGATGATCAGAAACAAGCACACTAACACGTGCACGATGGTCAACAAGATGGTCATGGCGATTTACTACGACGGACGGAGCTGTGCGTGGCGTCGCACCTTAAGTATAAGAAATTGCCCCCGGCAGGGTCAAGAAGCTGCAAAATAGCGCAAAAAACGCATCATTTGGTGCGTTTTTGCGCCGGTTCAGGCCGCGTCGAAGTTGCGTGTCCGGCGGTTCTTCAGTCCCGAAAGCGCCAGACCGTACCGGCCGCGCACACCGGTTTTCTCGAAGATGTGCTTTAGATGGATTTTGACGGTTCCCGGCTGGATGGCGAGTTCCCGGGCTATCTCCTTGTTTTTCAAGCCTTGTTCGACCAGTTCCATGACCTGGATTTCACGGGGGGTAAGCTCGGCGTGGGGGAAGCGCTCGCTGCGGTGAAGCTCACGGGGAACGATGTCTTCCATCCAGTTCGCGCCGCCGACCACTGTCCGCAAACAATTGAGCAGACTAGGGATATTGCACCCCTTGCGGAGGATGCCCCGGGCGCCGGCTTGCAAGTAACGCAGCGCCTCGGGCTCCGTGATCGAGATGCCCCAGATTACCACCGCCAGTTGCGCCAGCGCCTCCCTGGCTTCGCGCATCCACTCCAGGATGGATTGGATGCCGAAGGCTTTATCGATAATCAAGACGTCGGGTTTGCCCAAGCGCACCAGGCTGTTGATGCGTTCCAACGACGTGGCGCCGTCAGCCAGGACGAAGTCGGGAGTCTGGGCGAGTACGGCTCTCAGTCCCTCGATAGTGATCGCCTGCGTGTCGCAAACGGCCACTTTCCGGCGAAAATCATTATTATTTTCAACCATATAGAGCACATCGGGGCAGAGCGAGAGCGGCTATGCCGTTCTTGCACTGCCAATGTCCCTTATCGGTCAGGGGCTTCAAGCTAATAGTTGCAGCAGCCTGGGATCCTCTCAACTTTTCCCCCCTCTCAACCGATGTAGCTAATTGGACCGGTCCAATATTCAATCGCCATTGCCGACATGCCGGAGCCGACATTGAACAAGCCCGCGCAAAACTGGAAGACGCTGCTCATCTGCCCGGACGGCAAGATGTCGAACCACATCTTGCCCCTTATTTCTCAACACGTTGCACTGGGTCCGATCTTTGAGCTTCCGACGTACCCCTACCGCACGGTCTTGACGGAAACCCTGGCTGGACGGGCGCCCCACATGTGCTTTTTGGACGCCACATCGGACCCGGACCGGGCGCTGGCCACCATCCGGGCGCTCATAGAGCTTCACCCCGACCTCCAAATTGTGGTGCTGCTCACCAGTAACGATCCGGACCTGATTTTGCGGTGCCTTAGGCAGGGCGCGGTCGAATTCCTGGTGGAGCCCTTTACGTCAGAGCAGTTGCGGCAAGCACTGGAAAAGCTAGCCCGGATGCGCCCCAACCCCGGCGGAGCCCGCCAAGGGCTGGGAAGGGTGATATGCGTCGTGCCTGCGAAGGGGGCCTGCGGCGCAAGCACGGTGGCGGCTCATTTGGCCGCTCAGTTCAAGCGGCTGGGACAAAAGCGGGTGCTGTTGGCGGATTTGGATCCCCTGACCGGGACCCTGGCGTTCATTTTGAAGCTCAAGTCCCCCTATAGTTTTCTGGACGCCATCCAGCGCGCAACGACGCTGGACGAGAGCGTATGGAAGGCGCTGGTGGTAAACGGCGGCGGCTTCGACGTTCTTTTGTCGCCGGAGAACCCGGCCGACGGCATCCAGGAGGTCCACGATCCCTCGGCCATCATCGAGGTCTCACGGTCGCTATACGACACTGCGGTGTTGGATGCGGCCGATGTCTATGGAGACTGGTCGGTCGCTTTGATGCAGCTTTGCGACGAGATCCTGATGGTCACCACCAACGAATTGCCTGCCCTACAGGCAGCCCAGCGCAGCCTATCCTATTTGGAGCGTCACCAAGTGCCGCGCGCGAAGGTGAAACTCATTGTCAACCGGTACAGCAAAGATGTGGGGCTGAGCAAAGAGCTGGTCGAAACCGCGCTGCACATGGAGGTCTTTCACACTCTTCCGTCCGATTATGATGCGATTCAGAAGGCGGTGATCGAAGGCAAGCCCTCCCCGCCCAACAGCGCTTTCGGAAAGTCCGTGGCGGCGCTGGCTGAGCAGCTTTGCCCCGCGGGACACGCGCCGGAAGCCCAGAAAAAGAAGGCGCCCGGATTGGGCAGTCTGTTCGGCAGCCTGTTCGCGAAAAAAGCGCCTATTTCACGTTGATCACGCCGCGACAACGCGGCGCGCCGCACCGGCACGGCACCCGCTCTTCGTCTGGTCCGAAGCGGTAGTCGACGGTGAGTTCCTCGCCGGGCTGAATCTCGCGCAAGCTCATGTACAGGATGTGTCCCTTGAAGTTCCAGGCGTAGAGGTTGGGTTCGCAACTATGATTGATGTACTCGGCGCCGGAGCCGCCCACGGAGCCGTCGATGTTCCAGTAGTTATTCAGCGTGAAAATATAGTGCAACCCCTCGCGCGATTCCGCGCGGCGTTTGGTTTCGCGGCGGCTGATGCGTTCGCCGGTATATTCAATGACCTTGCGGCGGGCGGGGATGCGTTCGGCGGCGAACACACCCCACCGGTGGATGGGGGACGGCTTCACCTCCAAACGAAAACACGCGTACCGCGAATCAATGGACGGCTTCGCTTCCGCTAGCTGTGGAGCCGGAGCAGTCCGTCTGGAAGAACGCTGCCGCTTCGGAATCTCGCTAGAACTCCTCTTCCTTGGATCCCTTGCTCTTCTTCTTTCGGCGAATGATGATAATCACCACGCAGAGCACCGCCAGCACTCCGCAAATGATTTGGACGGTTGTCTGATCCATTCGAATCCTCTCCAGGAACGATCCCAAATCCCCGCTAACGAGCCGCGCTTTGCAGCGCCGTCCGTCAACTTCCTATCTTACTGCTGATGACGTTGACCAGCTCCCGGACGGCATCCGCGCTTTTCTGAAGCGCAGCTTGCTCCTCTGTCGTCAGTTTCAGCTCATAGATCTTTTCGACGCCACGGGCTCCCAGCTTCACAGGAACGCCGACGAAGAGCCCATGAACGCCATATTCGCCTTCCAGGTAAGCCGCGCAGGGCAGAACTTTCTTCTGATCCTTCAAGATGGACTCGACCATTTCGACCGCAGCGGCTGAGGGCGCATAATAGGCGCTACCGGTCTTGAGGTACTTGACGATTTCAGCGCCGCCGTCCCGCGTGCGCTGGACGAGCTTTTCAATGGAGGCTTGGTCCAGAAGCTCGGTAAGAGGGATGCCGGAGACGCTGGTGAGCCGCACCAGGGGCACCATGGTGTCGCCGTGACCGCCCAGCACCATCGCGGTGACGCTTTGCATGGAGACGTCGAGCGCTTCGGCGATAAAAGTCCGGAACCTCGCCGTGTCCAAAATGCCAGCCATGCCCACCACCCGCTCTCGCGGGAACTTGGAGACCTGATGAGCCGTCCAGCACATGGCGTCCAAAGGATTGGTGACCAGGACCAAGATGGAATTCGGCGAGTAGCGGACCGCCTGCTCGGTGGCGGACTTGACGATTTCGTAGTTGGCCATGAGCAAATCGTCGCGGCTCATGCCGGGCTTACGCGGAAAACCCGCCGTGATCACGACCACGTCGGAGTCCGCCGTCGGCTCGTAATGGTTGGAACCGGTGATTTTGACGTCATAGCCTTGAATGGGACCTGACTGCAACAAATCGAGCCCTTTGCCTTGGGGAACGCCTTCCACCACGTCGACCAGGACAACATCGGCCAGCTCTTTTTCCGCAATCCGCAGGGCACAGTTTGCGCCGACATTGCCGGCGCCCACCACCGTCACTTTTTTCCGCATGAGTATCCTTTCCTGAGTGCGACCAGAACAAGATTATAGCCGATTCCGGAAAGGGCAGCCGGTGCGCGGCGCGTCTCGAAGAGGAGGGAGATGGGTCAGCGGATGGCCTTCTTAGGCGTGAAACTTGAGAACTGCCGACGCAGCCGGGGTTAAAGGGCGCCCGCTCGGGGCAAGGCGAAAGGAGAGGCGCCGAAGAAGATTTTTTTAGGTGAGATCCGGGTTGACACGTTGGGAGGGCGGGGATATATTCGACTTGATTGCAGATCAGACACGGGGAATTCCCGAGGGTAATTCGCCGGGGTTCCGGCGGGAGGAGGTGACTATGTCCATCAGGCATGCACGGTTAGCGGCGGTCATAGCGCCGTTGCTTTTGTTTCCCACGGCTTTGGCCCAGAACATCACCGGAGTCATCCTCGGCACGGTCAAGGACAGCGCCGGTGCGGTGATACCGAACGCGCAGGTCACGCTGACCAACCAGCAGACCCGCGCGGCGCAGACCATCAGCTCGAATGAAGCGGGGATCTTCGTTTTTCCGAGCGTACTGCCGGGGATCTACACGGTAGAGGTATCCATGGCCGGGTTCCGGACGCACCAGGTGCGGGACGTCGGCGTGACCATGAACGAGCGCCGCTCGCTGGGCGAGATTGTATTGCAGGTGGGCCAGTTGCAAGAGCGGGTGGAGGTGATGGCCGAGGTGACGCCGGTCCAGACGGCGTCGAGCGAGCGTTCCGGGCTGGTGACCTCCACCCAGTTGATGAACACGGCGATCCGCGGGCGCGATTTCGTTTCGCTGCTGGCCACGCTGCCGGGCATCTACGACGAAAACATGCAGTCCCGCGACGTTTCCAAAGGTCCCGGGGCGGGTGGACTGCACATCAACGGAGGGCGCTCGACGTCGATCAACTTCGCATTGGACGGGGTGCAGAACACCGACACCGGCTCCAACGGGGGCTCGCACGTGCAGCCCAA
>Ga0272446_1003585_pt1 | contig 19361 bp, 19 predicted proteins | sample YNPCB0061_FD_194587 | JGI IMG/M metagenome (GOLD analysis project Ga0272446, IMG submission 194587) | Hot spring microbial mat communities from Yellowstone National Park, WY, United States - YNP-CB-006-1 | ecosystem: Environmental > Aquatic > Thermal springs > Hot (42-90C) > Sediment | place...
GAATATCAACCAACAAAGAACATAAGTCGTAGGGTTTTTTTACCCTAATTTCGCGCTTTTAATCCACTTTTGAAAGAATTCTACAATTTGGAGCATCAATGCAGAAAACAACACAAATGTACAGTTTTCGACAACGTTCAGCAACAGTTCTGGTGCGCACAGCGTCGTTGCTCGCGGCAGCCGTATTCGGCGCAAACGTGCTTCACGCACAAGAGTTGAACGTCAATGTATCGGTGAACGTTGACCTGATTTCCCAAGAACGCCGCGAAGATTTGCTCACCATGAAGCAGGATTTGGAGCGGTATTTCAAAGCCCAAAGTTTTACGGGCAAAGAATGGAAAAACGAGCAAGACAAGCTCAAATGGAAAGACGAACCTGTGGAAATCGACCTAACGATAACCATACTGTCCCGTGCAGACAACACCTATACAGCAAATTTGCTCGTTACGGGCAAACGCGCCATCTACGGCAGTAAAGGCGGCAAGACCAATACACTCACGGTGTTGGACAAAAAATGGACGTTTCAGTATTTCCGCAATGCTGAACTGAGTTTCCAGCCGTTGCAGTTCAACCGCTTCAACACCTTGATTGACTTTTACGTGTTGGTGATGATTGGTATGGATTTGGATTCGTTCTACGAGCTCGGCGGCAGCGAAATGTTCCAAAAAGCGCAACTGCTCTGGCAAAACGGTGCAAATGCAACCAGTTTTTCCTCTGCCGAAGGCTACAACCAAACCAAAACTGATTTAGGCGAAATGACGCGCTTCGACCTTGTGAACGAGCTTACCGACCCTCGATTTGAGGAGTTTCGCAAACTCATCATTCAATACTATGTGTTTGGCTTGGACGCAATGGCGGAAAACAAGGACAAGGCGCTCGGTATGATTGTGGATATTTTGGAAGATATGGCAAAATTTAAGGACAAAACGCCTGGACGTAGTGTGCTGATGCAGATGTTTTTCGATGCAAAATACCGCGAACTCTGCGAACTGTTTCGTGGTAACGCAAAGTTCGGCGAAGCCGCCTTCCGCAAGCTCAAATACGTGGACAATTCGCACTCAACCGCCTACGAAATGGCGCGTCAGGGACGGCAATAACGCTGTGTTGCTGGCAGAACACCCTCTTTCGGACGCTCTAATTGCCTTCAAACGCTGACAAAACCTTGCTTAAAAGGCTGTTTTTGCGAAAACGCGCTTGAAAATTTCATCGGCTGCAAGCCTTGCACAATCTGGCTTGTAGCCGATTTTTTGTACAAGGTACGTGAAGCCCTGCATCGTGCTTCCATGCTGCAACCGCCAGCGTGATTGGCGTACTGCTGCTTGGAGGCTTTTGATTGTTTGCAGCCGCTTCGCTGACATTTTCCCACGTTTCACGCCGCATTTTTTCCGTTTCGTGGTCAAGAAGTTTGGTTTTCCCTTCGGTCTCGTGCATTTTTGTCCATGAGTAATGGAGAACAGTGGCACACACATCCGACAAACATGACGAAGACAACACGACAAGGACGTGGTGTCCACCTGCTTGGTCTACGATACTGAGACACCTATGAAAACCAGAACCATGAAAACCACCAAACAATCGCTCGTCGTGACGGCAATCGCATGTGCTTCGGCACTTTCCATGGGGATACTCACGACGGCGTGCAGCAAAAAGGGCATCGTTGCTCGTCCCGAATTCAAAGCCATTACCGAAGCCGTGTATGCCTCTGGAAGCGTGCTGCCGCAGCATGAATACAAGATTGTGGCAATGGCTGACGGCATTTTGACCAAACGGTTGGTCGAAGAGGGCGCGGTCATCCAGCCCGGGCAAGTGCTGTTTGTGCTGGATAACGAAGAGCAAGCCGCTCGTAATCAAGCTGCCCGCGAGGTGTTCAAAACCGCCGAACAAAATCTTGGCTCCAATTCGCCTGCATTGCAGGAATTGTCGGCACAGCTTGCCACAGCACAAGCCAAATTTCGCAACGATTCGTTGAACTACGCTCGCAGCCGTGAGTTATTTGAAGCGCGTTCGATTGCTCAAGCAGAATTTGACCGTGCCACGCTTGCGTTTCAAAGCGCACAGAATGATTTTACCGCTGCCCAAAAGCGCGTTCAGAAACTGAGAAATCAACTGTTTGTGGAATGGCAAAACGCCCAAAGCCAGTACAAAGTCGCCGCCAAGCAAGATGCCAACTTTACGCTCAAAAGTTGGATTCATGGCATGGTGTATGAGATTTACAAGCAAGAAGGCGAAGTCGTCAAGCGCAACGAAGCCGTCGCGCTCATTGGCGATGCGAGCAAAACTTACGTGCGGTTGTCGGTGGACGAATTAGACGTAAACAAAATTCGCACAGGGCAAGACGTGTTGGTGAAAATGGATGTGTACAAAGGTCAGATATTCAAAGCAAAAGTGACAAAAATTTACCCCATGCTCAACAAACAAGACCAGTCTTTCCGTGTGGACGCTGAGTTTGTGGATACCATGCCGAACACGTTTGCTGGGCTTTCGGTGGAGGCGAACATCGTCGTTGCCCAAAAAGACCGTGCTATGGTGATTCCGCGTGGTCTTGTGACCGCAGGCGATAGCGTTGTGGTAGAACAAAACGGCAAACCGCAGAAAATCCGCATTACCAAAGGCATCGAAACCTTTGATTACGTGGAAGTCTTGGGCGGTTTGGATTCCCAAGCCACGTTGATAGTTGCAAAATAGTGATGAATATATTTGACCGCAGAGGCGCAAAGGCGCGGAGAAGAGGCGCAATTCGTAGATTGGGCGATTGGCAGAATCTTGTTGGCATAGTGATAGCGTTGTAGCGTATTATTTCACCAGTTGTTTTTCAAAACATCATGCTTTCTTTGCACTTGCACATCGCCAAAACGCATCTGCTTGCCAAAAAAAAGCAGACTATCACCGCCACGCTGGGCGTGACCTTTGGTATTGGGATGTTTATTTTGATGATTAGCGTGATGACGGGCGTAAATGACTTTTTGTCGGAATCTATGCTGGAATCCACAGCGCACATTCGGATGTATAATGACCTTGAGTCTTCGTCGCGGCGTTCGTTGGTGGACGAAGCCTTTGCTTCGCTGAACCACTTGACGGTGGCGTATCATCAAAAGCCCAAATTCACCAAGTTGGACATTCGCAACGGTATGCAGATAGTCGAAACGCTCAAACGCCATCCGCAAGTCGTCGGGGTCTCGCCGCAGCTAAACTCGCAAGTGTTCTACAACTACGGAGCGGTGCAGTTGAACGGCTCTATTGCTGGGGTGAATATTTTGGATGAAGACCGTTTGTTTAATGTTGCCGAAAAACTCCAATCGGGAACACTCGAAAGCCTGTTAGCAAGCAATAACGGGCTTATCATGGGTGCAGGTTTGGCAAAAAAACTCAATGCCAAAATCGGCGACCGTGTACTTGTAACCACGCCCACAGGCACAACGATGACGCTGAAAATCGTTGCCACCTTTGCCACAGGCAATGGTGCAGTGGACAACGTCAAAAGCTACGCGGCGATTTCTACTGTGCAAAAAATCTTGCAGAAAGACCCGGGCTACATCACTTCTATCAGTGTGAACGTAAAAGATCTGAACGCCGCAAAAACCCTTGCGCCCGTATTTCAGATGCAGTTTGGCTGCAAAGCCGAAGACTGGGAAACGGCAAACGCGGTGATTTTGCAAAGTTTTGTGATTCGCAACGTAATGACTTACGTGGTCGTCACAACGCTGCTCGTGGTGGCGGGTTTTGGCATCTACAACATTATGAGTATGACGATAAACGACAAAATGAAAGACATTGCTATCTTAAAAGCAACGGGTTTTTCGGGGCGTGATATTGTTATCGTATTTTTGCTGCAAGCGGTAATCGTTGGTACGCTCGGAGCAAGTTTAGGACTGGTGATTGGTGGTGGTTTGGCGTATTGGGTTTCGACAATTCCAATGGATTTTGGCGAGTTTGTTTCGATGACGCACTTTCCCGTGAATTTTTTGCCCCAGCATTATGCCGCAGGGATGATGTTCGGTGTGAGTGCAACCTGTCTGGCAGGACTATTGCCCTCGCGCAAAGCAGGCAAGATAGACCCTGTGGAAATTATTCGTGGTCAGTAATACCCAAGAAAGCGCAGGCTTGAGGGTTGTGAAAAAAGTAGGAAAAAGCAGTGGTGACAAGCGATGGGAACTTGGATATGTGCGAAAGTGTTCGTAAATTTGCGGATGTTTTTGTCTGAAAAAGGCATTTTTTACCCAAAAGAACGTTCAGCAATACTGTCGCGGAAATATTGCCGAACTTTCCTCATATCACACCAACGTTTGGAGGGGATTCTCTATGTATGATTTCTTAATGCGGTATGTGCCGCCAGAGTTGCAACGCGAACCAGAAGTCTTTCGGCGTGCCAAGCTCATAGTTGGTTCAGCGTTCCTGTTTGTCGCATTCTATCTCTTCATTGGCTTGCGAGTTGTGTTTATCAGCGATATACGCATAGCAGGAATTGGATGTTTGCTTGTGGCGGGTTTTTGCTGGTCTATTCCGTCTATGCTGCGTCGGACAGGTTCGTTGCGGCTGACGGGAACGCTGCTGGTGAGCATCTATTTTGCGGCAACGCTGATTTCGGCGTATTACTCCGGCGGTGCTTCCAGTCTTCTGGCAATCTTTATCTGTTTAGTGCCACTGCTGGCAACGTTGTTCAACGGTATCCGCATGGGCGTTATGTGGGCGATTGCAGCCGCGCTGTCGTGGACGTTTATGCTCTTGGTGGCGCAATGGGGTTATGAGTTTCCGCGCTTGACGGCTCAGGTGATGATGGTCGAGTTCGGCTCGATGCATCTTACCGTAGACCATTTGATTAGTATTGGTGTGCCAGTGTGGATGTTGCTATTGATAACGGCGTTGTCGGTGATGTTCGAGCAGAGCAAAAATGAAACGCTGCATTTGCTGGATGAAGTCAAAAAAGCGTCAGAAAACCGCGCAAAAGAGGATTATCGGCACTTGGAAGCACTTAAAGCAGAGAACGAACGCCGTGCGGCAGAGGATTTAGCACACATTCAACAACAAAAGACGTATTTGTCCGAAAATGTGGATATGATGCTTTCTGCCATTCAACGGCTTGCCGAAGGCGACTTGACTGTCCATTTGAAGCCGCCGCGCGAGGACGACGACATTGGCAGGCTGTTTGCAGGACTCAATCGCACGGTCGAGGTTATGCGGATGATGCTTCTCCAAGTGGCGCAGTCTATTCAAGAAACCGTCAAAACGATAGAATTTATCACGGCTTCCACCGAACAACTGAATGCTGGCGCACGTGAGCAGGCTGTTCGCTCGATGCACGTAGCCACAGCGGTCGAGGCAATGTTGCACACGATTGATGACAACACACTGCATACCTCGCGGGCGGCATTTGAAGCTGCCGAAACCAATAACCAAGCGCGAAACAGCGAATCGGTGCTGAACACGATGATTGACAACGTTCGCAGTGTGGGCAGTGTAGTGGTACGTTCGGCACAGACCATCAGCAAATTGGGCAAAAGCAGTGAAAAGATTGGTGAAATTGTGGCAACAATTAACGAAATCGCTGACCAGACGAATTTGCTTGCTCTGAATGCTGCCATCGAAGCCTCGCGTGCCGGCGAAGCAGGAAAAGGGTTTGCCGTAGTGGCAGACGAAGTGCGTAAACTTGCCGAACGCACCCAATTTGCCACGAAGGAAATTTCTTCGATGATTCGCATTATTCAAGGCGAAATTGATGATGCCGTGGAAGGCATGAACAAAGGGCGCGGATTGGTCGAGCGAAGCGGAGAATTGATTGGGCAAACCTCCGAAGCCCTGAGAACAATTATCGAACGCACGAGTGCTGTGTCCGACATTATGTCGCAGGTGGCAAGTGCAAGCGAAGAGCAGTCTGCTACAAGCAAAGAAATGGCGGAGAGTGTGTACGCCATCAGCACGATTATTGAGCAGTCGAGTACAAGCGTTGAGGATATTGCCAGAAAAATGGAGCATCTGATGCGAAAATCGCACGAAATGCAAGCACTGATACTGCGTTTTCGGGTTGGGTCATATTCCCAAACGACTAAGCCCAAGCACCTTCAGGGCAATCATGCCGACACTGCTCACCATGCGCCTCACAATGGCTCTCAGGCTGCCACATCGCTCCATAATGCTTCTGCCCGATTGCTTCAAAAAGCGTAAATTTACGTTCTCTTCACAACTTTTGCTATGGCAAAGCTCTGGACTCGGTGTTCAGAGCTTTGCAGGGCATTGTTGTCCTTTGCCTTCACTCCTACTTGTTGATTGTACTGGCATGGAAACACGCACACAAGAACCCCTTCGCGCCAACACACAGCGCAATATGAACAGCATCGTGCTTGAAGCACGAAACATCACTAAATACTTTTACGAACCTGAACAATTTGCCGTGTTGAACGAAGTGTCGTTCAGCGTACAACGAGGAGAATTCCTTTCCCTTGTTGGAAAATCGGGCTGCGGGAAGTCCACGCTTTTGTACGTCCTTTCGACGATGGACACGACCTTCGAGGGCGAATTAACATTGGCTGGCACCACAATTCACGGCAAAAGCCAAGACGAGTTAGCGAAATTTCGCGGTGAGCACATCGGGTTTGTGTTTCAGTTTCATTATCTGCTGCCCGAATTTACCTGCTTGGAAAACGTGATGATTCCCGCACTGAAACTCGGCAAATACAGCCACGAAGAAGTTCGCAAACGCGCGTTGGACAAGTTAGACTTGTTGGGCGTAAAATCGCAGGCAGAAAAACGCGCCTCCAAACTCTCTGGCGGGCAGCAGCAGCGCGTGGCAATCGCCCGTGCGCTCATTAACGACCCTACCATCATCATGGGCGATGAGCCAACGGGAAATCTGGATTCCGCCAACACCAAGACGGTGTTTGACATTTTCAAAGACCTGACACGCAATTTTGGACAAACACTTATCACTGTTACGCACGACCAAGAATTTGCCCGCAACAGCGACCGCGTTATCGAAATGAGCGATGGGCGCATCACAAGCGGACACACAAGACCATGAACGCAACACGTTTTTTTGCTCATTACCTGCTTCATGCGCGCAGGAATCCGCCGCTTGGGATTGCTCGCTGGAAAGTCTATCGCGCAACAGTGGTGATAATGCTTGTAAGCGTTCTCATACGCATTTTTGCCTTGCCAATGTTGGGCTGGAAATTCCATTTGAGTTCGTTTATAGTGGGAATGGTATTTTTGCCTGTGCTGTGGGAACTCATGGGAGGCATAGTGGCGTATTTAGACCGCACTATGCCGTTTGAGCAAGGCGTTTCGCGGCGCATTATCGCGCAAATTTCGTGTTTTGTGCTTCTGTATGTCGTGCTGACCGTCGCGTTGTATTATCCTGTGGTGTGGCTATTTCAGACCATGCTTACACCAACCGAAATGGCACTGGTGTTTACACGCCCGTTTGTGAGTTTGGCAGCAATAACGAGCCTCATTACCATTGTTTCGGTGAACTTGGGGTATTTCGGGCATTATTTTTTTACCCGATGGAAAGCAGAATTGGTGCGCTCTGCCGAGTTAGAAAGAGAACGTGCTCAGATACAGTTCGACAACCTGAAAAACCAGCTCAATCCGCACTTTTTATTCAACGCACTGACCTCACTCAACAGCCTTATTTTCGAGAATCAACAGCTTGCCAGCGACTTTGTGCAGCACTTGGCAAAAGTCTATCGCTACATTCTCCAAAGCCACAACAGCGAATTTGTGACACTTGGCAGGGAATTAAGCATTGTTCGGCACTATGTCAATCTGCTCAAAACCCGCTGTGCGTCTGCCTTGCAAGTGGAAATCCGCGTGCACAAAGAAGCCGAAGAACGCTTGCTTGTTCCTCTAACCGTCCAATCGTTGGTCGAAAATGCCGTCAAACACAACATTATCAACGCCGAACATCCGCTTTGTATCACGATTTCCAGCATCCCAGATGGCGACCATTGGTACTTGCGCGTCGAAAATACTCTTCAGCCCAAAGCTCTTGTCCAACACTCAAACAATCAAGGGTTAAAAAACCTTCAACTGTTGTATCGCTACATCACACCCCGCCCGATTGTTATCGGTGAAGATACCGAACATCAACGCTTTGTTGTGCACATTCCGCTGCTATGAACTCAACACTGGGCGTTGCACACCCTATCCCTGAAGCGTTGCCCCGCCGAGATATGGTGTAATCTCGCGGCGCAGCACATCAAGACTGAACGCACCAGATTTGCGCCACACGCTCCGCCCGTGCTTGAAGAGCATGAGCGTGGGAATGGATTGAATACCATAACGCCCAGCAATGGCAGGCTTTTCATCCACGTTAATTTTGACGACCGTCAATTGCCCGCGAAATTCTTTTGCAAGCTCTTGTATCACTGGTGCAATCATGCGGCACGGAGCGCACCACGCAGCCCAAAAATCTACCAAAATCGGTTTGTCGTGGCTTGCTATCAAGCGTTCAAACGAACTGGGCAAATGCTGAGAATTCATAAATGTTCACACAAGATATGTCCAGAAAATGACGCACAATGGGTCGTTAGCAAAGGCGTTAGCAAATGCGCGGCAGTGGGTCGCCTGTAAGCGGCTCAATCACGCGCTTTCCGCCATAACGTGTTTGAGCAATAACGGTTCGCTGTGGTGTAGGACGAATTTCGCCGATAATGCGTGCTTCGCCGCCCGCCGCCGTCAGCGCAGCACAGGCGCGTTCGGCATATGCAGGCGCAACCACCGCCACGAGCTGCCCCTCGCACGCAATAGTGAGCGGGTCGAGCCCCAAAAGTTCACACGCGCCACGCACGGCATCGCGCACAGGCACCTCCTCGTCATAGAGCAGCACCGAACACTTTGCATCATGTGCCAGTTCATTCAGTGCGGAAGCCATGCCGCCGCGCGTAGGGTCGCGCATCCAGCGCAGAGCGTGGGTGTCGTTAGCAAGAGCTACGAACATGGCTTCAACACTTGACCACAATGGGCGCGTGTCCGACACAAGGTCTGCTTCTAACCCCACCTCGCCGCGAGCCAGCAGCACGGTAATGCCATGGTCGCCAATAGGCCCCGAGACGATAACCTTGTCGCCCGTGCGAACAAACGCCGCGCTCAGTTCAGCGCGAGTGTCCACCAAGCCAATGCCGGCGGTAGTGATAAACATTCCGTCCGCACTGCCGTGTTCGACCACTTTGGTATCGCCGCCCACAATCCGCACGTTTGCTCGCTCGGCGGCTTGTGCCATCGCACGAACTTCGATTTCCAAGACTTCGGCGGATAAGCCCGCCTCCAGGATGAACGACGACACCAACGCAAGTGGCTTTGCACCTGAAACGGCAAGGTCATTCACCGTGCCGTTAACCGCCAAGTCGCCAATAGAGCCGCCCGGAAACCGCAAAGGTTTCACCACAAAGGCATCGGTCGTGAAGGCAAGATTCTGCCCAGTCCCAAGGGCAAGCACGGCAGCGTCGTTGAGTGTAAGCCGTGCATCGGCACGTGAAAACAATGGCACAAGTAAGCCCTCGACAAGTTTGCGGCTCGATTTTCCGCCTGCGCCGTGCGCCATCGTAATTGCCGAGTCGTAGAATTGTACAGGGTTGCGGCTCATAGATGCTGTGAAATAGTGTAAAGCACTCCGTACTTTGACGCGCCTTCCGCCGCGCCATGACCACACTGTTCGACTACACGTTTTCCATGACTGCTGGCACGGCGTATTGGTGGTATGCCGCACATGCACCTTCGGACGACACCATTAGCGCACCAACAGGAGTTTCGGGCGTACAGACTGTGCCAAATAGCGGGCAATCGTGTGGTTTCATTGCTCCGCGCAACACCTGACCACAGGGCGCGTCGTGAGTGCTATCGGGTTGTGCAGAACGTTGCATGGCAAACTTTCGTTCAGCATCAAAATCAGTGTATGCGGGCGCAATGGCATACCCTGAGAGCGGAATCTTGCCCAAACCGCGCCATTCAAAGGTTTCACGCACACGAAAACATTCCGCCATGCCACGCAAGGCATTCGGATTGCCCTTCCACAGCACTGCGCGACCATACTGATTTTCCACCTCGCACCGTCCTTCCAATCGCTGGCGCAAAATCAGGATGACCGCATGAAGCAAGTCCAACGGCTCAAAGCCTGAGACAACAACAGGTTTGCCGTAGTCGCACGGGATGAACTCATATGGCTCGCAGCCGATAATCGTGGAAACATGACCAGGACCAATAAACGCATCCAAGCGCAAATCGTGGCTGTCCAAGAGTGCTTGCAGTGGCGGGGCAATGAGGATGTGGTTGCAAAACACCGAAAAGTTCTTCAAGCCCTCACGTCGCGCTATGTTCAGAGCCAAAACCGTTGCGGGCGCAGTAGTTTCAAAGCCGATAGCAAAAAAGACGACTTCCCTGTCCGGCAGCTTTTGAGCAAGCGCAACGGCATCCATCGGGGAATAGACCATGCGAATATCCGCACCGCGTGCTTTCATATCGAGCGGCGAGCCGTGTTTGCCCGGAACGCGCATCATATCGCCAAACATTGCCAGTGTCACGTTCGGCTTGCCTGCAAGCTCTAAGCCCTCGTCAATACTCGCTTCGGACAGCACACAAACAGGACAGCCCGGCCCGTGAATAAACTCCACTTCGGGCGGCAGAATATCCTTCAGCCCAAAACGATAAATAGCGTGTGTATGACCACCACACACCTCCATAATGCGTACCGATGACCCTGTTCGGTCGACAAGCTCGGCAGCAAGGCGCGTGATGTTCTGGGCTGCATTCTGCAACAGCTCAGCATTGCGGAACTCTGAGACATATTTCATCCTGTGCGCCCTCCTCCAGTACAGTTCAGGATAACAGTTCAAGAATAGTTGTTGTGCCGTTGGTCTTCTCTAAAGTGTTCGGTTACAAACGAGCATGATATCCTGAGCGCATTGCCTCAATGGTCGGCATCATAGCTTTGCGCCAAAGAGTGTCTAACGCGGGCGAAAATTCAGGGTCGGTTTCTTTCACTGCCAGAATCAGGGCATCAAGCCATTTATCGTACATCCACGGCTCAATGCTTAAGCCGCCCAAACGGTGCGATGTTTTCAGGCGTTCAACGCCGTTGCGAATAATAGTATTTGCCCGTGTTGGTTCAGCGTACATCAGCGCAACAGATAATCCATGCCGAAGAAGATGCTTCTGTTTTGCCATATCGGTGTGCATAAATTTTGCCCGAATCGCCTCATGGCTATTCATAAAAAGCTCATAAAAGCGGTCAAAAAACGCTGCACGCTTCATGCAGCGCGTAAAACTACGCTGCACTGTGGCAATATCTGGCACAGTGCTGACCATTTCAAAGGGTACGGACGATGGTTGTTGTGTGTGCTTCGTCATAACAACTGCAAAAAAACGTGAGAAAAAACAGTTCCAGGTTCACAGCACTCCTCCCCTTGCTGTGATGTCGCATAGTATTCCACGTGTGTTTGTGTTTGCACGGTAAACTCTATTGAGCTTAGTGCTGCTCTCCTCGAAGATATTCAATAGTTACACTCATACACTTGCGCCAGCACTCGCCTATGTATGGTGAGTAGAGTGTATCAGTATCGGCAACCGTTCGCACTAAACTGTCCAGCCACGTATCATACATCCACGGCTCAATACGGAGTTTGGCAGTATTGTGCGAATCTTTCAGAAGGTTCACGCGCTCGGTAATGAGTGTGTTGCTTACCGCAGTGTCCGCGTACATCAGTGCCACCAGAAGCGCACGTTTGAGAAGCTGCTTTTGGCGTGCCATGTCCGTATGTGCAAATTTTTGCCGAATGGCTTGGTGGCTGCCTAAAAAGCGTTCGTAAAATGCGTCTAAAAACGTCGGTGATTCCAAACACCGCGCTAAACTTTGTTGTACCACCGCAGCTTGGGGCAAAGAACTGGTAGCTACCACCGCATCTGATAGACCGCCAGTTTTCATATTGTTTCCAGCATCAATATACGGTGCTGCAAGCGGGTTGTTTGTGTTGGTCATCTGCGTTATGGTTTTTTTAGAGTGTTCAATAATGTCGTGGTCAGATGTCTTATGACCATTATGTGCGCGACACCTACGGTGGCATTTCGACTTCGCTGGCAAATTCTTCGTCGAGTGTTTCGCCAAGCTGCCGCATCAGTTCAAGTTGCTCTTGCGCTTCATGTTCGCTGAGGGTGTTCATGGCAAACCCCACGTGGACTAAGACCCAATCGCCTATGGCAGGCGGTTCGGTAAGCATATCCACCATGACTTTACGCCGCACGCCATTCACATCCACCAAGGCATATTGCAGTTCTCCTTTTGGCAGTTCCACAATTTTTCCCGGAATCGCTAAACACATACTTGTTGTTGGTTATGAGTGAACGGATATTTGCTGATTCATACTCAACCGCTGCGTAGTTTGGACAGAACGCACGATATGATGCACAGCCTTCACAACCTTTTCCAACGCTGCCTCTACGCTTTGGGAGAGTTTGACGTTCATGGGCTTGAGATTTTCCACTGTTACGGTGATAAGGTACACATCGGGATAGATGCCCATAAGTGCCGCCGAAGTCATCATATCGCGCAAGCCAAATTCATGTGCGCTTAGTGAAGGTGGAAAATCCTGCACAAAACGCGGACGCAAGACATGAACGCTGCCCGGAGGGTTGCCATCGTTGGCGGCATCAATGATAACGAGCGTTTTGTAACTCTCGAAATATTCCATCAGCGCAATGCCGCCCGTTCCACCGTCCAGAACTTGAACATTATCAGGGAATTCTTCGTGCTTCAGGCGGCGCACGGCGTGAATACCCACGCCTTCGTCGCTCATCAAAAAATTTCCAATGCCCATTATCAAGATGTTTGCCGCAGCGTTCGCCGACGCTACGCTTTTCGCGGGCGTAATGCCCCGCAAGACTTCGTACAATTCAGGAGTCATAACGTTTGGAGAAAAAATTCACAACCTTGTATCTAAAAGTGTATCGCACAATGTGGTTCTAAGAGACTGTTTTAAGGCTCTCCATACCACGTTTATTGCCCTCATCCCAGCCTTCTCCCAAAGGGAGAAGGAGGAAGAAAGCCTCTAAACCCTTGGCGTGTGATGATGCCCTGCAACTTCTTGTTCAGGAACATGGCGGACTTTCGAGCCCGGCTGTTCCAAAAACTTCCATCCGCTAAACATGGACGAGGTGATACCGTTTTTTTCCACGTAGTCGTGATAAAACACGATGTAGATATGAAACATCGTAAAGATGATGTAGAACCACATCACGATATGATGCCACTGGCGCACAACTGCATCGCCGCCCATAAGCGGGACAATCCACGTGAACCAGCCCACCATCTGCCACGTACTCATGGGTGCATAAAGTCCAAAACCACTGATAATCTGAAAAAGCGATAACAGAAAAAAGCCAAAGTATGTCAGGCTGGCAAGCATGTTGTGTCCGTGCGAGGTTATCAAATGTGCGTCGTTGCTGACCATAAAGACATCTATTTTCAGCACATTCACGAGTTCGCGCACTTGGTCTTTGCGGTAAAGCAAAAAATTGCGCCAGTCGGCGTATTTGTTACCCACAAATCCCCAATAAATCCGAAACACAAAGTTAAATATGAACACAAACGCCGCCGCAAAATGCACAAACCGTACCCATGCAAAGCCATATAACTGCCATGCTTCTTGTGAACGCACTAATGCAGGCGGGTCGCCAATCAAATACCCCGTCAGGCACAGCACCACAATACACGCGGCGTTCAACCAATGAAAAAACCGCACTGGCAACTCCCACACATACAAGCGCGTGTGGTTGGAGTGAATCCGTTCGACCGTCGTTTTCATCGAAACCGTCCTTTCTGCGCGTGAAATGGAGTGAGTTAAAACACGTGAAATTGATGCTTATAGCTGCCTTGTTCGTCGTACAAATGCACCGAACATGCCAAACATGGGTCAAACGAATGAATCGTTCGTAAGATTTCAAGCGGCTGGTCGGGGTGTTCGACGGGTGTGCCTATAAGCGCGGATTCATAGGACGAACGCTGACCTTTGTTATCGCGGGGCGAGGCATTCCACGTGGTCGGCACAACCAACTGATAGTTTTCGATTTTGCCGTTGTTGATGACGATAGCGTGCATGAGCGCACCACGAGGTGCTTCGGTGGGACCAACGCCTTTACATTCTTTCGCCCAGGTCGAGGTGTCCCATTGTTTGTGGTTCACTGTGCGAATATCGCCGTTTTTCAGATTGGTCATCAATTGGTCAAAATAGTCCAATCCCCATTGCGCCACCAAAATCGTCTCCAAGCCGCGTGCAGCCGTGCGCCCAAGCGTGGAGAACAACGCCTCGATAGGCACATCGAGTTTTTTCAAACCAAAGTTCACCACTTCTTTAACCTCTTTGTTGCCTGCGGCATAGCTCACGAGCAAGCGTGCAAGCGGTCCGACTTCCATCGGATGACCTTTCCAGCGTGGCGTTTTTATCCACGAGTATTTTTCTTCCACGTTCAAATGCTCATATGGCGGCTTGGGACCAGTGTAGTGAAAGGTAGTTTCGCCCTGCCATGGGTGCTTGCCTTTGCTGTCGTCGTCGCCGTAGGAATACCATGAATTGGTTACTTGCTCGGTGATTTGGTCAACATCACGCGGGTCAACCTCGTGAACACGGCTTACATCGCGCCCCATGATGACACCACGCTGGAATTTGAACGCCGCAACGTCGTTGTAGCCATTAGTGGGAAATTCGCCGTAGCTCAAATAGTTGGATAAACCGCCACCAATACTAGCCCAATCCTTGTAGAACGAGGCAATAGCGAGCAGGTCGGGAATATACACCTGCTCGACGAAGGTTTTGGCATCACGCAGCAGTTGTCCCACATGGGCAAGACGTTCGGCGTTAATAGAGTTTACCTCGTCAATATTCAGCGAACACGGCACACCGCCCACAAGGTAGTTCGGATGCGGATTTTTACCGCCAAAAATGGTGTGGACTTTGACAATTTCTTTTTGCCATTCCAACGCCTCAAGATAATGCGCCACTGCCATTAAATTCGCTTCAGGCGGTAGTTTAAACTGCTTGTGTCCCCAGTATCCGTTGGCAAAGATGCCCAACTGTCCGCTATCAACAAAAGTTTTCAGGCGTTTTTGCAGGTCAGAAAAGTAGCCGGGCGAACTTTTTGGCCACGTCGACAGGCTTTGGGCAAGTTCAGAGGTTTTTTTCGGGTCAGCGTTGATTGCGCTCACCACGTCCACCCAGTCAAGCGCGTGCAGATGGTAAAAATGCACGACGTGGTCATGTACATACAACACCACGTTCATAATATTGCGAATCAGCTCAGCGTTCGGCGGAACAACGATGCCCACAGCATCTTCCACCGCCCGCACCGAAGCCAGCGCGTGAATGGTCGTACACACGCCGCACACACGCTGCACAAAAGCCCAAGCGTCGCGCGGGTCGCGCCCTTTGACAATGATTTCAATGCCGCGCACCATCGTGCTTGAGCTGTAAGCATCCACAATTTTGCCATTTTTGATTTCGGCTTCTATCCGCAAATGCCCTTCAATGCGGGTTATCGGGTCAACCACAATGCGCGTCATGCTTCACCTCCTTCTTGCTCTTGCAAATCTTTTTTGACAGGGTCGGTGAGCGAGGCTTGGTGTTCTGCCATCAGATGCGCTGCCATGACATGTTCGTCCACAATTTGTTTATGTTTGCGGATGTTTGTTGCCACCGCATGAGCCGCAATAGCTGCTGCTGCCGCCGCCGCCGCCCCAAGACCAATGCTATCGGCAGTGGATTCCACACCAAATCCGGGAAATCCTGCTTGGTGTTGATATAGTGTGCCGCTATCCCAGAATCCTTCCTCGCTACAACCAATACACGGGTGTCCAGACTGCACGGGAAAACTCACGCCGCCATTCCATTTAGTAACCGCACACGCATTATACGTAACCGGGCCTTTGCAACCGACTTTGTACAAACAGTAGCCTTTGCGAGCATTGTCGTCGTCAAAGGATTCGACAAACAGCCCCGCATCGTAGTTCGGACGGCGGTAGCAGGTGTCGTGAATACGGCGCGAATAAAAGGCAAGAGGGCGACCTTGTGCATCTAACTCTGGCAGACGGTCGAACGAGAGCAAATGCACCAACACCCCAGCCATGACCTCGCCAATAGGCGGGCAGCCGGGAACTTTAACAATGGGCTTGCCGGAGATAAGTTTGGAAATAGGTTTGGCACTCGTGGGATTAGGTTTTGCCATCTGAACGCAGCCTGTGGCAGAGCAACTTCCCCATGCCATGATAGCTTTTGCGCCTTCGGCGGCTTCTTGGACGATGTCTAATGCCGAACGCCCTGCAATGCAGCAGTACGCACCGTCTTCGCCTGTTGGCACTGAACCTTCGACAATCATCAAGTACTGCCCTTTGTAGTTTTTCATCGTGTTGTGCAATGCTGCTTCGGCTTGGAAGCCTGCTGCAGCTTGAAGCGTTTGGGTGTAGTCCAACGAAATTTTGTCCAAAATGATGTCGGCTACAATCGGGTGCGACGAGCGAATGAACGACTCGCTGCAACACGTACATTCTTGAAAGTGAAACCACACCACAGGAATACGCGGTTTGACAGACATCGCTTGAGCAATCTGTCCTGCGGCGGTAAGCTCTAAGCCCAGCGCAGCACTCATGAACGTGCAAAAATTCAAAAAATCCCGACGAGAGTATCCGCGCGACTCAATGATGTCGCGCATAGTTTGGTGAGCGGCGTGTTGCTGCACGTTCGGCGAACGTAGTCCTTCTAAAAGATTCATAGCTCCTCCGGCGAAAAATGGTCAGTGATGAAAATATGGTCGCATACGTAGAAGTCGCATCTGCTTAAGTATGCTATTGTTACAAGCCCAAAAATTGGACAGCCGCTCCAGCCATCAGCATTACTGACCCCGCAGCAATGTGAGCATAACGCTTTGCCAATAGCACACCACCAGGAACGCGGCGCACAAGGCTCTGCACACCGTACCTACCTGCCAAAGTCAACGCCGTCATGGTGAGCAGTGTTGACGCACCAAACACCGCCGTTACTAATGTCATCATGCCTGCGCTTGCCTGTACTTGTGGCAGAAGCAGCAACGGCACGAATGCCTCGCACGGACCCACGACAAACACAATCATCAATCCCAACGATACCAGTGATGACACAGTGCTGGACGAAGCACCAGTGGGTGATGACGGTAGAGCAGGGTCGTTCCCATCATTCCGTCGCGCCCGCAGCGCGTGACGCACTCCCCAGAGCAAATATGCCAAGCCAAGCCCCATCAGCAACCATGCAGCCATCTGGCCACGCGCATCTTCGAGCCATGAAAGCGTCTCTGGCATAAGCAAATTGCCAAGCCAGACCGCAGCAAAACTCAGCAGCGCAGCACTCCCCACGTGCAATGCTCCTGCTATGAGCGTGATAGCTGTTGTTTTTTTCAGCGACCACTGTTCTGCTTGCGACACTCCCACAAACGGCAAGTAATGGTCTGGACCAAATACGGTGTGTAGCACACCTGCTGACAATGCTGCCACTATCAACACCGAAGATTCCATAACATTGTTCATAATGTTTTCCATGACACTCCCCACAAACAACAATGAAGAAACAGTAGTTGAAGATTTTGTCGAAAGTTCGCTTACGATACCGTTTACCGCTCTGCCTCTTGCTCAAGAATGTCTTTGCAAAGCAGCGTTGGAGAGGGTTTATCTGATTGTACTTGTGCAATTGTGCGTGTGGCAGCATGGTGTATGCTCTGGCACAGCAGTCGTCCGTCTTCGCCCAGATGTTGCCATTCCTTGAGATGTGTTGTCTTCGAGCCACATACAGACTGACTTTCGTTCAGCAGCAAGCGAATCCATTCCGCCATGCCTTCACCCGTTTTGGCAGAAACTTCAACAATACGGATGTTCGGGCGCAGCGCACGCATATTGTTCACAGCTGTTTCGCGGTCAAAGCCCACAACGTTGGCAAGGTCTATTTTGGTGATAACGGCTACATCGGCAGTGTTGAACATGGTTGGATATTTGAGCGGTTTGTCTTCGCCTTCAGTAACCGACAATACCACTACACGCAGGTTTTCCCCTATATCATAGCTTGCTGGACAAACCAAATTGCCCACATTTTCGATAAACAGCATGTCCAAATCTGCCAGTGATACCGTTTCAGACCAAGCATCTAAGGCTTTTTGCACCATTTCGGCTTCCAAATGGCACACTGTTCCCGTTACGATTTGTCGGGCAGGTACGCCACTTTCGGCAAGGCGTTGGGCATCATTGTCGGTGGCTAAATCGCCTACAAGTGCCGCCACAACATGGGTTTTCCGTATAGTGCGGAGCGTTTCTTTCAACAACTCCGTTTTGCCCGAGCCCGGACTCGACACGAGATTGACGACAAACACGTGTTCACGTGCGAAGTGCGCACGAAGTTCATGGGCAAGCACGTCATTTTTTTTCAATATGCCTTCGCGGACTTCAAGGATTCGTGTTTTGAATCCTGCACTCGCCGTTGGCTCATTCTGCAACTGGCTCTGAGACTGGCTCTGCAACTGGCTCATCATACACCTCCAGATACGATAATTGTAACTCACGTCCACCTGTGAGGACGGTAGTGAGCGAAAAGCAGACCGGGCATCGCAGCGACTGGATGCTCGGCAGTGTTTGTTCGGTTTGACAGATAGGGCAAAAAGCACGAAGCGGCAGTTGTTCCACTTCCAGCACTGCACCCTCCAGAAGTGTTCCCCGCGAAGCCGCATCAAAACAGAACTGAAGGGCTTCTTCGGCTACGCCAGAAAATGCTCCAAGCCTTACCCCAACACGCTCCACACGCGGCACAGGCTGCGGCAGAGCGCGAAGTTGGTCTTCGGCAAGTTCAATCAAACTGTATGCAAGAGAAAGTTCGTGCATGACCCGCTACATTTCACGATACATCAAGCAGCAGGCGGCTTGGGCATCGCCGTACTGCGTGCAAATGTTGTGTATTATTGTAGCACTATCCCCGTCAGGTCAATTCTTTGCACGACATCCGTGGAGAGGTTCTTTCGGCATGAAAGAACAGTCGTGAGCCTATGTGTAGTGGAAACAACGTTTTCGGAAGAAGTTTTCAGACAGACTTGGCTAAAATTACAACGCTTTGCATTGTTTCGCAAGAAGTTTTTGCAGAATAAGGGTTGGCGAAAAACATTTTTTCTGGTAGCCCGCATATTGTCTCACCGTTAGACTTCTTTCAGAAGTGCCCTCACCTGCCATCGTTACAATGGCATACTCTCCCATTGGGCTATCCATTACCCATATCTTATGAGTATATTGGCAAATCCAAGCAAAGAGGGCTTTGGAGGAGGAAAAAACAGATGTACAATTATTATTTTTTGTAACTGGTCAGGTAGGCGTTTTGCTTTTT
>Ga0272446_1003586_pt1 | contig 19356 bp, 15 predicted proteins | sample YNPCB0061_FD_194587 | JGI IMG/M metagenome (GOLD analysis project Ga0272446, IMG submission 194587) | Hot spring microbial mat communities from Yellowstone National Park, WY, United States - YNP-CB-006-1 | ecosystem: Environmental > Aquatic > Thermal springs > Hot (42-90C) > Sediment | place...
CTAGCTTGTCGCGGTGGTCGCCCGGGCGGACCTTGCGCACGAACTGCGTCGGCTTCTCCTCGTCGGGCATGATGTCGGCCCAGCCGAGGATGTGGCCGAGCTGCTCCTCCGTCACCGTCCAGCCGAAGTGGCGGCAGACGTCGCGCAGGAACCAGCGCTTGTCGAGGATCGCCTGCTCGTAGCGATAGACCACCGTGCCGGGCATGGCGAGGAACGGGTCGTAGTCGCGCATGGTCTGCCGGAAGCCCTCGGCGCGGCGCAGCACCCACTCCCCGATCGTCGCCGTGAGCGCGCGGGAGCGGGCGGCGAGCAGCACGTCGCGCTCGTCCCCGCCTGCCGGCAGCGAATGCGAGAAGGCGCTGGAGAAGTAGTCGCTGACCAGGGCGTCCCGCGGGTCACGCACCAGCAGGATCTTGGGGCCCGCCGCCAGCAGCGGATGCCCGACCAGGCCGAGCGGCGCGTTGCGGAAGCCGCCGTAGAGGTTGCCGCCGCGGAGCAGCGCCTGCATCCCGGCATCGTTCTGCCAGGACGGGACGGTGACGCCCTTCTCGAACAGCTTGCCGGCGACATCCACGTAGCGCACGCCATTCATGTCGGCGAGCGCGTTGACCATGGAGTTCATGATGGAACTGCCGGATTTCCGAAGCCCGAAGGCGAACCACGCGGGCCGCGTACCGTCATCGGTGATCTGGAACTCGACCCCGAGATACGCGATCCGTTCCACGCTCGACATAAGCCAGGCTTCCCCGCTCCCGCGAGGCGGCACGTCCGCCCCGATCGCACCGGACTCCACCCCTCCCGGCAGCATGTCCCGCTTTTGGCACCCGGCGCGGGTCCAGGCAATGGCGGGCTACTCCAGCTCCTCCGCCGGCGGCGGCTGGTCGGTCTCGTAGAGGTAGAAGCGGGGCGCGCGGCCCGGCGTCCAGTCCGGATCGTCGAAGGCGGCCATCTTGCCCGGGTTCAGCAGCCCCTTCGGATCGGCCCGGCGCTTGAAGGCGAGCTGCGCCTCGTCCACCCGCTTCATGCCGCCCTCCTCCAGCAGGAAGGTATGCGGGTCGAACACCGGGGCGCCGGCCGCCTCCACCTCGCGCATGATCTCGCGCAGCCGCTCCTCGCCGGTGAAGCGCACGATCGGCAGGCCGATGGCGGCGACGCTGCCGCCGATGCGCCCGATCTCGACATGCCACAGCACCTCCTCGCCGAAGTGGCGCTCCAGCCTGGCCAGCAGGTCGAGGTGGTTCGGCGCCGGCAGCAGGCATTGCAGGTAGGTGAAGCTGCGGTCGGTCCTCAGCACCTGCAGCGTCGTGTGGTTCCAGGCGTGCTCGTAGAGCGGCACGGCGGCGGTGGCGGTCGGCTCGCGCCGAAGCTCCGCCCCGCCATGCGCGGCGATCAGCCACGGCAGTTCCGGCAGGAAGGGCTCGGCGACCATGAGGCAGGCGACGGCGTGGCCCTCGGGCACCTCGGCGCCCCAGGTCCTGAAGTGGCGCTGCGGGATCGGCGCCGGCACCACGCAGGCGAGCTTCTTCACCACTGCATCCAGCCGCACGAAGGCGTCGGCGAAGCGCGCCGCGGCCGACAGTGTCGGGAAGGTCGCCACCACGTCCACCCACTCCCAGGCCGGGGCGAGCGGGAGTTCGAGCTCGGTGATCACGCCATTGGTGCCGTAGGCGTGGTTGGCCTGCTGCACCTCGGGCCCGCGCAGTTCCAGCACGCGCGGCGCGGCCTCCATGGTGACGACGCGAAGGCCGAGGATGTTCCCCGGCGCGCGCAACCCGCCGAACGTCGTGCCGCCAACGCCGCCCGAGCCGCCGGCGATGAAGCCGCCGAGCGTCGAGCTGCGGAGCGTCGAGGGATGCACGCGGAGTTCCGCGCCGACCTCGCGCCTGAGCCGCTGGTCGAGGTCGAACAGGCGGATACCGGCCTCGGCCCGCATCGCCGTCGGTTTCGCCCAGACGAGGCGATCCATCCGCGTCATGTCGAGCACGATGCCGCCCCAGAGCGGCATCGCCTGGCCGTAGTTGCCGGTGCCGCCGCCGCGCGGCGTGACCGGAACCTCGTGCACGAAGGCGGCGGCAAGCAGGGCGCACAGCTCCGCCTCGTCGCGCGGCGCCACCACCGCCTCGCCCGTCACGCGGTCGAGCTGCCGTTTCAGCACCGGCGAATACCAGAAGAAGTCGCGGGACTTCTGCCGCACCAGCGCGGCGTCGGTCGTCCAGTCGAGCGCGGGGAGCGCGGCGATGACGGCGCCGACGTCAGGCATGCGGGCGCGTCTCCATCTTCAGCCAGGCATCCACGTCGAAGGCCGCGACCGCCTGCAGCAGCGCGGCCAGGCGTCGCCCGGCGTGATCGAGCAGCGCGGCGCCGGCGCCGGGGCGGAACGCTGGCGGCATCGCGACAGCAGCGGCGCGACGCCCGGCGGCCTCGCCCCGGCGCAGATCCTCGCAGCGACGGGGCATCCACGCCGCTCAGTCCGGGCGAATGTTGCCGGCGCGCACCACCTCTCGCCACTTCGCCACCTCCTCGCGGATGAAGGCGGCGAACTCCTCGGGGCTGGTGGCGCCGACGAGGAAGCCCTGGCGCGCGAAGGGCTCGCGCAGCTCCGGTGCTGCGAGGGCGGCCACCACCTCGGCATGCAGCCGCGCGAGGATGGCGGGCGGCGTGCCGGCGGGCGCGAACAGGCCCTGCCAGGACGCCGCCTCGAAGCCGGGCAGCCCGGCCTCCTGCATCGTCTGGACATCCGGCAGCAGCGGGTGGCGCTCTCGGCTCGTCACCGCCAGCGCGCGGAGGGCGCCCGACTGGATGTGCGGCAGCGACACCAGGAAATCGGCGAAGGCGGACTGCACCTGGCCGGCGATCAGGTCCGTCATCGCCTGCGCCGAGCCGCGATAGGGCACGTGCTGCAGCGCCACGCGCGCGGCTTGCGCGAACATCTCGCCCGTCAGGTGCATGGAGGTGCCGTTGCCCGGCGTGGCGTAGGTGATCGGGCTGGCCGAAGCGGCGCGCGCGGCGGCGATGAAGCCCGCGAGATCCCGCGCGGGGAAGCGAGGGTTCACCACCAGCACCAGCGGCGCGGAGACGAGGCGCGACACCGGCGCGAAGTCGCGCACCGGATCATCGGGGAGGTTCGGGAACAGGCTCGCCGCGATGGCGTTGCTGCCGGTGACGCCGAGCAGCAGCGCATGGCCGTCGGGCGGCGATTTCGCGACCAGATCGGCGCCGGTGGTGCCGCCCGCGCCGGGCCGGTTCTCGACGATGACGGTCTGGCCGAGGCTCGCCGTCATGCGCTCGCCGAGGCGGCGCGCGAGCAGGTCCGTGCTGCCGCCCGGCGGAAACGGCACGACGATGCGGATGGGCCGCGCGGGCCAGGCCTGCGCGGCGGCCGGCAGCGCGCCGACGGTCGCCGCGCCCAGGATGCCCGCGCCGATCGCGCGCCTTGTGGGTCCGTTCATGTGTCAGCCTCCTCGTCGTGTTCCGGCGCGCCCCAGCCGCCGCCGCCGGCCGTCTCGATCACCAGGCGTTCGCCCGCCGCCCAGGCGAAGCGCGCCTTGGACGGGAAGCTGCGTTCCGCGCCATCGGGCCCCAGGATGCGGCAGCGCGCAACCCCGCCCGCGCCGCCGCCCTGCACGCCGGGCGCGCCGGCATGGTGGCGTTCCCCGCGGTAGGACACCTCGGCCTCGCCGGAGAGCAGGCGATAGACACGCCGCACCCCGTCGCCGCCCGGATGCCGGCCGGCGCCGCCGGAGCCGCGGTGGCGCGCCATCTCCTCGACGCGGATCGGCGCGATCTCCTCCAGCACCTCGACGGGCAGGTTGCGCGCGTTGGAGACATCGGCCGACAGCGCATGCAGCCCCGGCCGGTCCGGCCCGCCGCCTTCGCCGCCGGCGAGGATCTCGGTGAACATCCAGGCGCGCCCGGCGGCGTCCGTGCCGGACGCGGAGAGCACGACCGCCACCCCCGCATTCGGCGCCCGCGCCGGCCGCGGCGAGAGGCGCGCGTAGGCGGCGAACAGCGCGTTCGTGGCGAGCTTCACCGTCGCCGTGCGCGCGTTGACCGGCGCGGGGAAGCGCGGGTTGACCACGCTGCCCTCGGGCAGCGAGAGGTCGAGCAGCTCGAGCAGCCCGTGATTCGCCGCGGCCTGCGGCGCGATTCGGCGCAGCAGCGCGAAGCAGGCGGCGACGATCCCCGACGGTGCGGCGTTCACCGGCCCTGCCGTCTGCGGTGCGGAGCCTGCGAAATCCACCGCAAGCCGTGGCCCGGGCAGGCGGCGCAGCGTGACGCGGATCGGCACGAGCGCGTCGGTGACGCCGTCGCCTTCCAGCACGTCCTCGGCGCTGGCTTCGGCGTCCGGGAGGGCGGCGAGGGCGGCGGCCAATGCTTCGCGCGCCTCGGCGAGCAGCGCCTCGGCCAGCGAGGCGAAGCGATCGGCGCCGAGGCGCGCGGCGAGCGCCGCCACCTCGTCGGCCGCCTGCGACACCGCGGCCCATTGCGCGTCGAGGTCGGCAAGCAACAACTCAGGCGTGCGGCTGTTCGCGGCAAGGATCGCGGTGATGCCCGGCTGCATGCCGTCCGCGTCGCGGAACCGCACCGGCGGCACGCGCAGCCCTTCCTGGAAGATGTCGCGCGAGTCGGGCGGGATGGAGCCGGGCGCAAGCCCGCCGACATCCTGGTGATGCAGGATGGTGCCGGCGAGCGTGACGACACGGCCCGCGACGAGGATCGGGCGCAGCAGGATCAGGTCCGGCAGATGCGTGCCGCCCGACCACGGGTCGTTGGTGAGGAAGCCGTCTCCCTCCTGCATGGACGAGGCCTGGAAACGCGCAAGGATGCCGGCGACGGCCGGGATCATGCCGCCGAGCAGAAGCGGCAGCGAGCGCGCCTGCGCCAGCACGCGGCCGTCGGGCAGGAACAGCGCGGCGGCGCAGTCCATGCCCTCGCGTGCGACGGGTGACCTGGCGTGCGCGAGCAGGCTGTCCTGCATGCGGTCGGCGAGGCCTTCGAGCGCGATGCGCAGGATGCTGCGCAGGGCGGCGTCGGTCATGCCGCGCGCGCCAGCAACAAGGCGCCGTCCTCGCGCGGCGTGGCGCACCAGCCGGGCGGAACGCGGACGGTGGCGGTGCCGTCGTCGAGCAGGCCGTCGCCGCGGGGCCGCCAGGTTGCGGCGAAGCGTGGCCCGGCGTCGAGCAACCCGCTTGCCGACATCACGCCCGGCGCGGGCGGCACCAGCACCCGCGGACAGCCGATGCGTTCCGCGACGCCGGCGGCGAACAGCGGCCCGAAGCCACCGCCCGCGACCAGCAGCGACAGGTCGGGGTGGATGTTCCGGCGCAGCGCGATGCGGCGCAGCGCCTCGGCCAGCAGGGCCTCGGCGACCGCGAGCGTGTCCGGTGACGCGACACCTTCGCCCGGCAGCCAGCCGGCGCCGCGCGCGGCCTCGACGAGCGTCGGCCCGCCGCCGGGCAGCGGCCGGTCGCCGCCGAGCGCGACGCTTTCGACGTCGAGCGCGGGGCAGCGCAGCGTCATCGGGCCGACGCGCAGCTCGCGCGCGGCGAGCGGAGCGCCGTCGCGGACGAGGCTGACCTCGGCCGTGGTGCCGCCCATGTCGAGGCCGATGGCAAAGGGCGCGTCGCCGGCGCAGCGGGCGACGGCCCGCGCGCCCGCTGCGGGGCCGGAGAGTGCCAGGCCGAGCGGCGCGGCGAGCGCGGCCGCGCCATCCACCTGGCCGCCATCCGCGACGCCGAAACTGGGGCGCGGCAGCCCGGCGTCGGCGAGGCGGCGCGCGACCGCGCCGAGGGTCCCGGCGACGAGCGGCGTCAGCGACGCAGCGGCCAGCGTGGTCAGCATGCGCTCGAACTCGCGCGGCGCCGGGTCCACGCGATGCGACAGGGTGGCGTGCGGCAGGGCGGCGAGGACGCGCAGCTCATGCGACGGGTTGCGATGCGCGAACAGCAGACAGACGGCGACCGGCACGCCGGGCGGCAGCGATGCCGCGATGCGCGCGAGCGCCGCGTCGTCCAGCGGCTCCGCCTCGCTGCCGTCGGCGGCGATCCGGCCCGGCAGGCCGAAGCGCCAGGCGGGCGGCGACAGCCAGGGCGGCGTCGGCGGCGGCGGGTCGGGATCGTCCGGGTCGCGCCGCGATTGCCGGCCGAGATCGGGCAGGTCGGCGAAGCCAGCGGTGGTGATGAGCGCGACGGCCGAGGCCTCGCCGGTCAGCAGCGCATTGGCCGGCAGCGTCGTCGCGATGCGGAGGGATGCGACCTCGGCGGGCGCGATCGCGTGGCGCGCGAGGAAGGCGAGAAGCGCCTCGGCGATGTCCTCGCCGCGCGGACGCTTGGCGATGCGCGCGGGCTCGGCCGCATCGTGCAACGGGGCGGCGATCACGTCCAGGAAACTGCCGCCCTGATCGAGCGCCAGGGCGAAGCGCCGCGTCACGCCGCCGCCCGGAAGCGCGTCGGCGCGAAGGGCGCAAGGTCGAGCTGCGGCTCGCGCCCTGCGACGAGGTTGGCGATCTCCCGCCCCGTGCTCGCCGCGCCGCACATGCCGACATGGCCGTGGCCGAAGGCGAACCAGGCGTTGTCGGCGCGCGGCGCGCGGCCGATCACCGGCAGGGAATCCGGCAGACAGGGGCGGTGGCCCATCCAGCGCGTGACGCGGCTGGTGTCGAGATGCGGGAACATCTCCCGCCCGCGCGCCAGCAGCGCATCGGCGCGCCGCATGTCGGGCGGTGCGGACAGGCCGGCGAACTCGACGGTGCCGGCGAGGCGCAGCCCCATGCGCATCGGGTTCACCATCATGTTGTGCTCGACGGCCATGACGGTGTGGGTGAGGCCGAGGTTGCTGCTCTCGACCGTGACGTGATAGCCGCGCTGCGTCTCGAGCGGGATCGCCGGGCCGAGACGCCGCGCGAGCCGCGCCGACCAGGCTCCGCCGGCGAGCACCACGCCGTCGCAGGCAACCTCCTCGCCCGTGTCGAGCCTGACGGCAGTGACGCTGCCGCCCTGCTGCCGGAAGCCGGTGGCGCGGGCGCGCACGCTCTCCGCGCCGTCCTTCTCGCATTGCGCGAAGATGGCGCGGGTGAAGGCGGCGGGGTCGGGTGTGGAGGCGTTCTCGGGCGCCAGAATGCCGAAGCGGAAGCGGCCTTTGAGGTCGGGTTCCAGCGCGGCGAGTTCCTCCGCGCCCAGGTCGCGCAGCTCGACGCCCAGGCTGCGGCGCAGGTTCATCCCCCACGCCCACTGCTTCGCGATGTGCTGCGAGGAATAGACGTAGAGGCAGCCGCTGCGGCGCATCAGGCCCATGGCGCCCGCGCGTTGCAGCAGCGGCTCGTAGCACGCGAAGATGGGCGCGAGCAGGCCGCGCATGGCCGCCGCGATGCGCGTCACTTCGGCGGGCGAGGAGGCGCGCAGGAACCGCAGGAGCCACGGTGCGGCGACGGGCGCGTACCACCACCGCACCGTCAGCGGCCCGAGCCGGTCGAGCAGCCAGCCCGGCACCTTCTTCCACATGCCCGGCATGCCGACCGGCAGGCAGGCGGAGGGCGAGAGCGAGCCGGCATTGCCGAAGGACGCGGCCTCCGCCGGCCCGAGCGGGTCGATGAACACAACCCTGTGCCCGTCGCGCTGCAGCCAGGCGGCGCAGCAGGTGCCGACGATGCCGTTGCCGATGACCGCGATGCGCATGGTCAGAACAGGTCGAAGTATTCGCGCTGCTCCCACTCGCTCACCTCGGCTTCGAAGCGGGCGATCTCGGCGCGCTTGATGCGGCAGAAATAGTCGATGAAGCCGGCGCCGAAGGCGTCGCGCGCGACGCTGTCGGCTTCGAGGGCGGCGAGCGCTTCCGCGAGGCTCTTCGGCAGCGGCTCGGCCCCGGTCTCGTAGGGCGTGTCGGCCGGCGGGCCGGGGTCGCGGCGGTGTGCGATGCCGTCGAGGCCGAAGGCGAGCTGCGAGGCCATGTAGAGATAGGGGTTCGCCGCCGGCTCGCCGACGCGGTTCTCGATCCGCGTCGCCGCATCGCCCGGGCGGCCCAGCGCGCGCAGCATCACGCCGCGGTTGTCGACACCCCAGATCGCGCGGTCCGGCGCCAGCGAATACGGGCGGTAGCGCCGATAGCCGTTCAGCGTCGGCGTCGAGAACGCCGCCGCCGCGCGCGCATGGTGGAGCAAGCCCCCGATGAAATGCAGCGCCTTCTCCGACAGCAGAGCACCGCCTTCCCCGACGAACAGGTTGCGCCCAGTCGCCGCATCGGTCAGCGACTGGTGGAGATGCCAGCCGGAGGACATCACGTTGGGGATTCGCGGGCGGCACATGAATGTCACGTGGTGGCCGTGCCGCCGCGCCACCTGCTTCGCTGCCGACCGGAACAGCACCATGATGTCGGCGGAGTCGAGCGCCGGGCGTGCGGCGAAGGTGAACTCCACCTGCGAGGGGCCGAACTCCACCTCCATCGACCGCAGCGGCAGGCCGAGCGCCTCGGTCTCCCGCCGCAGCGTCTCGAGGATCGGGTCGAGGGCGTCGTAGCGGGCTTCCGTCAGGTAGTTGTAGCCCTGGGTCAGCAGCGCGACATCCGGCGGCGTCCCTGGCTGCCCGGCATCGGACGGTGCGAGGCGCGGGTCGAGCAGACGGAAGATGTGGAACTCGACCTCGATGCCGGTGACGTAGCCGAAGCCCTGCGACGCCGTGCGCGACAGCGCGTACTTGAGCAGCCCGCGCGTCGAGAACGGCACGCGCCGGCCGTCGGCGAAATGCGCCTCGCACAGCATCCAGCCGGTGTGCGGCGCCCAGGGCAGGATGCGGAAGGTGGAGGGATCGGGCAGCAGGATGCAATCCGCCGCACCCTCGAGTTCCTTCACCCCGAGCCCGCCGCCGGCGGTGAACACCGGGAACACCGTGCGGTGCGAGGAATCCTTGAGCAGCAGCGTGGTCGTCATCGTCACGCCGTCGTCGAAGGCGGCGGCGAGTTCGCTCGCGACGATGGTCTTGCCGCGCAGGATGCCGTGCTGGTCGGCGAAGGCGAGGCGGACGACGCCAACCCCTTCCGCGGCGACCTCGGCCAGCACCTCGGCGACGCGGGCGCGGCGCCCGGTCGTGCGGAGCCCGGCCCGCTCGGCCAGGCTCATTCGGCGGCGAGCGCCGGCGGCGCCCAGGGGGCGGCAGCGCGGCGGCGGGCGACGGCCTCGCGCCAGTGCTGCTGCCAGCGGTCGGCCGGCGCCATGGTGTCGATCGTGGCGGGGCCGGTCAGGCGCGCGGCCGCGTCCGCATCCAGCGCCATGAGCGGCGCGCGGCCTTCCTCGACCGCGGCGATCGCGCGCATCAGCAGGCGGCGGTTGGCGGCGATCGCCTTGTCGGTGGAGGCGAGGTGTTCCCGCGTGCGGTCCTGGATCGCGCCCTGGCTCTCCACCGCCCACTGGTCGTGCACGTTGATGTCCTGGCCCATGCCCGTGTAGGTCGAGCGCTGCTGCTCAAGGGGGTCGAAGCCGTAGTCGTTGGCGCGGTTCTTCTTCGGCAGGTAGTCGGGCAGGCTGTAGGAGTCGAGCCGCTGCGCGCGCATCGCCGCGCGGTCCACCGGGGCCCCGAAGCTGGTGAAGATCGCGATCCAGTAGCAGCGCGTGTCGTCCACCGGCATGTGCCACTGGGTGATCGTCATCTCCGCGCTCATCGGGATGACGAAGGCCTGCGGGAAGAACAGGTTGGTCACGCGCACATGCGTCGTCGCGTCGTTGATCCGGCGCAGCGCGGCGATGCGCAGGCCGTAGTCCGTGGTCTCCACCTCGATCTGCGGGCGCGGGAACTCGCGCAGAACATAGGTCATCGGCAGGTCGGAGCCGTCGGAGGCGCCGCGGAACTGCTTGCCGTAGGACTTGCTGGGGTCCTCGTCCTCGAAGAAGCGGTGCAGGAAGGAGGCGTGCGCGGGGTCTATGCCGACCTCCAGCGCCTGCAGCCAGTTGCACTCGATCAGGCCCTTGAACGCGAAGCTGTGCGTGTCCGGTGCGACGAAGCAGTCGAAGGCCGGGAAGGCCGGCGGCGCGCCCTCGCCGAGATACGCGAAGACGATGCCGCTGCGGATGGTGACGGGGTAGGAGCGCTGGCGGATGCGAGTGCAAAGCGTGCTGCCGTCGGGCTCTGCCGGCGTGTCGAGGCACCTGCCGTCCACATCGAACAGCCAGCCATGGAACGGGCAGCGCAGCCCGCCATCCTCGAGCCGCCCGAAGGCAAGATCCGCGCCGCGATGCGGGCAGTCGCGGTCGATCAGGCCGAGGCGCCCCGCCTCGTCACGGAACAGCACGAAATCCTGGCCGAGCGCGCGCACCGCGCGCACGGGGCGCGGTCCCTCAAGCTCGTCCGTCAGCGCGATCGGCTGCCAGTAGCGGCGCAGCAGCGCGCCGCAAGGCGTGCCCGGGCCGACTCGGGTGATGCGGTCGTTCTGCTCACGGGTCATCATCGCGGGGCGGTCCCTCGGACGGCCAGAGATGCTAGCGCCGCCGGGTTTCGGCGGGCAAGGCGGCTACGCCGCGTGCTCCTCCACCGCGTGGCAGGCGACCAGACCGTGTTCCGCCACATGCGGCAGCGGACGTTCCGCGCGGCAGCGCGGCATGGCGATCGGGCAGCGCGGGTGGAAGGCGCAGCCGGAGGGCGGGGTGATCGGGCTCGGCACCTCGCCGCCAACGGGGATACGCTGGCGGCCGGTCATCGCCAGGTCCGGGATCGCTTCCAGGAGCGCGCGCGTGTAGGGGTGGCGCGGCGCGGAGAACAGCGTCTCGGCCGGCGCGATCTCGACCAGGCGGCCGAGATACATCACCCCCACCATGTCCGACATCTGCCGCACCACCGCGAGGTTGTGGCTGATGAACAGATAGGTGAGGCCGAGGTCGCGCTGCAGCCGCTTCATCAGGTTCAGGATCTGCGCCTGAACCGAGACGTCGAGGGCGGAGGTCGGCTCGTCGCACACCAGGAAGTCCGGGTTGGAGGACAGCGCGCGCGCGATCGAGATGCGCTGCCGCTGCCCGCCGGAGAACTCGTGCGGGAACTTCTCGCCGTCCTGCGGCGACAGGCCGACCTGCGTCAGCAGCTCGTCCACCCGGCGCGCCTCTTCCGTCCTGTCCTTCACCAGACCGAAGGCGCGCAGCGGCTCGGCGACGATGTCGCGCACGCGCCAGCGCGGATTGAGGCTGGCGTAGGGGTCTTGGAAGATCATCTGCATGCGCCGCCGCTGCGACGGATCGCGGCGCATCTCGTCGAGCGGGCGGCCGTCGAAGCGGATCTCCCCGCCCGTCAGGCCATAAAGCCCGACGACGAGCCGCGCGACGGTGGACTTGCCGCAGCCGCTCTCGCCCACGAGGGAGAGCGTGGTGCCCCGCGGGATCGCGAAGGACAGGCCATCCACCGCCTTCAGCGTGCGGCGCCCCTCGGCGGCGAGCAGCCGCTGCAGCAGCGGGCGCGAGACGTCGAAATGGCGGACGACGTCGTTGACCTCGACGAGCGGCGTCATGCGCCCTCCTCGAACAGCCAGCAGGCGGCGGCCGTGCCGTTGGCGGCGCGGAGTTCCGGGCGCTCGCGGCGGCAGCGGTCGAAGGCCCGGGCGCAGCGCGGGTGGAAGGCGCAGCCCTGCGGGATCGCGGAGAGGCGCGGCATGGAGCCCTCGATCTGCGCCAGCACCTCGACGCGCCGGTCGATCGGCGGGATCGAGGCCATGAGGCCGGCGGTGTAGGGATGGCTCGGGTGCAGCACGACGTCGCGCACCGGCCCGATCTCCGCGATGCGGCCGGCATACATGACGGCCACGCGGTCGGCGGTCTCCGCGATCACGCCCATGTCGTGCGTCACCAGCATCATCGCCGCGCCCCTCTCTCGCACGATGGTCTTGAGCAGCGCGATCACCTGCGCCTGGATCGAGACGTCGAGCGCCGTGGTCGGCTCGTCGGCGACGACGAGCCGCGGCTCGGCGCAGAGCGCCAGCGCGATCACGACGCGCTGCCGCATGCCGCCAGAGAACTCGTGCGGATAGGCGTCTATGCGCTGCGCGGCGGACGGGATGCCTACCATGTCGAGCCACTGGACCGCGCGCTTGCGCGCCTCGCCAGGGCCGATCGGCAGGTGCGTCGTCATCGTCTCGGCCAGCTGGCGGCCGACGGTGTAGAGCGGGTTCAGCGTCGTCAGCGGATCCTGGAAGATCGCGCCGATCTCCTTGCCGCGCAGCCGCCGCTTCTCCTCGTAGGGCAGGTCGTCTATCCGCCGGCCGTCGAACAGGATGCGGCCGCCGGCGATGCGGCCTGGCGGCTCCAGCAGGCCGATGATGGCGGCGCCGGTCATGGACTTGCCGGCGCCGGATTCGCCGACGATGCCCAGCACCTCGCCCGCCTCTATGCCGAAGGACACGCCGTCGAGCGCCGTCAGCACGCCGCGCCGCGTCGGGAACTCCACGCGCAGGTTCTCCACGTCCAGGAGCGGCATCAGCGGAGCTTCGGGTTCAGCGCGTCGCGCAGCCAGTCGCCCAGCAGGTTGACCGACAGCACGAGCATGATCAGCGCGACGCCGGGGAAGATGGTGATCCACCACTCGCCGGAGAACAGGAAATCGTTGCCGACACGGATGAGCGTCCCGAGCGAGGGCTGCGTCGGCGGGACGCCCACGCCGAGGAAGGAGAGCGTCGCCTCCGTCAGCACCGCGAAGCCGAGGTTGAGCGTCGCGATGACAAGCACCGGGCCCATCACGTTCGGCAGCACGTGGCGGATCATGATGGCGAAGGGCGGCACGCCGATGACCTTGGCCGCCTGCACGTATTCCTTGCTGCGCTCCACCATCGCGGAGCCGCGCACCGTGCGCGCGAACTGCGGCCAGTTGCTGATGCCGATCGCGAAGATGAGCACGTAGATGGCGACCTCGCTGTGCAGGTCGCGCGGAAGCACGGCGCGCGCCACGCCGTCGATCAGCAGCGCGACCAGGATGGAGGGGAAGGTGAGCTGGATGTCGGCGATGCGCATCAGCACTGCGTCCACCGTGCCGCCGAGATAGCCCGCGAGCAGCCCGAGCAGCACGCCGAGCACGGTGGCGAACAGCACCGCGGCGATGCCGACGACGACCGAGATGCGCGCGCCGAACATGATGGCGGACAGCACGTCGCGGCCCTGGTTGTCGGTGCCGAGCAGGAAGGCGGGATCGCCCTCCGCCTCCCACGCCGGCGGCTTGAACGCGTCCATCAGGTTCAGCGTGGCGAGGTCGAACGGGTTGTGCGGCGCGAGCCACGGCGCGAAGGCGGCGCCCGCCACGCAGACGAAGGCGACGATCGCCGACAGCACGGTGACCGGCGAGCGGCTGAACGAATACCACAGGTCGCTGTCGAAGAAGGCGCGCATCACCTCGCCGCCGCCCCGCGGCCGATCCGCAGTCGCGGATCCACGACGTAGTAGAGGATGTCCACGATCAGGTTGATGGTCACGAACAGCAGCGCGATCAGCAGCAGATAGGCCGACATCACCGGGATGTCCGCCGCCGCGACGCTCTGGATGAACAGCAGCCCCATGCCGGGCCACTGGAACACCGTCTCGGTCACGATCGCGAAGGCGATGATGGCGCCGAGCTGCAGCCCGGTGATGGTGATGACGGGCACCAGCGTGTTCTTCAGCGCATGGCCGAAGTGGATCGCCCGGTTGGTCAGCCCCCGCGCGCGCGCGAACTTGATGTAGTCGGTGCGCAGCACCTCGAGCATCTCGGCACGCACCAGCCGCATGATCAGCGTGAGCTGCAGCAGCCCGAGCGTGACGGCAGGCAGGATCAGCGCCCTGAGCCCGCCGATCGTCAACAGACCTGTGCTCCACCAGCCGAGCTGCACGACGTCGCCGCGCCCGAAGGAGGGCAGCCAGCCGAGCCACACGGCGAAGCACAGGATCAGCAGGATGCCGATCAGGAAGGTCGGCAGCGACACGCCGATCAGGCTGAAGGTCAGGAAGAAGCGGCTGAGCCAGGAGTTGCGGTAGAGCCCGGTGTACACCCCCATCGGCACCCCGACCAGCAAGGCCAGGAGCGCCGCGGCGAAGGCCAGTTCCAGCGTCGCCGGCGCGCGCTCCAGGATCAACTCTGCCACCGGTCGCGACAGGCGGTAGGAGACGCCGAACTCGCCCTGCACCGCCTTCCACAGGAACGCGGCGAACTGCGCCAAGAAGGGCTGATCCAGGCCGAGATCCTGGATCAGCGCGTCGCGCTGCGCCGGCGTGTAGTCCTGCCCGAGCATGATCGCCACGGGATCGCCGACATAGGCGAACATGGCGAAGGACAGCAGCGCGACGACCAGGAGGACCGGGATCGCCTGCAGGATGCGGGAGAGGATGAAGGCTGGCATGGGGACGGTGGCCCGGGCCGGCGCCTGCCCGGGCCTTGGCTCGTCAGTTCATCCGCGCCCAGCGGAAATAGGGCTGGTTGTTGGCGGAATGCGGGATGGTCAGGTTCGAGCGCACCGCCCACGGGATCATCTGGTGGTGCAGCGGGATGTGCGGCACGTCCTCGCGGTAGATGCGCAGCGCCTCGCGGATCGCCGCCATGCGCGGCTCTCCGCTCTGCGTCTTCATCAGTTCGATCAGCTCGTCCATCCGCGGGTTGGAGTATCCGCCGTAGTTCCAGATGCCGTCTCCCGGGTTGCGACCGGGCGTGTGCAGCAGCGACTGGAAGGAATACAGCGCATCGAGCGTCGGCACGCCCCAGCCGAGCAGATAGGCCGAGGTGTCGCGCCGCTGGATCTTGGCGAAGAACGGGCCGAGCGGCATCGCGTTCAGCGTGGTCCGCACGCCCACGCGGGTCCACATCGCCGCCACCGCCTGGCAGATCTCCTCGTCGTTGATGTAGCGGTTGTTCGGGCAGTCCAGCGTGATCTCGAAGCCCTGCGGATAGCCTGCCTCGGCCAGCAGCGCGCGGGCGCGCGCCTGGTCGTAGGGCAGGCGAACGTCCTCCTCGCGGCTGTAGCCGTTCACCTGCTCGGGGAAGAAGGTGCCGGTGATGACGGCCTGGCCGCGCATCACCGCGCGATGGATCGCGTTGATGTCTATCGCGTGGTAGAGCGCCTGACGCACACGCAGGTCGCGGAACGGGTTGCGGCCGCGGACGCTGGAATAGAGCAGCTCGTCTCGCGCCACGTCGAAGGCGAAGAAGATCGTCCGCACCTCCGGCCCCTCGATCACGCGCACGTTCTGGTTGGCGCGCAGCCGCGCCAGATCCTGCAGCGGCGGGTCGAGCACGAAGTCCACCTCGCCCGACAGCAGCGCCGCGATCCGCGTGGCGTCCGAGCGGATCGGGCGGAACTGGATCTCGGTGATGTTGCCCGCATTCTGCTCCTGCCAGCCGAACCAGCCCTCGTTGCGGACCATCACGGTGCGCACGTCGGGCTCGCGCACGGTCAGGCGGAAGGCGCCGGTGCCGTTGGTGGCGCGGACCGTGTGCATCTCCTCGCGCTGCGCGGTGTTCTGCGGGCGGATGGCGTTGTGCTGCTCGGCCCAGTCGCGCGACATGATGAACAGCGAGGCGAACTTGTTCGGCAGGATCGGGTCCGGGATGCGCGTCACGATGTCCACCATGTGCGCGTTCACGCGCTCGGCGCGCATCACCGTGTCCACGAAGATGCCGTAGTTCGACGTGCGCTGCAGCGCGCGGTGGACCGAGAACACCACGTCATCGGCCGTGAACGCCTGGCCCTCGTGGAAGCGCACCCCCTGGCGCAGCACGAAGCGCCAGCGCGTCGGCTCCACCTGTTCCCAGGAGGTGGCAAGGCCCGGCCGCAGCGTCAGGTCGGCGTTGCGGGCGATCAGGCTGTCGTAGATCTGCTGCAGAACCATCGTCACGGTGCCGAGGTTCTGGCTGTGCGGGTCCATGGTGTTCGGATCGCCGGCGGCAGCCCAGCGGACGGTGCGGGCATCGGCCGCCGGGCCGAACGCAAGGACGAGCGCGGCTGCTGCTGCCGCGAGCGACGGGATTTTCATGCGGGAAGCCCCTGTTGACTGATGTTCGTCATATTAGCCGAGGCCCGCGCGGCGTCCAGCGCGACCGTCAGCCCTCCGGGATCAGCGCCGCCGCGCCGGGCGTCGTGTCCACCGCCAGCCGGATGGCGCTGCCCGGCGCCGGCAGGCTGGAACCGACGGGGAAGACCGCGAAGACCTCCCCGAAGCCGGTGTCGATCAGCGCCTCCAGCGTCGCGCCGAGGTAGGAGACCCGTTGCAGCGTCGCCGGAAGCCCGGCCTCCGCGATGCGCCAGCCATGCGGGCGCACCGCGAGCCGCGCGCCGCCGCCGGGCGCGACGCCGCGCGCCGGCAGCGAGAGCCGCAGCTCGCCGGCCCGCACGGTGGCGATGCCGTCGGCGACCGCCTCGACCTCTGCCGGGATCAGGCTCGCCTCGCCCATGAAATCCGCGACGAAGGCGTCCGCCGGCCGCTCGTACAGGTCGCGCGGCGTGCCGATCTGCGCGATCGCGCCCTGGCGCATGACGATGACGTTGTCCGACACCGCCAGCGCCTCGTGCTGGTCGTGCGTCACATACAGCACCGTGAGGCCGAGCCGCTGCTGCAGCGCGCGGATGTCGTCGCGCACCTTGCGCCGCAGCCGCGCGTCGAGGTTCGACAGCGGCTCGTCGAACAGCAGCACCCGCGGGCGGAGCACGAGCGCGCGCGCCAGCGCGACGCGCTGCTGTTGCCCGCCGGACAGTTCCGACGGCAGCCGCGCGCCGAGGCCCGAGAGGCCGACGCCCGCCATCGCCTCCTCCGCGCGCGCCAGGGCCTCGCGCCGCTTCACGCCCGCGACCGTCAGGCCATAGGCGACGTTCTCGACCACGCTCATGTGCGGGAACAGCGCGTAGGACTGGAACACCAGGCTGACCCCGCGCTCCGCCGCCGACAGCGCGGTGACGTCCCGCCCGCCGATCAGGATGCGCCCGGCGCTCGGCGCCTCCAGTCCCGCCACCATCCGCAGCACCGTCGTCTTGCCGCAGCCCGAGGGGCCGAGCAGGGTGGAGAGCGTCCCGTCCGCCACCTCGAAGCTCGCCTCCGCCACCGCGACGGTATGGCCGAAGCGCTTGACGATCCCCTCGAGCCTCAGCGTCGAGCCGTTCATGCCGCGGCCCCCACGCGGAGCCGGCGGCCGAGCCGGCGTTCGCCGACCAGCGCCTGGATGCCGAGGATGCCCGCCAGCATGATGCCGATCAGCACCGTGGCGTAGGCGATGGCGAGCGGATACTCCCCCGCCTCCACCCGGCCGGCGATATAGGCGGTGGCGAGGTTGTGCTCGGCCGAGACCAGGAAGATCACCGCCGACACCGCGGTGATGGCGGAGACGAAGGAATAGACCAGCGCCGTCACCAGCGCCGGCCGCAAAAGCGGCAGCACGACGCGCCGCATCGTCGTGCCGCTGGCCGCACCGAGGCTGGCCGAGGCCTCGTCGAGCGAGCGGTCTATCTGCGACAGCCCGGCGAGCCCCGCGCGCATGCCGACCGGCATGTTCCGGAACACGAAGCAGAAGATCAGGATCATCCCGGTCCCCGTCAGTTCGAAGGGCGGCACGTTGAAGGCGACGATATAGGAGACGCCGACCACCGTGCCCGGCACGGCGAAGGACAGCAGCGTGCCGAACTCGAGCGTGCCTCGCCCCGGGAAGCGCTGCCGCGCCGTCAGCCACGCCGCGATCAGCCCCACCGCGGCCGTCAGCGGCGCCGCCACGGCGGCGATCCAGAGCGTCGTGAACAGCGACGGCCAGGCGCTGCCCTGGAAGAACAGCCCGTCCTGCCACGTCACGGCGAAGCCGCGCTCGAAATGCTGCCAGGAGAAGGTGAGGTCGAAGCGCCCGATGTCGGCGACGAAGCCGCCGAACACGACGATGCCGTAGGTGACGAGGGTGAACACAGCCCAGGGCACGGCGACGCCGCGGCACAGCCAGTCCACCCGCCGCGGCAGGGACGCGTGCAGCCCGGAATCGCCCTTGCCGGTGACGGTGACGTAGGAGGCGCGCCCGAGCCAGTAGCGCTGCAGCAGGAAGGCGCCGAGCGTGAGCGCGAGCAGCACGAGGCCGAGCGCAGCCGCCTGCGCCGGATCGTGCTGCGCGCCGGCGATCGCGAAGTAGATCTTGACCGACAGCACCTCGAAATTGCCGCCGAGCACAAGCGGGTTGCCGAAATCCGACAGGCTCTCGACGAAATTCACCAGGAACGCCGCGGCGAGCCCCGGCTTCAGCAGCGGCCAGGTGACGCGCCGGAAGGTGTCCCACCGCCGCGCGCCGAGCGTGCCCGACGCCTCCTCGAGAGTCGGGCTGATCCCCTCCAGCACGCCGACGATCACGAGGAAGGCGAGCGGCGCCTGGCTCAGCACCTGCGCCAGCAGCACGCCCGGCAGGCCGTAGATCCAGCGGCTGCGCGGGATGTCGAACCACTCGTCGAGCGCGACGGAGACGATGCCGGTGCGCCCGAACAGCACGATGATGGCGAGCGAGATGACGAAGGGCGGCGTGATGATCGGCAGGATGGACAGCACCCGGAGCCACCGCTTCCCGGGCATGGAGGACCGCAGATAGACGAGCGCGAAGGCGAGCCCGAGCAGCGTCGCGAGCGACGCCGTCAGCACGCCGAGCAGCAACGTGTTCCACACCGCCCCGCAGGCGGCGGACGACCACGCGCAGTCGAGGCCCCACACGTCGCGCCCGCCGACAAGCCCGAGGAAGCGCGCGGGCGCGAAGGCCCCGTCGCGGTCCTGGAACGCCTCGGCGAACATCAGCCCGAGGGGAAGGAACACGAACAGCGTCAGCAGCACGCCGAGCAGCAGCACGGAGCCGGCCAGGAACGCGTCGCCGCGGAACCCGCCGCGTTCGGCGATGCCTGCACCCGCCAGCATCGTCAGCGCCGCGATCGCCAGCCAGCCGCCGCCGCCGAGCCCGGGCTGCGGCGCGGCATCGCCGAACAGCGGCGCGAGCGCGGGCAGCACGAGGCCGCGATGGGTGACCGCGAGGCCCTGCAACACCAGCAGCGCTGCGGCCAGGAGCGAGAGCGCCAGCAGCGCGTTGCCGCGCGCCACGCCGCGCCAGGGTGCCAGGGCGACGAGAACCAGCGCCGCCGCGGCCAGGGCGAAGGCCAGCAGCGACCCCGCCCCGCTCACGACCAGCGCCAGCGCCGAGGCCCCGGGGTCCGGCATGAACCACCACTCCGACCCCGGCGGACGATGCCACCGGAACAGCGCAAGCGCGGCGACGAGCGCCGCCGCCCAGCCCGCCGCCGCCGTCAGCCGCATCGCCCCGGCTCAGCGCGGCAGCGCGCCGACCTCGCGGTCCCAGCGGGCCAGCAGGCGGGTGCGTTCGGCGGAGGAGCCCCAGCGCGCGAAGTCGTAGTCGATCAGCCGCACCGAGGACAGGT
>Ga0272446_1003587_pt1 | contig 19351 bp, 15 predicted proteins | sample YNPCB0061_FD_194587 | JGI IMG/M metagenome (GOLD analysis project Ga0272446, IMG submission 194587) | Hot spring microbial mat communities from Yellowstone National Park, WY, United States - YNP-CB-006-1 | ecosystem: Environmental > Aquatic > Thermal springs > Hot (42-90C) > Sediment | place...
CTGAAATGGATGACTGGCGTGCCCTGCCCTACCTGCGGCATGACGCGATCATTTCTGGCTCTGGCCCAGGGCCATTTAGAACAATCTCTTACTTATCATCTATTTGGGCCATTGCTATTTATCTGCTTTGTTGTGGCTTTTATTCATGTTTTCGTGGAGTTAGTCACCCAAAAAAGACTTCCTATGTTTTATCTGCGGTGGCTGGGCGATCGCTATTGGCAGATGGCAATCCTCACGCCACTGTTTCTTTACTATGGATTGCGTCTGGCGGTGCGCTTTTCTTTGTTAGATGGCGCAACGGGCTGGCAGAGCACTTATTTGGGGCAAATTTTGGTGGCTGCAGCCCAGACTCTCTAAGCCCAATCGGGTTTAGATTGAAACGGGTCATTTCTCCCCAGAGCAAACGACGAAAGTAGTGTTTCGCCAGGGAAATTTTGATGGGTCGCAGACCCTCAGGATTTATAGCTTTGGCCAGAAAGCGTCGGCCCAATTTGACAAACTACGATGAGTACCACTCAAATTTTTTATTATGAAAAAATTTTTGACTCTGGGAACCCTGGCGATTGGCGGAGCCGCCTATATGACGGCTTTTTCCTTCCTAGATTTACACTACCTCTTGAAGTACGAATTGGTGCTCCTGCCAGTGCAACTGGGGGTGTTTGTTTATCTATTTTGGTGGAAAAATAGATAAAGTTAGTCGCTTTGCCCCATTCGTTTGCGATATCCTTTACCCTCAAAAGAGAAGGCTAAGATTAAGGATAGGCGTGTTGCAAACGGTTTCACCCAAGTCTGCGATTGAGAGTGCTAATGCCTTAAATGCTATCAAGGCAACCTCTCCAGAAATGACCACAGAAGTTGCTGTTCTTGATGTTACGGGAATGCGTTGTGCGGGCTGTGTGCGGGCCGTTGAGCAGGCACTGACCCAATGTGTTGGTGTGCAGACAGCGACAGTTAACCTAGCAACGGAAATCGCACGAGTTGAGTATACTCCAGGGCTACTCCAACCGGAACAATTAACTGAAAAACTGGCAGAGACTGGTTTCCCAGCTCAGCTTCGGGCATCGGCCAGTTTGTCTGGGTCTGCGTCTGTTGCTCTGCAGGTGCAACGACAGCAAGAAAATCGCCAACAACTGATACGGCTGGCGATCGCCAGCGGGCTGTTATTCCTCTCTTTCATTGGGCATTTAGGCCAGTTCAGGCAAGTCAGTGTTCCGATTTTTACCAGTTTGTGGTTTCATTGCGGGTTAGCCACCCTGGCACTTTTAGGGCCGGGACGCGGAATGCTGGTAGACGGTTGGGCAGGACTGCGCCGTAATGCACCCAATATGAATACCCTTGTGAGTCTGGGCACCCTGACAGCCTATTTCACGAGTCTGGTGGCTCTGCTGGTGCCATCTTTAGGGTGGGAATGCTTTTTTGATGAACCTGTGATGCTCGTAGGGTTTATTTTGCTGGGGCGAACCCTGGAGCAAAAGGCACGCCACCGCGCTGCCGCTGCTTTTCAAGCGCTTCTAGCACTTCAGCCTAAGATGGCGCGCCTGATTCCGATGGCCACCCCCACGGTGACTGAGCCAGCGATCGCTACACCAACAGTTAGCTTGCTGGAAGGAATTGAGATTCCCGTTGAAAATGTGCAGGTGGGGGAGTGGTTGCAGGTGTTACCGGGCGATCTCATTCCGGTTGATGGATGCGTGGTCGCGGGTCAAACCACTGTCGATGAATCGCTGCTAACGGGGGAGTCGTTGCCTGTTTTAAAGCAGGTTGGAGACCCAGTCTCGGCGGGTACGGTTAACCAGTCCCAGGCGATTGCTATCCAAACAACTCGCACCGGAGCCGATACGACCCTGGCCCAAATCATTACCCTGGTCGAAACGGCCCAAACGCGCAAGGCACCGATTCAAAAGCTGGCGGATACGATTGCTGGTTATTTTACCTATGGGGTGATGACGCTTGCGCTGCTGACCTTTCTATTCTGGTATCTGTTGGGTACACGTCTCTGGGCAGAGGCGCTAATGGCTCCACGGGAATGGTTATTGGGCGCAGGCCACTTAACCCATTCTCTCTTAGCTGGCCATCTGGGCATGGAACACCCTAGCCCTCTCCTGTTAAGTCTGAAATTGGCGATCGCGGTGCTGGTGGTGGCCTGCCCCTGTGCTCTAGGATTAGCCACACCAACGGCCCTCCTGGTCGGGTCTGGCATCGGAGCCGAACGAGGCCTGCTGATTCGTGGCGGCGATGTGCTGGAGCAGGTGCACCACCTAGATACGATTGTGTTAGATAAAACGGGTACGCTGACTCTTGGCAAGCCCACGGTTACAGATTGCTGCCCCAGCGAGATTGTGACCGATGCCGATTATCTCCTCCAACTTGCAGCCAGTGTAGAAGTTGGTACCCGGCATCCTCTGGCGATCGCGATTCGGCAGACGCTAGAGCAGAAGGGGTTAGCTCTGCTAACGGCAACGGATTTTGTGACAGAACCGGGTTTGGGAGTGGCTGCCCAGGTTGAGCTGGCAACAGGTAAGACTGCAACGATAAGCCTTGGCACTCAGGAGTGGTTGACGAGTCGAGGGGTACAATTCCCTGAGGAGGCAGTGCTCCAGGGACACAATCTGGCAAAACAGGGTAAAACGGTGATCTATGGTGCAGTCAATACCGAATTTGCTGGGCTGATTGCCGTACAGGATGAGCTACGCCCCGATGCCTTGAAAACGGTGACGGCCTTGAAAAAACAGGGGCTTCAGGTCATTTTAATCACAGGTGATCGACGCGAGACAGCCCTCGCGATCGGGGCTCAACTAGGGTTGACCCCCGATCAGATCCAAGCAGAGATACCACCTGCAGGCAAAGCCAACCAAGTTGCCCAGCTTCAAGCGGAAGGCCATCGAGTCGCTGTGGTGGGAGATGGAATTAACGATGCGCCAGCCCTTGCCCAGGCGGATGTGGGGATTGCCCTCCAGTCAGGAACCGACGTCGCTGTAGAGACCGCCGGAATTGTACTAATGCGCGATCGGCTGGCCGATGTCACTGAAGCCTTGAGGCTCAGTCAGATGACTTTTAATAAAATTCGACAAAATCTTTTCTGGGCATTTGCTTATAATATCCTTGGTATTCCTCTTGCTGCTGGGTTGTTGTTGCCCAACCTAGGCATTTTGCTGAGTCCGGCTGCAGCGGGTGCCATGATGGCCCTTAGTTCTGTTAGCGTTGTGACTAATTCCCTTCTTCTTTATGCTACGGCTGCCCGACCAACAACCGACTGAGCAGTTGTTAGGGTCTGTCAGAAAAACTATCCATTATTTTCTACAGAGCCTGAGGGGGTCTCCTTGTAAAGACTTGCATCCAGTCAACTATCGAGGGCTCAATTCAGATTTATGCTGAGTTAAAGCTTCCCCTTAAGCCTTGACGCAAGCTGTCACTCATACTAGCTCTACCGATTTGTCTGAATGTATGCTTGTATAAGGTAAATACCTGCAAACCCTCCCTTAAAGTATCGATTGTTTGTTCATGCCTTCAGAAGCGCATCAAAGTCATTTGCTGATTATCGAAGACGATAAGGGTCGTCGGGAGTATGCCTTAGACGGCTCTTGCTACTCAATCGGACGCGATCCTAAATGTGATATTCGTCTGATTTCTCAGTTTGTCTCTCGTCGTCACGCTACCCTGGTTCAACTTCCCAACGAAGATGGCACCTACTACTACCGAATTGTTGATGGCAATCTGAAAGGGAAGCCCAGCTCTAATGGTTTAATGATCAATGGTCGTAAACTGCAAGCCCATGACTTAGAAAATGAGGATGAGGTCATATTTGGACCTCAGGTCAGAGCGATTTACTATGCACTCCGAAGGGAAGAGTTCAAGACTACGCCTCCCGATGATTTTGACATCACACTGATTAGCCCCAATATGGTTGGCGATCCCGAAGACGAACCTGTTTAAGCCATGAAACTCTTTTCTGAGAGGGCATTAAAGAAATTTCTTGAGATAAAGAGATTTCTCAAGAGGGGTTTATCTTTTGACTTTAATCCTTTAATCACTGATTTTAATCACAGCATAGAGTGACGGTCTCTAGTTGGTAGCCCCTAGTACCCTCCCAATTCTTGTTTTGAAACATTTATTTTTGAAACATTTATACTGAATCGATCGCCTGCAAACGCTTTTTTTTGCTCAGTTTCCCAAACGCCAGAGTAGCGGTTTCAACCATTGAAGGCGATTGCAATCAGACATCCGTATGAGAATCATTCTCATACGGATCGCCGCTGCTAGTACCCCTACGCTCAGCTAGCAGGTAATTGGTTGGATGGGCGTGCCTGGATATCTTGCTGCGACTGTAAATCGCCACGCCTTTTACGTTCAGACCCGCCCACGGAGATAAAGAGTACAACCTGGTTGACTGACAAATCTTTTCTTCTAGGCGGTTAAAACCGCAGCTAATCGACCAAAACCCGCAAACGGAAAATACCCTAGACGGTTGTGATGTCTTTTTCTTTTTCCGCTAATAGTTCTTCGATTTTGACTGTGTACTTATCGGTTAGTTTTTGAATCTTGTCTTGCAGATCCTTTGACTGATCCTCAGACAATTCCCCCGCTTTTTCTTGCTTGCGCACACTATCCACGGCATCCCGGCGAATATTCCGCACAGAGACCTTGCCCTCTTCAGCATACTTGGCGGCTAGTTTCACCAGTTCCTTCCGGCGATCGCTGGTTAAGGGTGGAATATTCAGCCGAATCACGACCCCATCATTGCTCGGTGTCAGTCCTAAATCAGACATTGAGATAGCTTTCTCAATCAGATTCAAGCTGCCCTTATCAAAGGGCTGAATGACAATTGTGCTGGCATCTGGAGTGCTAACATTGGCCAGCGACTTTAAGGGCGTGGGCGCTCCGTAATACTCAACCGTCACCTTATCGAGCAATGAGGGGTTTGCCCGCCCAGTCCGAATAGTATTAAATGCCCGCTGAGTTGCCTCAACCGACTTTAACATATTGTCTTCTACATCAGCTAACTTCACAAGAGCCTCCCACAAGCGTTCCTATCGGGTCACCCATCACAGCGCGCTTGATATTCCCTTTTACATTCAAATCAAACACGATGATGGGGATATTGTTGTCCTTACATAAGGATATGGCAGTACTGTCCATCACTCGCAAATCTTGCGTCAGAATGTGCCCATAAGTCAGGGTCTGGTAGCGCTTCGCGTCTGGATTTTTGCTGGGGTCAGAGTCATAGACCCCATCCACTTTCGTTGCCTTAAACAATACATCTGCGCCAATCTCCGCCGCACGTAGAGCAGCCGTCGTATCAGTTGTAAAAAAGGGATTGCCTGATCCCGCACCAAAAATCACAACCCTTCCTTTTTCTAGATGGCGCATTGCTCGCCGCCGAATGTAAGGCTCAGCAACCTCCTGCATGGAGATGGCTGTTTGCACCCGAGTCGGTACATTGGCCCGTTCCAGCGCATCTTGCAGAGTCATGGCATTCATAACTGTGGCAATCATGCCAATGTAGTCTGCCGTAGCCCGATCCATGCCAGAGGCCGCCCCCTTGACTCCACGAAAAATATTGCCGCCACCGACCACAATCGCCACCTGAACACCACTGGCAATCACATCAGCCACTTCTTGGGCAATACTGGCAACCACCGCCGGATCAATGCCGTAGGAAAGTTCACCCATCAGGGCTTCGCCACTCAATTTCAGCAGAACTCGCTGGTATGTTAATCCCATGCAGTGATGACTTGAATAAAGAATAATGTGAATCTGGTTCCAATCTAAAATACTCCCTGGCCAGACCAGTCAGCAAGCCAGTTTGTTTCTCCTTTATTACTTTCTCGTTGGGGGCTTCTAGAAAAATGACCACCATTCTGCGCGATTGGAGTTATCGATATCAGTGGCTTTATGATACCGTCTCCTGGTTTGCAACTTTGAGTGTAGGGGGCGAACAGCAGTTTCGCCAACTGCCGCTGGCAGGGTTAACCATTCGACCTGAGACCCAAATCCTCGATCTCTGCTGTGGAGCTGGGCACACAACACGACTCTTGTTGCAATACTCCCAGCAGGTGACCGGGCTGGATGCCTCACCCAAAGCGTTGGATCGAGCACGTCAGCAGGCACCGACTGCAACCTATATCAAAGCGTTTGCTGAGCAAATGCCCTTCGCCGACCACACGTTTGACTTGGTGCACAGCAGTGCTGCTATGCATGAAATGGCTCCGGGCCAGCTTCAACAAATCTTTAAGGAAGTCTATCGCGTGCTGAAGCCAGGGGGCATCTTCGCTATGGTTGATATCCATCGGGCTAACAATCCATGGATGAGGGCTGGCCTGATGGTATTTATTACGATATTTGAGACCGAAACCGCCTGGCAGTTATTGGCAACAGATTTGCCGCAACAACTCGCCAAAGTCGGCTTTCAGCCTGTGCAGCAATGGCTCTATGCGGGCAACAGTGTTCAGGTAATTCAGGCGGTAAAGCCGCCGTTCTCATCAGCAGGAACCTGAGGTCAGGGAGTTGAGGGGTGGGTTTTAAGTGATGGCTTTGATCGGAAAGCTGAGGACAAAACCAAGTGGTCAACCACTCATGCTGGGTAGGCGGCCTGACTTGCCGTCGCCATGGTTCTCATGGCAACAGCGATACATAGGGCTTCGAGGTTCCTAAAGGGGCTTTCAGATGGCTTCCTGAATTCAATAGTTAGCACTTGCTACTATGCACTTAAAACGAGTCTAGTGCTTTACGAACTGCTGTAGGTAATGCGGGGGCTGGGGCGATCGCTCTTAACCTGCCGTGCTCGCAAGCGCTGCCGCCAATCACGAATGGCGCTAGCCCGTCGCACTAGCGGTGGCACATAGCCCGTTTCATCCCAGGTTTCAACTGAGTTCTTAACGTAGGGCCTGGGGTTCACGTTCATGCAGTTGGCCAGGTTATCCACGTAGGGTTCCAAATCTAACGCCCGCATCACCTCCTGGGCAGAGCTGTAGCGATCGCGGGGAGCAATCTTCAACATCCGACTCAACACCTTAGCAAAGTGGGGGCTGAGGGGCACCTGATCTTGCCAGCGCACTTCCCCGCTGACAAATTCATAGTCAAAGTCCAGGGGTGAACGCCCGGTCAATAGATAGAGGCAGGTCATTCCCAGGGCGTAGATATCACTCGAAAACACCGGACGGGAAGCTAACTGCTCCGGTGGTGCAAACCCCACCGTGCCAACAAACTGGGTTGAGGTATGACGAGTCGAAGCTCCGGTGACGAGCAGATGCTCTTTAACAGCACCAAAGTCAATCAAAACCAGGCGTCCATCATCCTTACAGCGAATGATATTGGGCGGTTTGATATCGCGGTGAATCACTCGATTTTGATGCACATAGTGTAGGAGGGGTAAAAACTCCCGCAAAAACCGCTTGACTTCCTGTTCTGAAAAGAGACCTTTTTGCTTCAGTTCCCTCACTAGGGTGGCACCCCGCACATATTCCTGTACCAGGTAAAACTCGCCTGCCGCTTCAAAATAATCAAGCAACTGGGGAATCTGGGCATGGCTGCCGAGCCGACTCAGCATCTTTGCCTCTTGCTCAAAGCGCTGCCGCGCCCGTTGCAGGGAGGCGATATCGTTGACCTTGGGGCAAAGTTGTTTAATTACACAGAATGGCTCCCCTGGCAGACCCCGATCGCACGCCAGAAAGGTAATGCCAAAGCCGCCTCGGCCCAAAATTTTGAGAATTTCATAGCGATCGCGAAACCGCTGCCCAGAACCACACATCTGTGCCAGCAGTACCTCATTGGCACCATGGCGATGGGCAGAAGAAAAATCAACAACTGGAGGATTCATTCAAATACCTGTGCAAGCGCTTTGGAGACCCTATGCTCCTAGTCTAGAAAGAATCAGCAGCAACCCGATGAAATCTTTACACTTTCTAGATGTTGAGCATCAGGTCAAGCCTATACTTCAACCCCTTGATGATATGTATTGTGTATTAGTCCTTCAAATAATGACATCCCCATCCGGAGAATTAACCCAGAGATTCAAGCAAAATTTTGACAACAATCCGTTGAAACGACTGTAGCATCACGAACTAGGGCCTAATTTTCTGCATCCCCTGGCTCACCCAAATGGCCTGATACACCTGCGTAGTGCGACGTAATGCGGCTTCCAATCACGCTCAAAGCACTACCTTGCTAGAGATTCGGCCGGCTTCCCCTTGGCTTAGTCCTGCTTAGATATCGCTTTAGTCAGCAAGCTCAGGCCAAAACCAAGTGCTCAATCGCCAACGCTGGGTAGGCTATCGAATTTACCGTCGCGGTGAGAAATATAGCGACAGCTATACCTTCCATCCGGAAAACGCTCATAATAAAATAAGCGCAACTGACAATTCAGTGCGCTTAGTATCCCTAACCCTTTCGGTGCAACGTACCCGTTTGTTCTTGAAATCAGATTAATGGGTATTTTCGGCAGAGGGCTGTAGATTTAGATATTCTTTAGGATTTTGGCATGGCCGTACAAATTCTATTTCTGCCAGATGAAGTTACGATCACGGCTGAACCAGGGGAGCCACTGCTAGCGGTCGCTAACCGCGCCGGAATTACCATTCCTACCGGTTGTTTGATCGGCTCTTGCCATGCCTGCGAAGTCGAGCTAGACGATGGCACCAGTGTCTGTAGCTGTATCACATCAGTTCCCGTGGGGCGCGATCGCCTGACAATCAACCTCTACAGCGACCCCAGTTGGTAGCCCTCAATTGCCCTCAAAATCATCGCGAGACCAGAGCTTTTCAGGTTCATCCTTGCTCGTAGGGCAAGACCCCTGTTGGGATGCACTGTGGATTCATGCCATTCAATCCTCAGGAGGAGATCCTAACCTCCTGTGCAGCCATTAGCCATCCGTTGAACCAATGTTGTCAGGAGCCTCAAACTTATAGCCTACGCCTCGCACCGTTTGAATTAATGCCGGCTGACTGGTGTCGATTTCAATCTTTTTGCGAATCTGCCCAATGTGGACATCTACAACACGCTGATCGCCCACATACTCATACTCCCAAACTTCCTGAATCAACTCTGAACGTCGCCATACCCGCCCCGGATTGCGGGCCAGAAAATGGAGCAGATCAAACTCCAGCGCTGTCAGAGGCACTATATCATTACTTAACTTCACTTCACGCCGCACCGGGTCAATCACCAACTTATCAAAGGTGAGACACTGCTGCTCCGCCGTTGATACAGAGCGCTGCCGCTTTAAGATGGCCCCCACCCGCACCCCTAACTCTTGGAGACTAAAGGGTTTTGTGATGTAGTCATCGGCTCCCTGAGTAAAGCCTTTAATCTTATCTGCTTCGTCAGTACGACTGGTTAACATCAACACAAAGACCCCCGTTCGCCCTTGCATTTCTTGACAGAGGGTATAGCCATTGGCATCGGGCAAATTCACATCCAAGATCACCAAGTCTGGGTTGAACTGCTCAAACACATCCATGGCAGTCTTCCCATCGGCAGCAGACTCCATCTGGTAGTTCTGCTGCGTCAAAAAGCGGTGAATCAAATTCCGAATCGCAGGATCGTCATCAACAACGAGAATCTTGGCAGGAGCCATAGCCATAACCTTGTGTCTTCTGAAGCGCTGTTTAAAGTCGATGCAAAAAGGATCCAGAGTGCCATCGACAACTCTGGCAAGAGAAAAGAAGTTTCCAGAACTCATGCATATTTTCACTTAGGCTTTTAACTTCTGCTGTGATCAGCATCGTTATCACCCCGGAATTTACAGGCTGAGCAAAGGATCGCACTAGCTTCTTTCTTCTACCTCAAAATGAGAAATCAGTACTATCAGGTCTAGTATGCCGCAGCTTTGCAAAAAGGTATCAGGGAAACCCTAGAGTTACGGAGGAATCTTGATTCACCCTGGCCAGAGCCTCTATGGTGGTGGTTGAAAACTAACTCTGCTGACTCACTGCGATTTCATCAGGAGCAACCTACTCACTAGAAACCGCAGGCCGTTATACTAAAGCTAAATCGAAGGAATTGATGTCATTACTATGGTTGGTGAAGTGAAATCTGTGTCGGGCAAGGGGATTCCTCTATCAGGCAATGACATTGATACTGATCGAATTATCCCAGCACGGTTTCTTCGCTGCGTTACCTTTGAAGGGCTAGGTGCCCAGGTTTTTGCTGATGATCGTCGGCAAGCAGGGGGGGCGCACCCTTTTGATCAGCTTCCTTATCAAGGGGCAGAGGTGCTGGTAGTCAATGCTAACTTTGGTTGCGGCTCCTCCCGCGAGCATGCGCCCCAGGCACTGGCAAAGTGGGGGATTCGAGCGGTTGTGGGAGAAAGCTTTGCTGAAATTTTTTTCGGTAATTGTGTGGCAATGGGCATTCCTTGTGTGACGGCTTCTCCCATTGTGGTTCAGCAACTGCAGCAGCGACTGCAGCAGGATCACTTCACGCCAATCCGGGTGGATCTGGAACAAATGACCGTTACTTGTGATGATCTCGTCAGCCCAATTATGATGCCTGAAGGGGCACGACAGATGATGCTAAGCGGCACATGGGATGCCTGTGGTCAGTTAGTCGCTCGGCAAGAACAGATTCAAAAGACAGCCGCCCAATTGCCCTATTTCGCCTGGGCAAAGTAAGGAATGGGCGCACCGGCCAGGGTTAAGACGGGTTACTAATTCCAATGCTCGTTGCTCTGACTTCCTCAGCAGCAAGCTGATTTCTGCCATGGTGTACGCCTGGGTCAACTTATAGCTGTGGTCAACAAGTTGATCGGGGTTAACGTGTAAGGGGCCATAGCCCGTCGAAATTTTCCTGAGTAACTTAACCGTTGCTAGTTTCAGCTTCGGAGTCTGGAGCAGGGGAAGTCGTTGGTAGGTGTTTGGCTTCGGTGTCGTGCATGGTGGCTTCAAGCCGCTCTTTGGAGGGCGGCGGAGCCGATAAATGGAGGGCGTCGGGTGTAGAGGCTTGTTCAGGGAGCGCGTGATCTCCATCAGAGTGACCCGCTTGCGTAGGGGTGGGGGCGGTGGTTTCCTCAAACCAGTCTGCGGCAGTCTCGGCGATCGCTTCTGGCGGTTCAGCAGCAATGGCCTGCTCCGTCTCCTGGGCATTGGTGACGGGATCAGGAGTTAAATCCAGCCAGTTGTCTGCATCATCCTTGTTTCGTTCCTCGGTCGGGGCTGTTAATTCGATTGTCGTTTCCTCTGCTGTCTGGCGATATTCCTTACGCACATAAACGGGCTGACTCACCTTGGGTTTCCTCAGTCCTTTGCCGACTTCGACCAGGGCTGTTACCAAAGCTATCGCCTTTTCAGGAAGCTGAGCGATCGCGCTCTTGGCTCCCCTAGCACCCGCACTCGCCGCACGGGCAACATCCTGAGAAACCCCATCCACCGTCGCTGCAACATCGGTAGAAATCACACCAGCCGTTGTCTTCACCTTTTCGGTAGCCGCCTCCAGGGCAGCCTGGGCTTCTTCAACGACCACCTCTAGATCCTCTACCTCCGGCTCAATGGCTCCTAGATGAGAGCGGCTAATGGAGCCTGACTCAGTGCTCAAGGGTTGGCCCGCAGCGGCAAAATCCTCCCGTTTAAGGGGCACGTAGGGATCATCATCAGGCACCGAGGCAAAAGTATCCGGGACTTTTTTAGCTGTCACTGTAGCAATCAGAGCCAGCACCCAATCAATCATCTGCTTAGCGGCACGACCTACCCCCTTAGGACTGAGCAAAGAAACAGCCGCCGCTTGAAGCTGACTCGAACTGGGTAGGGGCGTTTGTTGATCGACTGGTGCCACCTGACGCCGCAAGTTCAGCGTTTGCCAAGCAAACCAGCCCAACAACGCCACCCCGGCTAACTGTCCTAACAGCAGCCCACCCCGGATTTGGCCAGCGCAAACCCAAAGCACCAGGGCATAAAACAAACCCACACCGCTCCAAACCAGGTCATATTTGCGATGGACTTCAGGAAAAAAGAACGCCGCCATGTATAGGGCAAAACTCCCTAAACCGACCGCCATTGCCAGGAAATAAGCCAGCATCGTGCTGCTCCCCTCTTACCAACAACATTTGTCTCTCTTCACTCTACTGTGCAGAAAGATTTTAGGTTTGAGTTTTTAAGATTTGAATCCGTAATAGCGCCCGGTGAATTTCTAGTTTTCTTGCGCTAGACAGATGCATCTCCGTCGATTTGCCCAATGCCCCAGATTGAGATTGCTAGTTGAGATTGCTAGTTAGATAACAGCTTAAGAAAATCTTTCTGGTTAAGTTGGGTTGACCAGGATAGGCTAAGAGGCGAACGCCCCAATCATTTGCAGAGTTGAAGAAAATCTTATGGCACAGAGCTTCGGTGTGATTGGTCTAGCTGTGATGGGTGAAAACCTGGCGCTAAACGTCGAGCGCAACGGGTTTCCCATTGCTGTCTATAACCGCAGTCGGGAAAAAACAGACGAATTTATGGCAACCCGCGCCCAGGGTAAAAATTGTGTCGCGACCTATTCGCTCGAAGAATTCGTGGCAGCCTTGGAGCGACCCCGGAAAATTTTGATCATGGTTAAAGCGGGCGCACCCGTTGATGCTGTGATTGATCAGCTCAAGCCCTTACTGGATGAAGGCGACATCTTAATTGACGGGGGCAACTCCCTGTTTACCGATACGGAACGCCGCGCCAAAGATCTGGAATCGGCCAAGTTTACCTTCATCGGTATGGGGGTGAGTGGTGGCGAAGAAGGGGCACTGAATGGCCCCAGCCTGATGCCCGGTGGCACTGAGCGCGCTTACCAATACTTAGAACCCATCCTGACTAAGATTGCGGCTCAAGTCGATGACGGCCCCTGCGTCACCTACATTGGCCCCGGTGGAGCTGGACATTACGTCAAGATGGTGCACAACGGCATTGAGTATGGCGATATGCAATTGATTGCCGAAGCCTACGACCTATTGAGAAATATTGGGGGGCTGAGTGCGGCAGAATTGCAAGCTGTTTTTGCTGAATGGAATACAACCGATGAACTCAACTCTTACCTGATTGAAATTACTGCTGATATCTTTAAGGTTAAGGATCCTGACACTGGCGCGCCCTTGGTCGATATGATTTTGGATGCCGCCGGGCAAAAGGGCACGGGTCGCTGGACCGTAGAAACGGCTATGGAGTTGGGGGTACCGATTCCTACCATTATCGCTGCTGTGACGGCACGGGTGATGTCTTCCTACAAGCAGGAGCGGGTGGAAGCCTCAAAGCAATTGATGGGGCCAAGCGGGGTTAGTTTTGAAGGCAATCAGCAAGCCTTTGTCGATCAGGTGAGAGATGCGCTCTACTGCTCGAAGATGTGCTCCTACGCCCAGGGTATGGCGCTGCTAAAGAAAGCATCAGAAACCTATGGTTTTAACTTGAATCTGGGTGAGTGCGCTCGCATCTGGAAGGGGGGATGCATCATTCGAGCGGGCTTCTTAAACAAAATTAAGAAGGCCTTTGATGAAAACGCCGCCTTAGCCAATTTGCTGCTAGCTCCTGAATTCAAGCAAACCATTTTAGATCGCCAGGCGGCTTGGCGAGAAGTTGTGGCGCTTGCGGCGAAGTCTGGGATTCCTGTACCTGCTTTTAGTGCTTCGCTGGACTACTTTGACAGCTACCGGCGCGATCGCTTGCCCCAAAACCTGACCCAGGCCCAGCGCGACTACTTTGGTGCCCATACCTACGAGCGCGTAGATAAGCCCGGTAGCTACCATACTGATTGGATCCATGTTGTGGATCAACCCGAAGCAGTTTTGGCGAAGTAGGCTGAGCTTTTGATCCAGGGCATTTCCAGGAAAGGCCCCTGTAAGGTAGTGTCCTGAGCGTCGTCGAAGGGCGCTACTAGCTGATTAACGCCTAAGGGCAACTTCTTCAGTATAGGGTAGGTTTTACCTACCCATTTTTTGTGCCAATTAGATGGGTGTCACCGCAACTGATAGGCTAGGAAAAAGCGAGGGAAGACTAATCAGTGGCTTCTAGTTGTTAACTAAAGACTGTCTAAATCATGAGTGCCCAGGAGGTACAGACAATGGCGCAAAGTATGAAGCGCTTGGTAACGGGTCTTGCCGCAACCGTCCTCCTTTTAGGAGCGATCGCCCCATTAACGGCAGCACCCATCGTTCTAAAAGAGGGTGAAACCACCAGCGGCTTTATTCGCAACACATCCCCGGTGCTCCGTTTTCGGAATCAGGCGAAAACGGGTGCGCCGCTTGAATCAGCTGTAGGTCAGGACTATACATTTAACGCCCAGCGGGGCGACAGTCTCGAAATTTCAGTCGATGTGGAAGATGGCAGTACCCTCAAACCCATTCTGGTCTTGATCAACCCCCAAGGGCGGCAGGTTGGTTTTGACTCTACCTTGGGTCTACTCAAGTATCGGGTTCCCACTGCTGGCAAATACACCCTGATGGTGCTGGCTCAGGGAAAAACCCGTGGACGTTATACGGTCAATCTAGCGGGGCTAACTACTCCTACCCAAGTAGCCGCCGCCGATCAGGTGATGACGGATGTGCTGAAACTACGAATCATTGGTTGTGGCGTTCCCAATGTGGCAGTGATCAAAATTGGGGATGCCGAGCGCTGCACCCGCGATATTGAGCCAGGGCAATATGTCTACAATGCAACGACTAAACGCATTAGCCTGGTTGACACCCGGCGCGAACTACTGGCTCAGCGATTGCAACTGACCCTGCTAGAGCAGTGCCCCACGCCTGCCACATCGGTTGTCCAGATTTTGGTGCAAGACCCCAACGATAAGAAGGATTACACCTACTGTGCCACCCCGAATCGCTATGTCAGCAGTGGTCTTTACCGTTATGACATGGCTACTGATAAACTCAGCCCCACGACCGTTGCTACCACGCCTGCCACGCCAACAACGCCTGCAACGCCGCCAGTGACGAAAGAGGCCGACCCGCGTCGCGAATTGTTGCAAAAGGAATATGGCCTGAGTGTCATGGAATCTTGCCCTGCTGCTCGCACCCGACTGGTGGTTGTAAACTTTCTAGAACAAGAACAGGTCTACACCTACTGCGCTCAACCTAATCGATTAGTGACGGCTGGGGAATATGTCTATAACCGTCAGAGCGATCGCCTGGAAGCCGCCCGCAAAACGCCCGACTGCACTGTTTCCATTGGGGGCATTTGTGTAGTGAAGTAGGTCAGAAGTAGCCTGGAAGGTTGGGGCAGTAGGGGAGGGCGAGATCTGAGTTTTCTGGGTTGAGTTTGGTGTGAAAGAGGATCGAGTTAAAATGTCACCCACTCACCTCTATCCCCGCTCAACCGCTCAATCCATTCCTCCATCGCCCCATCCCTCGATTACCCTAGAGATGGATCGTTCTCTCTGGTTTTCCTATGGCCAGCCAACCTACTTTGGTGAAGCACAGCAACTTCATTCATCGCCTCGTGATTGAACGCAAGACGATGGAGAGCGTTGGGCGAGTCGAAGTTCTATGGATGTACCCCCCGGCCCATAAGGTGTTGGGGTTTGTTTGCAAGTCGGGACTGCTAGGGACGCAGAAAACAGCCTTTACCCTGCGCCAAATTCACGCTCTGGGACAGAGCAGTATTCTGGTGGGTTCTGCGGGGCAAGAAACAGATGGCGATCGCGTCAGTCAGTTGGAGTCTCTGGTTGGTTGTGAAGTCTGGAGTGACGCTGGTGGCAAAGCTGGGAAGATTGTGGATTACCTGTTTGACTTAAAAACAGGCGAAGTCTCCGCTTATCTGTTGACGGAGGGACGGCTGGCTGTATTCACAGAGGGCATTTTGCAGCTCGCTCCCAGCCAAATTCTGAAAATTGGGCGCAGTCGGGTACTGATTTCTGATGCGATCGCGCGATCGCTGGTTCCCTATCAGCCGGGTGTTCGCCAACGGCTGGTTGAAGTGGGGGAGAAAGTCAGCGAAACTCTGATTGAGGAATATCAGGAAGTAACCGACAAAACTCAAACAATCGCCCAGCAGACCCGGCAGCGCCTCCAAGGTTTAGCGGCACAGGCCAAAGCAACGGTGCTCCATTTGGGTGAGCAGTTTTTAGAAAGTACCCAATCGCTAACAGAGCAGGCCGCAGAAAAAAGTCATAGTTGGGTAGACGAGGTGCGCCATCAGGCAGAGCAAGTGGGGGAACACTGGCAAACTTTAGTGGCAGAGAGCCTGAGTTATCCCGCCGTTGAAGCAAGCGCAAAAGAGGATGCAGAACCGCTAACGGCAGACACCTTGCCCGATCTGGAGAGTGTTTGGGAGCATCTCGCCGAACCGGTATCCGTACCCCTATCTCCTCCAGTTGCGGAACCATCGGTTTCTGCCCCTTTTCCCCCACCGCCCGTAACTGCAGAGCCACTCCACCAAGCCACACCCACAGAGGATGACCCATGGATAGATTGGTCTGAGGTCTCTGAGCCTGAGCCTGCGACCACCCTAGAAACAGTCAGAGGCGCAAGCTCGGAGGCAGAAGTTTCGCCTCTAGAAGCACCCGTCGATTCCCTAGACTGGGATATTGAAGTGCCTCCAGAGGGGGATACCCTGCCAAAACTAACCACTCCTTTGATTGATCAGCAGGAGGATATCTGGGGTGATCCAGTTGACGGCTAGTCCTTACGGGGAATTGTGTGCCAGCAGACCTGACTTGAAGCAGTTTTATGGCTTCCCCTCCTTTGCCTACCCGCGCAGGTAGGCGATTGTCACACCAGAGCCGCCCTCTTCTCGGGGGGCTAGCTCAAACCGCTCAACCAAGGGGTGATGTTGCAAAAAGGTATGAACACCCTGACGCAGCTTACCGGTTCCCTGTCCATGGATGATCCAGACAGCGGAGCCAGAGGCGCTGTTAAGGGCCTTCTCAATCACAGGTTCAGCATCGGCGACCCGACTGCCGCGAATATCGATGGTATTGTGTGAGGTGCGGATAGAGGGGATAGGGGCTACTCCAGAGGTATCAACGTTGGCCGATGGGCTGGCGTTGCCAGATTTTTGCGGCGGCACTGATGAAGCGGCGGGTTTACGGCGGGGGGTGGAAGGGGCTACCTCGATGACGGCTTGTTCGCCTGTGAGAGATTCCACATCGGCTAGGGATATCATCATTTTCATCAGGCCAAAGCGCACCATGATTTCGTGATTGTCATTCGCCGTCGTTAATACTTCGGCCACCTGCCCTAGTCGAGGAATCCGGACGCGATCGCCCACTTGGGGCTGAAAGCCCTTAGGTACCGCTGGTTTTGCAGCCTGAGCGGGAAGATGCTGCGCCGCTAGCTGCTGCAACTGCTCTGTGGCTTGCTGGGCCGCCTGGGCCGTCGGGGTACCTTTTTGCAACTGGTGAATCACTTGAGCAATTTCCTGACGGGCTTCCGTGATCGCTGCCTGCACTGCCTGTTCTTGGGCTAGTTGCAATTCCCGCTCCCGCTGTTTCAGCGCTTCAGCCCTATGGGCCAGTTCCTGATGCAACCGCTCGGCTTGGGCCAACAGTTTCCCTGCCTCCTGGGATTTTTTCTCCTGACGACGGCGTTGGGCTTCTAACCCCGCAATCACCTCATTCACTTCCTGAGAAGCTCCCCCTACAAGAGTTTGAGCCTGCTCCACAATCGCTGGGGCTAAGCCTAAACGGCGGGCGATCGAGAGCGCATTGGAGCGGCCTGGAATCCCCCATAGCAATCGATAGGTGGGAGAAAGGCTAGCCTCATCAAACTCGACGGAGGCATTTTCAAACCGTTCATCCTGGTATTTCAGCGCTTTTAGCTCACCGTAGTGGGTGGTGGCCATGGTCAGAGCATTTTGGTTGGCCAGGTGTTGCAGCAGGGCGATCGCCAGGGCGCTGCCCTCCGAGGGGTCTGTGCCTGCGCCAACTTCATCCAGCAACACCAGGGAAGGGGCTGCTGGGGGCGTTGCTTCGATGTGGGACGATTCCAGGGCGGCCAAAATTCTCACAATCCGTCGAATATGACCAGAAAAGGTGGAGAGGCTTTGTTCAATCGATTGCTCATCACCAATATCGGCCAGGATTTGCTCAAACCAGGGCAGTTCCACCGGCTCGCGGGCGGGTATAAACAGGCCAACTTTGGCCATCAGTGCGGCCAAGCCCAAGGTTTTGAGGGTGACGGTTTTGCCCCCCGTATTCGGGCCGGTAATGGCGACCACCCGAATTTCAGGTTGAATCACCAGGTCAATCGGTACCACAGGCCAACCCTGCTCGTGGTGCTGCTGCCACACCAGCAAGGGATGCCGGAGTTGCCGCAGGGTAATGGGTGCCGTGCAAGCGTGAAGTAAACCTGGTTCTGAATGTGTTTCTGGGGAAGTAACGCTGGCAAGTGGGCTGGCAGGCTCCAGCAAATGGGGAGGATTAGCCTCTAACCAGAGACTATAGCGGGCACGGGCGGTGGCTAGATCCAGGGTGGTGGCGATCGCCAGCAGGTATTCCAGCTCTTCCTTAACAGCGGCGACCTTTTCTGTCAGGGCACGCCGAACGGCCTCGGCTTCTGTGGCCTCCTGGCGTTGCAGTTGGCGCAACTGGTTGTTGGCCTCTACCGTGGCGTGGGGCTCCACATAAAGCGTGGCACCGCTCATGGAGGTATCATGCACAATTCCCGGAATTTGATCGCGGTGGCTGGCTTTCACTGGCACCACAAACCGCTCGGAGCGCTGCGTAATGAGGTGTTCCTGAATGGCGTTAGCCTTACGTTGGAGAATATGCTGCAATAGGCTATAGACGCGATCGCGCCCCTGTCGCAGCTTTTGCCGCACTTCAGCGAGTTTAGAACTGGCCCGATCAGCAACCTCGCCATTGTCATCAATACAATGGTGAATCTCCTGCTCCAGTTCAGGGTAGGTACGCAGATCCGCCACCAGGCGATTCAGCACGAGCAGATCCGGATGGGCATCAATCATCCGTCGCAGGTTGCGGGTACCCGCCAGGGTAGTGGCAATTGCTAGCAGTTCTTCCCCAGACAGAATACCGTGCCGCTCTGCCCGCTCTAGGGCTTCGCCAATATCCTGCACCCCTTCAAACTGTAAACCTGTGGCCAAGCGTGTTTCCAGGGTGTATACCTCACGGGTTTGGGCCAGCAATTCCTGGGTTTCTAGCCGAGTTGAGGGAATGGGCAGTTGCCGCGCCGCGATCGCACCTAACTTCGTCGCAGCGAAGGTGGCCAAATGCTGACATAAACGCGGCCATTCCAAAAGTTCAAGGGTTTCAGCCTGAATCAAAGTCGTGCTCTAGCAAAGGGATCCTCTTTCATTCTAAGGATTGTTACCGAGAAAGAGGCGCTACCCATCGGCTAACGTTGCCACCCTCCGATTGATTCAGGTTTCAGTTTTGCTTACAAATCGAAAATCATCGCTTTGGTCAGAAAGCTGAGGCCAAAACCAAGCGCTCAACCACCTATACTAGG
>Ga0272446_1003588_pt1 | contig 19347 bp, 15 predicted proteins | sample YNPCB0061_FD_194587 | JGI IMG/M metagenome (GOLD analysis project Ga0272446, IMG submission 194587) | Hot spring microbial mat communities from Yellowstone National Park, WY, United States - YNP-CB-006-1 | ecosystem: Environmental > Aquatic > Thermal springs > Hot (42-90C) > Sediment | place...
GTGAACGGGATGTCGGGGACGGGGCCGAACAAGCTGACCTGCGTGCAGACGGTGGGGCCGCAGCCGGAGACGTGCAACGGCAAGGACGACGACTGCAATAATGTGATTGACGATAATCTGCAGGATCCGCGCGTCGGCGTCGTGGGCGGGGCGCCCTGCCAGCCGCTCACGCCGCTGCCGGGGACGTCGTTCCCAGCGGGCGGACCGGCGCCGCCGTGCGATCCGGGCAAGACCGCGTGCGTGAACGGCGCCGTCGTGTGCCAGGGGCGCGTCGGGCCGGAGCCCAACCTGTGCGACGGCATCTCGCGCGACTGCAGCGGCCAGCCCAACTCGAACGGCAACTGCCCGACGGGCTTCGTCTGCTACGACGGCAACTGCGTGTCGCCGTGCGGCGGGGGCGAGTTCCCCTGCCCCGGCGGCTTCGTCTGCGTGAACGGCCTCTGCATCAACGACGGCTGCACCAAGCTCAACTGCCCGCCCGGTCAGTTCTGCCGCGTCGGGACCGACGGCACCGCGAAGTGTGAGGACCCCTGTATGAACGTCACCTGCCCGGCGAACTATCGCTGCAAAGACGGCGTGTGTGTCGACGACTCCTGCCGCACCTTCGGCTGCCCGACCGGCCAGCGCTGCGACGGTACGCCGCCCACCTGCGTGAACGACCCCTGCTACAACGTGACCTGCGAGACCGGGAAGTACTGCAACCCGGCGGCGGGCGGTTGCGTCGATCCGTGCCCCGAGATGTGCCCGCCCGGGCAGGCCTGCGTCGCCGGCACCTGCCAGGGCAACCCCTGCGCGGGCCTCAACTGCCGCTCGATCGAGACCTGCGTCGTCACGAACGGGACCGGCATGTGCGTCGAGAATCTCTGCCGCAACGACGACTGCGGGAACCTCAAGGCCTGCTGCGGCGGCACCTGCATCGACGACCCCTGCGTCGGCCTCGCCTGCCCCGACGGCTCGAGCTGCACGCTCGACTCGTCGTGCCGCGCGCAGTGCGCGATCAACGCGACGCCGCCGAAGGTGGAGATCGTCGGCGCCGGCGGCGGCGGCTTCTCCTGCGCCGTCGCCGTCGGTGGGGCGATGCCGTCGGGTGAAGGCGCGGGGCGCGGGCTCGGCCTCGCGCTCCTCGGCCTCGCGATCGTGGGGCTCGCGCTGCGCCGTCGCGCCCGCGGCCTCGCGGGGGTCCTGGTGCTCGCCGGGCTCACCGCGGTCGGCCTCGGCGCCGCGGGCTGCAAGTCCGATCCCTACTGCCTCAACTGCGAGAACGGCGGCAAGGGCGACGGCGGTGGCGGCGGGACGGGCGATCTCGCGGGCGTCGACCTGACCCCCGCCGACGGCGGTGATCAGACCGACCTGATGTCGGTGCCCGACGGCGGGCCGTGCGTACCGACGAACGGCGCCGTCGAGAAGTGCGACGGGATCGACAACGACTGCAACGGTGTCATCGACGACGTCGCCGCCGACAAGCTGCTCAACGACCCGAACAACTGCGGCGCCTGCGGCAACGCCTGCACCTTCAACATGCTCAAGCGCTTCGGCGCCTGCGTCGGCGGCGGCGATGCCGGCGCGCCCCGCTGCGTGCCGACGACCTGCCTCCCCGGCTACGTGAACATCGACCCGAACGATCCGGGCTGCAGCTACCAGTGCACGCCGACGACCAACCCGACCGAAATCTGCGACGGGAAGGACAACGACTGCAACGGCAAGATCGACGATCCCTTCACGACGACGTGGGACACGGCGGGCCAGCCGAACTACGACAAGGAGACCGCGAACTGCGGCGGCTGCGGCCTCACCTGCACGCGCCCCGGCGCCGTCGCCATCTGCAAGAAGGACGCGGTGACCGGCAAGGGCTTCTGCGGCGTCGACCACTGCATCAACACGCCGAACGTCGAGACCTACCGCCACAACCCGGCGCGCGGCGATCGTGACGTCACCGGCTGCGAGTACCGTTGCCCGGTCGCCTCGACGACGACGACGAGCGGCTCGAACGACTGCGACAACACGAGCTGCTCGTTCCCGCAGGAGCTCTGCAACGGCCTCGACGACAACTGCAACTTCGTCGTCGACGATCCGCCCTTCAACGCCACCGAGCAGATCGGCGGCGACTGCGGTCAGAACTGCCCCGGCGGCCTCGTCGCGAACTGCGTCGGCACCTGCCAGAAGGGCAGCTACGCCTGCGTGAACGGCGTGCGGCAGTGCCAGAACTCAGTCGGGCCGACGACCGAGATCTGCGACGGGAAGGACAACGACTGCAACGGCAAGATCGACGACCCCTTCACCGCGACCTACAACGGCACGGCGCCGAACTACGACTCCGACCCGGCGAACTGCGGGGCGTGCGGCGGGATGTGCAACCTCGCCAACGCCGTCAACAAGTGCGAGAAGGACGTCGTCCTCCGCGCCGACGGCAAGGGCACCTGCAAGGTGCTCGCGTGCAAGGACGGGTTCAGCTACCCGGCGAAGGGTGGGACCAACTGCACCGCGCCGTCGATGCCGAAGGATGGCCCGAACGGCGTCGGCTGCTACTATACCTGCCCGGTGAACCCGTCGACGACGGAGATCTGCGACGGCAAGGACAACGACTGCAACGGCTGCGTCGACGACGGGATGGCGACGCCGCCGCTGCCCTGCAACACGACTCAGGGCGTGTGCGCTGGCAAGACGATCCCGGTCACCTGCCGCGGCGCGCAGGGGTGGCGCTGCGACTACTCGGGCGTCCCCGGGATCGAGCTCGACACGAACGGCAACCTGCGCACGACCGAGACCCTCTGCGACAACCAGGACGGCAACTGCAACGGCGTCATCGATCGCGACGGCTTCCCGACGCTGACGAACGGCTGCAACGTCGGCCTCGGCGTCTGCCGCGTCTCGGGCACGCTGCAGTGCGGGGCGACTCCGACGGCGGCGCCGGTCTGCCGGACGGGCGGGTTCGGCAGCGCGCTGGTGGTCGAGGACACGTCGAAGAAGACCAACGAGCTCTGCGACGGCAAGGACAACGACTGCGACGGCAAGGTCGACGAGCGCACCGACGACGGCGGGTTCCTCGGCTGGCGCGACACGATGGCCAAGGTCGGGAGCGTCTGGGTGTACACCTACGAGGCGTCGCGCATCGACGCGAGTGCGAGCTCGCAGGGCGGCAACGCCGCGCGCGCCTGCTCGACGTCGAACAAGCTCCCGTGGTCGAACGTGACGCAGGCCCAGGCGGCGGCGGCGTGCGCGGCGGTGACGAACTCCGCGGGGCAGCCGATGCGCCTCTGCACGGCGACGGAGTGGCAGGCGGCCTGCGTCGGTCCGGGCAACGGGTCGCTGACCAACAGCTACTCGTACTCGTCGGCGCCGTCGTCGTACACCTCGGGCGTCTGCAACGACCTCAACGCGCTGGTGACGCCGGCCGTGTGGGCGACGGGCAACGACAAAGGCCTCGGGAAGAAGTGCTACTCCGACTTCGCCGCCGACGGGCGGGTCTACGACGCGTCGGGCAACCTGTCGGAGTGGACCTCGACCTCGATCACCGTCGGGTCGACGACCTACTACAAGGCGCGCGGCGGCTCCTACACGTCGCCGTCGGACGGCACCCCGCCCGACGGGACCAGCTGCCAGTTCGACTTCGTGCTCTACCCGGGCACGTTCATCAACGCCGACGTCGGCTTCCGCTGCTGCTCCGACGCCGCCCCCTAACAGATCAGAATTTTCACAGGAGCACGGAGGACGGAGTCGGAGTTGAAATTTCTGTCTAACAGAAACTTTTGTGCTCCGTCCTCCGTGCTCCTGTTCAATCGTCTGACGGGAAGTCGCCGCCGAGCCAGGCGCGGTAGGCTGCCTTCTCGCGCTCGGTCGCCTCGGGGTGGGGCGCGATCTCCAGCTTGTCGTCGGAGGGCGGCGCGCCGAGGGTGACCTCGACGGTGCGCAGCTCGTCGCGGCGGAAGAGCGTCAGCGTGCAGCGCGTCCCCGGCTTGCGGACGGCGAGGCGCTCCTTCATCCCCGCGTGGTCGACGCGCAACCCGTCGAGCGCGACGATCTCGTCGTTGGCGTAGAGCCCACCCGCCACCGCCGGCGACCCCGCGACCACGTGCGCCACGCGCACGCCGACGTCGCCCTCCTTGAGCTGGGCGCCGAGCCAGCCCTGCTTGCCGTCGGCGTCGGCCTCCTCGTCGTCCTCGTCGGGGTGGCGCGCGCGCAGCCCGACCGACCGCAAGATGGCGTTGGGATCGAGCTCGTCGCGCCCGCGCACGAAGCGGTCGAAGAAGTCGGTCAGCCCGACCCCCGCCGCCTCCTCCATCAGCCCCTGGAGCGCCGCGTCCTCGAAGCCGGCGCCGGTCTCCTGGTAGCGCCGCCACAGCGCGCGCATCACGTCGTCGAGCGACCGCGCCCCCTCGGTGCGCGCGCGGAGGTGGAGGTCGAGGAGCAGCGCGACCACGCCGCCCTTCAGGTAGTAGGAGATCGTCGAGTTGGGCGTGTTCTCGTCGGGGCGGTAGAGCTTGATCCAGGCGTCGAAGCTCGACTCCTCGAGGCTCTGGCGGAAGCGCCCCGGCTGCGCGCGAATTTTTGTCAACTCGTCGCCGAGCTTCTCGAGGTAGCGCTCGGGCGAGAGCAGCCCGGCGCGCACGAGGAGGTAGCGGTCGTAGTAGCTGGTCACGCCCTCCATCACCCACAGCGAGCGCGTGTAGGCCTCGCGCTGGTAGTCGAACGGCCCCAGCGCCGACGGGCGGATGCGCTTCACGTTCCACAGGTGGAAGTACTCGTGCGAGACGAGCTCGAGGAACTCCTCGTACTTCTTCCGCGGCTTGAAGGTGTAGGGCGAGCAGAGGATCGCCGTCGAGCGCGCGTGCTCGAGGCCGCCGTACTGATTCGGGCTAGACAACAAAATGAAGGTGTAGTGGTCGTAGGGCAGCGCGCCCTCGGCCGGGTCGAACAGCGTCGCCGCGGCGTCGATGATCTTGCCGAAGTCGCGGGTGAGCTCGTCGCGCGGCGTCTCCACGCGGCCCCAGATGGCGATGCGGTGGCGCTTGCCGCGCGCCTGGAACTCGACGAGCTCGTGCGTGCCGACCTCGAAGGGCGAGTCGACGAGCTCGTCGTAGTCGCGCGCGACGAAGCGGCCGCTCTCGTCGGGGTCGAGCCCGACGGCGGTCTGCCAGCCGGCCGGCGCGACGACGGTGACGCGGTAGGGGCGGGCGCGGTGCTGCGCCGTGTAGAGGAACAGCGAGGCGCCGTTCCAGAAGCCGTGCGTGTCGTCGAGGTGCGAGGAGCGCACGGTGAGGTCGTAGGCGTAGACGCGGTAGCGCACGACGACGGCGCGGGCGGCGCCGCGCTCGACGCGCCAGGTGGCCTTGTCGATCTTCCGCACCGGGAGCGCGCGCCCCTCGTCGTCGACGGCGGTGACCTCCTGCAGGTGGCGCTCGAACTCGCGCACCAGGTAGGAGCCGGGCGTCCAGACCGGCAGCAGGAGGTCGAGGTGCGGCTCGGTAATCCCGTCTAGCGGAAATCGCCCCTCGACGGCGTAGAGGTGGGCGTGGCGTTCGGTGAGATCGACCCGGTAATCGATGGGGCTGGTCATTTCGCGGACGAGTCTAGCGGACGAAGGCGCGACACGCGATCGTCCAGGCGCTCGACGGTGAACGCCTCGCTGAGCCGCCGCTCGAGCGCGTCGCGATCGAGCCCCAGGAGGCGCAGCTCGTCGAAGCCGCGGCCGTCACCGTCCCACGGCACGAAGAGGCGTGCGGTCACCGCCCGCCCGCCGGCCGCCTCGACGCGCGCGAGATCGCGGCGCAGGCGCGAGAGCGCCGCCTCGAAGCCGTCGCGCGCCGCGTAGTAGGAGATCGGGAAGGGCTCGACGCGCGCGCGCCCGTAGAGCCACACGTACTCGTCCCAGGAGTGGCCGGGGAAGACCACCAGGTCGCCGTCGCGCAGCGCGGGCGCCAGCTCGGCGACGTGGCGCTCGACGGTGCGATCGTGGCGCGCCGGACCGATCGCCGTCGCCCAGTTGACGAGCGCGAGGTAGGCGACGACGAACGCGGCCGCGCGACCGCGGCGCCCGAGGCGCGTGGCCAGCGCGCCGGCGACGAGCCAGAGCGCGGGCAGCACGAAGATCCAGCGCTCCGAGTCGGAGCCGAAGAAGGCCAGCCCGAGGAGCGCGTAGGGGCCGACCCACAGGAGGCCGGCGCGCCAGATGCGCGGCGGGAGCAGCGCGTGGAACTCACCGACGAGGAGCGCCAGCGCGCCGAGCGGCAGGAGCCCGGCCACGAACAGCGTGAGCAGGCGCGGCCCGTCGCCCTCGAAGGCGTAGGGGGCGTAGACCAGGGATTTCGCTAGACCGTAAATCGCGTCGCCGATGCGATAGAGGCCGCCGCTCTCGCGGAAGCCGTGGCCGGCGGTGGCGATCCAGCGCACCGCGCCGTCGAGATCGTGGCCGCGCACGACCAGCGCCGCGTAGCCGTAGGCGCCGAGGACGATGGCGCCGCCGAGCGCCAGCGCCGCCGCCGCCGCCACCAGCCCGCGCCGCCGCGACGGCGCATAGAGGACGATCACGCCGCCGACGAAGAGCGCGAGCACCACGTGCGTCACGTGGCACAGCGCCGCCAGCCCGAGGAGCGCGCCGGTGCCGAGCGCGCGCCCCCACGTCGGCGAGAGCGCGTAGGCGACCGCCAGGCGCACCGTCGCCAACAGCGCCACCGTCGCCAGCGCGTAGGCCTCGACGTCGGAGGCCTGCACCCAGTAGCCGTAGGAGACCGCCAGCCCGGCGGAGGAGAACGTGGCGGCGAAGCGCACGTCGTCGGGCGCGAAGGGGCGGCCGAGCGGCAGGCTGGAGAGCGCGCGGCGCACGAGGCCATAGGTGAGGACCACGCCCGTGCCGCCGAGGAGCGCGTTCACCAGGCGGCCGGCGTGCAGCCCGTCGCCGACGAGCGTGGCGGCGGCGCGGAGGAGCGGCATGTAGGCGAGGTGCCCGGCGGCGAAGTTGTGCGGCAGGAGCTTGAGGTAGCCGAGACCGTCGCCGTTCGGCGCCGCGGGGGCGGTGACCAGGTAGAGCAGGGTGGCCAGCGCGCCCAGCGTCAGTGCGCGGCTGCGATCGACCGCGGCGTGCGGGGCGGGCGCGGGCGTCGTCGGCATTCGTGTCTACTGATAAAACGACTCGACGCGGATCTGGCGCTTGCGATCGAGGCCGCGCTCGACGAGCGCCGCCTTGACCTCGCGGATCATCGCGCCGTTGCCGACGAGGTAGACCATCGGCCGTGCCAGCGTGGGGGCCAGCTCGATGAGCGGGGCGCTGATGCGGCCGCGCGCGACGGGGCGCGGGGCGACGGCGGCCGGGTCCCCTTGCGAGAGGAAGAGCTGGACCGAGAAGCGCGGGTGGGCGGCGGCGAGCGCGTCGAGCTCGTCGAGCCAGAAGAGGTCGGCGGCGTCGCGGTTGCCCCAGAAGAGGATCACCCGTCCCGTCTCGTGCGGGCGCGCCAGCAGCTCGCGCAGCATCGGCAGGACCGGCGCGACCCCGACGCCGGTCGCGCCGAAGACGACGTCGCCCGGGTGCTGGAGCTCGAGGCAGAAGAAGCCCATCGGGCCGGTCATCTTCAGCCGATCTCCGACGGCGAGTCGGGCGAAGCGCTCGGAGCCGACGCCGCCTGGGACGTGCTTCAAGATCATCGCCAGCTCGCGCCCGTCCCGCTCGCCGGGCGACGACGCGATCGAGTAGCTGCGCAGGACCGGGTTGCCGTCGCCGTCGCGCTCGCCGACGCGCACCGACATGAACTGCCCGGCGCGGAAGGAGAGCGGCGCCTCGGTGGCGAAGCGCCACTCGACGACGCCGCGCGCGAGCGTCGAGATGGCGACGACCTGGGGCTCGTGGACGTTGCCCGACACGGGTGCTAAGGTACGCGCATGCTTCGTCTCCGTCGAGCCCTGCCGTCGCTCACGCGTGCCGTCGCGAGTGCCGCCGCGCTGTCCGCGGCGGTCGCGGGCGCCGTTGGCTGCGACACCGCCAAGAGCCCCACTCCGACGACCGCGGCGCCTCCGCCGACGGGCCTGCCGCCGCTCGAGGGCGGCAAGGCGCCCGCCGCCGCGCCGGGCGATCGCCCGCAGCACGCGGCGGGCGGTGCGCTGCCGAGCGGCCATCCGCCCGTCGGTGGACAGGGCGCGGCGATGGGCGGCATGGGCACGGGCGCGGGCGCGGGCGCGGGCGGCGCGGCCAACCCGCACGCGGGGATGCCCGGGATGGGCGGCGGCATGGGCGCGCACGCGATGGAGGGCACCACGCCCGGCAACATCCCCTTCGATCCGAAGAGCGTGATCGCCGGCGAGCTGCGCCTCGACGCCAAGCTGAAGGACAAGGTCAAGGCGGGCGACGCGATCTTCCTCGTCGCGCGCTCGGGCGACAAGCCCACCGGGCCGATCCTCGCCGTGAAGAAGCTGACGGCCGGCGACAAGTGGCCGCTCGCCTTCTCGATCGACGGCCGCGACGCGATGATGCCGGGCACGCAGATGGCGGGGAAGGTCACGCTCAGCGTGCGCGTCGACAAGGACGGCGACGCCATCACCAAGAACCCCGGCGACGTGACCGGGATGGCGACGACGACGCCGCCGAACGAGAAGCTCGTCGTCAACCTCGACACGGTCCTCTGACGTGCCCGACCGACCCGACCGGCGCCCGATCGCCCTCGAGGCGATCAGCCTGCTCGCGCAGGGGGCGACCTTCGTCCTCGGCCTCGTGCTGGCGCTGGTGATCGGGATGGTCCTCGCCGCCTACCTCGACGGGCCGGGCGGGCTCCTCATCGCGACGATCACCTCGGGCGTGGGGCTGCTCGTCGCGGCGGGCGCGTCGCAGTGGGTCCGCGACCACATCCTGTTCCGCGACCTCGATTAACTGCTAGACACCAATGAGGTGCGCGCGGTCGTTGAGCGCGAGCACCGACCAGTGCCCTTCGGCGGCGAGTCGCAGCCGATGGAGGCCGCAGTTGTCGGTGCGGATGTGGTGTCGCGGATCGAAGCCGAGCAGCGACGCGACGAGGAGGTGCAGCATCACCCCGTGCGCGACGACGAGCACGCGGCCGCCGGGGTGGCGCGCCATCACCTCGTCGACGTAGGCGCGGGCGCGCGCGGCGCACTCGCCGTAGGTCTCGCCGCCGGGCGGGCGCGCGGTCGGATCGCGGCGCATCATCGCGGCGTACTCGGCCGGCCAGCGCTCCTCGGCCTCGCGGAAGGTGAGGCCGGTCATGTCGCCGACGGAGCGCTCGCGCAGCGCGGGCGAGGTCGTCAGGCGCACGCCCGTCGCCGCCTGCACCGGGAGCGCGGTGTCGACGGCGCGCGGCAGGTCGCTCGCGTAGATCGCGCTGAGCGGCGGCTCGAGGGCGAGCGCGCGCGCCGTCGCCTCCGCCTGCGCGCGGCCGAGCGCGGTCAGCGGCGTTGCGCTGTGGCCGCCGAACCGCCCGAGCTCGTTCCCCTCGCTCTGCCCATGTCTGAGCAGGAGCAGGTCAATCATCGTCGGAACCCTGAGAGGGTTCCGAACCTCCCGCTCCGCGGACCGGCAAAGCCGGCTCCGCTCCGCGACAGAGTCACGGGACGACTTCCTGTCTAGCGCTTAGCTCGGCCCTTCGGTCAGGCGGAAGCCGACGAGGACGTTCGGGACGAACGAGAACTCGTCGTGGTGCTCGATGACGCGGCCCTTGTCGTCGAGGATGTCGACGCGCGACATGACCACGACCTGCACGGGACCGGTCGCCGGCTTCGTCGCGGCGACGTAGCCGACGATCTTCGCGCCGGTGTCGTACTCGAAGGTGACTCGGTGCGAGACGAGCTCGCGGAGCTTGTCGTAATTCGGCATGGCGGCAGAAACCTATATCACCGTTTGCCGAGAAGCGTGACGACCTTCGGCTGCGACGCCGCCACGTCGGGGACCTGGACGGTCTGCAGCCCGGCCGCGCGCTTGAGCACGAAGTCGACGGCGCGCGAGCGCTCCTGCATCGAGGCCGACTCGATCGGCAGGTAGGGGATGCGGCTCTGCTCGAGCATCAGCTTGATCATCCCGTCGATGCGCAGGACCGAGTCCCACGTCACCCCGGCGCGGACGCCGTCGTCCTTGAGGAGGTCGCGCTGCGGGCGGAGGAAGAAGACGATGCCCTGCGCCACCCACTCCATGTACGACTTGAACATCTCGCCGTTGAAGAGATCGCCAAAGATGAGCGTGTGTTCGGCGGCGTAGGCGAGGTTGTCGAACGCGCGGTCGGAGACGAAGCCGGTCCCCTGCAGCTTCTCGACCTGCACCTGGCGCTCGAAGACGCGGCGCTGGTACTCGGCCACGAGGTCGACGTCGGTGCGGAGCGCGTCGAGCGTCGTCTCGAGCTCGGCCAGCACCGCGCGGGCGACCTCGGTGATCATCGGCAGCCCGTAGCGCCGGCTCACGTAGCGGGTCAACGTGGTCTTGCCCGTCGCGTGAGCTCCGACGAAGTAGATGCGCATGAATCGAGATCTACAGATCTCACCTGCGCGGATCAACCACGAATGTAGTGTCACGTAGCGTCAGCGTGATACAAGGATTTCAGGAGCTTACGAATGCGCTTGGCGGTCTTGCTGGTGAGTGCGGGGGCGATGGCGGGGTGTTTTGCGGGGAGCCTGCCGGAGATCATCGAGGATCGGGACGTCCCGTCTGCGCTGGGGGCGCCGCGCGTGCGGCGCGTGCGCGACGCGGGGACGGGGCGGCTGCCGGGGCAGGGCGTCTGGAGCGGCGTCACCGACGAGGTGGCGGTGCCGGGCGAGCTCCTCGTCATCGAGGGGGACAGCTTCGGGCGGCTGCCGACGGTGACGGTGGGCGGGCGCGCGGCGCAGGTGCTGGCGCGCACCGACGGGGGCGGCGTGGTGGTGCGGGTGCCGCACGGGGTGCCGTCGGGCGAGATCGAGGTGGCGGTGTCGCAGCCGCGCGGGCGCGACGCGGGGCGAATTGTTGTCAAGCGGATGGCGCTGGTGGTGCTCGGCGAGCGCGTGCACCTCGTCGACATCGAGCGCGAGGCGCTGCACGTCGGGCGCCCGGCGATCGCGGTGCCGGGAGCGCGGCGCGTGCGGCTGCACGCCGACGGCGGCGTGGCCTACGTGCTGGCGTCGCGCGCCGACGGGGACGCGGTGGTGGTAATCGATCTCGCGGCGCGCGGCGGGCCGGCGATCGTGCGCGAGGTGAAGCTCGCGCACCGCGCGACCGAGCTGGTGAGCGGCGAGCGGGCGCCGGGGCTGGCGGCGCTCGGCGACGGGCAGGTCACGATGTTCCAATGCGACGAGGCGCAGCGGCCCGCGCCCTACGAGCCGCAGCCGCTGCCGGTCGGCGCGAAGGCGATCGAGGCGGCGGCGATGTCGCCCGACGCGCGCACGCTGGCGATCCTCGTCGCCGCGGGCAACAAGCTGGAGGTGCTCGACGTGGAGCGGCCGCGCGAGGTGAAGCGCCTCGCCACGCTCGAGCTCCTGCCCGAGGCGCGCCTGCCGCTCGTGCGCGACCTCGCCTTCGCCGCCGACGGAGAGACGCTGTGGGTGGTCTCGGGGGCGAACACGCAGTCGCTGCCGGCGGTCGAGCCGACGCGCCTCACGGCGGTGCGGCTGGTGGCGACGCTGCCGGGGCCCGATCCCGCCGGCCCCGCCATCCCGGAGGCGTCGTCGTCGTCGCCAGCGACGGAGAGGGCGCGCCCCGGCGCCCCGCGACTGCTCTCGGTCTGGCGGACGCAGGTGGTGCTCGGGGCCTCGGCGCCGCTGCGCCTCGCCGTCGCGCACGGGCAGCCGACCGCGTCGGGCACCACCATCCGCATGCCGCCCGAGCGCGCCGCGATCTTCGTCAGCGCCGTCAGAGACGCGCTCTTCAAGCTCGACCTCGGGCAGCCCGACGCCGCCGGGCAGGCTAAGCGCCTCTTTGGCTCGCCGGCGCCGGGGATGATCGTGCGCGCCGCCCTCGACGGCAGCGGCGGGCCGCTCTTCTCGACGGCGGAGCTGCCGTCGGCCATCGATCTCTCCCCCGACTCGCAGCTGGTCGTGGCCACCGCCGCGCGCCCCAAGCTCGATGCCGCCGGCGCCGTCACCACCGTCGAGGCCGGCGTGATCGCGGCGACCGTGTTCGGCAACCCGACGCCGCGCTTCTTCCCGCTCGCCGAGCTCGCCCCGCGCGCGCTGCGCCCGCCGTTCCACATCGGCGACGTGCGCATCCAGCCTTGAGAGCGCACCTCACTCGGATCGAATCTCGCCTCGTCCGCATCTGCTAGCATTCGGTCCATGCAGCGGTGCGCGACGGTGGTTCTCTCGGCGGCGGCGATCGCCTGGGCGGCGGGCTGCGGCGGAGGGGACGCGCCGCCGCCGTGGCCGATGCCCGACCTCTCCGATCGCGTGCGCTTCGATCTCGATCTGGCGTCGGCGCCGTCGGACGCCGGCCCCGTCGGAGACGGCGGCTTCGGCCCGCGCGAGCTGCCCGGAAACCAGCTGCCGCTCGACGGCGGCACCGACGCGCTGGCGCAGCTCACGATCTTCGTCCTCGACGGTGAGACGCGCCAGCCCATCCCGGCGCGGGTGATCGTTCGCCCCACGCCGGGCGCCGGCTTCGCCGACAACCTCTTCGGCGGCACCGCGACGGCGATGTCGCCCGGCAGCCTCACCGGTGCCGTCGTCAGCCTCGGCGTGCTCGGATCGATCGAGGGCGTGATGCTCGCCTACGGGCAGGGCGTCATCCCGATCCCGGCCGGCACCTACCAGCTCTTCGTCACGCGCGGCCCCGAGTACGAGGGCGTTCCCGTCTCGGTCACGCTCGCGCCCGGCGAGGCGCGCGCCGTCGAGGTCACGCTCGATCGCACCGTCGACACCGGCGGCTGGCTGGCCACCGACCTCCACGTCCACCTCGGCCGCAGCTTCGACGCGCGCCTCCGCGCCGAGCGCCGCCTCATCTCGATGGTCTCGAACGGCGTGGAGCTCGTCGTCGCCACCGACCACAACGTCGCCACCGACCTCGCGCCCGACGCCGCCGCGCTCGGCTACGGCGTCGACGTCGTCGGCACCATCGTCGGCGACGAGTTCAACTTCACCGGCGGCCACGGCGGCGCCTACCCGATCCCCTACGATCCTCGCGACGCCGTCGCTGGCGGCGCGCCGCCGTGGGAGCCCTGCCCCGGCAACACCATCAACTGCATCTCGACGGAGCAGGGGCTCGCGCTCGCCCGCGGCCTCATCCCGGGGACGACGGCGACGGCGATCAACCACCCCTACTGGCCGAACGGCGACCTCGGCTACTTCACGAACATCGCCTGGGGCGCCGGGACCTCGGGCGGCCTCAAGCCGTTGCCGACGGCGGGGATGTTCGACGCCATCGAGCTCCTCAGCGGCTATCAGCTCTCGAGCGGGCCGCTGAACGCGCTGCTCTCCGACTGGTTCTATCTCCTCGGCCAGCGCGTGCGCGTGACGGCGCTGGGGAGCTCGGACACCCACCGCATCAACTGGGTGCAGTCGGGCTGGCCGCGGACCTGGCTCAAGCTGCCGACGGATCGGCCGGGCGAGGTGACCGGCGCGATGCTCGCCGAGGCGGTGAAGAAGGGGCGCGCGGTCGCGTCGACGGGTCCCTTCATCCGCATGACCGTCGACGGCGCGGACATCGGCGACACCGTCGCGCCGCGCACCGCGGGCAAGGTCACCGTCGACCTCACCGTCGACGCGCCGGGCTGGATCGCCGTCGACACCGTCGTCCTCTACGTGAACGGCGCCGAGCGCCGGCGCTTCACGGTGACGCCGGGGCAGCGGCCGCTCTTCCACACCGTCGTCGACGAGGTCATCACCGGCGACTCCTACGTGGTCGTGCAGGCGACCGGCAACAGCGCGCTGCCGCCCGACGTCGTCGGCGAGTACTCGCACGCGAGCGGCTACGAGATGAAGCCGTTCGCCATCACCAACCCGGTGTTCGTCGACGCCAACGGCGACGGGCGCTGGGAGCCGGCCTCCGCGCCGCTGCCGCCGGCGCGCCGTCCGCTGTGGCGCGACGAGCGGCCCCTCGAGCGCGCCGCGGGCGATCGACACGCGGAACCCTCGGACGGGTTCCGCACCTCCCGACGAGCTCCGCTCGTCGATCCCTGCGGCATCGAGCCGGGGATGCTCGAGCCGCCGCTCGACGCCGTGCAGACGCCGCTCGAGCGCGAGCTCGGCCTCGGTCAGCCGCCGCGCGCCGCCGACGGTGCGCTCTCGCCGCTGTTCGTCCCGGTGCGCTGACGGGCGCGGTCGCGCCGCACCAGCCACCACGACGCCGCGATCGCCAGCACCATCCCGAAGAGGCCCACCGTCGCCGAGAGCGGCCACATGCGGATGGACACCGCGCCGCGCCCGGCCGGCAGGTCGACCGCCAGCAGCCCGTCGCGCGGGTGCGCCTTGCCGACGCTGGCGCTCCAGCCCTGGTACCAATTCTGATTGACAACAAGTGTCGCCGGGCGCTGGAGGTCGTACTCGACGACGATCTTGTTGGGCGTCCACTTCGCGCGCCTCACCGTGCCGGCCGTCGCATCGACGAGGTACTCCTCGGCGGGGAGGTCGGGCCGCAGCGCCCCCGACGCCGGCCAGGGCGTCTCGTCGTAGCAGCTCAGCGTGCCGCGCTGGAGCGTCGGCCAGATGGGGTGCACGAAGTGGTTGCCGCGCGACTGGCGGAAGTCGTCGTCGACGGCGGCGAGCGGCTCGAAGCGGAAGGGGTTGCTGGCGGTGAACCCGCGGCAGAGCGACGCCAGCTCGACGCCGGTGCCGAGGACCGCCACCGCGACGAGGGCCACGCCCGCGCGGCGCGCCCGCGCGCTCTTGCGCTCGCGGATCCAGCGCAGGAGCTCGTCGAGGCCGAGCGCTCCCGAGACGACCAGGAAGAGCGCGCCGATGAACGTGTACAGCGTCGGGTTCCGCAGCGACTGATAGAGCGGCAGCTTCTTCAGCCACGGGTAGATCGAGAACTCCCCGTGCATGCCGAGGATGAGGATGAAAAAGAAGAAGGCGCCGGCGATCGGCACCGCCGCGCGCGCCCGCGCCCGACGGAAGAGCACCGCGCCCCAGAAGCAGAGGTAGGTGACGAGACCAATATAGGCGTAGCCCGGCGCGCCGAAGCCCTTCGTCCCCGGCCACAGCGCGAAGGTCTCGAACATAGCGCCGGTGAGGTGGTTCATCTTGGTCTCGACGACGATGCGCGGGTGCTGCAGCACGTTGGCCATCACGCCGACCATGCGGATGCCGATGAAGCCGGCGCCGAGGAGCCCGACGACGGCTCCGGCGGTGAGCGGCCGGACGACCTCACGGAAGGGGCGCCGCTCGACGATGCGGCGGCGGATCTCGAACGCAGCCCAGACGACCATGCCGAGCGCGAGCTGCGGCCCCGGCTCGATGCCGCGATAGGCGAGGAGCCAGGCGAAGAAGGCGCCACCGACGACGAGGTAGCGCGGCTCGTCCATGCCGCGCAGCCAGCCGTAAAAGATCCAGCCGGCGAGCGAGATGGCGTGGAGGCCGTGCTGCCCGTCGGTGAGCCAGCCGAGCGTGCGGCCGAAGAGCGGATAGGCGACGGCGGCGAGCACCGACGGGAGCGGCTCGGCGCCGAGGTGGCGCAGCAGGCGATAGCAGCCCTCGCAGCCGACGATGATCACCACCAGGCTCGACAGGCGCATGCCAAAGGTCGTCCCGAAGGCGAGCACCAGCGGGAAGGTCGGCACGAGGAAGGTCGTCTGCGGGTTGCCGATCATCGGCGTGCCGCCGCAGAAGTAGGGGTTCCAGATCGGGAACTGGCCGTAGTCGAGGATCGTCTTGCGGGCGATCTCGTCGAAGAACTGGAAGAACTGCCAGTCGAGCGTGGAGCCGCCGTGGAGCGGGACGCGGAAGACGTTCCAGAAGGCCCACACACCGAGCGCGACGAAGAGGACGAGGCGCACCGGCGTGACGTCGAGCGCGCGCGAGAGCGGGTCGACGGGGCGATCGAGCGGGCGCAGGCTCATCGGCGGGCGCCTTTCGATGCGAGGAGCGCGATCCCGGCGGCGGCGATCACGAAGCAGAGGGGCATGGCCTCGACGGCGTAGCGGGGCATGGCGTACCCGAAGAAGGGGAGGACGAGGGTGCGGGTGACGATCGGGAGGAGGAGGATCAGCGCCGCCTCGCGCGTCTCCGGCGGGCGCGCGCGACGGAGGAGAGCGACGGCGCCAAGGACCGTGGCGGCGACGAGCAGCGCGACCAGCGGGAGGAAGAGCGCCATGAGCGGCACGACCACGCTCTTCCACGGGCGCCACGTCGGCGACTGCAAGATCTCGTCGTGGCGCGAGAACCACATCGTCGCCGCGCGCGTGAGCGGCCAGGCGACGAGGACGCGGAGCGGCGCGTGCTTGAGCCGCGCGCTCGCCAGCGCGTCGAAGCCGCGCGAGACGCCCTCGCTGATCCCCTCGCGCGCGCGCTGCTTGAGGAGCGCGTCGACGGCGGCGCGGTCGTCGAGATCGGCGAACGCGCCGTCCATCGCGAAGTCGTTGACGTTCACCGAGCAGCGCGTGTCGTAGAAGCAGGCCTGGCGGAAGCCGAGCGGGTGGAAGTCGCGCGACCACGAGGTCAGCCAGCGCCAGAAGCCGGCGTGGTGGGGCATCGGGTGGTTGGTGCGATCGAGGTGCGCGCCGAGGAGGTGCGGGTTGCCGAAGTGGGCCAGGTTGCGCGCGGCCCACGGCCCGACGGCGACGAGGAACGCGGTCAGCGCCACGGCGGCGCCGGTCGCGCGCGTGCGCCACGACGGCAGGCGGAGCACGAAGGGCGCGGCGGCGATCGCGAGGAGGATGCCGTCGGTGCGGAGGAGCAGCGAGAGGCCCACGCCGGCGCCGAAGAGCGCCAGCGCGAGCCGCGGGCGATCGCGGAGGAGGATGAGCGGCGCGACGGTGGCGACGGTGAGGAACATCGCCAGCGTCTCGGTGAGCGCGGCGGCGACGAAGATCACCGTCGGCGGGAAGAGCATCACCAGGCCGAGCGCCACCCCGCCGGCGACGCGCCCGCCGAGGCGCCGCGCCATCGCCCAGACGAGGAGCCCGGTGCCGAAGACGTCGAAGAGCCCCTGGCCCGCCTCGATCCACTTCCACCCGGGGCCGCCCGACATCTCGGCGCGCTCGGCGCGCTTCACGACGGAGATGAAGATCGGGTAGAGCGGCGGGCGCCACCAGGCGAGCCCCTCCTTCGGCGAGAGCGCGATGCGCCCGTTCGCGTGCAGCTCGTTGGCGAGCGCGACGTAGCCGTAGGAGTCCGACCCGGCGAACTGCCAGTCCCAGCAGAGGCGGACGCGCACCGCCGTCCCGGCGAGGAGGAGCGCGACGACGACGGCGAGCTCGATGCGCCGCGCGCGCCTCGTCGTCGCTCCCGCTCCGCTGGTCATCCGATGAGTTTCTTCGCGCGCGTCTTGTAAAAGTTGGCGAGCGCGTACCCCGTCAGCGTCATGAAGCGGCGGCTGTAGCGCAGCGTGCGCTGGCTCATCCCGGGGCGCGCGGGCTCCTTCTCGTAGAGGATGTGGACCGGCACCTCGACGAGGCGGGCGCCCGAGGCGAGCGCCTGGATGAGCGTCTCCTGGATGTAGTCGTAGTCGAACGTCGGGCGGACGACCTCCATCACGCGCCGGTTCATGCAGCGGAAGCCGCACGAGAGGTCGGTCAGCCGATAGCCGGTGAGGACGCCGATGGTGCCGGCCATCGAGCGCAGCGCGAGCGCCTTCCATCGCTCGAGGTTCTCGGGCGCACCGACGAGGAAGCGCGACCCGATGGCGATGTCGGCCTCGCCGCGACGGACCGGCGCGAGGAGCTTCGGGATCTCGTGCGCCTGCACCTGCCCGTCGGAGTCCATGTGGAGCAGGTAGTCGAAGCCGTTCTCGACGGCCCAATCGCGCCCGGTGCGGAAGCCGGCGCCGACGCCGCGGTTCACCGGGTGCGAGACGACCGTCGCGCCGGCGGCAGCGGCGAGGGCGGCGGTGTCGTCCTTGCTGCCGTCGTTGACGACGAGCGGCGTGATCTCGACGCCGTCGACGCGCACCGCGCGCACGTCCGCGACGACGCGGGCGATGTTCTTCGCCTCGTTGTACGCGGGCAGGAGGACGCAGAGGCGTTCGGTCGGCTTCGCCATGGGCTCCGTATAGCAGGAATTCGCGCCTGCTAGGGCGTCGTCGGTGGGGAGGTCGGCGCGGGGGTGAGGATTGGGCGATCCTCGAGGCGGCGCGTCCGCTTGGCGAGCGGGGCGTCGTCGGCGCGCAGCTCGACGCCGGGCGGCGGCGGCCACTTCTGGCGGATGCCCTCGTCGAGGATGGCCCAGGCCTTCCAGAGCGGCAGGCGGTTGGCGCTGGCGACGCTGGCGACGCGGTGCCACTCGTGCTCGTGGAAGAAGCTGTCGTGGTTGCGGTCCCAGATCTCGCTCTCGCTGCGCCCCTCGGCGGCGCGGCGGTCGCCGGGCTCGCCGCGCACGAGGTCCTGGAAGATCGCGCGGCGACGCGACTCGGGGAGGCCGAAGCGCGTGCCGTCGGGGGCGGGGCGGCCGCTGACGTGCTCGACGTGCGCCGAGGCGCGCACGGAGATCGCCCACGCGAGGACGCCCGCGACCTCGAGCGCGAACACCACCCACGCGATGCGACGGAACCTCGTCGAGCCGATCTCCACGACGCCCGACTCTATCGCATGAACGGCGAGATGCGAGAAGGGAGGCTCGACGCGCGACGCTAGAACGGAAGGCCGTCGCAGCCCTGAAGCTGCTGCGGGCACTTCATCGACAGGCAGCCGATGATCTGGATGGGGTTGATGCCTCCCCCGCCACCGCCGCCACCGCCGCCACCGCCGCCGCCGGGGAACCCACCGCCGCCACCGATGCCGCTCAGGCAGTTCTGCGCCGCGCAGATGCCGAGCTGCGTGACCTGCTGGACCGTCTGCTGCGACGCGCCCTGGAAGCACATCTGCGCGCACTGGAAGTTGGTCAAGCCGCATTGACCAACGACGCAGATGAGCACCTCGCCGCAGGTCTTTCCCGACGGCTCCGCCATGTCGACGCGCGACTGCGGCGGCGGCGCGAGATCGGGCAGCGACTGCGACGGCGGCGCGAGGTCGACACCGCCGCCACCGCCGCCACCACCGCCGCCACCACCGCCGCCGGGGAGCCCGGTCCCCGGCAGCCCATCGTCACCGACGATCCCGGTGCGGCCACAGGCCCCCACGCCGGTCACCACGAGCGAAGCCAACAGAAGAGCGCGCGTGAACGTCACGGGGGTCATGTGGCCTCCTGTGCGCCGGTCAAAGCCGGCGAGGTGAAATGGTGAAAGTCCAAACAACGAAAGGAATAGCTATCCACGTTGACCCCGAGTCATGCGTCGCTGCCTGCGAGGGCAGAGGCGAAGCGTTGACA
>Ga0272446_1003590_pt1 | contig 19341 bp, 10 predicted proteins | sample YNPCB0061_FD_194587 | JGI IMG/M metagenome (GOLD analysis project Ga0272446, IMG submission 194587) | Hot spring microbial mat communities from Yellowstone National Park, WY, United States - YNP-CB-006-1 | ecosystem: Environmental > Aquatic > Thermal springs > Hot (42-90C) > Sediment | place...
CGCTACCGTGACCTGGGCGCAGTCTTCGCCCTGCGCGACGAACTGTTCGAGGACATCGTGCCGCGCATCGTGCGCCGGCTGAGCTTCGAATCGCCGCGCAGGCTGGTCGTCGAGGAGCCGCCGGCGCGGGGGCGGATCGACTGGGAGCGCAGCACCGATGCGGCCTGGGCCGAGCGCCCCGGCGAGGCGCCGCTGCTGCTCCACACCCGGCAGCGCCGGCGCGACTTTGCGACCCCCGAGAACCTGCTGGCCGTCGTGACGCTGCTGGAGTATCAGGCCGAGGCGCGGCGTTTGCTCTGGGACGAGCAACTGACTGCCGGGAGCGCGGCCCTGCGCCACCCGCTCAACGAGCTGGCCGAGCGTTGCGAGCGCGAGCTGGCCTTCCCGCAGTTCGCGGGCATCAAGAGCCAGGCGCAGTTCATCCTCGACGGCGCGCAGGGCGGGGCCGAGGCCCTTGAGCGCCAGGTGCAGGAGCGGCTCATCCCCGGCGGCAACAGCGCCTACGAGGACCTCATAGCCTGGCGGGCGCGGCTCCGTGGGCTGCGCCTGCTGCAGCGGGACGCGCTCGCCGCCGATGAGGCCCTCGGCGCCGACCCGGAGCGCGACAACTATCTCTACCAGATCTGGATCTTTTTCGAACTGGCCGACCTGCTCCAGAGCCAGGGCCGGCTTGAGCGGCTGGATGCGCGCCCGGGCCAGATGGCCCTGCGCTTCCGCTGGGGCGAGCCAGGCGATGAGCGTGGCTACGAACTGCGCCACGACCAGGGCGTGCCGATCCCGCCGGCCCGTTGGGGATCGCGGCCCATCAAGAAATACGCCGTGCCGGGGGTGCGGCCCGACTTCTATCTCTGGCGCGTCGAGCCGCCGCCGGTGCGGGTCGAGCACAACGGCGAATGGTACTGGCGCGAGCCGGGCGAGGTATGGGATGCCAAGTACTACCGCGAGCGCGAGCACCCATCGGCGCCGTCGTCGCCGGTGAAGCGCATGATCGCCGACCTGGCCCTGCTCGGCGAAGAGCGCGGCACGCTGCTCTTCGCCTTCCTGGCGGGCGGCGACGCTGCGGAGCGCTACCAGATCAGCCCGGCCGACCGCGATCAGCCGCTTGTGCCCGACCAGCAGGTCATCATTCAGCCCCTCCGTCCGGACACCGAGCTTCGCGGCGTGCGCGCGACCCTGACCGCGCTGCTCGACGGCGCCCATGCCCGGCTCCGCGAGCCCCGCATCCCGCGCTGCCAGGGCGTCTTCCTCGACAGTATGAGCCTGGCCGAGCGCGGAGCGCTGCTCGGCCGGCGCGGCGAGCGCCTCGCCCCGGACGACCTGCTGGTCTGCCCCAAGCCGCACATCGGCCCATGGCGCGTCGACCTGGTGAGCCGGGCGGCGCACTGCTGCCGCGATGGCAGCCTGTGCCACATCATCGGGCAAGCCGGAGCGGCGCCGCCGCTGCGGCCGCCGCGCACCCCGAGCGAACTGCTCACAGAGCTGGATCGCCTGTTCGCGCCGGGCGATCCGGACACCCTCGACGACGAGGCGGTCGAGGCGGTGATCGCGCGCATCGAGGGGTTGAGCCGTCGCTTCGCCGAGATCACCGGCGCGGTGCAGGACCTGGGGCGCTACGAGGCAAAGCTGGGCGACATCGGGCTTGATCGCACCCTGCACCTGCTTGGCCCCGGCGAGCGCGAGTCACTGGCCCTGGCCATCTACCTGCGCGACCAGCTCGACGAGGTGCAGGCCGGCGACTACTCGGCCCCGGTGATCCACGTCGCGCGGGTCCTGGAGCGCGAGCTACAGCGGCGCATCCTGGCGGTTCCAGGCGTCAGCGGCAGTGATTTTCCGCATGGCAAGCCGACGCTGGGCGCGTTAGGCGGAGTGCGGCGGAAGGACCCGCAGCTCTGGGGCCGGATCGCGAGCCACCTGGCTCAGATCTGGGCCGGCCAGGTCGATCCGGACGATGCCACATTCGTGGTCACCGTCGAGCAGTTTATCGCCGAGGTCGAGCACCTGGTACGGGTACGCAACCAGGCGGCGCACACCACCCCGATCCCCCGGGACCGCTTCCGCGGCATCCTGCGCGCGGTGTGCGGCGGCGGCCCGCTGCGCGTTGGCGCGCTGAACGTGCTGCTGACCGCGTGGCCGGCATCGTAGGCGCGTGTGCGCGCGTCCCGGAAAACTGCGCACGAGTTAACAACTAGCTGTGCACATTTGAGCACTTGATTTGGATTATACTTTAGTCAGATGAGAGTCCGGTTATCCAAATCTGATCTTCTGTTCGGTTATCGTAGCATCCAGGACTTAGAATAACGATGGTGCTACGTGCTACCCTGAAAGGCTGCTCAGTTACAGGACTTACGCGGTGGCGTCCTGGTGGGGAGGGGTGGAGGGCCACAGGCCCTCCAAAAACCGGTTGTTTTCCGCCCGCGGCGGGAGGGCCGTGGGTGTTGCGCCAGGCCGCCTGGCCGCCGCGGGCGGGAAAAGGGGTATGCGGGGAGGCGAAGCCTCCCCGCACCCCTCCACCGCGTACGTCCTGTCAGTTACTCGTCCTAGCTGTTGAGCGTCGCCAACAATGGTTAAGGTTACTACTACTCCTGCCCGTGAACTCCAGACCTCATTGCACACCTTCGAGCAGCGCTTCGCTCGTGAGATCTCGAACGTGGTGCTGCTCGGTGAGCTCCCGCTGACCCCTGAGCTTGTCACTGATCTCGCCGACGTCATCCGTGGCCTGGTGCGCAGACAGGGTTTTGCAGAAGCAACGCGGATCCTCACCCAGCGCTACCCTTGCACGCTCGCAGTGTACCTGGTCGCCCACGGGATCTACCGGTATCGGGGTGGAAACTATTGGCCTGAGATCGTCGAAGTGATGGGCAGTGAAGCGGTGAGAGAGTGGGGGGCTTTCTTTCGGACCTTTCTTCAACAGCGCGGGCTCCCGGTTTTCCAGGATCTCGGCGGTCACACCAATCTCACGCCTATTCTTACCCATGGGGGAATCCCCGATTACAGCCTGCCCGACTTCTTCCAACACGTGCTGGAGCCCCTCGCCGATGCGCTGGAAAGCTCTGACACAGACATCGAAGACTCCATTCTTGAAGCCCTCGCTGAACTAGCTCGCCGCGCTCCGGCCGACCGCCCGATCGAGCGCTTTCTCGCCAACGGGGGGGCGGTAGCGCGAGATTTCGTCGCACGTGCTGTAGAACTTGCGCGACTTGTCAGAGAGGGCCATGCAGCGCCCGATCCCGCCGCAGTGGGTCTTCCTGCCCGGGTTGTCGCGCACTACGTACAGTGGGCCGCATCTCGTACCCACAGGCGTTCATCCTCGACCTGGCGGCCGAGGCGCCCAGAGCTCTGGTTCGACCCCTGGGGCGATGGCCTGGTAGTGGAGTTTCCTGCGCAACAACTGCCCGAGGGTCCCCAACCGGCTATTCGCTGGCGTGTTGAAACCGACGGCGCCGTATGGACACGAAAGGTCGCAGTTGCGCCTGTAGGTGCCGCATGGGAGACGATGCCTGATCGGCTTGCGGTCGGACCAACGACCTGTGGCTATACTATTGTCTTTAGTGATGGACGTGGCTTCTCACATACCTGGACGATCGCTACGTGGCACGATTCCTTTCCGCTCCTCGCATTCGACCCCGAGAGCGGATCCTACGTGCGAACCCCTCGTGGCCTGCCGGCCCGCCCCTTGTGGCTACTCGTCCGTCGCGCCGACAAGCTGGAGGTTGTTGGCGGGCAGCGAGTCAGTGTGCTACCCACACCTGGGGGTGAGTGGGGCGCGTATCGCCTGGAACACTGGGACCTCTGTCAGGCGCGACGCGTGCATGTGGGGGCATGCGAGATTCCGGTGCTGCCGGACGAGAACGCATTTCGGCCGCAACTGCGAGGCGGAGTATTGATCAATCTTGGGCTGCGCACGGGAGATTTGCCCGTCTACGAGGGGCACCAGCCGGATCTGATCATTCCCATCCCCCCTCAGCGCAGCCCAGAACAGGAACTGGACCGGTGGAAGCTGAGCCTGATCAGTAACGATCTCAGCATACACCAGCAGGTTCCGCTCTCTGAGCTCATGTACGCCGTCCAGGTGATGGACGGTCATCTGCGGATTGAACTTGCTCGACTCACCACCGAAACGTTTGGACGCTTTGCGGTGATCCTCAGAGGGCCACTTGGACGAGACAGCAGCTTTCACTTTGGGCTCGTCCCGCGCCTCGCTGTCGAGGGTGTCGGCCGTATACGAGTCGCCGACACGTCTGGCGCCCTTCCACCCGGTGTCCTGCGTATTAAGACCGATCCCTCGCTGACGGTTGTCAGCAATGATCGGTTGCTCCAGGTAACCTGCGAGGCTGAGGGATCTTTCACTGTCGTTGCCCCCGCAGAGATGACTCTCGCGCGACTTAGCCTCCGAAAGCGGGCCAACCAGCGCCAGGAATTGCCGTTAACCCTACCCCTTCCGCTCCTCCACTGGTCTGTGACAGGGTTGGGAGATGGATGGTCTACTAACCCGATTCGCTGCCCTCAAGCCTGGTTTGACCAGTTGGAGATACCCGAACTTCATGTCCGGCTCGAGCCGGCGCTCCAGTTTTCGACAACCCCCAAAGCTAGCCTCGTGATCAGCGACCCGGAAGGTCGTTTAGCGCAACGCCTTCGCGCGAAGGGTGATGCCGGGCGCGGGTGGAGTTTTGCGCTCCGTGAAGCCCTGGACACAGTCCGGAGCAGCGACGCGCCACAGCTTCATGGGCGGTTTGAGATGACTAATCTCCCAGCAGGGCAGCATCCAATGATCGTGCCTGTCCTGCGCATTGTGCAGGATCTCGACGTTTCTGATCTCCGAGTTGTTCTGCTTGAGCGAGGCGGGAACTGGAATCTCAACGTCACCTGGAATCAGGGCCGTCGGGTACGCGGCCGGACGCTCCTCTTCTGGCCGCTTTGGCGCCCCTGGCTCGCACCAATTCATGTGCCGATCCCAGATGGCGTCAGCGATCACTATGAAGGGCATCTGCTCCGCACCGATCTGCCCCCTGGACGCTACCGGGCCGAGCTAGCCATCGTCGATCCCTGGTCATCGGCGGAACGGCTGCGGCCAGCGCCCTGGACAGAAGGAACCTTCGATGTTGTAGCCGGGGAGCACGCGGCCCGGGCGCTGGCCACAATATCAGATGATGCGCGCGGAGCACTCACGGCGCTTCTTTCGGCCCCTGATGCTGGTGCACTCCTGAGGGCGGCACAACGACTCGCTCTGGCACCAGTCGAGCCACACACAGCTAAAGACTTGCTTTCTACATTAGCTGTCCTCAGCGAGGACCCTGACCGAGCCGCATTGCTGCAAGATCCGGCGTGGGAGGCCTGGCCCAGTTTACGCGCACTGGCACAACGTATCGGCGTTGAACTCCTACTCGCAACGCTCCAGAATCCAGAACGCTTCTCTATGGATACATGGGCAGCACTTCTGCGCTGCCTCACTCTCCTTCATCCTGATGTTGCTGCTGCCGTCGAATCGGTACGACGCACCGGTATGGTCCTGGCGACGCATCTCGATCGGATCACGCAGCTAGCTGATGCAACCGCGACAGCCCGAGCTTCCCTGCTCTCATGGCTTGACGATCAAGGCGTTTTGGTCGTAGAGCACGGTAATGAGGCCAGCCAGCACTCGCACAGCAATGTCGACCCGCCGGTGCCGCCTATCCCAGAAGCACTCCTGCGAGACTCGTTCGGCTGCTATCTCTATCAGATCGGGCAGATCCCGCTCCTGCAAGACGACGAGGAGTTGCGCCTGGCACGACTTGTCACCGATGGGGTACAGGCAGAGTTACAGCTACGGAAAGCCACCCACGATCTGCGCCGCGCGACGGCGCTTCGCCAGGCAGTCGTGGCAGGATCCGAAGCGCGGCATAGATTGATCACTTCCAACCTGCGTCTTGTAGTGAGCCTGGTGAAGCGATATCGCGGCCGCGGCCTCGACGATCTTGATCTCATCCAGGAGGGCAATCTCGGGCTGATGCGGGCAGTGGAAAAGTTCGACCACACCAAAGGATTTCGCTTCTCGACCTATGCGACGTGGTGGATCAAACAGGCGCTTTCACGAGCAACCGCTGACCAGGGGCGCCTGATTCGGCTCCCAGTTCACCTGCACGAACAGATCACGCGGATGTATGCCGTTCAACGACAGCTTGCCCAACAGCTACACCGTGAGCCAACCGAGCGAGAGCTGGCGGGCGCAATGGGTGTCAGTGAGCGCAAGGTCATAGCGCTGCTCGGGTTCGCGCAGGATCCCGTGTCGCTTGAAACGCCTGTAGGTGAGGAGGAAGACTCAACGCTGGGCGACATGATCGCTGACCCGTGCGCCGCGCCATTCGACGAGGACCTTATCGCAGAGAACCTGCAAATGGAAGCCGCTTTGAGCCACCTTAGCGAGCGCGAACGACGAGTGCTCCGTCTCCGCTACGGCCTCCGTGATGGGAAGGAACGCACCCTCGAAGAAGTGGGACGGTCCTTCGGTGTAACGCGAGAACGCATTCGCCAGATCGAATGTAGAGGGCTCAGACGCCTGAAGCATCTCCTCATCTCTCAAAGCCTTCGGCAGTGTGTAACCATCAAGCCTGAGGCGGAGCCGAAGACTTCAGAAGCACAGCCCGGAGACTTGCAACAGGAAAGAAGGTCGGCGACGGCAGTGGCAGCACCAGACTCTTCCCGACGTGGCCCAGGGCGCCCTCGATAAAGACGTTCGGATGCCAGCTCGCCAGAACAATCAGCACAAGGAGCCTGCGCGTCGCAAGGGCACGAAGTGCCCGACCAGGCGGTCACATGTTAAGGGAGGCCGTTGATGAGCAAGCTTCACCCATTGCACACGACTACGCATATTCGTGACACTTATTTGCGTTACTTATCAACGACCTACCCATTCCGCGATCCGCGGCTTCGGGAAGCATTCATGACAGCGATCTCGGACCGAGAGCGCCTGGTCAAAGGCCCCTTGCTTGAAGCCTCCCCGCCATTCGAGCGCGGTCGCACGATTGAGCAGCTTGTCGCAGCCGGCGTGCTGCATCCGCTTTTTCGGGAGCTTTGCTCTGAGGCGCTGCCCCGGGACCGACCCCTGCACCTCCACCAGGATCAAGCTGTAACCCATGTGGTGCAGCGAGGCAGAAACGTCATCGTCGCAACGGGAACCGGCTCTGGGAAAACTGAGAGCTTCCTCCTCCCTATCTTCGATGCGCTTTTGCGGGAGCACGCAGCAGGTACTCTTGCCGAGCCCGGAGTGCGCGCATTGTTGCTGTATCCGATGAATGCCCTCGCCAACGATCAGCTCAAGCGCCTCCGTCACGTGCTCAAAGCATTCCCCGCAATCACCTTCGGTCGCTACACAGGTGAGACCGAAGAGCAGTATGAGCAGGCCCGCGAGCGCTTCTATGCGCAATTTCCTGGCGAACAACCGCTCCCTAATGAACTGATCAGCCGGAAGCAACTTCGCGAGCGTCCGCCTCACATTCTGCTCACGAACTACGCGATGCTTGAGTATCTGCTGTTGCGACCTGAGGATTGTGAGTTTTTTGACGGCCCGACCGGAAGCAAGTGGCGGTTTATTGTGCTTGATGAGGCCCATATCTACGACGGTGCTAGCGGCATTGAGATCGCTATGTTGCTGCGCCGCCTCAAGGATCGGGTCGTTCAAAGCCAGCAGGGGCGCATGCGCTGTATCGCCACGAGCGCCACCCTCGGCCGTGGCCGCCCGGATTGTCCAGCGGCGGTCGAGTTTGCAGAGCGACTCTTTGGCGAGCCGTTTGAATGGTGTGACGACGACCCAGAACGACAAGATATCGTTGAGGCAGTTCGTATCCCGGTGCAAGCGCTGGGGCCGACCTGGGGCGAAGGCACACCTGATCTCTATCGGGATTTCCGAGAGGCCCTTGCCGCCGTTGAAGAAAACGGCGATACAGGACAGCGACTACGGTTGCTTGAGAGGGCAGCCCAGACGAAGATACCTCCCACCGTACTTGTTGAGGCACGTCGAGCTGCTGAAACCTGCTTACATGCAAGCCAACATCAGACGCTGAAAGACGCAACTCTCGAAGACCAGATGATCGACATCTGGCTATTTACGGTACTCCGCGGCGATGGGCGCCTCCGTCGACTGCGCGATCTGCTTAGCGATCGCCCAACCCTTATCAGCCTGGCGGCATCCGTCGTGTTTCCTGCGACACCCGATGCGGAAGAGCGGCTGATCGATCTGATCGATCTGGCCGTGCGAGCGCGTCCGGAGAGCGACACCCTGGCACTGCTCCCTGCCCGCCATCACGTGTTTGCGCGGGCGCTGGAGGGTGCATTTGCGTGTCTTAACCAGCAGGGCCACGAGGATCAACAGCCACATATCTTTCTTGGCCGCCACGAAACGTGTCCCGAGTGCGCGAAACATGTCGTTGAACTTGCCAGTTGCACGCGCTGTGGCGCTACCTATATCACCGGGCGCACTGTAGCGCGAGATCCCGATGATGATGAGTCTCCCCTTGTTCTCTCACAGCTTTCTAGCACCGGTATTGAGCGAGTAGGACGCCCTGTCTATCTGCTCCTTAACGATCTTCCTGGGAGTGACGACGAAGATGAAGCGGTGGTGGTCGGCGATGATCTTGATGCTACCCACCGTCACGCTCGCTATACCCTGTGCTTAACTTGTGGAACGCTCGGTGAAGGCGAACGTCCCACTTGCACGTGTGGAGCTCACGCTATTCCGCTGTCGGTAACGATGGTTGAGCTCAATCAAGCCTCCGAGCCGAAGATCTGTTTGGCGTGCTCGACCAGGAACTCTGGCAGCCTTATTTATCGCTTCTTAACGGGCCAGGACGCTCCGGTCAGTGTGCTGGCAACCGCCCTCTACCAGCATCTGCCACCTTCGCCCGACCCGCAGGCCCGCGAGGTCCCAGGTGCTGGCCGCAAGCTGCTCATCTTCTCCGATAGCCGGCAGGACGCAGCCTTCTTCGCACCCTACCTGGAGCGCACCTACACGCAGGTACTTCAGCGCAGACTCCTGCTCAAAACCCTTGCCGAAGATCCCGATGGTCAGTCCGGCGATCTTCGTCTGCAGGATGTTGTCACACCTTTCCGCAAACAGGCAGAGCGGGCAAACATGTTTTCCCCGCGACAAAGTCTGGTTGATCGCCGGCGGATCGTTAGCACATGGCTCATGCAGGAGTTCGTCGCCCTTGATCGCCGCCTCTGCCTCGAAGGTCTCGGAATGCTTCAGTTCCGGCTTGTGCGCCCCGAGCGTTGGCAGCCGCTCGTCGCCCTGAAAAGCGCCCCGTGGAACCTGACGGATGCCGAAACGTGGCACCTGGTCGCCATGTTGCTCGACACACTGCGCCAGCAGGGAGTGATCACCTTTCCGGACGATGTCGATCCCCGCGACGAGGCATTCACGCCACGCGCGCGACCGCTCTATGTGCGCGGCAACAGTTCAAACGGCAAAGCTGGTATCCTCAGTTGGATGCCGGTTCGCGGGAGCAACCGGCGCTATGACATCCTTGACCGTCTGCTAAGCCGGCTTCAACCGACGATTGATGCTGCTCCCCGCGATCGATTCGTTCGTGAAGCGCTCAAAGGCATCTGGAATGACCTCACGAACCCTCGCTCCTGCTGGCGCGATTATATGCTCAGCCGCAATCTCGACCAGGAGGGTATAGCCTACCAGCTTAGTCACGAGTTCTGGGAACTCGTGCCAGGCACCATGACCCAACCCTATCGCTGTCCGGACTGCCATGCCGTCGTCTACTTCTCTGTGCGGGGATTGTGTCCGACGAATGGTTGTAAGGGATACCTGGAGGCCCTTCCGGCTGACGGTGGTCATCTGAAGATGAATCACTACCGCGTGCTTTATAACTCCATGGATCCGATCCCCCTTGCGGCCGAGGAGCATACTGCCCAGTGGACAAGCGAGGAGGCTGGCCGAGTGCAGGAGCGGTTCGTGACAGGTGAGCTCAATGTGTTGAGTTGCTCGACCACCTTTGAACTCGGCGTGGATGTGGGCGACCTCCAGACTGTGCTGATGCGTAATGTACCGCCGACCACCGCTAACTATGTGCAGCGGGCCGGCCGGGCCGGTAGACGTTTGGGGTCAGCAGCGTTCGTCCTGACATACGCTCAGCGCCGATCCCATGACTTGACCTACTATGCTGAGCCGGACCGCATGGTGGCTGGCAAGGTGTCACCGCCGCGATTCTCACTTGCTAACGCCAAGATCGCTCGCCGGCATATGCAGGCCACGCTGATCGCGGCCTTCTTTCGCCATGCGCGTGAGCAAGAAGGCCGGCTCTTCCGGACGGTGGGCGATTTTTTCCAACCTGCCGATGGCCTGGTAAGTGGCACGAAGCTGCTCCAATCGTTTGCCGCAAGCCGTCCTGCGCAGGTTCAAGCCGCCCTCCATCGCATTGTGCCGCCGGAAATACACGACGAGGTGGGAATTGACACCTGGCAATGGCTACAGACTCCTGAAGATGACGGTATGCTCGACCTGCTCGCGCGCGTCGACGCGGAGGTTGTGAGTGACCTTGAGACGTACCTTCGCCTGGAACAGGAGGCAGCGCAACAGGGCCAGTATAGGCGGAGCAGTCACTATCAATTCGTCCGAAACACTATCCGCGCGCGTTCGATTCTGGGGGTTATGGCGTCAAGGAATCTGCTCCCCAAGTACGGGTTCCCAACCGATGTTGTGGAGCTGAAGACAAATCACCTGTCGATCCCCGAGGCTGCAAGGATAGAGCTTCAGCGCGACCTGCGCATGGCGATCGCGGAATATGCCCCCGGCTCGCAGATTGTCGCGGCGAAGCGCCTGTGGACTGGCGGCGGCATCTATATGCAGCCGAACAAGTCGCTGCCAGATTACCACTACGCCGTTTGCTCGTCTTGTGGACATTTTCACCTGGACCCGGCTGATGTCCCGGCCAACTGCGTTATCTGTGGGACTCCGCTCTTCGGACGTCGCGGGCAGCATGGCCGCTTCATCAAGCCCGAGTTTGGCTTCATCGCCGTGGATGGTCAGCGCACACCGGGAGAGCAGCGGCCACAGCGGCTCTACAGCTCGCGCGTTTACTTTGCCGAGTATGCGCTGCCTTCTAATGGAGCAACGCCGGCAGAGCCGGAGTTTGAGCATGTCGAGGCAGTGAGCGGTCCACACGTTCGCCTTGATCAGCGCTACTCACGCTTTGGGCGCCTGGTGCTTGTCAACAGTGGCCCACTCGACAGGGGCTTTGTGATCTGCGGCATCTGCGGCTTCGCGGAGATCTCCCCCACGACACCAATAGGGGCGCGCCGAAGCCGTGCGAGCCGTCCAGCAGCGCACAAAAACCCGCGCACGGGGCGTGAATGTAGCGCGCAGACGTTCAGCGCCCACCTTGGGCACGACTTTCTCACCGATGTTGTCGAACTACGTTTCGGCGGGGCCATTGCTGACTCACGTGACGAGGCGTTCTGGCGATCGCTGGTCTACACACTGCTGGAGGGTGCGTCTCAGGGGCTCGGCATTCGGCGCGACGACCTGGACGGGACTCTGTATCGCTACACCTCCGGGTCTGCGCCTGCACTGATCCTCTTTGACAACGTCCCGGGCGGAGCAGGCCATGTCCAGTATATCGCCCGGGAGTTGCCGCTTGTTCTACAGGCGGCTTACGCGCGCGTCAACCGGGACTGCTGCGGTCCTGAAACAAGTTGCTACGAGTGTTTGCGCAACTACCGGAACCAGCCATATCACGATCAGTTGCGCCGAGGCGTAGTGCGAGACTTCCTGGCGATCGTGGTGAGCCAGCTCCGGGTGAAGGGAGGGGCACTGTGGCCCGCATGATTCCCGATCACCTCCGCGGAGACACGAAGAGTCAGGCCGAACAAACGCTCTACAGTGCGTTTCGCGATCAACTTCCTGACCGATTCGTGGTCTTCCACACACCCAGATTATCCATGCTTTGGTGAGCGAGTACTACCGCGGGCAGGAGCCGACACTCACTCGCGGACCGCAGGGCCGCGACGTTGAAGTGCTGCGGTATCGGGATCAGGAAGACCTGCGCAAGCATATACGGAAAACCATACATCTAGGCGATTCGTCGCAACGCCCGCAGTTCGATCAGCGGGTAGCCCCGCCGTTCGCCGACGGTGACTCATCAGTGGCAGGCATTGGCGCTGGCAGGGCAAAGAGTCGCGAGCACAATGGGTCTAGCGGAGGAACGACGATGCCATCACCGGGATTTACCGCCCTGCGCGACCAGGTCTTCGCCCTGTACGCGCAGCGCGCCTGGCAGGAAGCGCTGGTGCTCCTGGATCAGGTCACGCCCGCATGGTTCGCGCCGGCCGAGGCGGCGTCGATCGTCTTCTGGCAGACGTGTTTCCTCGCCCTGCTCGGCCGCAGCGACGCAGCGCTGGACACCCTCGAGGCCGGGCTTCAGCAGGGCCTCTGGTGGGCCGAGCAGCGCCTGCGCCTCGACCCGGACCTGCGGTCCCTGCAGGGGCTGCCACGCCTGGAGGCCGTCATCGCCGCGTGCCGGGCGCGCTGCGCTGAGGCCGGGCGCCACGTGCAGCCCGCGCGGCTTGTCGCCGAGCCGCCAGACCACACGCAGCCGCCGTACCCGCTGCTGCTCGCCCTCCACGGCTACGACGAGACCGCTGCCGCAGCGCTGCCGGCGTGGGCGCCCGTCGCTGCCCATGGCTGGCTGGTCGCGGCCCTGCAGTCCGGGCAACTGGCGGGGATGGCTGGCTATCACTGGATGGACGAGGCGCGGACGCAGCGGGATGTCCGCCAGCATCTCGACGCGCTGGCGGCGACCTACCCGCTGGACCTGGGGCGGCTCGCTATCGGCGGGTTCTCGAACGGCGGTCGGGCGGCCTTGCTGCTGGCGCTCACCGGGGCCATCCCGGCGACCCGGGTGATCAGCGTAGGGGCAATGCTGCGCGATGAGACCCTGGCCGCGATCGACTGGCAGGCGCGCGGCAGCGCGGGCGCGCCACGCGTGCTCTGGATCGTCGGCGACCAGGATACGGCGCTCCTGCCGCGCCTCACCGGGCAGGCTGAGGTGTTCCGCCAGAACGGCGTTGACGTGACCGTGCAGGTGGTTCCGGGCCTGGGTCATGCGCTCCCGCCCGACCTGGCGAGCCGCGTCGCTGCGTGGCTGCAGGGCGATGCGCGTGGGAGCTGATTGAACGGCGCCACCCGCAGTCCAACTGATCGAGGCGGGGCGCGACGAGCGCGGCGCCCTTGTCGCCCGCATCGGCAAGCTCCGCGCCGCCTACGCCACCGTCACCCGACAGCCGCAACGCAGGTCGATCGTAACGGGCGCGGCGAGGGCGCGCCGCGCGGCATCCGGCGTGTCGTGGTAGACCGCGCCGCTCCGCGGGTCGAAGATCAGCACATCCTGGACGCCATAGGCCAGGTAAAACGGGGCGCCGTCCGGGCCGAGGTCCTTCTCCTCGTAGCCGGGGCTGAGGATCTCGACGACGGCGGCCGGGATCGCCTCCAGGGCCTCGTCGGTGTCAGGCGGCTCTTCACAGAAGATCGCCAGGTCAGGGCGCTTGATCGAGCGGTCGGGGTCGCCGAAACGGATCAGCGTGTCGGCGAGAGCAAAGCACGCGCAGCCCCCGAGGTGTCCCGGGATGGGGCGCAGCGAGTGCTCGATGCGCTGGAGCGCCTTCTGGTGACGGCTGGATGGCGAGGCCTCCCACTTCGCGCGACCACGGACATACTCGAGCCGCACCGGTGCCCCGGCGGCGTCGGTCCATGCGATGATCTCGGCAATATCGATCGTGGCGCTCATAGTCGTCTCCCTCGTCTTCGAGACGCTGCCCCCGCGCTCGGGATAGCACCCTGCCCGCGGGAGGGTTTGGGCGGGCCAAGCCCTCACGCAGGGGGATGGGGCAACCGGGTTGCCCCATCCCCCCGCCCGCGGGAGGGTTTGGGCGGGCGCAGCCCTCCCAAGAACAACCTATTTTCATCCTGTGAGGGTTGTAGGGCAACCGGGTTGCCCCACGCCCCCGCCCGCGGGAGGGCGCAGCCCTCCCAAGAACAACCTATTTTCATCCCGTCGGTGTGCGGCGCGAGCCGCATGGGCGGCTGGGCGCGAAAACACAAAAGCAGCCGTATGGCTGCCTGAATTACCTGATCTGGTGGGCGATAGTGGACTCGAACCACTGACCTCTTCCGTGTGAAGGAAGCGCTCTAGCCAACTGAGCTAATCGCCCGACTCAGGGCGGATTATAGCACAATGATGTGGGGTGTGCAAATCGGAATCTCACGGTAACTGTTCACACCTGGGGTAACCCACGCGCATGGGAGCGCGGGCGGGACGCCCGCGTCGCGTCTCCGCGGGCAAGATGCCCGCGCTCCCGGGAGACATGTGAAGGTTCCTGGGAGATTCCCCGTTTGTAGCGTTCCGCCCCCCTCCCAGCCTCCCCCCGCCGGGGAGAGGAGCCCGGTTCCCGCCCCCGGCGGGGGAGGGTGAGGGGGGCGGTTCGGCACGAGACATGGTTCACACCTGCGTTCCCGTTGGAGGGGTACGGGGAGGCGCAGCCTCCCCGTACCCCCCGTTCCGCCCGCGGCGGCAGACTCCCGCTGGCTGCGCCAGGACGCGCACCCGCCACGGGCGGAACAACGGGATCGCGGGGGCCTGGCCTTCCGCACCTCCTTGGAGAGGGTTCTGGGGAAACCCGGTCTCCCCAGGACCCCGGCCTGCGGGAGGGGGTAGGCGGGCGCCGCACCCGAGTGGACGCGGGCCAGAGGCTCGCGTAGGGGCGGGGTTGGCCCGCCCGCCCTGCGGGTTCCCCCGCTCGCGCGCGGATCGCCCTCCCGCCCGCGGGCCGGAGGCCGGCATCACCCGGCGCGCGTGGGCGCGCAGGCCGGAGGCCTGCGCCACTTTAGCCGGGGGGCGAAACCCGGGAGGTTGCATCAGCCCCGGCGATGCCTGCCGAACCTTCTATCCCGCCCGTGGTATAATCTGGTGGCGCGCAGGCTGCGCGGCGCATCGGTATGGATGACCTGAACCAGAACGTGATAACCCTCGATCTTCTCGCTCCCAATACGATCGTCCGCGGCGCCGCGGATAGCTATGTCGTGCTGAATTTGATCGGGCGCGGCGGGATGGGCGCCGTCTACCGCGTGCGCCGCATGTCCGACAATACCGTCTGGGCGCTGAAAGAGATGCGGCCCCAGGGCGAGCTGTCCGCCGAAGAACGGGCCGAGAACCGCAAGCTCTTCCTCCAGGAAGCTGAATTGCTCCGTTCGCTCTCCTTCCCCAATCTCCCTGTGGTTGCCGACCTGTTCGAGTACGAGGGCCGCCCCACCCTGGTGATGGAGTTCGTCCCCGGGCAGACGCTCGAAGCGCGTCTCCACGAGGCCAATGCCCCGCTCCTCGAACAGCAGGTGGTCGCCTATGGCATTCAGCTCTGCCGGGTGCTGCAGTACCTGCATACCCGCCAGCCGCCGATTGTCTATCGTGACCTCAAACCGTCCAATATCATGCTTACCCCTGAAGGGGTGCTCAAGCTGATTGACTTCGGCGTCGCCCGCACCCATAAGCCGGGAAAGACCAAGGATACCGTCGCCATGGGCTCCGCCGGTTATGCCCCCCCCGAACAGTATGGCAAGGGCCAGACCGATGCCCGCAGCGATGTTTACGCCCTCGGGGCCACCCTGCTCCACCTGCTCACCAACCTGCCCCCCGTCCCGCTGCAGACCCCCCAGCCCGGCTCGATCAGCCGGCTGAATCCGTCGGTGGACGCGCGCACCGAGCAGGTGATTATTCGCGCCATGGATCTGAACCGCGAGCGACGCTTCGCCTCGATGGCCGAGATGGAACAGGCTCTGCATGCCTGCCTCGACCGGCCCTATGTGGATCCGACCATCGCCGCCCCGCGCCCCCCGGTCAGGCCCGCGCCGGCCCCGGCGGCCCAGCCGGCCCCGGCCCCGGTGGCCCAGCCGGCCCCGGCCCCGGTGGCCCAGCCGGCGCCTGTGCCCGCGCCTGCTGCGCCGGGGACGCGGCCCTGTCCCCGCTGTGGTCGCCTCAATAAGAGGGAGGCCCGCTTCTGCGCCTCCTGCGGCGCGCCCGTCGCCGGCTTGCCCATCGCCTGGCTGCGCATCCGCTCGCCCTATCGCACCTGGGAACAGCGCATTGATAAGCTGCCCCTGCGCATCGGACGGCGCGACCCCCGCCAGCGGCATTATCCCGAACTCGATCTCGCCGAACACGACCGCGGCATCGCCTCGCGCCACCACGCGACCATCCAGCGCAGTGGCGATGCCTATACCATCACCGATCTCGGCAGCACCAACGGTACGATGCTCAATGGCAAGCTGATCCCGCCGCGCGTTCCGCATCCCCTCCGCCAGGGGGACCGCATCAAGATCGGCGAGGTCGAGATTGAGTTCCGCTGGTCGTAGCCCCGCCAGGTAGAGCTATGTCTGCACCGAGAGTGTTGATCTTGCGCGCCCCGGGCATCAATCGCGATCGCGATGCCGCCCTGGCCTGCCAGCTTGCCGGGGGCGCGCCCGAACGCATCCATATCAACCGCCTGGCTGCCGGGGCCGTCCGACTCGCCGATTATGCCATGCTTGTCATTCCTGGCGGCTTCTCCTATGGCGATCACCTGGGCGCGGGCAAGCTCCTCGCCGTTGATCTCATTCACCGCCTCGGCGAGCCTTTGCACCGCTTCATCGCCGATGGCCGCCCGGTGATCGGGATCTGCAACGGCTTTCAGGTGCTGGTCAAGGCCGGCGTCCTGCCGGGCCTGCCGCCGCCAACCAGCGCACCGGCCTCCGCCCCTCGGGTGACCCTGACCGAGAATGAGTCGGCTCGCTTCGAGTGTCGCTGGGTGCGCCTCGCGCCGGCCGCGGGAAGTCGCTGCCGCTTCCTTGAGGGGATCGAAGGCCCTATCGAAGTGCCTGTCGCCCACGGTGAGGGCCGCTTCGTCGTGGACCATCCCGCCACGCTGGAAGCCTTGCGCGTCCAGGGGCTCGTGGCCCTGCGCTACGTCGGCGAGGATGGCGCGCCCGCGACCTACCCCGCCAATCCGAATGGCTCGCTCGATGCCATCGCCGGGATCTGCAACCCTCAGGGCAATGTGCTGGGGTTGATGCCCCATCCCGAGAACGCCGTGCTGCCCCACCAGCACCCCCGCTGGTCGCGCGAGCCGCGCCGCGCCGAGGGCGACGGTCTGATGATCTTCCGCAACGCGGTGCGTTATGCCGCTCTGTAAGGGTGCAGCCCTCCCCATCCGCGGTCCGAGGTGCGGCAACGTCCGCCGCCCACTGAGTACACCAGGTCTATGGCACTCTATCCCCCCGACGACCCCTATCTCTTCGTCGTCACCATATTTGGGCTGACCATCTCCGTGCGCTGGTACGGGGTGATCATCATGGGCGGCGCGCTGATCGCCGCCTTCCTCTCCACCCGCCGCGCCGTGGCGCGGGGCTACGACCCCGACCATGTCTGGAACCAGTTGATGCTCGGCCTGCTGCTGGGCATTGCCGGCGCCCGGGCGTACTACGTCATCTTCGAGTGGGAGCGCTTCGCCGGCAACCCCTGGAGCGCGATCAACCTCACCACCGGTGGTCTGGCCATCCACGGCGCGATTATCGGCGCCCTGCTCTCCGTGGTCATCTATACGCGCTGGAAAGGCCTGCCCTTCCGAGACTGGATCGATGTCGGCGTGCCCGGCTTTATGCTCGGCCAGGCGATTGGCCGCTGGGGCAACTTCTTCAACCAGGAGGCCTACGGGCGACCTACCAGCCTGCCCATCGGCGTGCGTATTGACCCGGAGCATCGCGTGCCGCCGTACACCGATCTGCAACGCTACCCTATCGACACCCTGTTCCACGCCACGTTTCTCTACGAGTCGTTATGGAACGTTGCCGGTGTCGGTGCGTTGCTGCTTGCCGACCGGCGCTTCGGCCACGGCGCGCCCGCTGGCCGCCGCTGGCTGCGCCCCGGCGACCTGCTCTTCCTCTACGGCATCATCTACTCCGCCGGCCGCTTCTGGATCGAAGGGCTGCGCACCGATAGCCTCTGCCTCAGCGGGGTTGGCGGCGATTGCGCCGGCTCGCTGCGCGTCGCTCAGGTCATCAGCCTGGCGATCATCGGGGCCTGCGTCGTGGCCCTGATCATCAACCACCGCCGTCCCCAACCGCCCGCGCCCTCACCCTCCCACGCCGGGGGAGGGAACCCGGCTCCTCCCCCCAGCGGGGGGAGGTTGGGAGGGGGGCAGGACGCTGCAAATGGCACGTCCCCGACGAACCTTATCTGAAAATAGGCCCTTGGAGGAGACATGGGGAGAAATCCGGTTCCCCATCCCCTCTCCCACTGAGGAGGGTGTGGGCGGGCGCAGCCCGCGCGCAAGGGGATGGGGCAACCGGGTTGCCCCACCCTCTCCCACTGAGGAGGGTGTGGGCGGGCGCAGCCCTCCCAGGAACAACCTTCTTTGCGACGTTGTGCGGCGCAGCCGCATGAGAGTCGAACGCCATAACGCCCGTCGGCGCCCAAAGCAGGCGAAACGAGGGGATCGCGGCCGGCCAGGCCCGCCGCGATCCCCCCAACGGTTCCGTACCGGGCCGCGCAGCGAAACCAGGCCCGACGAGCGCCCCCCCGCTCCTGGCGCCCGGCCAGCGCCCGCGGGTCCCCGGCTCTACGGCGAGCGGCGACGGGCCTGTTGCTGCTCCCAGAGCAGTAGACCGAGAAACAGCGCGCAGATCAGGGCCATGGTGACATTGGCGAAGACGGCCGCGTTGAGCTGAAAGGTCCCTGAGACGAGCCGCATCAGCACATTTGCGCCGGTGGCCAGCAACCCGAGGGCGCCGACCCCTGCGGCGATCCACCGCGCGATCGGGGCGCGGGTCGGATGGCGCATCTGCGTACCCAGAGCCATCAGGACCAGTCCAAAAAGAATCGGGATCGCCGATGTTGGCGCCGCGGTAGCCAGCACACCAGCCGCTCCAAGCACCACCAGCAAGATCCCGGCCCACATTGTGATGTTCATCACTCGACTCCGCTAGACTATCAGGCGAAGGGGACGGCTCTGGAAGCAGAGACGCCCCCTACCATGCAGTATAGCGGAATTGGCGCGCCGGTTCACGTGAAGAATATCACAAGATCGGCGGTGATCTCATTATCCTTGACAGGACGTACGTGGGGGAGGCGCAGGCTCCCCGGGAGGTGGCATAAAGCCTTGCAGGCCCTCCTCGCTCACTCTGCGCGACCAGGGTTCGGGAGCGCGGCGCGGCTGGAATCGGCTCGTCCCGCTCCGCCCCCTCCCTGACCCTCCCCCGGCGGGGGAGGGAACCGCGCGCCTCCCCCCAGCGGGGGGAGGTTGGGAGGGGGGCGCGCCATTGCTGCCGGGTCCGGT
>Ga0272446_1003591_pt1 | contig 19333 bp, 19 predicted proteins | sample YNPCB0061_FD_194587 | JGI IMG/M metagenome (GOLD analysis project Ga0272446, IMG submission 194587) | Hot spring microbial mat communities from Yellowstone National Park, WY, United States - YNP-CB-006-1 | ecosystem: Environmental > Aquatic > Thermal springs > Hot (42-90C) > Sediment | place...
GACCAGTATTCGAGCGAAAGGTCATAAAAAATACCCCTATTTGCTCAAAAACATGGTGCTTTGGATTCCTAACCAGGCCTGGGCAACGGATATCACCTACATTAAGCTCGGTAAAGGCTTTGTGTACATGGTGGTCATACTCGACCTGTATTCTCGTAAGATATTGTCCTGGAAGGTCTCAAATACTATGGATAAGGACTTTTGCGTAGCCGCCCTTGAAGAAGCAATCAACCGGTGGGGAATTCCGGCTATCTTCAATACGGATCAGGGGAGTCAGTTTACCAGCGATGCTTTTATTTCAGTCCTTGAATCGTATGGCATTCGTATCAGCATGGAGAGTAAAAATAGAGCTCTCGATAACATTTACATGGAACGAGTTTGGCGTACCATCAAGTACGAAGACATCTATATCAAAGACTATCAAACCATGACTGAACTCAAGGAGGGACTGGAAATCTGTGTAACCTTTTACAACAGTAAACGATACCATCAATCGTTGGACTATGCTACACCAGATGAAATCTATGATCAGGTATTTGAAACCACCCAAGCATCAGAGGAGGCTCTCACTGCTTAATCCCCCATCCTCTTATCCACCTTATTTTTTCTTTAAAATGGTCTTGACAGGTGGGCTCAGTATACTCAAGAATGCCCAATGTCCTTTTTGGGCATGGAAATAATGGAGTTATGAATCAATGAATAAGTCAAACAAGAAAAACGCTGCATCGCTTGCGACAAATGTGGCCAGGCCTAATATTACAGATAAAAGATATTATGAAGCCTCAGTCAGAGAAGCCGAGGCCTTACTCAGAGAAATGAACACATCTTTACAAGGGCTTAGTAAGTTTATGGTTGATGAAATGCGTTATCAATACGGTGAAAATAAAATAGATCATGGCAAGAAAAAGTCTTTGCCGGTAAGGATTTTTGAAGCTTTCATTAATCCATTTACCGCCATTCTATTTGCTCTTGCTCTGGTATCCTTTATAACGGATGTTCTTTTGGCTGATACCGGGGACCAAAATTGGCTAACTGTTATCATTATTATAACTATGGTAATGATCAGTGGCCTTCTTCGCTTTATTCAGGAAGCGCGTAGCGGAAATGCCGCAGAGCGCTTGATCAGGATGGTAAAAACCACAGCTACTGTAAAGCGTCAGGAAAATGGCATCCAGGAAATCCCGCTGGAAGACTTAGTTGTTGGTGACATTGTTTATTTATCAGCCGGTGATATGGTGCCAGCTGATGTACGCATCCTTAAAGCAAAAGATTTATTCATAAACCAGTCAGCTCTAACTGGCGAGAGCGAACCGATAGAGAAAGTATCAAACATAGTACAGCAAGGAGAATATGATTCTATAACCGAATATCCCAACCTTGCTTTTATGGGCAGTAATGTAGTCAGCGGTTCTGCAACCTGCGTGGTTATTGCCACAGGCAGTGATACATTATTTGGATCTATTGCAAAGAGTTTAACAGCTAAACCAATTCAAACGAGCTTCGAAAAAGGTGTGAACTCCGTTTCTTGGGTTCTGATTCGTTTTATGCTGGTTATGGTGCCTGTAGTATTATTTATCAATGGATTTACAAAAGGTGATTGGCTCAATGCCTTCTTGTTCGCAATTTCCATTGCGGTAGGATTGACACCGGAAATGCTACCCATGATTGTTACCACAAGTCTTGCAAGAGGCGCTGTGGCAATGTCAAGAAAAAAGGTAATTATTAAAAATTTGAATTCCATACAGAATCTCGGAGCTATAGATGTTCTTTGTACTGATAAAACAGGCACGTTGACTCAAGACAAAGTAGTATTAATGTATTATTGGGATGTTCATGGTAAAGTAGATGTGCGGGTGCTCCGTCACGCATTTCTGAACAGCTATTATCAAACCGGGCTTAAAAATTTGATGGATATATCGATCATTGAGCGGACAAAAGAATTAAGCACTAATGAAATTACTCTACAAAATTTATTTGATACCTATGTCAAGGTTGATGAAATTCCCTTCGACTTTGAACGCCGTCGAATGAGTGTTGTAATTTCCAACAAGAGCGGAAAAACAGAGCTGATCACTAAGGGTGCTGTTGAGGAAATACTATCCATTTGTAAATATGTGGAATACAAGGGGAAAGTCGAAACGATCTCCGATGAAATTAAAGATGAAATTCTTTCAACAGTTAACCGTCTTAATGAAGATGGTATGCGAGCTATTGCCGTTGCCCATAAACATGATGTGCAGCCTGGCGAATTATTTTCAGTCAAGGATGAAAAGGATATGATCTTAATCGGATATCTTGCTTTTCTTGACCCGCCTAAAGAAACAACAGCTGCGGCAATCAAAGCGCTCAACGAACACGGTGTTGCGGTGAAAATCCTCACGGGAGACAATGATCGCGTTACACGCTGCGTCTGCAAACAAGTTGGTTTGAAGGTTGTCAACATGCTACTTGGATCAGATATTGAGCAAATGTCCAAAGATGAACTAAAAGAGGCTGTTGAGGTAACCAATGTTTTTGCAAAACTCTCACCACAACAAAAGGCAACCATAGTATCACTCCTTCGAGAGAATGGTCATACTGTCGGGTATATGGGAGATGGAATCAATGACGCCAACGCTATGAAAGCATCAGATGTCGGAATTTCCGTAGATACGGCTGTTGATATTGCAAAAGAATCTGCTCATGTTATTCTGCTCGAAAAAGATTTGATGGTTTTGGAAAATGGTATCATTGAGGGCAGAAAAACTTATGGCAATATGATCAAGTACATTAAAATGACTGCCAGCTCGAACTTTGGCAATGTGTTCTCAGTACTTATCGCAAGTGCGTTTTTGCCATTTCTGCCGATGGCGGCCGTTCATCTGATTTTACTTAACTTGATTTATGATCTTTCGTGCACAGCGCTTCCGTGGGATAATGTTGATAAAGAGTTCCTCAGGGTGCCAAGGAAGTGGGACGCTTCCTCTATCAGCAAGTTTATGCTCTGGATAGGCCCGACAAGCTCGGTATTTGACATCTCTACCTATTTGCTCATGTATTTTATTATCTGTCCTGCAATGACGGGTGGACAGCTTTTTCACCAAATAACCGACCCAACTATACAAAAGTATTATATTGCCTTGTTTCAAGCAGGATGGTTCGTTGAGTCGATGTGGAGTCAGACTTTGGTTATTCATATGATCCGCACACCAAAAATTCCGTTTATTCAAAGTAGAGCATCCCTGCCTGTTATGCTTCTTACTTTCACAGGTATTGCGGTTTTGACGATCATCCCATTTACCGCGCTTGGCAAAGCAATCGGGCTTACAGCATTACCGGCAGTTTACTTTGCTTGGCTTGCCTTGATTATTGTTTGTTATATGACACTTGCCACCCTTATTAAGAATCTTTATGTGAGAAAATATGGCTCGCTGTTGTAATGGAGGTAAAATCGTTTTTTATGGCAGCAAAATGATGAGAAACTTGATATTTTTATCAGATAGTTTTTTACAAAGTATTGAATTATTTAAGATTCAGCCTCTACCTCCCTGGTTCCGGCTAAAAAGACAGGCAAGTATTTTAATGCAAAATGAGACGCATATGTACTAAAAAAGGTAATTGATAGAAGATGACGCCCAAGCACTTCACACAACAGCGGCTATGCGGTTCGGGCGGAGTACCGCTCTCCCTCTCTGCTTAATAAATTCAACTAACATTCTTCAGTAGGTTTTTCAACTCTATTGCCCATTTTCACCATAACGGTTGTCTTACCCCAAACGGAGCGAACATAGTCCATTTTGTACTCTCCCCGAAGAATACAAATTGAGTCATAACCTAAAGCATAGGCAGCTTCCTTAGGCAATTCAACATCTGAGTCTACGTATAAGACATCGCCAAATTTACGAGGTCTTTCTAAAAACTCAATTTCGGCTTTTTCACATTTCTCTATCAAAGCAAGTTTTGTTCTTTCTCCCAAAGAAATGTCAATGCTGATTTTACAAATACCAAAGCCGCAACAGTCACATTTTTTTCTGCCGACAGCAATAGTAATTACAGTTGTTGGTCCTGTTTCCATGATAATAATGATTTAAAGGTTAATACTACACAAAAATACAAAAATTATTTCAAACTACAATCTTTTTTAAACATTAAGCATAACGTCCCGCCGCTATGCAGCGTGCTAGAGTTAGAACTTAATTGTTTTATTTTATTTGTTTTTTTTGATTTGTTTAAAGAAGGAGTTTCAATGAAAATAGCAGTTTTGCATTTCTTTTTATTTAGATTTCTAATACTAGGCTTTCACAATAACCCCTAAATCCATTAATGAGCCTTTTTTGTTCGTCTCTTTTTTCAAAAATTGTAACATATATTTCTTCTACTTTTTGTTTCAAAGCATTATCAAAAATTATTTTCAGAAATCTCTCTCCTAATCTAAAACCATTCAAGGCTACTTTAAATGTTCCTATTTTAAGTCTTTTTTTAGGTGTAAATACTGGTTCGATATCTGAATAATTTTCATTTCTATCTTCAACTTTTAGGTATAAAAAAGCAAGTATATTTCCGATTTCATTTTTTGAAACATAAATTGGTTCATTTGATTTTTTTCTAAACCAGCTTTCAAATTCTGGGTAATCCTCTTTAAAAGTATTAAAAAAAATATCATTTAAATTTTCTTGCCCAAAATATGATTTTTGAACACTTAAAACCTTGTAATCTAATAGATCAGGATGTTCTGTTGCTGATTTTTCTATAAATTGTTCAATGGTAAAGACTTTATCAGAAATGCCAAGGTCGTTTGCTTTTTTATGAATCTTTTTATCTTCCGTAATTAAACAATCTACAGTTCCAATGTATACTTCATTTAAAAGAAGTGAATCATTTTCATCGTTGTCATTATTATCATATTTATCGGTTATTTTTTTAACCTTGTCGTCAAGTCTTTCTCTTGTAATTAATGTCGTATAGGACTCAAGTTTTATATTAAAGGTATTTTTTTGTTGTTTATCTTTTAACTTGTTTATTTCTCTTTCGGTAACTGGATGAATATATTTATCTGCTTTTATTTTATCCAGCCAGCTAAAGAGTTTACCGATATCTTCATTGATGATTCTGTCGGTTTCCCGGTGGATGATGATATTTGTATCTAATAAGACTTTCATAGATTTATTATCTTGTTTGCTACTTCTTTTAATTTACCCCAACCGGTATCATTTTCTTTGGAATTCACATTACAAATTAATTTTGCTGTTTTTATAATATGCATAATATAAAACTTATAACTATCTTAATTTATTTTATCCTTTTTTTCGAATTAGTTTCATATATTACATCAGATATAGGTGATTTAAAAAGATCTTCGTTTAAGAAGTTAATTAATTTTTTAAATTTTTCTTTATCTTCAGGAAATTCAATTTTTTCGTTTGCAAAACAGTCAATTCCCAGTTGTTCTGCATATTCTTTTACTTTATGAAAGTTTTGATTAACATTTTGAAGTATTTTATTTTTAGTAATTAGAAAAATTTTCTTTCTAATAGTACTTGTTAGATATTCTTCTTTTAGTTCTCCGCTAAAAGTCTCATGATTCATAAAATCATAAATTTCTTCTTTTGTCGCTTCTCTATAACTATCTGATAAATCAAATATTTTATTTGCATTATGAAATGAAGTAAATAAAAGGCTTGTTAAGTCCAAATCAATAATACAATCAATATTATCATCTATTTTTATACCTTTTTTGTCTACATAATTAAAAGTATTATTTGAATAAAATAAAAAACTTTTAGGTTTAATAAACTTTCTATTGTCTATGCTTTGAAAAAACAGGTAATTTTCATATTTAATAATAAGTATTTTAATTTTTTCTATATCATTATTATTGATTTGATTTAAAGTAACAAGATTTTCAAAATTCACATTAGTTAAATTGGAATTTATAATCTTGATTTTGTTTTTCCAGTCAAACTCATTTAATTCATAAATCTCATTATCTTCACATTTATAATTACCTTCAAACTTAACACTGTTTCTACCGCTAATTAAGTTTTCTTTAATTCTATTGTAGTGAGAAATTAATTCATTTTGAACATCCTGTGATATAGGTAATCTTCTAATTGTACCATCATTAATTATTGCTATAAGATTCATTATTTAACTCCTTTTTTAATTAACTTCTGATTTATCTACTTCTAATAAAGTGTAGTCATCTAATTGAACCACACTGTTTATCTCATTTGCATTCATTAAAGTTTTTTTTTGTAATAAGTACAAAGGTAGTGCCATTATCAAATGAAGCTGTGTAATAGTGATAACCGAACAATCCTAAAATGGGATTAAAGTGATAAATATTGGTTGTAAAAACTATAAACAGATATAAAAACAAAATAAATAGAGTTAGTTTTATATCAAAATCTATGAGCGGTAATATATAAGCAAATATATAGGAAATAACCTCTGTATCAGAGTTTTGAATTGAATGAATTGTCACTTTATTTACCTCTAACTTTTTCTTTGCTAATCTAATCATAAGAAACGAAATAACAATAATTATCAAAAAAATCAAAAGATAAAACCCCCCATCTAATATGTTAAAATTTTTTGAAAAATCTTTGAACCAAAAAGTAATAGCTACTGGTGAAAGCGAATTTAAAGACAAAATAAATTTTCTTATAAATTTGCTAAACATATTTGACTCCTTTTTACTTTACCCCATACAACTCCATCACCTTCTCATCCAACTCATTTTGTATCTTTTCCAATCTTTCTTCGGCTTCTTTTTCGCTTATTTTGCCAGAAAATTTTTCTTCCTGAACCTTCTTGGCTCGGTCAAAAATACGCTCAAATTCTTTTAATTGCTCGGGAGTTGGAATTATTATTGGAAGCTGGCGTATATCGTTAATTTGAATATTGACGCTATAATTGATAAATGTCCTGTAATAATCAAAGAGTAAATTTGAATTCAAAACACAAATTATATACTTCGTATTAAGAAAATTAACAATTACATAAAGAGACATAGATCCTACATCATTAATACTTCTATCTTTCAACTTTGTTTTTATTAATCTCGCATTGGGATTCAAAACGTTTGTCCAGCAAAACCCTTCTCGAAAGTAAAATTGTGGATTGCGAACAACGGGCATCCCTTCTCCTTTTTTGCCAGAATTTTCTTTCAAAAATTTCACATTTTCTCTGCTCCAGTCAATATAATATGGCGTTGGAGCCCACCAGCGGTTGCCGTCTTTGTCGCCTTTATCGTAAGGAACAAATGTCTTTTTACCTTTTATACCATTTAGTTTTTCGTCGTCTGTTAATTTTTCAACATCTGCAATTTCATCCTGACTTACAATTCTATATAACCAACCTTGTCCAAAAATATCCCTGTCATATTTTTCTTTTAAATTGTCAAAAAGTTCTCTGATTTGATTTTCTGATAGATTGTTTAAGTAATCTTGCACCTGAGATTTTGATTTTAGTTTTGATATTTCTTTTGGGCTAAAACTTTGTATAAATTCCCAGAGTTTTTGAGCTCTTTCCTGTCGCAATTTATCGGCCCATTTGGTGCCTTCCAATACACCGATAAATTTTCCATTATTAGCTGTGGCTAAACCTTGCCCACCTTCGGTAATTAACCCCAGTAGAGTAATATCGCCAGGTTTCAATGATTGTCGGTATTGCTCTAATTCGCGTTTGTATTTTTCTATATTTTTACTTGTAGATATTTTGTCCCACCATTGCTCAATTATTGGTTTTATATTTTTAGCAATACGCTCATAGATTTTCATATTAAGTTCATTGGGCTTAAAGAAAACATTGTTCACCACATTTTTATAAACATTGTCTTTTACTTTGTATACCTGCTTTTTGTCCCAACTATTACTAATATCAATAAAATATATCTCATAGTCATTTGCCTTATCTTTTTGCACCATGGTAATACAGGTATCAACCATTGCACTTTCAAAAGGATTGGCAGTATCGACTAATTGCAACAATTTGTTTTTCAATAGCAGTTTACGGAGATTTTTTTTGGTTTGAATAGTCCAGAATGTTTTTGAGGATATGTAGGTTAGTAAACCTTTCTCTTTAAGCAATTCGATACCTTTAAAGTAAAAGTGCTTGTAGAGGTCGTCGGCAAAACCAAATTGTTGAATAAGAACCTTTTTGTCGTTTTCCGAAACGCCTTTGGTAGAAACATACGGCGGATTTCCAATCACAATATCAAACCCATCATTCAAATGAAACACCTCAGAAAAATAAACCTCAAAATCAAACTCTGTATGCCCATTTGTAATCTCACTGATGAGTTCATCAATCCTTTTCTTGAGTTCCTTCTTTTTTGTTGGGTTTGTTTCGTTGAAATAGTTAAGCTTTCTTTTTTCGAGTTCTTCAAACAAGTGGTTGTTGAAAAGATTTTTTTCAACGTCCAATAGGGAGTTGCCGCATACAATTTTATAGTCCAGGTTTGGCAAGGGTTTGATTTGATTAATATCCTCCTCTTCAACAATGAGCGAGAGCCAGAGTCTAAGTTTTGCGATTTCAACCGCTCCCGGGTCTATGTCAACCCCATAGAGTGAATTTTCAATAAATTCACGCTTAAACTGATAAGCCGAACGGTTTTTATCGTCAATAAAAGGTGTCAGGGATCTTCGAGCCTTGACAATTTCCGTCATCATACCAACGGGGAATGCTCCGCTACCTACGGCTGGATCACATACCTTGATGGTAGCAAGCTTTTCATCGATTTTTTTGGCATTGTTGCGAATCGTTTCGGGAAGTTTATAAGAATAGGTTTTGGTTTCTCTCCCACTTTTTTCAACACGTGCTTCGTTTTCGCTCACATGCTCGCCATAATGGATGAGGGTTTCAATATCCTCTTTGGGAATAGTGGGGAGTTCTGTCGAGAGGTATTCGATGAGGCTCTGCTGGCACATATAGTGGACGATTTCACGAGGGGTGTAGTAAACGCCATACTGTTTGTTGAATTTACTTTCCTCACCTTTATTTCCACTCTTTAACGCCTGCTTAAACTCTTCGTAATTATCCGGACGTATCGCATTAAATTTTTCATACGCTTTACCAAGAAGTTCCGGGTCGATGGCGACTTCTTTTTCGAGTGGTTCGTCTTCTTTGACGGTAAAGTTATAGCGGTCAAAGATATCAAGGATACCGTCTCCAATATCTCCTTCTTTTGTTTTGTTAGAGTTTGAGAAAAGTTCGTTAGGAAGAGTAATATCAGTGTTAACCCAGTCGTAATTATTAATAGGGTCAAAAAGTCCACCGTTTAAAAAGGGAATTTTGCAATCAAAACGGCTGTAATAATGGTCGTCATGACTACGGTCAATTCTGAGGGCTTCATAAAATAGCGGTTCAAGTATATCATTATAAAAATTATTGTATTCGCCGTGCTTCTTATCGAAAAGTTCACGCAAAAATTGCTTTGACCCAGTACCCCATTCGGCGGTTTTTTGAACGCCAAACCATCCCTTTTTTTGAAGAAAGTAGAGGAAGGTAATTTGACCAAGGAGTTTCTTCGTGAAATCAACAGTATTTATCCCTTTCTTTTCAAATTCTTTTTTAACGCCGTCGTTGTTTTTGAAGATCTTATCAAGTTCTTCCTTTGTTCTCAAGAACAGATCTCGGTATTTTTCAAAGAATTCTTTTGTAACCCTTTCGATGTTGAAAGCCTCTTCAAGTTCAGCAAGGGTTGGACTGTGGTTATCATCAGCAACAAGGGGAACGAACCTACTCTGTGCTGTATGGCTGTTTTCATTTTTGCCGACAAGAAAAGACCATCTACGCGAGGGAATAAATTCTTCTCTAACTTTCATTTTACCATTGGCTGTTTTTTCAAACTTGTAGTCCATTTTGACTAAAGAAAACCGCCAGTCTTCTTTATTTGGTGAAACAAAGGCAACGAGGGCGGCATCTTTCAACTTGCCACCACGGCTACCGTTCAAATATTTTGCGATATAGTTTCTCTGCATAGTGCGGGCATGCTCAAGAGAGGTTTCTCTTTTAAGACAGACAACAAGGATATCGATTTCATTCTCACCGTCACTGTATTTACCGATTCTTTCCATTGAATCAATGTAATTTTTGAAAGAATCAAATATATAATTACCATTGTAGGTAAATGGAGCTTCTTCAATTTGATTGAGAAGGTTTTTAATAAATATAATAAAGCTATCTTTATCGAATTGATTTTCAAATGTTTTTTCGACTAAGTCCACTGCTTGTTCTTTATTCATATTATTCCCCTTCACTTAAATACAGAGAAAGAATAACCTCTCTTTTTCCACTTGAATGAGGATTTCGTTCTGCATAATGGCTTTCAAGAAGTTCTTTGGCTATATTATTCTGTAACACAGCAAGCACTTTAAACTGGTTTGTAAGTCCATCGCCCAATGAGTCAAGGGCTTTTAGTGTTTCCTGAATTGTTTGTTTAGGTAGCGCTCCATCCTCAATACGGGTAAATACTTTTTTCAGGTATTCTTCCTGATCATCTGTAAGCTGTTGTTTTGATTTAAAAACTGTTTTTAGTATTTTTAAAATTTGAAATGCGCTGTCCTTACCTTTGCGAGAATGTGGATCAGCCATATCCTCGGTTGTGGCGGTAATAAATGCTTCTTTGTTTCTATCGTGGAGTTCGTAAAAATGATGAGGTAATTTTTGTCGTTTTTCTGATTCCATGCATTCAATGAGTTCAGCTGCACTTAAAAAATCAAGTTCTTTGGTCATGCCATTAGGATCGGACATAAAAAACTTCTGCAATTTACCTTTGCGGAAGTAAGTAATCAAAAAATCTTTATTTTTATGACTGATTTTAGCAGAACGGGCTTTTTTAGGAAGATGTTTTATTTTTTCAAATAAATCTGGTTGTTTGTCTCTGATCTTTTTAATGATGTGCAGGTATTTCAGTTCGCTTGTCTCATTTTCATCTTCACCGGTAATGGTCTTTTTAGAAACAAGTTTATCAAATAACTCATGGGATCCGACAGGTTCACCTTCGGTGAGGAGCGCGGCATCACCACCGAGGAGTGTTAAAAATGCATTAATTTTTACTTCTGCAGCTTCTTTGAGTTTTATTTCTTCGTTCGATTGCTTTGTCGGGAAAAAGTTGAAGGTATAGATCTTATCAAACGGTGTATCTACACGGTTGATGCGTCCCACACGCTGCATCATTCGTGTCGGGTTCCAGGGAATATCGTAGTTTATGACAACATTGGAACGATGAAGGTTAACACCTTCGGATAATACTTCAGTTGAAATGAGAATTCTATAATCATTTTTAGGATTCCTTGCTTTAGCGTCAAAATTTTCAATGACTTTATCGCGTATCGCTTCACCAGAACCACCGGTAAAGCATAGTGCGGTATTTGGATTTTTTTCATTTAAATGATTTGAAAGATATTCAGCCGTCTCCTTTGATTCAGTAAAAATGATTAATTTATTCTCTTTTAGTATTTGATTTTTGGAAAGATACGATTTAAATGAAATAAGTTTTGGGTCTCTGTTTATTTTTTGCCATAAAACATTAACTTGCTGTAAAGTTGAAAAATCATTTTTCAGGTCTGTAATGAAGTCATCTCTGAAGGCATCGCTTGGATATTTCTCTGCTTTTCCTTCATCAATGAGTTTTTGTATAGCAACGTCGTCATCTGATTCAAGAAACTCAAAAATTTTATTTGTATATTTTTTACTTATAAAAACATTACCATTTACAAATTCTTTGATAAACATTTCATACGACTGAATAAATCTATCAATGGAATTTTTAAAAGCGAAAAAACTGCTTTCAAGTCGTTTTACTAGCAATATTTTCATGAATTTTCCCATGTTCTTCTGCGACTGTTCTTCAAGTTGGTCAAGTCCTTCCTTGAGATACAACATGGGCATATAGCGTGCATAAGTAAATTTTTGTGAAATTAACTCAATTGTTTTATTAAATATTTCGTCTTCATGATCATTTAATTCATAAAATAATGGTTCAGGGTTTTCAACTTCAGGGAATTTTAAATTTTGAGTTTTTAAGTCATTACCAAAATATTTTACTATCTCCGTTCTCGTTCTTCTAACCATCAAGTACTTTAAGACTTTTTCTCTTATTTCACGTGCGTTTTCTTTAATTGTTTTGATGTAATCTTCATAATCCCGTTTTCGATCAAGGTTTTTAAGTCTTTTATCAAGACCATTAAAGAATGATTCGAGGTCAGCACAATTTGGTATTGTGCTTTTTCGGGCATTTTGAAATAGTTTTATTTGGGCCAATATGTCTTTTGGTGAATTATTATAGGGTGTCGCTGTAACTAATATAACGCGTTTACCTCGGGAAATTTCTGCTAATTTTTCATAAGTAATTGTTGTCTCTGTCCTGAAACGGTGGGCTTCATCAATTATAATATTCGTATACTTATCGGTACCTTTACTGATAATGTCATCAAGTTTGCCTATAGATTCAAAATCTGCGGGTATCTTGAAATCAGAAAAGGCATTGGGCCAGGAACCGGGATTTTCTCTATCAAGCAGAACCGGAGGAGCTACTACTAATGTTCTACCATCAAGTTGGCCTACTAATAATGTCGCAATATAAGTTTTCCCAAGGCCTACAACGTCTGAAATAAAAACTCCTCCGAATTCTTGAAGGATCTTTTTGGCGTTTAATACTGCCTGTTCTTGATATTCAAGTTTCTTAAAATCTTGCGGTAGATACTTGGCAAACACTTCATCGGATTGGCTTAATTCATCCTTGAAGTACTCATAGAGTAGTTTTAAATATAATTGGTATGGAGTAATATTCTGATTGAGCCATGTTTTAGATTCAATTGTCTGTATATATTTTTCACTAACATCAACTGAATTCTTCCATAAATATTCAAATTTTTTCTTTGCGAATTGGTAATCAGCACTATTTTTTAATTCTACATTAAATTCGAGATTGTCAACAAGACCAGCCTGTGTTAAATTACTTGAACCGGTGATAACCCTCCCCACATCTCTATCGCCTTCTTTAAAACTTACAATATATAATTTCGCATGAATATTCTGTGAAGGATAAGCCCGTATTTCAAGTTTTTTGTTTTGAATCCATTCTGTAAATTTTTTTATTCCATTTTCAACATCACTACTAACTTCTGATTCCGCTAATTCATTTTCAACATAACCTTCAATTACTTGTTTAGTTTCGGCGTGTGAAAAAGGTAAGGTTTGTTGATTTTCATTATTATAGCTGTTTAATAATTCATCTGTTGTTTTGTCAGTGCCAATTCCAATAAGAATTCTTATCTTTTCTGTATTTTCTAAAGCTCTATATATTTGGTGAAATCCGCTTATGAAGAAGTAGCCCACAAGGCAGTCAAAGTATTTTGAATCTCTTATTAAGGTTTCGAATCTATCTTTGAGTTTTTTGCCTTCCTCATTTGTGATAAAAGTCAGGTCAGTACTCATATTTTACCTCAAAAAAGGATAAATTCTTTGAACCGGTCACGGACTGGGTTCTTCTTACCTTTTATTATTACACTACACCCAAAATTTTTTGTCAAAAAATGAGATAAATTTATTTCTTCTCTTCACTCATTGGATTATTCATACTAAAATCCTTACCAAAGAATTTCTCCATTAAGATTGCCATGATTATAAAGATCGGTAGAGCAAGAAGAGTTCTTAGAAGTGAAAATTTCAGCCCTAAATATCCGATTTCAAAAGAGAGCATCGGGATTTTCATTGTGGTAAAAGCTCCAAGATAGATAAAGATGTTTCTTACACTTGTCCCTTTTTTCCAGAGTAAATAGGCTACAGGAAATGCTCCATATAACGAGCCCATCTGAAGCATTGCCAGGAGAATCATCCATACTATTCCCATTACACCGGATTCTTTTCCGGTATGTTTTTCTATAATCTCCTTTGGTACCCAGACTTCAAGAAGCCCAATAAGGATAAATATAAAAGGCATAAACGAAATCATTTCCAGAAATGAAGATTTAAAATTCTCTATAACCTTGAAGCCAAAATAAAATTTTGTAAAAAAAGTAACCACGGCAAAAATAACAAAAATTCCTATTACGATAAGGTCATTACGATTCTTTACAAGGTATTTTTTCATACAAACCTCCATAGAAAGGCTATTGCAAGCCCAATAATTAAAGCCCCGATAAAGCTAAGCAAGTTTCTTGTAAAAGCCACTTTGAAACCAAAAAACTTTGATTCTACTGGCAATGTGATTATCCCCACCATCATAAGTGTTGTTATAAACACAGCAATAACTGGATAGCTTGCACCATTTTTGAGAAGCACTGAAGAAAGTGGATAAGCCACGAGCCCCGGAATAAGTGAAATAGAACCCAAAAGAGCAGCAATGACAAACCCAAAAGCTCCAGACTTTTCACCCAGTAGCTTTGCAAGCACCTCTTTTGGAAGAAACGCAAGCAAAAACGCAACAGCAATGAGCACTGTGATAAAAGATGGCAAAATGTTTAAAAAAAGGTTTAGTGCCATCTTAAGCCCCTGGAGTGTTTTCTTTCTGTTAGCAATGAAAGAAAGAATTACTGCTATCAGTGTAAAAATTAAAAGAAGTTTCATAAGTGCCCCTAATTCTTTAACTTATCAAAAATCTTTGTAAGGTTTGTTCTTAAAATATTTCTTATCTCTTCTTCGCTATCTTTTAGCGGCCGTGCAGGAATAAGGTTATAAGAGTCCATTCCATATTCAAGATAAACATCAACAGAAGCCGGGATGACATTCTTAAGCATATCTTTTGCCTCATCAGCAGAAAGCCCGAAGGAAAGAGAAATTTTATATAGTTCGTCATAGAGAAACCAGAAATATGTAGGAGCCATAGCAGAGACAACAGCATAAGATTCAAGCTTTGACTCTTCTACTTCGGGAGATTTACCTAACAATTTTAAGAATTCAAGAATTGCTTCTTTTTCATCTGTATTCAACTCAGTCGAAAAGCAAACTGGATTAAAACCTTCATTGATAATCGATGTTGCATTTGGATTACAGCGAGCTATTTTGCTAAAACCACCCAATTTTGTCTTCATTGCTTCAATTGTAATTTTTGGAGCAAGTGAAAGGATTATTGTTTTACTGCTTACAAAAGGCTTTATTGACTCAAGAGTTTCCATCATTACCTGTGGATGAATGGCAAGGATGACAAAATCTGATGTTGCAACATCATTAAGATTACTCTCTATCTTCACTTCGGAAAAATGAGTTTTGATAGTTTCACATGCTTGCCTGCTACAGTCATACACAGAGATATCTCGCATTGAAAAACCCTTGTTTTTCAATGCAGTAAGAAATATACGGCATATCCTTCCACCACCGATGAAACCAATGTTTTGAAATTTCATCAATAGCCTCCTTGGCTTTTTTATCATATAAATTTTATATCTCTGTTATTATTTGCCATAGCCATTTACAACAAAGTAAATGGCTATGACAATGTTTTTACTCTGGTTTTTTTACCTCAAGTTTTCCTTCTTCTTGAAGAACCTTTTTTACTTTTGCCCAGATTCCTTCCTTCTTGTAAAGCTCTTTTATGTAGCTTACTGGAGGGAATGTAATTGCATTTCCCGGGCAAAGATTTGCACAGGATGAACAACCAGGAACACATGAATATGGCCTTGCTACAACTGGACCATTTTCTGTCCAGTCATAAACATTTTTGCCACAATTCATACACATCCCACACTTGATACATTTTGAAGGATCAACCGTTGGGTACCATTCCACCTTTTCTCTCGGAAATCCAGTTAACCATGGCATATTAAGCCTCCTCTTTAATGGTTTTTTTGTATATTATGGTTAAAATACTTCTTAATCATTCCAGCAAGAGAAACATAACCTATAGAAAAGATGATCTGGAAAAGAGGCAAAATTGCTGCAGGTATGGCAACAAGTGGTGTAAAAGCAAGCATAGCTATAGCAATAGCCGTTCCATTATTTTTGCCAGTGCTTAAAAACGCAATAGCCATATGCTCACCATAACTGAGCTTGGAAAATTTATCCACAAATGTCATCAAGACGAACATAATTAAAAGATAGGCAAGTGTAATCAGAGCAAGATTCACCACAACTTTCCATTTTTCAAGCAAGACCTCTGCCTTGAGCATAAAGATAAGTGCAACCATAAAAAGCATTGTCGTCATAGTGACAAGAGAGAAGAGTGGTTTGAGGTCATTGTAACCTTTTTCTCCTCGCCATTTCAGAATACCACGACGTGTTAAATCTCCTACTATCATGGGCACGATCAACACAGCAACTATCGTTTGCAAAAGAAGGGCAAGAGGAATTTCAACATGGTAGGTTTTACCCAGAAATCCGATAAAAAATGGGAGTAATACTGGGATAAGAACAAATACAAAAGCCATTGCCACAGTGGCCACCTCCATGCTTCCCTCTACAAGCCCTGTATATCCTAAACTCATTGAAGAACCCGGAATGAGCATAACAAGCATAAAGCCCAAAGCAAGTTCTGGATTGTGGATGAAGAGCTTAACAAAGAGTAAACTCAAAAGTGGTGTAATCACAAAGTTATAGATCACTGTGAGAAGAATTGGTTTAGGCTTTTTGAGAACACTGGGTATTTTAGAAAGGTTTAGATTGATCATCATTGGGTAGATCATCAAAAACACAAACACAGTGATGAGTGTATTCAATGTCGTCTGGTTGGCTTTTGTAAAACCAGGAAAGAGTAGCCCCAAAATCCATCCAATTGTAATCGCCCCTAAAGCGTACCACATGAGTTGGTTTTTCAGATGATTGGCAATTTTTGCAATCAGTTTCATAGAAAATCTCCTTTCAATTTAGGCCTTGACTTTAAAATATTTTCTCAACGATAATGATATATTCACAAGAAGTATCATTACCGGAACCTCAATGAGTGGACCTATCACAGTGGCAAAAGCCTGCTTTGATTCTATACCAAAAATAGCAATGGCAACAGCAATAGCTAATTCAAAATCATTGGAAGCAGCAGAAAATGCTACGGCTGTTGATTTTTCATAGTCAGCACCAGACTTTTTTGCAAGAAAAATGTGATAAACCACATAATAAAAAAGTATAGCACATAAGGAATAGCAACCCTTAAAACATCAAATGGAGCTTTAATAATAAACTCTCCCTTTAGCGAAAACATTACTATTATTGTAAACAAAAGTGCTATCAAAGTAATAGGGCTTATAAAAGGAGAGAAATTGGCAATTTCCTGTGCTACCACCTTTTCTCAGTTTTTTAACCATGGAAAGACTTTAGCTGATTCATCCATAGTATGGGTTGCCATAAAATAACAGGAGGTTTTGGCACAGGGAGTGTTGTAGGGAATAGGAAATTAGAGATTTTTAACCCTATTGCGTCAAATAAAAATTTACTCGAAATTGGATTTATTGCTTCAGGTAATCACTCATTTAATTCCATCTAAACAAACATACGAATTATCTTCAATATTATACCGATAATTGTACCTAAGTTCAACTTCTTTGAGATAATAAACAAAATTTTCTCTGCTCACGCCATGAGATTGAATGAGCCTCTCTTTTAAGGACATAAAATATCACATTTTCATGCATTGTGCAATCTGGTAGTTTCTCCCCTAGTGCAAAACCCGTGTTATAGGGAGTTTGATTTTCATTGAAGCTCTATTTCCTGTATTTTAGTTACTTTATCATTTTCGTAGTTGACTTTTGTCAAATAGTTTACCTTACCTGAAATAGAGAATTCTTTTTGGTTCCACTCATCAACCATTTTTTTAACAAGGAATTTGTCCTTAGAGTTACCAATTCCAATATGAGGAACAAAATCGATGTCAAGCCTTAAATTGTTTTTTAATTTATCGCTATACAAAATATCGTGAAGTTTTACAAACTTACTATATCCTTCATCAGGAACTAAAAATGCATGAAAATAATCATTGAATGCATCTCTATTAATAGTTGCACAACGAATTGTAAAGTAAATTTTTTTAATTTCTTTTGATTTTTCCTTCACTTCATTTACAAAATCATCCTTTGAAACATCAAATACTGGAAAGACAATAGTAAAATGAGGATTACTACTTTGAAATAAAGTTCGTCATTATTCTTACGATAATCCTGAATCTGTTTAAAATCTTCATCTCTAACCTCTGGGTACGCTAATACTAAATATGCCATCAGTCTATCTCCTTATGGGTTTAATAATTTTTTACAACTAAAGAAGGCTAAAAGCCTTAAAGCATATCCACTTTGTTAGCAGTTTGTAGCTCTTCTTCAATTTTCGTATCGTTAAATGCAACCTTTGTTTGTTTTAATAATGGTTCTATCCTTTTCTCTGCAAGCTCGATTAATTGGGTTTTAAATTCATCAGCTTTAAAAAATACATTTTTCCCTCTTTCCTCATAGGGAAAAACCTGCATCTCTTTCAAATTAAATACATTCACTTTTCACCTCCATCTACTGGATTATTCATACTAAAATCCTTACCAAATAATTTCTCCATTAAGAGCGAGATTCTGTTCCGCCTGGCCGCGAACGCCGCCCGGGACGGGGTTATGGATATCGAGCGGTTCAAAGCCCGGCTCCGACGCTGTCGGGGTCAGATCACCGCTGTCATCGCCTGCCGGACCGACCCGGGCACCGTCTTTGTGCTCAAGGGGAACCGGCCGTTGGAACTGCGCTGGCATCCCCGCCGCAAAGCGGTTCTCTACGCGTCGGACCCCGCATACCTCGACGCCGTGCTGGCGGAGGAAAAAGGCTGGCGTGAGATTGCGGTCCCGCCCATGAGCCTGGTGGTGTTCCGGCGCGAGAACCTGTCCGGGTACTTGGTGGAGCCCTTCGAGTTCGTCGCCCAGGAGAGAAGGGGGGCAAAACCATGACAGGTACCCCAATGAACCAGGCAATGAACCCAACAGAACCCTTGAAGCCGAACACAAGCGGAATGCTGAGACTCTTCGTCTACGGCACCCTGAAGCGCGGTTTCTGGAACCACGACCGCTTCTGCCGGGGAGTCCTGGCGGTGGAGGACGCCTTGGTCCGCGGCCGCCTCTTCGAGACATCCTCCGGAATCCCGGTCCTGCAGGTCCCGGAGGAGGATATCCTCGCCGTCGGGACCACCAATCCACTCGCCGACGTGGCCACACAAGCGCGCGTCGTGGCTCGCATGTCCAATCCCGAGCCAACCCCCGACCGGCTCCCGAAGAAGGGCACAGGCGCGCCCTGGAGCCCCGTGTGCGGGGAGATTCTCACCTTCGACGATCCCGTGATCCGCCTCCCGGCCATCGACCGGCTGGAGGGGTTTCACCCCGGCGGTCGCTGCCTCTACCGCCGCGTCCTGACTTCGGCGCAGGTCCACGGAATCGTGCTTCCGGCATGGCTCTATG
>Ga0272446_1003592_pt1 | contig 19330 bp, 17 predicted proteins | sample YNPCB0061_FD_194587 | JGI IMG/M metagenome (GOLD analysis project Ga0272446, IMG submission 194587) | Hot spring microbial mat communities from Yellowstone National Park, WY, United States - YNP-CB-006-1 | ecosystem: Environmental > Aquatic > Thermal springs > Hot (42-90C) > Sediment | place...
CAGCGATTCCGAGGCCCGCATGCTGCTCGATAGCGCCGGACGCATGGGAGCCGATCTCGTCACCACCGAGAAGGACTTTATTCGGCTAGCCGGAGCGCAGGGGGTGCGAGCAGAACTCAGGAAGCGCTCGATGAAACTTGCCATTCAGATGACGATGGAAGGAAGCGATCTCGCAACCTTCAAAGAGGTCCTGCGGGCCGCGCTCCAGCGCTAACCGCCGGTGCCCGCGTCCTTGCGGGCCTTGAGTTCGAGATAGCGCTGCACCGAAACCTCCGCCGAGGCATAGGCCTCCTGCGCATCGACGCTCCAATAGCGCAGGTCCGCCAATGCGATCGGCTGTCCGGTGACCGCGCAACGCACGAACTCACCCGGCGAGAGCACTTCAAACTCTCCGTCGAGATAGCGAAGCTTTGCTTCGGTGCGAGCGCCAAAGAATTTCTCGATGCGGTTCATCAGGCTCCGCAGGCGTCTCCCTAAGCCGCCGATTGTCTTAGCCGCAGGGTTGAGGGGGTATCGGCAGCACGGCTAGGATAACTCTATTCCAGAAATGTTAAAATAAGGAGCCTTGTCCCCCGCGACCACCGCCCTTTTGACGCGGAGCCCGCGCATTGCCCTGCATCTCTTCGCCGCTCGTCCGGCTTTTGGCACCCTCGGCGATGGCCCGGATTCGCCCATCGGAAAACTCGATGTCGAGAACGGCCCCCGCTGCAACCGTTGTCGCCTGCCTGACCATGAGGCCATTGGCATCCCGGACGAGGGCAAAACCGCGCGCCAGGACGCTCTGGTACCCGAGCGACTTGAGCAGCGCGCTTTGGCCATCGAGCACCCTGCGGCTGACCGCCACGCGATTGAGGAGCGCCCGCCCCGCCCGCCGCTCGAGCGTAACTAGTCGTTCGCCCCACCGTGAGAGCGAGGTAAGGATCGGCGCCGGCGTCAGTCGCCCGCTGACGCGCGCAAGTCGCGTCGCGTGCACTCGCGCATTTGCCAGCAATGCCCGCGCCAGGCGGTTGTCGACCGCATCGAAGCGCTGTCTGGGCAGCGCGATGAGGTCTTCGAGCTTGGGTAGCCCACGCGAGGATGCCTTGAGATGCGTCCGCGCACTTTCAACCAAACGCCGGATAGCCGTCCGCTGGCGCACCATGAGTTTGTCGAGCGCCTCAACGAGATCGCTATACTTCGGAACTGCCCACTCGGCGGCCTTCGTCGGTGTCGGTGCCCGCGCATCGGCGACAAGATCGAGCAGCGTCCAATCGGTTTCGTGGCCCACCGCCGAGATCAGCGGAATGCTGCTCTCCGCCGCCGCGCGCACGACGGCTTCTTCGTTAAAGCTCCAGAGGTCCTCGAGGCTGCCGCCGCCCCGTGCCACGATGAGCACGTCGGGGCGCGGGATTCTCCCCCCTGGTGCAAGCGCGTTGAAGCCGCGGATCGCTGCCGCCACCTCAGCCGCGCTGCCCTCGCCTTGGACCCGCACCGGCCACAGGAGAACGCGGGTCGGAAACCGCTCATTGAAGCCGTGGAGCATATCGCGGATGACAGCCCCCGTTGGCGATGTGACGATGCCCACAACCTTGGGCAGAAACGGACGCGGCTTCTTGCGTGCCTCATCGAAGAGGCCCTCGGCAGCGAATTTGCGCTTGCGCTCTTCGAGAAGCGCCATCAGCGCGCCAGCACCGGCCGGCTCCAAAGCCTCGATGACGATCTGATATTTCGACGAACCCGGAAATGTCGTGATTTTACCCTGCGCGACGACTTCCATCCCCTCTTCGGGCTTGAAGCGAAGCCGTCCATACGTACCTTTCCAGATGACGGCCTCGATCTTGGCCCGGTCATCCTTCAGCGCGAAATAGCAGTGGCCGGAGCTATGCGGCCCGCGATAGCCGGAAATCTCTCCGCGCAAGCGCACATAGCCGAAACTGTCCTCCAGCGCGCGTTTGATGGCGCTGGAAAGTTCCGATACGGAGAACTCCGGTGCATTCGCACCGCTCCGGGCTTCGCTCGTATTGGGTTTGGGACTCAAAGGCGCTGCCGTCTTGTCTGTTTCCCGTTCGATGCTACACCAGGGCCCCGATTGCAACAGGCGACCAGATGAACGTCCTCCTTATCGGCTCAGGCGGCCGCGAGCACGCACTTGCCTGGGCCCTGAGCCAAAGCCCCCTATTGACGGCACTTTTCTGTGCACCAGGCAACGCCGGCATTGCCGAAGTCGCGCGCTGCATCCCAATTGATCCAGCCAACCACGGTGCGATCATTGAGTTTTGCCGCAAGGAGCGGATTGGGCTCGTCGTCATCGGCCCCGAGGCGCCGCTGGTGGCTGGCCTCGGTGACGCCTTGGGCGAAGCGGGCATCCGCTATTTCGGACCGACCAAGGCGGCAGCGAAACTCGAAGGATCAAAGGGATTCGCAAAAGACCTTTGCCGTGCAGCAAACATCCCGACAGCCGCCTATGGCCGCTTCAGCGACCGCGCGGCAGCAATGAAATATCTCGAATCTCAACGCCTGCCGATCGTCATCAAGGCCGACGGCCTCGCAGCCGGTAAAGGCGTCGTCATCGCCGCGACATTCGATGAGGCGAAAGCCGCGATCGACGCCTGCCTTTCCGGAGCGTTCGGAAAAGCCGGCGCCGAAATCGTCATCGAAGAGTATCTCGAAGGCGAGGAAGCGAGCTTCTTTGCGCTTTGCGATGGCTTGACCGCACTCCCGCTCGCCTCCGCGCAGGATCACAAGCGCGTTGGCGACGGCGATACCGGTCCGAATACGGGCGGCATGGGGGCCTATTCTCCCGCCCCCGTGATGACCGAGGAGATGACCGATCGCGTGATGCGCGAGATCATCAAGCCAACGGTTGCCGCGATGGCCGAGCGCGGGACGCCCTTCAAAGGCGTCCTGTTCGCCGGCCTGATGATCACGGCGACGGGGCCTAAACTCATCGAGTATAATATCCGCTTCGGCGATCCCGAAACGCAGGTCCTTATGGTGCGGCTCCGGTCCGATCTGCTGACGGCCCTTCTCGCCACGACCGATGGTGTGCTGTCGAAGTTCGACCTGCGCTGGAGCGACGAGACCGCACTCACCGTCGTCATGGCTGCCAATGGTTATCCCGGCACGCCAATTCGCGACACCGAGATCAAAGGGCTCGAAGCGGCGAAGCAAACGCCTAACGTCGAGATATTCCACGCCGGCACCCGCCGCGACGGAGCGCGCCTTCTTGCCGACGGCGGCCGCGTGCTAAATGTGACGGGGCTTGGTCGAAACGTCGCCGAAGCTCGCGATGCCGCCTATGCCGCCATCGCCAAGATCGACTGGCCTGGCGGTTTCTATCGCAAGGACATCGGCTGGCGCGCGTTGCAACGGAGCACGGCTTAAGAAATTCGTGCACGCTTGCGAGCGGAGAACGGAACGAGTCACCCATGAACGCTCGCCAATCCCAAGGATCATCGACCCGAGAAACACTTCCGGCAAAGGCGCCAAAAATTGGCCTCGCCCTCGGTGGTGGCGGTGCGCGCGGCCTTGCGCACATCGCCATGCTCGAAGCCTTCGACGAGTTGAGTATTAGACCCAGCGTCATTGCTGGCACATCGATCGGGGCGGTCTACGGCGCGGCCTATGCCTCGGGGATATCCGGACGCGACCTTCGGGAGCACACCCGCTTCATCCTTTCCCAGAGGCTCGGACTGATCCGCGATCTCTTCGTTTCAACGACACAGCCGTTTCAACGCCTGGCCAGCCTGTTCGGAGCCCGCAGCGCCATTCTGAACCCGGCCGCTGTCCTCGACGTCATCCTCCCGAAGGAAGTGAAGAATGACTTTGCCGACTGCGAGATCCCGCTGAAGATCGTCGCCTCCGATTTCTACGATCAGGAACCCAAAATTTTCTCCGACGGCCTGCTCCGCCCCGCGATCGCGGCCAGCATGGCGCTGCCGGTCATTTTCCAGCCGGTCGTCGTCGATGGCCGTGCCCTCATCGATGGTGGATTGACGAACCCGCTCCCCTTCGATCTGCTGATGCCCGAAGCCGATGTCGTCGTCGCGATCGATGTCTCTGGCGCGCCCGTTCCCGACCCGCGGCGGGCCACACCGACCGCGTTTGAAGCGCTTTTCGCCAGTGCATTTCTGTTCGAGCGCACGATCGTCAAGGAGAAGCTGAAGGCGGCCCGGCCCGACATTCTGATCAGCGCCGGAACCAGCCGGTTTCAGGTGCTTGATTTTCTGAAGTGTGACGAGATCCTGGCCGCAGCCGAGCCCGCCAAGGAACGGCTGAAACAACAGCTCACACGTGTGCTTTCGGTCGAAACGCTCCCTGTGCTCGACGTCGTAGACCCCACCACTGTCGCAGACGGAGCCCAAGCCGTGCCATCGAAGCGGCCGAAACAGGGCCTACTTGCGCGGGCCCGGCGCCGGCGCAAGGAGGACTGACGAAGCTTCCCCGGACAGGGCCTTGAGGGATCACCATCTCCAGCCCGCGACTCTCGAATGTTCGCGTCTCGAAGTTCGGCACTTTAGCGGCGAAGCGCAAAGAAGTCCTTGAGCAGCACACTCGCCTCTTGTTCTGCGAAGCCCGGATAGACCTCTGGCACGTGGTGGCAGGTCGGTTGGCTGAAGACGCGGGCACCATGCTCGATGCCGCCGCCCTTCGGATCGCTGGCCCCGTAATAGACCCGCCGCAAACGCGCGAACGAGATGGCCGCCGCACACATCGGGCAGGGCTCGAGCGTCACGAAGAGATCGCAGCCGGCGAGCCGTTCCTCCGCCAGCTCCCCACAGGCCATGCGGATCGCCAGCATTTCGGCGTGCGCGGTTGGATCGCAAAGCTCGCGGGTACGGTTTCCCGCTGCGGCAAGCACCGTTCCATCGGGTGAAACGATGACGGCCCCGATCGGCACCTCGCCACGCGCTGCCGCCGCCCGCGCCTCGCTGAGCGCGCGCGCCATATGGCTTCCCATCGCGCTCGATGTCATAACTTGGCTCCGTTGCAGGAACATTTCCACGTGATCATGTCCAAACCACAAACCTCAAACCCACCCGAATCCGCAGACGGCCGGATGCGCATCGCCAAGGCGATGGCACGCGCTGGCCTTTGCTCACGCCGGGAGGCCGAACGCTGGATTGCCGATGGCCGTGTCAGCTTGAATGGCAAGCTGCTCAGAACCCCTGCCGTTGAGGTCGGCGTAGGCGATAAGATCCTCGTAGACGGCAAACCGCTTCCTGCGCCCGAACGGCCGCAGCTCTGGCGCTATCACAAGCCAAGGGGCGTCGTCACCACCCATTCCGATCCCCAGGGCCGCCCGACCGTCTTTGAGAAGCTGCCGCCTGAGCTGCCGCGTGTCATTTCCGTCGGACGTCTCGATTTCAACACTGAGGGCCTGTTGCTGTTGACGAATGACGGCGCCCTGGCCCGCTACCTCGAACTGCCGGCAAACGGTTGGATCAGGCGCTACCGCGTGCGCGCCAAGGGCCGAGTCACCCCTGACGATCTTGCGAGGCTCAAGGAAGGAATCGAGATCGACGGCGTGCGCTATGGGCCGATCGAAGCCACCGTCGATAGTATTCAAGGCGCTAACACATGGCTGACCGTTGCCATCCGCGAAGGCAAGAATCGGGAGGTCCGCAACGTGCTCGCCCATCTGGGGCTGACGGTAAACCGCCTGATCCGGATCTCCTTCGGTCCCTTCCAGCTTCGCGATCTCGCCCCTGGCGCCGTCGAGGCCGTCAAACGCCGCGTATTGATCACCCAGCTCGGACCGAAGGCATCGGAAGCCCTTCATCTTCTGTCGGAGAGCCCAGCAGAACGTAGGGTCCGCCACGCCCGTGGCAAGGCCGCGATTGAGGCCGATGACGCATGAGAGTTGTCGCAGGAAGGTTCCGCGGCCGCACCCTTCACGCCCCTGACGATATGAGCATCCGCCCGACGTCGGACCGCGTCCGCGAGAGCATGTTCAATATCCTCGCCCATGGCATTCCCGGTTTCGCAATCGAGGGATCGCGCGTGATTGACCTTTTCGCCGGCACTGGAGCGCTCGGCATCGAGGCCCTATCGCGCGGCGCCACCTACTGCCTTTTTGTCGAGGACGTTCCCGAGGCGCGCGCCCTCGTCCGGCGCAATATCGAGACCCTCGGACTGACGGGCGAAACGCGCCTCTTTCGCCGCGACGCGACGGACCTCGGGCCCGCCGGCAACATGGAGCCCTTCGATTTGGCATTTCTCGACCCGCCCTACGGAAAGGGCCTTGGCGAAAAGGCCCTCGCCGCGCTTGCCGAGGGTCGCTGGCTCCGGCCCGGCGCGATCTGCGTGCTTGAAGAACGTGCCGGAACGCCGCTCTCGTTGCCTCTCTCTTTCACGATGATCGACGACCGCACCTACGGTGACACGGAGGTGCGCATTTTGCGATTTTGCCCCGCGGCTGATGCCGCTTCGCCCGGTAATCGTTGAAGCCCGGCAGGGTAACCATTTGCAAAGCGTTTTCGCAGGCGCCGAAGCTGCCGTCTTGTGAACTGGTAACGCGCGATTCAATGATGGATCATGAGCTGGCTGCCAAGTGAGCTGTGGGCCGGGCGGCAAATCGGCGGGCTGCCGACCGCTGTTGCCGGCGACACCGCCTATCGGATTTTCTGCATACCGGCGCTGTCGGAACGGCGGGCACCGAACCATCGCCAGCTCGCCGAAAGAGCGCGATACCATCTGCGCCATGCCGATTGGCAACGCGTCTCAACCCCCGTCGGCGAGATCCAGACCTATCTGTTCGAGCCCGACCAGACCGCGGCAGGCACCGTTCTGATCGTGCACGGCTGGACCGGGGAAGCCTCTTTCATGACCGCCGTCGCCGAACCCATTCGCAGAATGGGATTTCGCGTCGCGCTATTCGATCTGCCGGCTCATGGCCTGAGCGCCGGCCGTTCCACCGATCTTATCGATTGCGCGCGTGCCACCGTAGCGATCGGCGAGCATTTCGGGCCCCTTCATGCGATCGTCACCCACTCCTTTGGTGGCCTGATTTCGCTGGTGGCTGCTGAAGGACATCCGCCGATGCCGCGGCCGTTATCGACAAAGCATTTTGCCCTGATCGCCGGTCCCAATCGCCTGACCGACGTCACCGATCATTTTGCCCGGCACTGGGGGCTGTCCGACGCCGCACGCCGCGCCTTCGAAAAGCGCCTCGAACGTGTTGGCGGACGGCCGATCACCTGTTTCACCACGGTAAGGCTTCTGCGGGCCATCGGCCACACGGCCCTCGTGGTTCACGCACGCGATGATCTCGACGTACCGTTCCGCTGTGCCGAGGAGATTGCAGCGGAAGTCCCGGGCGTCGAGCTTCGTCCCTTCGACGGCCTTGGACACCGCAATATTCTTTTTGCCTCCCAGGCCGTCCGGGCCATCACCACCTATCTGGCCCCGACGATCCCATGACTAGGCCTCGGCATGGAGGATAAATTAAATAAATACAAATCGTTAGCTACTAGGGGCCCGAAAGGCGGTTGCAATGTGCCGCGTCGAAGGCACCTTGAGTCGCGCCGAGTGTCATCGAAGTCGCACACACTTGATTTCATCTTCACAGATTGAGCGATTATCTCGATAAATGACGGGCGTGGACTTGACGGAAGTCGACTTTTTCGCGCAACTATACGCCGATTGCCCGCAAGGGTGTTCCGATGCCAGGGCCTTGAACCCTGAGAGATTGGAGCTGAAGTGTGATCATCTGCTCGTGCGCCATAATCACCGATCGTGATGTCGAAGCTGCTGTCTTCGAAATCATGAGCGCGGGCCCTGGCCTCTTGCCAACGCCCGGCGTCGTCTTCCGGCATCTCAAGAAGAAAATGAATTGCTGCAGATGCGCGCCGCTGACCGTGTCGGTGATTTATGCCGCCATGGACCGTCTCGCAGCCAATACCCGCGTCTGCCCGTTCGCACTCGCTGAGGCACGCGCCAAACTCGTGCGCATCGAGGAGCGGCGCGCCCGCCGCCAGCGCCACCTCGACGCGATTGCGGCGAACCGCCGGAAACGCCAAAGCGCTGCCGTCGCCTGATCCATCTACGGGTGGCCTGCACCGTGCAACGGATGGTGACCTTTGTTCACAAATCCTGGATAATTTTCATTCCCTTCACCTCGCCGTCTGGTTTAGGAATGCCTTCTGGTCTTCGCGACCGGCGGTAATCGAGATCATTCGGCTTGGAGCGGTGCATGAAGGGCGACAAAGACGTCATTACCCGTCTCAACGAGGCGCTGAAGCTTGAACTCGGCGCCATCAATCAATACTGGCTGCACTACCGCCTTCTCGACAACTGGGGCTACAAGAAGCTCGCGAAGAAAGAGCGGAAAGAGTCGATCGAGGAAATGAACCACGCCGATCGACTTGTCGACCGCATCATTTTCCTCGAAGGCCACCCGAACCTTCAGCACGTCGCTCCGCTGATGATCGGAGAGAACATCAAGGAAGTTCTGGAGTGCGACTTGAAGGGCGAGCACATCGCCCGCGATCATTATAAGAAATCGCGCGAGATCTGCCGTGACGCCGGCGACTACGTCACGATGGCGCTCTTTGAAGACCTGCTCAAGGACGAGGAAGGCCACATCGATTTCCTCGAGACCCAGCTCGATCTGCTCGCCAAGATCGGTGTCGAGAACTACGGCCAGCTCAATGCCGAGAGCGCCGACGAGTCGGACGATCATTAAGCCGCGACCGGCCGAACCACCGGATGGCCGGGGCACAGCGAATATGTGCGAGCCAATGGTTTTTTCGGTTGGCAAGCCGTCCTCACCGGCGCCCGAAGAGCCGCTCGATGTCGGCAAGCTTCAGTGCCACGTAGGTGGGACGGCCATGATTGCACTGGCCGGAGTAGGGGGTTTCCTCCATCTGGCGCAACAAGGCGTCCATCTCCTCGATGGTCAGACGCCGGCCTGACCGCACGCTGCCATGACACGCCATCCGTGAAGCGACACGATCAAGTCTGTCCTTAAGCGACCGCGCCGTTCCCTCGGCCCGAAGCTCGGCCGCCAGATCTTTGACAAGCCCTTCGATGTCGGTATCGCCAAGCAGGGCCGGCGTTGCGCGGACAATGACGGCGCCTTCGCCAAATCCGTCGAGGACAAGGCCGAGTTCTTCAAGCTCGTCGTTGTGGCTCTGAAGGAGCTCTGCATCATCCGGATCGAGGGGAACGACGGCTGGGATCAGAAGACCCTGCTTTGCCACACCGCCGCTGCCAAGCGCGGCTTTGAGCTTCTCATAGACAAGCCGTTCGTGTGCGGCATGTTGATCGACGATGACGAGGCCATCGCGCGTCTGTGCCACAATGTAATTCTCGTGCACTTGCGCCCGCACTGCGCCGAGCGGGCGATCTTCGTCTGCTTCCCGGCCGCTTGCGCGCGGCATGCGCACCTCTCCGCTCGGCGCATCGATGGCCGACAAGGACGGCTGTGCAGTCTCGGAGAAACCTTCACTGTTCCGATTGACGCTGATGGTTGGCCCTTCGAAAGGCGAGGTGCTTGGCAGGATTCCTGCCTCGAAGCTCTCGATCGTCAGCCTTCCACCCTGGGCCGAAGCTCTGTGGCCGGCAGCCGCCAGCGCCGCACTTAATGCCCCGACCAACAGCGCCCGCACACGGCCCGGGTCGCGAAATCGAACCTCGGCCTTCGTTGGATGCACATTCACATCGACGTCGCGCGGCGCGACGTCGAGAAAGAGCGCCATCAGAGGCGAACGCCCCCGCGGAATGAGGTCCCCGTAAGCGGCCCTGACGGCACCGATCAGCAGCTTGTCTTTGACAGGCCGGCCATTGACGAACAGAAACTGTTGCGTGCTGTCCGGCCTGTGCAGCGTCGGGAGCCCCGCAAATCCGAAGACCCGTGTGGGACCCGAAGCTCCGGACCCTGCGCCAGACACCTCGAGCGCATCGGCCATGAACTCGCGTCCCATGATGTCACCAATGCGCGTGAGCCACGCCGGCGAAGACCGTTCCCCGCGGGCATAGGACGCAGACCTCCTCTCCCCCGTCTGTAATGCAAAACCGATTTCCGGATGAGCCATCGCCAGCCGCCGGACCACATCGCCAACGGCCATTGCCTCGGCCCGCTCGGACTTCAGGAACTTGAGCCGTGCCGGCGTTGCCGAGAAAAGGTCGCGGACTTCCACGACCGTTCCAGGATTGACGGCCGCTGGCTTCACCGGACCCTTCAGCCCGCGGGAGACCGTGATTGCGAAGCCGTCATCAGCACCTTGGAGCCGCGACCGTATCTCAAGTTGCGCGATCGAGCCAATCGACGGCAGCGCCTCACCGCGAAAGCCGAGCGAGCGGATGTCAAAGAGGTCTTCTTCATCAAGCTTCGATGTGGCATGCCGTTCGACCGCCAGCGTCAGATCGTCGGCGCTCATGCCTGAACCATCGTCCGTCACACGGATGAGCGACAGTCCACCCCCTGCAATAACGACTTCGATATGCCTCGCCCCCGCATCGATGGCATTCTCGACAAGCTCTTTGACGACGCTTGCCGGGCGCTCGATGACCTCTCCAGCCGCGATGCGGTTGATCGTCTCCGGCGATAGCTGGCGGATCGCCACGGCAGCCGTCTCCTCGGTTTTGACGCCTCAAGCGCCTTTCGCGAGGCGCTCCTTGGTCAGAATTTTCGCAAGCTCGACGGCCGGTTGATCGAAAGGATCGACGCCCAGAAGACGGCCGGCGAGAATCGTCTCGATCATAAAATGCATCAGCAGCGCCCCAAGCGACCTTTCGTCGAGTTTTTCAACGTCGATCGTGCGCACCGGCCGGCCGGCTCGGGCCAGCGCCTCCGGCACCGCATGCGCCTGCGCCGCAACGATATCGCCAATGGTATGGCCGCCAAGCATGTCCGCCCCGGCGATCGCCGCGAGCTCGGGGTCGATTCTCGGCCCCGTATGGGCGCTCTGAACCCGCACGATGGTCACGTAATGCTCACGCGGACCATCCATGAAGAGCTGGAGCTGGCTGTGCTGATCGAGCGGCCCGAGCGCCCCGATCGGTGTCGTCCCCTCCCCGCCCTTGCCAAGGCTCTCGGCCCAGAGTTGCGCAAACCACTGCGAAAGCCGGCCAAGCCGGTCGGCGTAAGGCATCATGACCAGTGTGCGGATGCCTTTTTCTTTCGCGAGCCCAACCGCGGTGGCCGCACCGACCGCCGGGGTAAACTCTTCAGGCCCCCGGGCGGCAAGAAGGGAATCGAGGATAGTCCTCGCACCTGAGCGTATCTTGCGCGCATCGAGCCCACGCGCGATGGCAGGCATCAGTCCGACATTGGTGAGACAGGAAAAGCGGCCGCCGATTCCAGTGTGATGCTCGAGCATCGGAATGCCGAAATGGGCAAAAAGCGCCCGGAGGCCGTTCACCTTACCAGGTTTCTCGGGCTCGGTAATGCCGAGGAAAAGTCTTGGTATCTGCGCTTCGAGACCTGCGGCTTTGACCGCCGATAGCGTCGCGATGGCCTGCGCCAGCGTTTCTGCCGTCCCACCCGATTTCGATATCACGATGAAACGCGATTGGGCGAGATCGAGCGTCTGTAGAACGCTCGCAAGCGTCGTGCCGTCAAGATTGTCGTAGAACCGCGTGCGCGGCCGCGCTTTCTGGCCATTGCTCTCAACGCCGGGAATCTTCCAGCCCGCGAGCTGCGCCAGCGTCTGACCGCCGAGACTTGATCCCCCGGTTCCGAAAAATACAAGTGTGCTCGCGCCTTCACTGAGGCGAGCGAGCGCCGCTTCAGCCTCAATGATGTCGGCTTCGTCCTCTGCAATACGGAGAAGCGCCAACCGTTTGCTGCGGTGGTCGTCCTTCAGCGCCTCGACATGTGGACCGACGCGCGCCAGCCATGCCGAATAAGTGGATGGCGAAAGGCCGTTCTGGCCAATAGCCCCTTCGAGGCACCCTTCAATATTTTGCTCAAATGCGCACTGCCCGCGTTCCCCGCCGCTGACCATTGCCGACAACCGCTCCTTGGTGAATTTGGCCCCGGCCTAGCCGATTTCCTCAACGCGGCCAAGTGAGGAAGAGACCATGGACGCCGATTCAACGCATCAGCCGCGCCCCCGGTCCAGCGACGGCGGCCGGCTGCAAGGCGGCGGGCGCTGCCGATTTCATTCCTGCCGGTTTGCCGACGATCGTCACGATCAGATCATCGGGTTTTAGGAGTCTCGCCGCCACGCGCTTTGCATCTTCGAGCGTAACTGCTTCGATAAGCTTGTTGCGGTTCTCGACATAATCGGGCCCGAAGCCTTCTTGCATCAGGCCGAGAAGCTGTGAGGCAATCTTCGAATTGGTATCAAATCGCAACGCATAAGAGCCTGTGAGATACGACTTGGCGGCCTCAAGATCCGCAGGCGTCGGACCATTCTCCGCGATTTTCTTCAGTTCCTTGCGGATGATGTCGAGGCTTTCCGCCATCGAAGCATTCTTCGTCGCAACGCTGCCAACGAGGATCGACGCGTGCCGATAGGGCTGGATGTAGGTGTAGACCGAATACGCAAGCCCGCGCTTTTCACGTACTTCTTCCATCAACTTGGCAGAGAAGCCCCCACCGCCGAGGATATGATTGACAACAAACGCCGCCATGAAATCCGGGTCTTTGCGCGGCATCGCACCGAGGCCGAATACGGCGACCGACTGCGGCACCGCCATGTCGATCACCTGCTGGCTGCCGCCCGTCAGCGGTTGCGTCTTTACAACCGGAAAGAGATCCGCCTTCGCCGGCAACCCGCCGAAGACATCATCGATGAGTTTTCCGAGGTCTTCCGCCGTGATGTCGCCGACCGCCACGACTTTAAGATTATCGCGGGCGAATGTGCGCTTGTGATAGGCGACAAGATCATCACGCGAAATCTTTGATACGGTCTCCATCGTACCGTTTGACGGGCGCGCGTAGGGATGGCCCGCAAAAGCCTGCGCGTACCACTCGCGCATCGCGACCTTTTCCGGATCCTTGTCCGCATAAACGAGATTGGCGAGGAGCTGTTGGCGAATGCGCTCGACCGCATCGGCATCAAAACGCGGCTTCTGCACCGAAAGCTTTAAGAGTTCCACCGCCTTGTCCCGGTTGGCGGTCAACGTTTCGAATGACCCGTAAAGTGAATCCTTGCTGTCGTCGTAGCTCATGCGCATGGCGATATCCTCCATGCGCTCCTGATACTCGGCCGACCGCAAGTCGCCCGCGCCTTCATCCATCATCGCCGTGATGAAATTGGCGACACCCTCTTTGCCCTCAGGGTCCTGGCTGCTGCCGCCGTCGAAGGCATACTTGAGCGAGATCAGTGGGACGCTGTGCTCTTCGACAAGCCAGGCTTCGATTCCGCCGGGTGATGTGATCGTCTGGATGTTCATTGCGGCTGCGGCACGGCTTACGGAGGCAATCAGGAATAGCGAAAGAATGAGCAGGGCGGCGGTGCTGAGACGGGCCGCGGCGCCAACCCGCGCGGCGATTCCCTGGGCAAGGCTTGCCATCAACGTCACCTCACTTCGCCGGCCGGGGAAGGCGCGGCCACGTCCTCGGCCTGTGCCACGCCTGTCTGATCGGGAATGAGGTATCCGGTGACCGAATCGCGCGCGTCAAAGTATTGCGCGGCGACCTTCTTTAAATCCTCCACCGTCACCTTCGAAATATTCTCCGGCCAAGATTCGACATCGCTGACCGTGCGCCCGACAGCAAGGTTCCATCCGTAGCGGCGGGCAAGCGTCGCCTGGTTGTCGCTATCGTAAATGTAGTCCGCAAGGTAGCTGCGTTTGGCCCGGGAAAGCTCGGCCTCGCTCACGCCGTTCTTGACGATGTCAGCGAGAACATCATCGAGCGCCGCCTCGACCTTTTCGAGCGGGACGCCGTCGGCAGCAACCGCATAGAACGAGAGCGTGCCGCCATCGAGGCCATAGCCCGAATAATCTCCACCGGCACTTGATGCGAGCTTCAACTCGACAACGAGCTTCTTGTAGATCCGGCTCGTCGAACCTGAACCGGCAATTTTCATCAACAGATCGAGGGCCTCGGCCTCCCCCGGTTTTGCGGTAACGTAGCTCGGCACGGCATAGTAGCGCGACAGCGAGAAATTGCCCGCCCGCGGATCCTTGAGAATCAACCGGCGCGCCACATTCTGCGGCGGCTCGCCCGGACGCTTGCGGACGGCCGGAACGTCGGGATTTGCAGGAATCTTGCCGTAGGTCTCTTCCGCGAGCTTTCTGACCTCATCATCCGTCACGTCGCCGGAGACGACGAGGATCGCATTGTTCGGAGCATAGTAGCGCTTGTAGAACGTCATCGCGTCCTGACGCGAGAGCGTCTGCATTTCGTGATACCAGCCGATGACGGGAATGCCGTAAGGGTGGTTGCGATAGAGAGCGGCATTCATCTGCTCATCGAGCACCGCCGATGGATTGTTTTCGATCCGCGAGCGCCGCTCCTCGAGAATGACGTCGCGCTCCGTCAGCACCTCCTTCTCGTCGAGCCGAAGATTGACCATGCGGTCGGCTTCCATCTCCATCATCTTGCCGAGGCGGTCCTTGGCGACGCGCTGGAAGTAGGCGGTGGCATCGTGGCCGGTAAAGGCGTTGTCCTGTCCGCCGAGCCGCCCGACGATCTTCGAGAATTCACCGACCGGAATCTTATCCGTCGACTTGAACATCAAGTGCTCGAGGAAATGCGCAATGCCCGACGCCCCAGGCGGCTCGTCGGCGGCGCCAACTTTGTACCAGACCATGTGGGTGACGACCGGAGACCGATGGTCGGGAATCACCACAACATCCATGCCGTTTGCGAGTTTGAATTCGCTGGCACGCGTCCTGCTGTCGGCGGCGTTGGCTTGGGGATTAAGTGCGAGCATGAGAAATGCCAGAATGGTTAAGAGACGAAATCGGAAGCACGTCGCAAGACGCATCGGGTCGGTCCTTGCACCGTAGGCAGCGTCGCGCCGGCTGCCTACACCTTTCACGAGATGCTACCCCAGACGGACGGCGTGGGGATTATTTTCTGCATATTGGCGCTTCGGACGACCGGAGCACGGGAAGCCCGGAACTATCAGCGCGAGATAGGTCATAAAAGTCAAATGACAAGGCGTTCATCTCTGGCCAAGTAAGTTATGGGCCGATCAGTATTTTTTACCAACGGCAATGAATTTGATGATCGCCGCCCTGTCGCCTCTCACTGGTCTTGCGAATCCCCGCTCGCATCATCATCCGAACCGCTCGTCCACTTCTTGATCGCCGTGAACACTGACGGATGGCACGATCCCAATGGCCCAGCGGCTGAATCGGCCGAAGCGTCGCCGCGCGCCAGTGCATCATAATAGTTCTTCTTGCAGTATTCCGCCTGCTGCCTTTCGAGGTCCGCCTTCGAAACCTTCTTCAAAGCATCCGGGTCCTGAATGTCAGCCAGCGACGGCTGCTCGGCTTTACCGCTGCCGGGCGGCGGCAGCGATTCGAGCCCCGGGGGCACCACGAGCGGCTGACGGGCCGCGACCTTGGGTTCGGCCGATTTAACCGAACCCGTGTTGAGGCCCATCGCATCAAAGATCTTGCCGTTGAGCTGCACGTCGTCGAAGCCGCAACCTCCGAGCCCGGCCAGGCCCCCGGCCAACGCCGCCAGCAGAGCGGTTTTCGCCAATGATTTGAGTGGCATACAAAATTCCCCGTGCCGGCCGGACACGCCCCAGAGCCTGCACTACTATGCCGACATTTGCGGCACTAATGCGACTCGCCCCAGAAGGACTCATACAACAGGGCCGCCACGCCAGCAACGATGGCCACATCCGCAATGTTGAACACGTACCAATGGAAGCCGAAGGCGTGAAGGGAGAAGAAATCGGCGACACCTCCAAGTCTCACGCGATCGATGGCGTTGCCGATCGCGCCCCCGATGATGAGCGCCAGACTGACGGCCATCATCCGGCTGCCGCTTGACCGGTTGAGCCAGATCCAGAGCGCGATGCTGGCGAGGATCGCAAATCCCGCAAGCAGATACTGTCCTGCCGCGCTCTCCTGGTTGAACAGTGAATAGCTGATGCCAATGTTCTTCACGTACACGAGGTCGAAAAACGGCAGAACCTCGACGCGGCCCTTGCCCGCGATATCGTAGACCGACAGCATCCACCACTTATGCAATTGATCGACGGCGACGGTCGCCAGGCCGACGGCAATCGCGAGCGGCGCCCGTTCGCTCCAGATGAGGCGGCGCGGTGCCATCGGTGTCACGCCGCAACCGCGTCGATTTCGCGGACGGCGGCCGCATCGCGAGCCGACAGATCAGGATAGGCCGGATCGGCACCGACATCCTTCGTAATCCGCCAGGAGCGCGCACATTTCTTTCCGGCCGCGCGTTTGACGACGACACCAACGCCCGATACGCCAGGAAGAACGAAGGCGCCCGCCGGCGGCGGCGCGCTCGAGATAAGGATATCCGACGTGATGCAGACCTCAGCCATGTCGACGCCTTCGAGCCCGGCCATCAGATCCGCATCCGTAACATAGACCTCGGGCGCTGCCTCGAGTGACGAGCCGATCTGCTTGCCTGCCCGCTCGATTTCAAGCGCCCCTGTCACCACGCTGCGCACCTCTTTGATCCGGTCCCACTTCGCGGCGAGATTATCATTGCGCCATTCCCGCGGGATCTGCGGGAAGGGCAGAAGATGCACGCTCTCGCACTCGTCCGGCCGGTACTTGAGCCACGCCTCTTCCGCCGTGAACGACAGAATGGGCGCCAGCCATTTGACGAGAGCATCGCACAAGCGGTCGACGACCGTCAGCGCTGCTTTCCGCTTCAGGCTCGATGGCGCCTCGCAATAGAGCGCATCCTTGCGGATATCGAAATAGAAAGCCGAAAGCTCGGTATTCATGAACTGCGCGAGAAGCGCCACGACCTTGCGATAGTCATAGGTGTCGTAAGCCTTGCGGATATCGTGATCGAGCTCCGCCAGCCGGTGCAGCATCAATCGCTCGAGCTCGAAGGCCTGCATGTCCTCGAATTTGACGGCATCGCCCGATCTGAAGTGCGCCAGTGCGCCGAGCATCCAGCGGAGTGTATTGCGCAGCTTGCGATAGGTCTCCGAGAACGTCTTGAGGATTTCAGGACCGATGCGAAGGTCATCGGAATAATCCGATGCCGCCACCCAGAGCCTGAGGATGTCGGCACCCGACTTCGCCATCACCTCCTGCGGGGCCACGACATTGCCGAGCGACTTCGACATCTTCTGCCCCTTTTCGTCGAGGACGAAGCCATGCGTCAGCACGATGTCGTAAGGTGCCTCTCCGCGTGTCCCGCAGCTTTCGAGCAGAGAGGAGTGAAACCAGCCTCGGTGCTGGTCGGAGCCTTCAAGATACATGACGCGATCCTGCCCGCCGTCACGCTTGCGCTTCAAGCCTTTGAAGCCAGGAAATGCCGTCGGATCCTCAAGCGTGAAGGCATGCGTCGAGCCGGAATCGAACCAGACGTCGAGAACATCTTTCGCCTGCTCCCACTTGTCCAAATCCTTCGCCGGAATGAGCCCCCCCAAGAAGCGCTCTTTCGCACCTTCTTCGAACCAGACGTCGGCACCTTTTTCCGCGAACGCCGTTTCGATTCGCGTCATGAGCTCGCCGGACTTGGCAAATCCCGGACCCGGAATGATCTCCTCGGTCTCAACATTGCGAAAGACGGTGATCGGCACGCCCCAGGCCCGCTGTCTCGAAACCACCCAGTCGGGCCGGTTCTCAATCATGCCGGTGATGCGGTTACGCCCTGCCCCGGGGACCCACTCGACGCGCCGGATCTCCTCAAGCGCAAGCTGCCGAAGCGTTCGCGAAGTCTGCCCCGGCACCGCATCGCCGAGCGCTGTGTCCATCGAAATGAACCACTGCGGCGTATTGCGGAAAATGACCGGCTTCTTCGAGCGCCAGGAGTGGGGATACTGATGTTTCAGCCTGCCGCGCGCGATCAGCATTCCTGCTTCGGCCAGCGCCTTGATGACAGCATCGTTGGCGTCGCCCTTGTCGCCGTTCTCTTTGAGCACGCGCCGGCCTTCGAACCCGGGCGCCGCCTTCGTCAACACACCGTCGGCATCGACCGTGAAAGGAATATCGGTATCGATCTCCCGCGCCCGCAGCCGCCCCTGGTTCGCAACCCAGATGTTGTAATCGTCGGTGCCATGCCCGGGCGCTGTGTGCACGAATCCCGTGCCGGTATCTTCCGTCACATGCTCGCCGTCGAGCAAGGGAACATCGAACGTGTAACCAAGCTCTCGCAGCGGATGATTGCAGACGAGGTGCTCCAGCTCGAACGTGCTGACCGTCCAGCGCTTTTCATAGCCTTCAACCTTCGCGGCACGCATGACATCGGCAGCGAGTTTGTCGGCGATGATGTAGCGGTCACCTGCCTTGGCCCAATTGCCTTCCGGAGCCGATGTAACCTCATAAAGACCGTAATCAATCTTCGATGAAAAGCTGATGGCGCGATTGCCCGGGATCGTCCACGGCGTCGTCGTCCAGATGATGACTACGGCGCCGACGAGATACTCCGGCGTCAATTCGGGATGGATCTCTGGAGGCGGGTCGGCCTCCGCCACCTCCTCGGGCAGCACCCGCGATTGCACCGGAAATTTCACCCAGATCATATCGGACTGATAGTCCTGGTACTCGACCTCGGCTTCCGCGAGCGCTGTCTTCTCGACGACGCTCCACATGACGGGCTTTGACCCACGATAGAGCAGCCCCGTCGCCGCGAACTTCATGAGCTCGCGGGCGATGATGGCCTCGGCCCGGAAATCCATCGTCGAATAGGGGTGCGCCCAGTCGCCGATGACGCCCAGTCGCTTGAACTCCTCGCGCTGGACCCCAAGCCAGTGCTCCGCAAATTTCCGGCACTCGTCGCGAAAAGCATTGATCGCCACAGGATCAAGGAAGTTGGGCTTCTCGCGGCCCTTGGCGCGGTACTGCTCCTCAATCTTCCATTCGATCGGCAGACCATGGCAATCCCAGCCCGGCACGTAATTGCAATCCCGCCCGAGCATCTGCTGCGACTTGACGACGAGATCCTTAAGGATCTTGTTCAGCGCGTGCCCAATATGGATGTGACCGTTGGCATAGGGCGGACCGTCATGCAGCGTGAACTTCACGCGCCCCTTCGACTGCGCGCGCAGTTTCTCGTAAAGCCCGATTTCGTCCCACCGCTTCAGAAGCTTGGGCTCAAGTTCCGGTAAACCCGCCCGCATCGGAAAATCCGTTTGCGGCAGAAAAAGCGTTTTGCTCCAGTCGCGTCCGCCGCCGGCAGCAGCGTCCATTGCTTCCACGGTGTCCGCCGCACCGGCGGCCTTTGCCTCTTTCGACATCAGGTGATCTTTCGCGTCCTCGAATTAGCGCGCGTTCTAGCAAG
>Ga0272446_1003593_pt1 | contig 19328 bp, 12 predicted proteins | sample YNPCB0061_FD_194587 | JGI IMG/M metagenome (GOLD analysis project Ga0272446, IMG submission 194587) | Hot spring microbial mat communities from Yellowstone National Park, WY, United States - YNP-CB-006-1 | ecosystem: Environmental > Aquatic > Thermal springs > Hot (42-90C) > Sediment | place...
AGGGGCTGAAAAAGCCCACCTGAAAGGCCCCCGCCGCTCATGGGGCGGGGGCCATCAGGGTGTGGAGCATCGTTTGGCCGTTCGGCGTGAGGCTCGGCCATGCGAGGTACAGCGCCCGCCCGTCGCTGACCGCCGTGAGGACGCCCGGCACGCCCAACGGCCTTCGACTGACCCGCGTTGCGCCGCGTATCCCCTCCGCCCCGAGTCCCGCCGCATAGACACCCTCCGCCGTTGCCCACACCAGCATCGACTCCGACCCGGACGGCCCGCCTGCTATCGCAAAATGCGTCGATCCGTCGGGGAGGCCCGCTAAGCGTGCTTCTTGGGTATCGGTGGGGGCGCCTTCGGGGAAGCTCACCCCGCCGATGCGCACGGTAACCGCCCCGCTCGGCCCGACCTTCCCGATTTGCCAGAGGGCATAGACGCGCCCCCCGCCCAGCGCTAGCGCATAACCCGTCACGAACTCGCCATCGCCCAGCCGGAACAGGCCGATGGGGGCGGGGCGCGGCTCTGACGGGCCGATCAGGGCGTGGTAGGCCGTCCACAAGCCGCCCGGCCCACGCTCTAACCATCCGACATGCCCACGTCCGGCGGAGTCGTAGAGGACAGTCGGCATCGCTCCGTCGTCGGCAATCTGGCGGGATGGGCGCGGACGCCCTACGCCGTCGATCTCCGTCACGAAAACGGGCGTGGTTGGGGTGCTCCGCTCTACCCATACGGCGGTGAGTCCGCTGTTGGGGGCCATCGCCGCCGCATAACCGAGCACAGCACGGGCGCTCACCGCTGTTGGAAAGCGTTCCACGCCCCCATCGGGCCGGAGGGCGGCCACCAACAGGCGCAGTGCATTCGGATCGGCGCCATCCTCCCAGAGCAGGGCAAAGGTTCCATCTAACGGGTAAAGGCGGACGGCTTGGGCGCGTGCCCCAAGCGGCAGTGGGATCGGCGCGTCCGGCACGCGCAGCCAGTGGAGGCTGGGTGTGCTGGGGTCGCCACTGTAGGCCACGATTGGACGATTTGAGGCGGGCCAGAGGGCCACTGCCCCCACCGCACCGCTCAGCGGTGCGGTCACCCATGCACAATCGGGGGGGCAGGATGCCCCCTGCGCGAGGATTTGAGCGGCGGGTAACGCCTCGATTAGCATAACTATCCAGCTGCATATCAAAAGAGTTAAATTTATTGCAAAACCATTGATCCCACGTTGGTTTTGAGTATGATCAAAAGAGAGCAAAATTGTCCTCAACATTGCAAATTAGCCCTTCGGCCCTTACATCGGAGAACCTAAAAATGTCTCATAGAAGCACCGACCGCCCACGTGGGACGGGCCTGCTCCCAGAGCAAGACCGTCCGCCGCAACCTGTGGTAAAGCCCTTTTATACGGGCACACCCCTAGCCGGATGGCAAATCCGCTTGTTCGTAGGTACAGATGAAACTCGCCCGCTCACCATCGATGTGTCTGAGCGGGTTTTAGTGGGCCGCCCAGATAGCCTCGAAGGGTTCACCCCAGAGGTCGATCTGACCCCATTCGGCGGGCGGGATCGGGGCGTTTCGCGCCGCCATGCCGAATTTGTCGTGATCGACAATCAACTGTACCTACGCGATCTCGGAAGCACGAACGGAACCCGCCTCAACCGTAATCTACTCCACCCCAATCAGCTTTATCGACTAGCGGACGGCGATCTGATCGAGTGCGGTCAGTTGCCGATGGTCCTCAAGCTGCGTTAGCGTTGCTGCGTCGGCCTCCCAATGATGCCGCCGCCCAGACACACATCTCCATCATAAAAGACCGCCCCCTGACCGGGCGTGATGTCGCGCAGCGCCGATTCGAAGGCGAGTTCGGCGCGGTCTGCGCCGATGGGCGTGATCTCGGCCCATGCGGGGGTCGCCTTGTAGCGAATCTTGACCTGCGCCCGGATCGGCCCTTCGGGTGCGTGCCCGCTAACCCAGTTGACCCGCACCACATGCGCCGTCGTGCTGCCGAGCGCCTCTCTCGGCCCGACGATCAGGGCGTTCGCCGCCGCATCCATATCGATTACGTAGAGGGGTTCGCCGCCGCTCAGGCCTAGCCCCTTGCGCTGCCCGATGGTGTAATCGGGCAGGCCGGTATGTTCGCCGAGTACGCGCCCGTCAAGGGTGCGGATGGGGCCGGGCGCGGCCACCTGCCGCCCGATCATGGTCGGGCTGTGTTCCCGCAGGAAGCGCCGATAGTTGCCATCCCCCAAGAAGCACAAGTCTTGGCTATCGCCCTTAGTGGCGACGGGCAAGCCCAGTTCGGCGGCCATCTCCCGAACTTTGGGCTTGGCAAACTCACCAATCGGGAACAGGACTTTGCTGAGTTGCGCCTGCCCCATGACGTGCAACACGTAGCTCTGATCTTTGGCGTCGTCAAGCCCTTTGAGCAGCTGGTAAGTGCCATCCGCCGCCCGCCGGATTCGGGCGTAATGCCCCGTCGCCAGATAATCCGCATTCAGGGCGAGGGCGTTATTCAGCAACCACTCAAACCGGATGTGGCGGTTACATTCTAGGCAGGGGTTGGGGGTCAGGCCTTGCGCGTACTGGTCGACGAAGAACTGCACAATGTTCTTGTAGAAGACCTCGCGGGTATCTAGCACGTAGAAGGGAATCCCCAATTGGCGGGCGACCCGTCCGGCGTCTGTCATTTGGTCGGGGGTGCAGCAGCGGTTGTGGCCATGCGCGTGGTCGCCGTCTTCGGCCCACAGCCGCATCATGATCCCGATCACTTCGTGGCCCTGCTGCACCATGAGGGCAGCAGCGACACTGCTATCCACCCCGCCGCTCATCGCGACGACAACGCGCTTTCTCTCGGTCATGCCTACATCCTTGGGGAATCGACTCCATCGATGGGGGATTCTTCATCATTTTATCACAACTGGGAGGGGTATGGATAGGTTTTTCTGATGCGTTTCTGAAAAATCGCCTCCCAGAAAGAAACGGGCTGACCCGTAGGCCAGCCCGCCGTCGTCACTGCTCGTCATTTCGGAGGGGGTTAGGCGTTATACTCGCCGATTTCCCAGTGTTCAGGGGAACGCCACAAGCTAGACAGGATCAATTCGCGCACGTTGATCAGTTCTTTGGGCAGGCGGTCGTACAGCTTGACGAAAAGTTCTTCGTGGGAAGTGATTTCGTGGAGCCACTCTTCGCGGTCTACAGCCATCAGACGTGCAAAATCATCGCGGGTGAAGCCTTCCATGCCCTCCCAGTTCATGTCTTCGTAGCGGGGCATCCGCCCGAGGGCGCTCTCGACGGCATGGGCACGGCCATTGGCCCGTTCGACGATCCATTGCAGCACGCGCATGTTTTCCCCGAAGCCCGGCCAGAGGAACTTTCCGTTCGCGTCTTTGCGGAACCAGTTCACGCTGAAGATGCGCGGCGGGTTGGTGATGTTACGGCCAATCTGCAACCAGTGGTTGAAGTAGCTGGCCATGTGGTAGCCCGCAAACGGCAGCATAGCGAACGGGTCGCGCCGGACTTCGCCGATCTTGCCGGCAGCGGCGGCGGTCATTTCTGACCCCATCGTGGCGGCGATGTACACGCCAAACGTCCAGTTCCACGCCTGATAGACCAGCGGCACGACCGTAGCGCGGCGGCCACCGAACACAAACGCCTTGATCGGGACGCCAGCGGGATTTTCCCAGTCGGGGTCAATAGCGGGGTTTTGGCTGGCGGGCGCAGTGAAGCGGGCGTTAGGGTGGGCCGCTTTGCGGTCTGTGCCGGGCGTCCATTCCTTGCCCTGCCAATCGATCAGCTTATCGGGCAGGGTCTTGGTCATGCCTTCCCACCACACGTCGCCATCTTCGGTGAGGGCTACGTTGGTGAAGATCGTGTTCGCCTTGATGCTCTCCATCGCGTTGGGGTTCGTATCGTAGGACGTGCCGGGCGCCACGCCGAAGTAGCCTGCCTCGGGGTTAATGGCGTACAACACACCGTCCGCGCCGGGCTTGATCCATGCGATGTCGTCGCCGATGGTGCGCACCTTCCAGCCGTTGTAAGCCTTCGGCGGGATTAGCATGGCGAAGTTGGTCTTTCCACACGCGGAGGGGAAGGCCGCCGCAACGTGTGTCTTCCGGCCTTGCGGGTCTTCCACGCTCAGGATCAGCATGTGTTCGGCCAGCCAGCCCTCATCGCGGGCGATGACGGAGGCGATCCGAAGCGCGAAGCACTTCTTGCCTAGTAGGGCGTTGCCGCCGTAGCCGCTCCCATACGACCAGATGGCACGTTCTTCGGGGAAGTGAACGATGTACTTGGTCTGGTTGCAGGGCCATGTCACATCTTTTTGGCCGGGTTCCAGCGGCATCCCGACGGAATGGACGCACGGGACATAATCGCCATTTTCGCCAAGCACGTCCCAGACCTTTGCGCCCATGCGGGTCATGATCCGCATATTGACGACCACATACGCCGAGTCCGTGATTTCGACGCCCAGACGGGCAATGTTCGACCCCAACGGCCCCATGCTGAACGGCACAACGTACATCGTGCGGCCCCGCATACACCCATCAAAAAGCTGGTCAAGCGTAGCGTGCATCTCTTTAGGGTCTACCCAGTTATTGGTTGGCCCGGCATCGGCCTTGTTGATGGAACAGATGAAGGTGCGGTCTTCCACGCGGGCCACGTCGGAAGGGTCAGAACGGGCGAGGAAGCTGTTCGGGCGCTTTTCCGGGTTCAAGCGGATGAACGTTCCGGCCTCCACCAACAGGTTACACAGGCGGTCATATTCCTCTTGGGAGCCGTCGGCGAACTCAACCTTATCGGGCTTGCACAGCGCGACCATCTGCTGAATCCACGTCTTGACATGTTCGTGCTTGAGGTTGGCGGGGAATTGAAGTTGCATGGAGACTCCTCCACAGAGTCGAACCGAAATCACGGGTGATGTACGTGTCTACGTATCTCGTCCGGCGTACATGCCGGTTTGCTTTTATGAAGAAAATTTATCGTGCCAACTGCCTATAGTGATACCCCATCTTCAGGGGCAGATCAAGCCTCTCAAGAAAGGTTGTGACAAATGTCACAAATTTGCCATAAGCAAACGTGATAAGTTGCGGCATCTTCCCATTTTGTTATTTTGCAATCCTTTCCAATTTGTGGAACGTTCCTAAAACAGATGTTAAAATTGTTTTACCCCGCCAATGGACTCATCGAAACGTATCGAATGGTCGTGAGACGGGTTATTACATCAACCAACGACGCTAAAACTGGAAATGGTAGCAATCGGGAGACTTGACAATGCCTGCTGACTTGTTCGATAAGGTTCGCAACTTTACGTTGGCGAAGGATGCGATGGCACGCGGGGTATACCCCTTCTTTCAACCCCTCACCAATTCGGAGGGCACGACGGCCATCTTTAATGGCAAAGAGGTCATCATGCTCGGCTCCAACAACTATCTGGGGCTGACGACGCATCCGAAGGTTCGGCAGGCGGCCATTGATGCGATCAAGACGTATGGCACAAGCTGCACGGGGAGCCGCTTCCTGAACGGCACCCTCGAACTCCACCTTGAGCTAGAACGCCGTCTCGCCCGCTATATGGGAACCGAAGCGGCCCTCACCTTCACGACGGGCTATCAGGCCAATGTGGGGACGATCAGTGCGTTGGTGGGGCGTGGTGATTACGTCATCATCGACAAGGAAGACCATGCCAGCATCGTCGATGGCTGCCTGATGAGCTATGGCGAACTCAAGCGCTTCAGCCATAACGACGTTCGCAGCCTTGAAACCGTCCTCAGCCGCCTGCCAGATAACGCGGGCAAGCTCGTCGTCGTGGATGGGGTGTACAGCATGGGCGGCGATATTGCCCCCCTGCCGGAAATCATCGCCATTTGCAAGAAATACGGGGCGCGGATCATGGTCGATGACGCGCACGGCATCGGGGTGACTGGCCCCAACGGGCGCGGCACGGCGGCCTACTTCAACATGATGGATGATGTCGACGTGATCATGGGCACGTTCAGCAAGAGCTTCGCCTCTGTCGGGGGCTACATCGCGGGCAAGGCCGATGTGATCCACTACATTCAGCACCACGCCCGCTCCCTGATCTTCAGCGCTAGCCTGCCGCCCGCCAACGCCGGGACAGTGCTGGCCTGCTTGGACGTGATCGAAAACGACCTGAGCATTGTGCCCAAACTGTGGGAAAACGCCAACTTCATGCGCGAACAGCTCACCCGCATGGGCTTTGATACCGGCAAGAGCAACACGCCCATCATCCCGATCATCATTCGGGATGAGTTGCGGACGGTGCTGGCGTGGCGGGCGCTGGCCGATTCCGGCGTGTACGTGAATCCAGTGCTGCCGCCCGGGGTTCCGGCCAACGCCAGCTTGCTCCGCACCAGCTACACAGCCACCCACACGCGCTCCCAGCTCGAACGCGCCCTCGAAATCTTCGCCGACGTCGCAGACCGCTTGGATTTGGTCGCGGCCAACCACTCGGACGGTAATTTCATCAATGGGAACTTGGCGGGGGCCAGTTCCGTCGCGCAGGAAGCGCAAATCCACAACTAGCCAGTGCCGCAGGAGGCCCCTTTCCGACTGGAAGGGGGCCTTTGGCAGCAGCGCTACTCCGTCTTCGCCAGCACCACGCGGAATCCAGTCATGTCGTCAGTGTGCTGGGGGGAGAGTCCGCGCCGCGCAAGGGCCGAAGCGTAATGAGCGGCGCTCTTCCACGAGCCGCCCCGTGCGACGCGCAGCGCCTTTCCGTCATCTTCCCCGCTGTGGGCCGTATCGAAGTAATCCGCCGTCCATTCGTGGACGTTTCCGGCCATATCGTAGGCCCCAGACGGCGCACAATCTCGGCTGAAGATGCCTACCGCGCACGTCTGGCCGATCACGCTCAGGATATTGGCTGCATCGGGCATATAGGCATTGCCGTATGGGTACTCCCGCGAGTCGCCGTTGGTGGCGGCCTGTTGCCATTCGGCCTCCGTCGGCAAGCGGACTTCCCACGCCTGCCCGAAATGAGGCGGCGCGTAGCCCGCTGCCTTCAGCCAATACGTCAACCACCTGCAAAAAGCAACCGCCGCATACCACGAGACGTTTTCCACCGGGTGGTTGGAGATCGGCCACCGTTGCCGATGCGCCCCCGCCCGATAGGGGAGCGCTGTGCCCCACCAATCGGGCTTCTGATAGCCGTCCGACGCCTCCAAGAAAGCGCTGTACTGGGCATACGTGACCGGATATTTGCCGATGTAAAAACTCGGAATCACGCCCATGCCACGCGGGCGGGTGACGGCAATTGAACTCGGCGCGGTATGAACAGGCAGCCAAGCGATGTCCGGCAGGCCATCCTCCTTCCTCAGGTAAGTGCCGGGCCGTCTATCGGCGTGCATGAGGCCCAGCACCCGGTAGGCGGCGTCACGGCTCCCGATCAGGGGGCTATTGGCCTTCTCTTGGGCGCTGGCGATCAGGGCACGTTTGACCTCCCGCGGGACTTTTTGGGAGGTGGTGAAGTTACTTGAAAGGTACTGCAACACCAACTTGGGTTGGGCGGGCATCAGCCATTGGATCATCCGGTTGACCTGATCGGGGCGGTCTGCGTAGCTGCCGAGTAGCATCATCACGACATAATCATGGGGGGTAGCTTTCCACCAATTTTCGTTCCGCCAATACATGCTGGCCGGGAAGTTCCGCAGCATGGCCGATTCGAGTTCGTACCCAGCGAAGTGGTCTTGGAGTAGGCTATGGGCGAACTGGACGGACGCCCCATCGTCGCGCAGAAGGTTGAGTTGGGCTAACAGGCTCAGCGTGGACTCGCCTTCCAAAATGGAGATCGCATCGTCGCGGTTGATGCTGTTCACCGCCCGCGCAAAGTGCATCTCGTTCGCCAACCGCGCCAAGACCTTCACCAAATGCCGGTCATAGTCCAGCGGCCAAACCTCCCCACGTCGGTGGCGGTCTTCGCGTTCGCGCTCAAACAGGCTGTCGATGTATTCGCGGAAGATCGCCCCCGCACTGCTGCTGATCCGCCCTTTGGCAGCATACATGTCAATGATCAGGGTGAGCAGATACGGGCTACGGCACAATAACATTATGCCCCGCCCCTCGTTGATGGCCTGTCGGCGGGCCTCCCGTTCCCGGAAGTTCAGTTCAGTGATGCCGGGGAGCGTGGGCGTCTTCATCAGCTCCGTAACATTCGGGATTTCCTGCGTATCGGCCAAGACGCGCTCTGCCGGAGGGGTTGACCAGAAGTATTGGGCCGTTCCCGCCGCCTCCATCTTCTCCCACGCCCGGATCAGGTCATCGCTGCCGCGTAGCAAGTCTTGCCAGAGGTACTTTTTCTGGGCGTCCGTCAGGGGCGCCCAATGGCCGTGTTCGTCTTGGGTGAGGTGCTGCGAGATGATCTGGTAGATGAGGGGCGGGGTCAGTTCGCGCAGGGTGATCATGCTGAAGCCTTCCATGCCCGCCAAGCCCAGATTCGTGTAATCGTTCAGGCGGCACGTGACCACTACGCGGGCCGCCCGCCGCAGCACCGACTTCACCGAACGCAGGGCGTAATCGGTTAGGCGCGGCATTTCGTTCAGGCCGTCGCCGAGCAGAATCACCCGCCCGGAGTCCAGCAGGGCCTGAAAGCGCGTCGCCAACAGCGGCGCATATTCCGCCATTTGACTCTGTGCAAAGGCCACGAAATCGGCTTCGGTGCGGCCAGCATACTGGGAGAGCGGCAAGAAGACCGGAATCAGGCGGCTGCGGTTTTCGCGCAAGTCCCGCGCATAGTCCAGCAGCAGGCGCAACAGGAGGGCGGTTTTGCCGCTGCCCGGCTCCCCCAACAGGATCACCCGGTTGGTTTGGCGCACCGCCTCTCGAACGTTAATCGGTGGTCGAGGGGCATCGTCGGCCACCCGCTGCTGACCGGAGACGGTCATTTGGAGGGGGAGGGTGACGTTCTCCCGCAGGCGTAGCCGCACGCGGTCAGAAAGACGTGGTTCGGGGCGGGTGGGCAATTCGCCTTGCACCCCCTCCAGATCGACCACGCTGGCATCAAGCGCCTTGACCTGCTCGATCAGGGCCTCCGCATAGGCAATTTCGTGATCGTGCAGGGCGTTGATGTGCGCCTCACCCATCAGACGGGCCACATCAACCTCTTGGGATGGGCCGCCGACGGCGAATCCGAGTAGGCGGAAGGCCGTTTCGAGGGCGTAGGCCGCATACAGATAGCCAAACAAGCGGTGTGGGCGGTTGGCGTAGCGCTCCCGCCGGGCGTAGAGCATTGCCACCCCTGCCAACGTCAGCCACCACACCACCTGATACTGTTCGCTGAGGGCGGTTGAGGCCTGCCCCTCGATGATCTGGCGGAGGTGTTGGCGGATCGGCAACATACACCGATAGGTGGCATTCGGCACATCGCGGGCGGGGTACTCCCGCGGGGGGATGGTCAGGGCTTTGGCGGCGGGTTCAAGGTATTGCCGCCAATCTTCGATGCCCGCTTCGCACAGGCGCTCCGTCGCAATATCAACCTCGAGGTAGGCGAGGTCGTAGAAGAGCGAGTCTTCCGGCAGGAAGCGGGCAAAATCGATCAGCCAAGGGCGGAGGTGGTCGTCGGTCAGGTTGCACAAGATGTTTTCGCCGTGCAGGTCGCCATGCAGGCGGCCCAACAGTCCGGTCAAGCGGCGGTCTAGGCCATGCCACAATGCCGGTTGGGTGATGAACACGGCGGGGTTCGGCAAAGACCGCCCGATCATGTTCAAAAAGAGGCGGGTCGGCGTCCCACCGGTGATCTCAAGGCCGAGTTGGGCGGCCTCGCGGGGGCGGTCATGGGATTTGCTGCCCGTGTTCAGGGTGCGAATGAACCAATCGTAGGGGGTCAGGCTGACGGGCTTGGGCTGGTCATTCCACACGTTTAGGACGTTCATCACGCCTTGTAAAAACTCGGCTACGTATTCGGGGGGGTAGTCTTCGCTCGTCACGAGCTTGGTGAGCGAATGCACCCGCAACACCGACCCTGCCGCAGGTGCGTAGACGATGGCAGCACGGTCATTCAAGGGGCCGATCTCGCCGCCGATCAGGGCCGGAATCCCCGCTCGGAGGGCGCTTTCGGCGATGTTGTGATTATAGGCCTCTTCCCGAATCCGCCACGGGGCATCAATCTTGACGAAGTTGGGGCCGCCGTGAGCGCGTTGGAGGGCGCTATCGTGAAAGGTGATGTTGGCGAGGAACACCCGTGCGCCAGAATGCCCCGTGCTGATCATCTGGAGCACATCGATTTCGCCGGCTAGCTCAAACTGGGAGAGGAGGGCCACTTCTTCCGGTTGAAGGAGGCTCTGATCGTCGGTGATAAGCGTGGAAATAGACGGCAGGTTCGTCATTCGGCCCCCTTCGTTCGAGTCAGCGCACCCCAAGCTCAATGGCTGATGATCTGCGCGAGAAACTGCGAGGTACGCTTGTTCTTCGGCGTGCTGAAGAACTTGTCCGGTGTGTTTTCTTCGACGATCTCGCCATGATCAAAAAAGATGATGCGGTCTGCCACTTCGCGGGCGAAGCCCATTTCGTGGGTTACACAGAGCATGGTCAGGCCCGTCTTAGCCAGTTCGCGCATCACGTCCAGCACCTCACGGATCATCTCTGGGTCTAGGGCGCTGGTGGGTTCATCGAAGAGCATGATCTTCGGTTGCATGGCCAACGCCCGCGCAATGGCCACCCGTTGTTGTTGCCCGCCCGAAAGCTGGCCGGGATACTTGTTGGCCTGTTCGGGAATACGCACCCGTGCCAAGAGTTCCATCGCCAGTTTTTCCGCCTCTGCACGGGGGCGCTTGCGTACCCAGATCGGGGCGAGGGTGATGTTTTGCAGCACGGTCAGGTGTGGAAAGAGGTTAAACTGCTGGAAGACCATGCCGATTTCACCGCGAATTTTAGCGATGCTGCGGGCGTCATTGGTGAGGGTGATGCCGTCTACGATAATATCGCCCTTTTCGTGTTCTTCAAGGCGGTTGATCGTGCGAATGAAAGTCGATTTACCGGAGCCGGACGGCCCACAAATCACGACGACTTCGCCCTGCATCACGTCCAGATTGATTCCCTTCAGGACGTGGAAATCGCCAAACCATTTGTGCAGGCCGCGCACGCGGATGATCGGTTCAGAAGTGCTCATGGGTGCAATCCCCTTCGTGTTGCATGGCTAAACGGATGAATGTGGCAAATTTATAAAACTGTGGAGGGGGGCGGCCCCCGAACATCCCATCCTATGTCCGGCGGAAGCGCCCCGATCCGGTCTTTTCCAGTTGGCGGGCGGCGTAAGACATCCCGTAACTGAACACGAAATAGACCACCGCTACGAAGATATAAGCCTCGCGGTAGTTGTTGGTGAACTCCGGCTGGGCGAGCACGCTGCGGGTCAGGCCGAGCAGGTCAAACAACCCGATGATTGCCACGAGCGAGGTATCCTTGAACATCGTGATGAACTGCCCCACCAACGTCGGGATCACGATCCGGATCGCCTGCGGCAAGATGATGAAGAGCGTGGCCTGAACTGGACTCAGCCCGATGGCGCGTGCCGCCTCTGCCTGACCGGGCGGGATGGCTTGTAGCCCCCCCCGCACGATCTCGGCGATGTAGGCTGCCTCAAACAGGGTGAGGGCCACCATCGCCCGCACGACGGCATCGATGCTGTTATCGCCGAGCGCCAGCGGCACGATCAGGTTGGCGGTGAAGAACACCGTCACCAGTGGCACGCCGCGCAAGAATTCAATGTAGGCAATGCAGAACAGCTTGATCACGGGGTAGCGGCCTAACTTACCCTTTGGCCCGCCAGAAGTGCGCCCCAGCGCCAGCAGCACACCCAATGGGAAGCACGCCACAATCGCCACGAAGGCCAGCATGAACGTGAGCAGCAAGCCGCCCCACAAGTTGGTCGGCACAAGCGGTAAAGGTTGGCTGCCCGGCGCGAAGCCGCGAACCAGCACGAACGCCGCCGGAATCAGAACGAACCAGCCGATCAGGGTGAGGCGGGCGGCCCGCTGGCGGTTGATCCGCTTCGCCGCCCGCCCGATTCCGTAGCCGATGCCCAAGCATGTCACCAACAACACGACTGGCCCGGCCAGTACATCGAACATCGGGATCAGCTGATCGATCAGGTACGGGCTTTGCACGTTCAAGGTGCGGGCGGCGGGCGGGAGCAGCACCAACAGCCCGACTCCTAGTCCCAAGCTAATCAGCGTTGTGCGGAACAGGCGGCCCCAGATGCCCCAACTCACACCGGCCAACACCACGATCAGGACGACGGCCAGCGCCAGCCGTCCGCCGAATTCGCTGGGGTATTGGCCCTGCATCAGCACCCGGAAATTGACGACGACGACTTGCCAATTGGCCTCTACAACGGCCCACTGCAAGAATTGAGCGCCCGCCGTCACGGCCACGTAGCCCATCAAAAACGTGAGCAAAGTATCGAACCACGTCCGAAATAAGTTTTTCCGCAACCAGTAGACCAATCCCGACTGGATAGGCGGCTTCACAACGGGAGTAGTATCTTGTGAAAGTGAAGAGGTTGTCATCGGTGTTTTCCCCTAGCGTGTCTTGATCTGCACGCGGCCATTGATCCAGTTCATTACCCACGCCATGACCAAGCTCAGGGCGAGGTAGGTGAACATCACGATGGCGATGACGGGCACCGCCGGGACAGATTGCGTCATGGTGCGCGCCACTCCGAACAATTCAGCGTAACCGACAGCCGCCCCCAAACTGCTGTTTTTGGCCAAGTTCAGGTATTGGTTGGTCAGCGGCGGGATCATGATGCGGAGGGCTTGCGGCAAGATCACGAGGCGCAAAGTTTGGCCGTAGGTCAGGCCGCCCGCCCGCGAGGCCTCCCACTGGCCAGAGGGGACGGCCTGAATCCCAGACCGCACCACCTCCGCGATGAAGGCTGATGTATACAGCACCAAGCCTAGCACCAACACCAGAAATTCAGGGGTGATAATGCCGCCCTGATTCGGGGCGTAGCCCAAGCCTTGAATGCGCGGCGTACTGACCTCAAACGGATTCAGGATCACCCCTGCGATCAGGCCGACCCCCACCATGACCAGCCCCCCAATCTCGGCGGCGAAGGTGGTACGCCCCGTATCGATCCGGATTCGGCGCAGCCGCCGCCACAGGGTCACACCGCCTGCAATGCCCACTGCCGCCACAATGAACCAGACCAGCGTGGTCGCCGTCGCGTTCAGGGTCGGGATGGCCAAGCCGCGCACGCTCAGGTAGGCGGGGCCGGGCAATTCAATGGCTTGCCGAATGGGCGGCAAGAGGCGGATCAGGGCGAAGAGGAAGAACAATTGCAACAGCAGCGGCGTGTTCTGAAACACTTCAATGTAGCCAGTTGCCAGCGTCCGGACGAGCCAATTGGTCGAAAGCCGCCCAATCCCGATGAACAGCCCCAATACTGTCGAGAGGATCAAGCTGGTGAAAGTGGCCCGCAGGGTGTTCACAAACCCGACGACGAAGGCATTCACATAGGGATCGGTGCGTTTGTGCGGTTGAAAGGTGAGTCCTTCATCGATCTGGAAGCCGGATGGTTGGCTGAGGAAGTTGAAATCCGTCGGGATGTTGGCCCGTTGCAGGCCAGTCTGGGCGTTGGTGAGCAGCCAGCCGATCAACGTGACGATCACGACGATGAAGATGATCTGGGCGAAGACGCGCAGCACGCGCACATCGCGCAGAAACGCGGGCAAGAGGTTCATTTTGCGCTCATTCATGAAACAAAGCCAAGTGCAATTTATGGACGGGATTATAACCTGATTCTGAAGCAGGTGCTTGGGAAGGCGGCACAGTCACGCATGGCCAGATTAGGGTATAATCGCCTTTATAAATCCCTTTTTGGAGGCCCGCTTATGACCGATTTTTTGCCGATCAAACGTATCGATCACGTCGAGTTTTACGTCGGGAACGCCAAGCAAGCCGCCCACTTCTACCGGACGGGTATGGGCTTCACCCCGACTGCCTACAGCGGCCTAGAAACGGGCAACCGCGAAACGGCGTCCTATTTGATGGAGCAAGGCCACATCCGTTTTGTGCTGACCGCCCCGCTCGGCCCTGATCACCGTCTTGCGCGGCACGTCCACCTACACGGGGATGGGGTCGGCGTGATCGCGCTAGAAGTCCCAGATGCCGAATCCGCCTACCGCGAGACGACCCGTCGCGGCGCAACGGGCGCAATTCCCCCCACCGAACTCACCGATGAATACGGCACGTTCCGCATGAGCGCTATTCACGCCTACGGCGATACCCTGATCAAGTTCGTAGACCGCTCAGCCTATCGGGGCCACTTCATGCCCGGCTATGTCGCCCGTCCGGAGGCATCGGCCAATGGACGTATCCATCGGGGGGTGGGCCTCGCCGCCATCGATCACATCGTTGGGAACGTTGAATTGGGGGCGATGAACCGCTGGGTGCAGTTCTTCGCCGAAACGATGGGCTTCAGCCAACTGCTCCACTTCGACGATAAGGATATTTCTACCGAATACTCAGCGCTGATGTCGAAGGTGATGCAAGATGGGACGGGCAAGGTCAAATTCCCGATCAATGAACCCGCCGAAGGCCGCAAGCGCAGCCAAATCCAAGAATACTTGGACTACTACTACGGGCCGGGCGTCCAGCATGTGGCGCTAGCGACGGGCGATATTCTGCAAACGGTGCAGACTCTGCGCGAGAACGGCCTCGAATTTCTGCGCGTGCCGCACACCTACTACGCCGAGCTAACGGATCGGGTGGGGAAGATCGATGAACCCGTAGAAGCGCTCGAAGCACTCGGTATCTTGGTAGACCGCGACGATGAGGGTTACTTGCTCCAAATTTTCAGCAAGCCGGTGCAGGATCGGCCCACGCTGTTCTTTGAGGTGATCGAACGGCACGGCTCACGCGGGTTTGGGAAGGGCAACTTTAAGGCCTTGTTCGAGTCAATTGAGCGCGAACAGGCGCTGCGCGGGAATCTGTAACCTCATCCCCCTTCTGGTTCCCCTGCTCCTATAGGAGAGGGGGCGAAGGGGTGAGGTTCTTTCGGGGCCATTGCCCCAGAAATGCTTTTATGCCCGTATGATCGAAACACACCTTGAGCTTTACCGCGAAGAAGTCCTGATCTCGGAGACGCCGCCGCTGCGCCTGAGCTACATCGACATCATGCCGGAAAACCCTATCGGGACGATGGTCTTTGTACACGGCTTCGGCGGCCACGCCCTGCACTGGGAGCGCCAACTAAAGACCTTTGGCGAGAATTACCGCGTCGTTGCCTACGATTTGCGCGGGCACGGTCGCTCCGAAGCGCCCCTCTCCCGCTATGACATGCCCGAAGTCCAAGCCGATTTAGAGGCGCTGCTGGAAAAACTGCACGTCAAATGGCCGTTTGTCCTCGTGGGGCATTCGTTCGGAGGGGCTATTGTGACCGAGTTCGCCCGCCGCCATCCAGAGGCGCTCTCCCACCTCGTCCTGATCGCCACGCCGCGCACCTACAAACTCATCCCGATCACGGATTTTGCCCTGCGCCTGCCGTTGCCCGTCTTGCAGGGTTTGCGCCGTTTGGCGGGCGGCCAAGCGAAGGCCAAAATTCACGTGTTGAAGTTCCTGTACCTCAACACCATGAGCCTCTGGAACGGCGCGGAGTCCTTCCCGCATCTCCGCGTTCCGACGTTGGTAATACGGGGTGAAAAAGACCGGGTGTACCCAACGGCGGTTTTCGCCGATGTCGCCAAAGCGATCCCCGATGCGGAAGATGTCAACATCGGCGTCTCGCGGCACATGGTTCCCCTCGAACGCCCCGATGCCGTCAACCGCGCCATCGAGCGCTTCATTCGCGGCCAGACCGAATCGCCGTTGGCCTCCCGCCGAATGCGCCCCGTGTTCGAGGCGGCCCGGCCTTGGGTGCGCCACTACGATCAGGGCGTGCCGACCTCGCTCGACATGCCCAAACGGCCTCTGCATAAGCTGCTGCAAAGCACTGTGCGGCGCTTCGGCAGCCGTCCAGCAATCGTCTTTGCGGGCCGCACCCTGACCTACCGCGCCCTCGATGGGGAGATCAACCGGCTGGCGAACGCCTTGCGCTCGTTGGGCGTCGATCACGGAACGCGGGTCATGCTGCTGCTGCCCAGTTCGCCACAGTTTGTGATCGCCTACTACGCCATTTTGAAGGCGGGCGGCGTGGTCGTCAGTACGATTACGGCGACCAACCAAGACGACATCCGCGATCAGGTCTTCGATTCCGGCGCGGAGCTGCTGATCACCCTGACGCTGTTCAGCAAGACCGCCCGTCATGCCATCATGGCGGCCAATTCGCCGCTACGGGCCATCATTTTCACCAACATCAAAGATTACATGAGCGGCCGTAACCGCACCCTGTTCACCCTGTTTCGAGAGGCCAAAGAGGGCCACACTCTCAGCGAGACCCCCCAATTGCCCGCCGGACGGCGCGAATATCTGTGGAATGCCCTGATCCGCAAGTACCCCCCGTCTACGCCCCGCGTCGATGTGCCGCCGGATGCCCTCGCCGTGATTCAGTACACAGGCGGCACGACGGACAAGCCGAAGGGCGTCATGCTCAGCCATAATGCGCTCCTCGCCAACGCGCTGCAAACCCGCCACTGGATTCCCAACCTGCGCGAGGGCGGCGAGACGGTATTGGCTGTCTTGCCCTTTTCCCACGCCTACGGCATGACGGCGGCCATGAATGTCCCCATCGCGCTCGGCGCGAAGATCGTGATCCTATCGCAATTTGTCACCATGCAGGTGTTGGAACACATCAAGCGCTACCGGCCTACGCTGTTCCCCGGTGTCCCGACGATGTACACGGCCATTAACCACGCCCCCAATGTGCGAAAATTCGGCATTCAGAGCATCAAAGCGTGCATCTCTGGGGCGGCCCCGCTGCCGATTGAGGTGCAAGAGGCCTTTGAGAAGCTCACGAAGGGGCGCTTGGTGGAGGGTTACGGGCTAACCGAAGCCGCTCCCGTCACCCATGCCAACCCGCTGTTTGGGCTGCGCAAAGTCGGGACGATTGGCGTGCCCCTCCCCAACACAGACGCCGCCATCTTAGACCTGCTCACCCGTGAGCCGTTGCCGCCCGGCCACATTGGGGAGTTGGCGATACGCGGCCCGCAGGTCATGAACGGCTATTGGAACCCCCGCGAAGATGGCGAATCGCCTTTTACGCCGGATGGATGGCTGCTGACGGGCGATGTGGCCCGCATGGACGAGGATGGCTTTTTCCAGATCGTCAGCCGGAAGAAGGACATGATCTTGGCCGGGCCGTATCAGGTCTACCCGCGAGATGTGGAAGAGGTGCTGTACGAACATCCGGGCGTGAAAGAGGTGGCCGTCGTCGGGCTGACCCTCGAGGACAACGGCCCACAACGGGTAAAGGCCTACGTTGTGCCCCGACCCGGCACGACGCTCAGCGCCGAAGAACTGATCGCGCTGTGCCGCCGCCGCCTGAAGGAATACGCCGTCCCTTGGCAGGTCGAGTTCCGGCAGGAATTGCCGAAAAACTTCGTTGGGAAGGTCTTACGCCGCCTGCTGGTCGAAGACCCCTCGCCGAGTGGGTAAGGGAGAGGTTAGGTCACTGCGAGGGGGAGTCAGAATGTGTGTTCTAATTTCCCCTTTTGCGCTATAATGAATATCACATTGTGCATGATCCCGATAGGAAGCCGCCGATGATTACCTATATCCACGATAGCTTATTCACCAGCCCGGCGCGAGTGCTAGTGAATACTGTGAATACTGTGGGAGTCATGGGGCGCGGGGTTGCGAAGGAATTTAAGCGCATCTACCCAGAGATGTACCGGCAGTATCGGGCACTTTGCGATAAGAAGCAATTTCAAATCGGCCAACTTTGGCTCTATAAAACCCCGCATAAGTGGATACTGAATTTCCCCACAAAAAAACATTGGCGTCACCCATCCAAACTGGAATACATCGAGGCTGGGCTAGAAAAGTTTGTCGGCACATATGCCGCCAAAGGGATGACCTCGGTCGCGTTCCCGATGCTTGGTTGTGGAAACGGGGAACTGGATTGGGAAAGCCAAGTTCACCCACTGATGAAGAAATACCTGACGGGGCTGCCTATCAGTATCTACATCCACATCTACGAGCAGGCGGAACGAATAGTCCCTGAACACCGCGACCAGCAGGCCACCCTTGAATGGTTACAAAACCAACCCCAAGATTTGCCCTTTGCTCAATTCTGGGAGGATCTTGTATCGGTGCTCACTGCTAAACAAGAGTATGTGCTTGGCGAGCGAAAATACCGGGTGACACTGGCCCCCTCCGGCAGCGAAGTAACGCTAGAGTTACCTGATGGCAGCCTGTTAAACATCCCGAAAGAAGAAGACGGGATGCTTGACGTTTGGCTTCATATTCAGGCGGCGGGGTATTGTATAGCCGACCATCTCCCTGTAGGGCTAGATCGATACGGGGAATATCTGATTCCTGTGCTGGCTGAATTACCCTACCTGAAACCAACTAAATTATCTGTTGCCTCTCAGAAATCACAAACAGCCCTTGTGCTTCATCCCCATGATGGGTTGCCCTTGATGCAAATTCCACCACTCAGTAGCCATAGCTTTGAGCTACTTCCTGAAGGCTCATGAAGCCTGAGCGACAAGACGCCCCAGAGTTTCGAACCGTGATCAAACATTGGCGGGCTACGTTGTGGGGAACCTGCCAGCGCTGGTCATATCGGTTATTCCATCATACCCCTATTCAGAACGCCGCCGAAATTTTACGAAGTGGCGTTCTCAAATCCCGTGTAGCACTTCACACCGCTGGCGTGAACTTTGTAGATGTTGCCGACACAAGCGTGATGAGCCATACCTCGCGCCAAATTCAAAACAGTGTACGCTTTTACTTCCGCCCCAGAACACCGACGTTGTATCATGTTGAAGGAATTCGCCCTGCACAGCGCCAAATTCAGGGCAAGCCTTGCGCTGTTCCAGTCTATTTTCTCTTCGATCTTGCAAGAGTTCTGTGCCGAGAAGGAACGCTTTTCACCGCAGGAAATGCAAGCGCAAATGGTGCAAGACTACTCTCAACCCCTCAAGAGTTTGCCACTTTACCCTTTGATTTAATTTACCATGAAGGTAGCATACAAGGACGACATGAGATTACCCATCACCGACAAGCTGAGGTGCTCGTCCCTCATCAAATTGAACTAGCCCCGTACCTCAGAACAGTTGTATGCCGTTCCCAAGCCGAATTAGAAACATTGCGGCATTTGTTGGACACTCCAACACTCAACACTTGGTGGAGCCATTTACGGATTGTTCCTAGCGAGAACCTGTTTTTTCGGTACTGGGGTTTTGTCGACGAAGTGACACTCGGTGAACGGCAAATAGACATCAAACTCAACCTGCCACAAG
>Ga0272446_1003594_pt1 | contig 19328 bp, 15 predicted proteins | sample YNPCB0061_FD_194587 | JGI IMG/M metagenome (GOLD analysis project Ga0272446, IMG submission 194587) | Hot spring microbial mat communities from Yellowstone National Park, WY, United States - YNP-CB-006-1 | ecosystem: Environmental > Aquatic > Thermal springs > Hot (42-90C) > Sediment | place...
GAAAGAAGCTGGAGTCCGCCTGCATCTGAGCACCGACGACCCGGCGTCGGCGCACACCCGTGTCACGCAGGATCTCTGGACGGCAGGGGAATTTCGGCGGGACCAGGAGGGCGAGACGGTCCGGATCGTGGGACGCGCGGTTCAGTCCATCGCGGGAGACCTGACGAGCGTGGTCCGCGTGGGAAGGTATGACGGCGCCGCGCAGACGGGGCTGGAGCCGTCGGGCGAGGCCGAGCTATGGGGCGTCGAGACTCGCGTTGCCGCCGCATGGCAGCCGAGGATGCGCGAGGCAATCACCCGGTCGACGCCCTGGGTGCGCACATCGCCTGGCAGGGCAGCGGCTGCGGACGCGGCGGTGCGTGGCGGTGACGTCGCGGATCTGGCGCGTGCTGCGCGCGCAGTTCGCGATGCGGTGGCGCGTGTCGGCGGCGTCCAGCAGGCACAGGTGCTCGGGGCGGGGCAGCACGCGGGCCTGGATGTGCGCATCGATCGGGACAAGGCCGCGGTGTTGGGGGTATCGCCGGCCGACATCGCGCGGACGCTGCAGGTGGCGCTGCAGGGCGAGGTCTTGCGTGGCAGCCTTCGGGCTGGCGATGCGCGTTTGGCGGTGCGTCTCGCGCTCGCCGAAGTCGCCATGGAGCCCGAGGATCTCGCGCTTCTCACGTTGCGCGCAAGCTCCGGGACCGTGGTGACGCTCGGCCAGGTCGCGAGCATTCAGAGGCGGGCGATGCTCGACCCGATCGTGCATGTTGGTGGGCAGCGGGCCCTGCTGGTTCGCGTTTGGGGCGATAGCGATGAGCGCGACGCCTGGCTGCGAGAGGCGCAGCATGCGGCGCAGCAAGCGGTGCTTCCCGCGGGCTGCACGGTGACATGGCTGAGATAGCCTCGTGCGTCCGGCGGCGAGGGTGGACGCCCGGACCGATGTGCATTGCCTGCGCGGGGGCATGCCGGTATTGTTGGTCGATCCTGGAGGCGTGCATGCTCTGGCCTGGGACGGTGCGCATCGGTGTTCTTGGCTGCTGCTGTGCTGCGGCGCTGCTGGCCCGGCGCGATGGCGGCGACACGGGAGCCGCCGGTTGCACCAAGGCTCGCCGCCCCGAGGGGATTGGGAACGACAGCGGGGCAGGCCGGCGGGGCGACGCCGGTCGGCTCGGCGCCAGCGCTGTCGGCGGCATGCATGCACGCCACAGATATGTGGGCTCGTACGGATGTCCAGGCGGTCGCGTCCCGCGCGGCCGAACACGTTGAGATGGAGGGTCGATCCATGTCTCCAGCCACCAGCTCGAAGGGAATGTTCTGGACGTGGGTTCTGGCGGTCGTCACGGCCATTGCGATCGGCTGTGCGGCGTCGGGAGGGGGCGAACCATACGGTAGTGGAACGGGCGGTGGAGGCGCTTCGGGCGGGAGCGCTTCGGGTGGTGGGGGATCGACGCAAGCCGACGGCGAGGCGCCGGACGCGAGCGACGATGTTTCCGCGGGAAGCGGCGGGTCGGAGATCGGCGGCAGCGGCGGGAGTTCTTCGGGCGGTTCGGGTGGGCTGTCCGGGTCGGGCGGATACGTGGGAGGCATGGGAGGCGACGGTGGGACGGCAGGGGCAGGGGCCTGGGCGAACTGCGTGCCGCTACCGGGGAGCGACGCGGGCATGCCTCAGCCGACCCTTGTGTTTGCCAATGGTGCCCCGGCGGACGCTGCGACGAAATTCGGCGGTTCGGTCGATCCGGGCCGGGCGCCGACCATCGTGTATCCTCCCGACGGCACCTTGATGCCTCCGAACATCGCGACGGTGGATGTGCAATTTCTCCCCGGCGCGGGCAACGATCTGTTCGATGTGTCGTTCGAGAGCCCGGATGTGAACCTTCACATCTACACCAAGTGCGTGCAAGTTTCGAGCGGATGCAGCCTGAAGGTGGAGGGGACGACGTTTGCGGACCAGATCGCGAAGAAGGCTGCTGGGCACGAGCCGTTGATGGTGCGCGTGCGGGGCGTGTCCGGGTCGAGCCCGGGGGCGGTGGGAGAGTCGGAGATCCGCAGCCTGGGTATTGCGGAGCAGTTCATGCTCGGCGGTATCTACTATTGGGACGCTGGTGGGCAGGTGATTCGCTACGACTTTGGACATCCGACGGCGCAGGGCGAGTCGTACTACAACCAGGTCAACGGCGGCACCCTGTGCGTGGGGTGCCATTCGCTGTCCACGCCCGGCAATCTCATGGCGGTGGGGCTCGGAATCCCCGGCCCTGCCACGCTCCGCGTGATCGAGGTGGCCACGAAGAACCAGCGATTCCAGCTCAACAATACGTCGAACTTCCAGGCCTTCTCGCCGGACGAAAACGAGATCATCGTCTCCAACGGCGCCAAGCTCGTCTGGCGAAATGCCTGGAACGGCGACATCGCGGACCCCAATCCGCTGGTCGCCAAGGGCACGATGCCGGACTACCACCCGGACATGACGATGATTGTCTTTGCCCGTCCGGGCGGCCTGGCTCTGCCTGGTCCGGGCATCGACAACGGCTCGCTGTACCTGCTGCATCGCAATGGTTTGACGTGGGGACCCGAGCAGCTTCTCGTGCAGGCCTCGGGCAGCAAGGAGAACAACTACTACCCGACGTTCTCGCCCGACGGCGGCTACGTGATGTTCAACCGGTCGGCACAGCACAACTCGTATCTTGCGCCGGACTCGATGGTGTACGTCGTCAAGACGACGGGCGGCAATCCCATTGCGCTTTCCAAGGCGAATCTAAGCGATACGGTGGGCAACTCCTGGCCCAAGTGGGCTCCGTTCATGCAGTGCCACCGCGGGCACAGGATCCTGTGGTACACCGTGTCGAGCGCGCGCGACTACGGCCTGCGCATTCAGAATCCGCCGTTGCCGTCCGATCCCGACGCCGGCGACCCGCGCCGGTGGCAGATCTGGATGGCGGCTGTCGACGTGGACGCCGCGGACAGCGGGCAGGACCCGAGCTATCCGGCATTCTGGCTGCCCTTCCAGAACATGGGCACGGGGAATCACATCGCTCAATGGACCAAGAAGGTCGTGCGTCACCCGTGCATGACGGACACCGATTGCAGCCCTCAGGATCACTGTGACGCCAACGAGTGCGTTCCCGATTGACGAAAGCGCGATCGGCATCCCTTGCGGTTCGACCCCTCCTCTGCCACATTCCGGCGCGTGAATACCGACCGACCCTTTCGAGTTCTCGGCATCCAGCAGGTCGCCGTCGGCGCAACCGACAAGGCTGCGCTGCGCCGCCTGTGGGTGGACACCCTCGGCTTGTCGCTGCACGGCAGCTTCCGGAGCGAAAAAGAAAACGTCGACGAAGACATCGCCGTGATGGGGGCAGGCCCGTTGCGGGTCGAGATCGACCTGATGCAACCGGTCGATCCCGACAAGAGCCCTCGTGTCCACGATCCCGCGCTCAACCACATCGGGCTTTGGATCGACGACCTGCGTGCGGCGGTTGCGTGGCTGGAGGGGCGAGGGGTTCGGTTCACGCCCGGGGGCATCCGCAGGGGCGCATCGGGTTTCGACGTGTGTTTCATTCATCCCAAGGGCAACCCGCAATACCCGCAGGGAGGCGAGGGCGTGCTGATCGAGCTGGTGCAAGCCCCGCCCGAGGTGGTGGAGGCTTTCTCCCGGCTGGCTTCCGGCCACTGAGCCGGATGGATCCGCGCAAGCTGCCCGAGGGACGGTTGGGCAGGCTCGGGCGCCTGGCCTGGGTCGGCGCCAGGCTCGGCGCATCCCGCGTGATCGATCGCAAGGATCAGGCGGCGTCGGCCGTGGCGGACATGCTCGGGACGCTTCGCGGCGTGGCGAGCAAGGTCGGGCAGATGGCAAGCTATGTGGACGGGGTGCTGCCCGAGGAGCAGGACACGCCCTGGCAGAAGGCCCTGGCCGTGTTGCGCGCGGCGGCGCCTGCCACTGCCCCGCAGCAGGTCCGGGAGACCGTGCGCTCCGAGCTCGGTGCGCCGGTGGAGGATCTCTTCGCCGAGTTCGACGACGCTCCGTTCGCCAGCGCATCGATCGGGCAGGTGCATCGGGCACGGACCCACGACGGTCGCGAGGTGGCCGTGAAGGTCCAGCACACGGGGATCGCCCGTGCGATCGAGAGCGATCTGGCGAACGCGGGGCTGCTGGAGACGATGCTCGGCCCGATGGTGGGCAGGCACTTGCATGCGTCCGAGGTGCTGGCCGAGGCTCGCGCCCGATTTCTCGAGGAGCTCGACTACGGCCTGGAAGCTCGACGAATGAAGGCGTTCGCGGACATTCATCGGGATGATCCGCTGGTGGTCATTCCCGAGGTCGTCGCGGATCGCAGCTCGTCGCGCGTGCTCACGACGGAGCTTGTGACAGGTCTGGATTTCGAGCATGCCTGCCGGGCCGATCCGGCCGCGCGGCGTGCTTGGGCGGAGACGATGTGGCGTTTCGTGTTCCGCGGCGTGCTGGTGGGCGGCATGTTCAATGCCGATCCCCATCCGGGCAACTACGTGTTTCAGCCCGGAGGGCGCGTGGCGTTTCTCGACTTCGGTTGCGTTCAAATGCTCTCGCAGGAGCACCGGCGTCTGGCCGTGGAGCTTCACGTCGACGCTTCACGCCGCGACGAGTCCGCGTTCCGGCGGCACGGATCCGCATACCTGCAAGCCCACCCAGGTCCGCACGAAGACATGGCGATTGCCTTCATGCGCCATTGCTTCGAGCCGGTGTTCGTGTCGCCGTTCCGCATCACGCGGCGATACGTCGCTAGTCTCGTGCGGGAGTTGGCGGAGTCGGCTAACGAGGCGCGAAAGCTGCCGCTGGACCAGGTCCCGCCTTTGCCGCAAGGGATCCTGTTCATGAATCGTCTGCAGTTCGGCTTTTACTCGGTGCTTGCGCGCCTCGATGTCGACGTCGACTACGGCGCAGTAGAACAGGCATTCCTGGCCGAGGCGTGCGAAGCAGCGAAGATCGGCGACGGATTCGCGGTGGAAGCGTCCGCCTCGTGATCACACGGTCCGCGACATCCACACGAACCTTGGTTTCCCCTCGACTGCCTGCGCGAGCCCGAGGTCGGGCGGAGCGAGTACGTCTTCGTGGGTTGCGTCCTTGTTGGCTGGGGCGTCCACGGGTTCCATGATGGACGCGGCGAAGTGCGCGGGCAACGAACGGCGGAGTCGCTGAAGGCGACGGGCGACCGGGCAGCCGTCCTGCCGGCTTCCAGGCTTGGCAACCGATCCGCCGCGCAGTAGGTTGGTCGTATGTTCGCTTCCCGGCGCCTGCCAACGCTTGCTGCCGTCTTCGCGACCGTCGGCTGCAGCGCATCGGAAACCCGGCCCGAGGCCTCGACGACGCCCGCCCAGACGGACGCCGCCTCCGATACGTCGCTCGCCCCTGACGCCGGGTCCGACGGCGCTCCGGCCGCGGACGCCACCGACGCATCGGATTCATGGCAGCCCGACGCCCAAGATGCCGGGGCGCCGGACACGCCTGTCGACACCGCGTCGGCCGACGCGGAAGAAGACTCCACCGTAACCGTGGACGCGCCCGAAGGCGGGAACGACTCCGGTGTAGCCACGGATGCGCCGGATGACGTTGCGCCTCCCGATGCAGGCGCTTCCGCCATAGGCGCATGGCCGGAGTCCGCCTATGCAAGCCTCGCTCACGACGTGACGGTCTCGGTGGATGGGGCCGTGCTGTCCACCAGCGTGGGGCTTCCCTCGGACGCTTGGGTGGTAGTTTCCTCCGACGGCCGGTACGGCCCAGGCGGCGGCCGTGTGGCCAATGTGTATATCACCGTCGATGGCGCGAAGGTATCGAACGACAGCTACATCGACTGGACGCACAGCACGAACCCCCAGCAGCACTGCTTCAACGCGATTGGCGCGCTCGCGCTCGGCGCCGGAACGCACGACGTGCGCCTCGTTGCCGATGTCGTGGATGGCGCGTTCTACGTGGGATCGGGGACCAACCTCGCGGTGATGGTGCATCCGGCCGAACAGGTGAGTGTGCGTGTGCTGGGCCAGGATTCCGCCACGTTCGCGTACACCACCGCAGGCATCGGCGATGGCACCGCGCCGCCGCACGATCCGGTGGTGACCAGCGTGTTGGCGCTGCCGGTTCCGACGGACGTCGTGGCGTTGGCCTCGGGACGGTCGTATCACGCGGGCAGCGGTGCTGGCACGTACGGCGATGCGATGTGGGGGATTCATCTCGACGGCGCTTACGTGGGAAACGCGGCCGGGCTATGGACGGTCAACGATATATGGACCGGCGCCGAAACGCAGGCGCCGATGTTCCTCCACGCATTCCTTCCCTTGATGGCTGCCGGGCAACACCATCTGTCGCTCGATGCGAGCGAGTTCCCTTGGGGCAGTGACGAAGATACCGTGCAGTACCGCGTCGGTTCGGGGACGCGCCTCGTCACGCTCGCTGGCGGCATGACCGTGCGAGGCGGCGCGCCGATCAGCCAGGCTCTGTACGACACGACCGACTATGTTGGAATCGGCACCGACCAGAGCTGGCCCGGCGTGCCTCCCGTGGAGACCGATGTCGTGCTGTCCTCGGCCGATTTCGACGTCCCGCCGGGGCACTCGGGGGTCGTCATGTTCGTCGCCAAGTCCCGCGTTCAGGGCGACCCTTCCGACACCGGAGGGACCGTCAGCCTCCGGCTGAAGCTCGATGGAACCTTCGTGGGCTCGGTCGGGATTCAGCAGCTCGCCTATCCCGACGCGGTCAGCCAGCGGACCATCGGCACGAGCTACCTGTCGGCCGGGTCGGCGGCTCTGGGGCCGGGGCACCACACGATCCAGGCCATCGCGCGCGCGGACGGGAGCTTCCTTCACCTGGCGATGGTGAAGGACTTGCCGTTGCTCTGGTTCGACTGAGCGCCGGGACGCTCGCGCTTTGTTGCGCGCTGTCATTGTTCCGGCGCTTCGAGCGCGCCATGCGCCGTGGGGCTTGTCCGACGTCGCCGCTGTGCGGTTGTCTCGGGTTGTCCTGTTTCGAAGCACGGCACGTCGCCGATTCATCCCGCTGCTCGATGGACCGCGACAAGCCGCACGGATGCCAGCGACCCGGCCGGCGTGTTGCCCGACCGTGCAAGAACGCTGTTGCTGCTGCCGCCTGTCGTACTAGCCTGACGGGTCATGACCAGGCTGGCGGTGGCGATGGCGGCAGGAATTGCGTGCGGTGCGGGATGGTTGCTCGCATCGGCGTGCGGTGGGGCAAAGATTCCGGTCAGGGGCGCGGTGCCGGGATCTGGCCCGTCGTCGTCGGCAGCGGTGGCAGCCGTGCCGTCGGATGCCACGCCGATCCACGTGGAATTCAGCCAGGGCGGCTGTCATGTGGTCGTGGATGATTCGCCGGGTGGATCGTACAAGGCAGCGGACGATTCGCGGGGTCTGGAGCAGACGATGGCGGCGGTGCTGCAGGGGTGCTTGTCCGCCGGGCAAGGCCGTCACGGCATCTTGCACGTTCGAGCCGGCGTTCAAGCCGACGGCACGCTGGCAGAGGTGATGGTGGTGCCCGGCGGCGCGCTCGCCAACGACGTCGGAGCGTGCGTGGCGAACGCGATGGCGCGGGTGCGCTTGCCCGCGCCGACCGAGCCGGGCCAGGTGGTGATGGTCATGCTGACCAGCAGTTGTGCGGACCACGGGGCGCGATAGAGCTTCACGACGGGTCCGTGGGCCGGGCCGGGTACGCTTCGGTCCGGACCTGGCGTTCGAACTGCTCGCGCGTTTGAGACAGAGCCAGATCGAGCTGTTGCGTCGCGGCGGCCAGGGCCGGGAGGTCGCCTGCCCGTGCGGCGCGCATCGCGTCCGTGGCAGCGGATGCGACGCTTTTCATGTGCACAGCGCCGCCGCGGATCTGGTGTGCGATCCGGCCGGCGGTGTCGGTGTCGCCGCCGGACACGGCTTCGTTGAGGCTTCGCATCCAATCCTCTGCCCGTTGCAGAAAGCGCGAGACATGGGCGACGGCGAAGTCCCAGCCTGTGTCGTTCGCGAGGCCCGGCAGATCCAGCGCGGAGGGCGCGTCGACCGACACGCCGCGCGGAGCTCGAACATCCGGCAGAACGCTCGACCTCCATCCCCGTGGCGTGGTGAGACAGCTCTCGATCACGGCAAAGAACCGCCTCGGATCGACCGGCTTGGACACGTAGGCTTCCATGCCCGCCGTGTGGCACCGTTCCTCGTCGCTTCGCATGGCATGTGCTGTCACCGCGACGATGGACGTGTTCGCGGCTGATGGAAGCTGCCGGATCGCCGCGGTGGTCTGGAAGCCATCCATGCCGGGCATCTGGAGGTCCATGAGCACGACGTCGAACGGGGTCCTGGTGGCCGCCTCGATGGCTTGCTCGCCGCTTTCCGCGGCCTGCACGTGATAGCCGGCGCGTTCGAGCAGCGAGGTCATGAACGTTCGGTTGACGTCGTTGTCCTCGACGACCAGCAAGCGGGCGCCTGGTCTTGTCGCCTTCGAATCGCCGTTGGTTCGGAGAGAGCCGCGGCCGGAGTCCGGCGACGATCGCGACGTGGCGCGGGCGAGGGCGCTGGCGAGCACATGGCGCCGCACGGGCTTCTGGAGGAAGCCCGCGATCCCGATGTCCCTCGCGCGCGATTGATCCCGCCGACGGGCGCCCGACGTCAGGATGAGGATCTCCACGTCGGATGCGCGCGGTATGGCACGGATTCGTGCGCTCGTTTCGAACCCGTCGAGCTCCGACATGGAAGCGTCGACCAGCACCACGTCGAAATCGTGGTTGGACACGGCAGCGACCGCGTCCTCTCCGCGGGAGGCGGCCTCGACATGGCACCCGAGCTCGCCGAGCATGCTAGAGATCGCCGCGCGCGTCGTCGCGTGGTCGTCCACGAGCAGCACCCTGCACCCTGTCAGGTCGACATCGGGTCGCGCGACGGGCAAATCACGGGCGATCTCCGCCGGGATGGAGAACCAGAAGGTGGTGCCGACGCCGACCTTGCTCTCGACGTCGATGAAGCCTCCCATGAGCTGGACCAGGTCCTTGCAGATCGCGAGGCCGAGTCCGGAGCCGCCATGTCGCCGGCTGGTGGAACCGTCGGCCTGGGTGAACTTCTCGAACAGCGTGGGCAGCTTCTCCTCCGGGATACCGATGCCGGTGTCGCGGACCTCGACCCAGAACTGCACCCGATCCGGTCCGTCTGGATCCGTGCCCGCGATGATGTCCACTTCGCCACGGCGCGTGAACTTGATCGCGTTGGTGGCAAGGTTGGTGATGATCTGCCGCAATCGGCCCGGATCGCCGATAACGAGGGGAGGAACGGCGCCCGCCACGCGGCATACGAGCTCCAATCCCCGCTCCGCCGCGCGCGTCGCGAGCACGGCGCCGACGCTCTCGACGACCTCCCGCGGATCGAACGGGATGCGCTCGAGCTCGACGCGGCCCGCCTCGATCCGGGAGACGTCGAGGATGTCGTTGAGCACGTCGAGGAGCGACTGCGCGCAGTCCATTAGGGTTTCGAGATGGCCGCGCTGCTCGCGGTCGAGCTGGGTGTGAGACAGCAGCTCGGCCATGCCCATGATCCCGTTCATGGGGGTGCGTATCTCGTGGCTCATGTTCGCCAGAAACTGCGTCTTGGCCTGGCTTGCCGCCTCCGCCGCTTCCTTCTGCCGTGTGAGCTCCAGGTTCAGCTCCGCGAGCTGCCGGGTCCGCGCCTCGACACCTGCTTCCAGCGTCTCGTTTGCGCGGCGGAGCTGCTCGACGAGCCGCCGGCGCCGTATCGCCGCTCCGATGCGCGATCCCACGGACGCGATGAGCTGCATCTCGGCATCGCCGAACGGGGCTTCGTGGCGTCGCCACACACGCACGACGCCGGTCTGGTCGCTGGCGACCCCGAGCGATACGCAAACTGCGGCGCCGCACTCTTGCGGCGCGATCCCCGGGCAGAACGAGCCTGTCCGGCACCCGGTGGTCGGGCCGCCTCCTCGCAGTACGGCACAATCCGGGTGTGGCAAGGCAAAGTGCTCGCGAACCCCGCCCTCCCGGAGCACGTCGATCGACCCGACCTCATCGTCGCCACCGATGAGAAATTGGCAGCCGTCGGCGTCGCACGCGTCGATGACCTCGCGGGCCACCGCGACGAGGCTGTGGTCGGAGTCGGCCGGCGCCAGCACGATGTCATTGATGCGGATGAGCGCGCGGAAGAGTCTGTCGAGCGACGAGCTCATGGGGTCATCTCGGGGCCGGCCGGGGGCGTTCGAAGCGGGCGGCTGTCATCCGGAGCGTCTGGCGAGATCCGAGCATTGTCGTCCATGATACACTGGTCGCAGGAGGTCAGCTTCGATGCGCGTAGCAGTTGGTTCGAACGGCCCGTGGCAGGCGATGCTGCTTGCGGTGGGGATTGCGTTGACGACGGTCCCGTGGGCGAGCGAGGCGCAGGCTGAGCCGACGAAGCAAGAGCTGGCGCGAGCCAGGGAAGATTTCCGCAAGGGGCTCGAGCTGGAAGCGGCCAACGACTGGGCCGGCGCGCTGTCGACCTTCGAGTCGGTGGCGCAGGTGACCATGACGCCCCAGGTGCGTTTCCACATCGCGCGATGCCAGCACCGCCTGGGCAAGCTGCTCGAAGCCCTTGGTGGCTACAGATGGGCGGCGCACGAGGCGTCGTTGGATCCGAAGTCGGCCACGGACCCGAAGCTCGCCGAGCTCATCCGCGAAGCCAACGCCGGTGTCGAGGAAATCGAGGCGAAGATCCCCAAGCTGACCATCGTGCGAGGGACCGGTGCGCAAGCCGCTTCGGTCAAGCTCGACGGTGTCGCGTTGGGAGAAGCGTCCGTTGGAAAAGAAATGCAGGTCAACCCGGGCGGCCACACGATCGACTACGCCCTGCCCGATGGTAGGTCGGCGCAGAAGGTCGTCACGTTGCAGGAGGGAGACACGCAGACGGTCGAGCTCGTGTTTGCCGAGCCCGAAAAACCGGCCTCCACGGCGTCCGCGCCGCCGCCTCCAGCGCCGCGCGATGTCACGCAGCAGCCGAAGTCGAACGTGGTCCCGTGGGCCGTGTTGGGTGCCGGCGGTGTGTCGCTCGCGGCTTCCGGCATCTTCTACATGTTGCGAGCCGGCGCCATTTCGGACCACGACAAGCAGTGCGTGAATAACGTCTGTCCGTCCTCGCTCAAGGACACGGGCGATAAAGGCAAGACGTACACCACGCTGGGCAACGTGACGTTCGGCGTCGGCATCGTGGGCGTGGGTGTTGGTGCGGTCTTGCTGCTGACTGGAGGAAGCGACGCAGACGGTGCGAAGCCTGCCGCGGAGAGCGCGAGCAAACCTCGTATGACCGTGCTGATCGGCGGCGACCACCATGGCGCGGAGGCGAACCTTGTTGGCACATTCTGAGAAACGGCTTGCCGCCCGAGGGCTTGGTGTCGGCGCGATCGCGATCGCGCTGGCCGCCGGCTGCGGGTTCCCCGAGTACACCTATGTCGACAGCTTCGGTGATGCTTCCGTCGGCGGGTCCGCAGGCTCTGGTGGTACGGCGGGGAGCGGCGGCACCTCCGGATCCGGGGGCACCAGCACGGGTGGAAGTGCCGGGTCCAGCACCGGCGGCACCGCGGGCGAAGGCGGCACAGCAGGCACGTCCGATGACGCCGGCGACGCGCGTGATGACGCAGTCGAGAAAGACGCAGTCGAGAAAGACGCAGTCGAGAAAGACGCGATCGAGGAAGATGCGATCGAGGAAGATGCGATCGAGGAAGACACGTCCGTCGAAGATACGCCGGTCGATGTCGCCCATGACGTGGACGCGTCGGAGGACGTGATCGAAGCGTCAAGCGACGGCGACGCGGCGGACGCGGCGGACGCACAGGATGCACAGGACGCACAGGACGCGTGTCAGCCTGCGGAGGACTGCACCAACGGGCTTGATGACGATTGTGACGGCCTCGTGGACTGCGCCGACACGGCGGACTGCTCGAGCATCGTCAAGTGCGTTCCACCTGTGCCCACGGGATGGACGGGCCTGTTCGCGGTGTACTCCGGCGCGCCCGGCGGCTTCAACTTCTGTCCCGCCAGCTTCACGACGCTGGGCATCTTCGGGGGCGACACGCCGATGTTTCTGCCGGCAACGTGTTCGAGCTGCTCCTGCGGCGCACCGAGCGGACTTTCGTGCTCGGCGCCAGCGATCCGCATCTGGCAGAACAAGACCTGCTCTTCGCAGTACGGCTGGGATCTCACCAACATGAACGCGAACACGTGCTATCGCTTTTCGCTGGAGGCCACGCAGGGCGACCCGAACGACAACCCGGAGTCCATCGAGCTGCTTCCCGGCGACGTTCAGGCCGGATCGTGCGCGCCGTCGGGCGGTGCGCCCACCCTCGGCAACGTGACCTGGGGCAACCTCGCCGTGACCTGCGAGGCCGACGTGTCGAACGCCGGCGGATGCACGGGACAGTTCAAGTGTCTGCCCAGGCCGCCGGCGGGCTTCGTCACCGGTGTCTGCATCTACCGTTCGGGTGTCGTAAACGCATGTCCGCCGGGGTTCCAAGCGAACCGGATCGTGGCGTACGAGTCGTGGATCGACACACGCGGTTGCGATCCGTGCCAGTGCTCCTTCCCCACGGCGACCTGCCACGCAACGGTCACCGCGGCGACCGGAACGGCGTGTTCGGGCCTCGGAGCCGTACCCCAGGCGACGCTCGTCGACGAAGGATGCGCCGCGTTCTCGAACCCGCCCACGAATTCGTCACCCTGGGATTACTACGTGCGATGGACCGAGCAACCCCCGACGAACGGCATGTGCACGGCGTCGGGTGGGACGCCGTCCGGCACGGTCACGCCCGACGCGTCTTCCGCATACACCATCTGTTGCGCGTTCTAGCTGCTAGAAGCCCGGGTCAGCGACAGGCGGCGGCTTCCAGGTCGCGGTGGGAACGGCCCTGGTGGATGAGCTGTCGACCGAGGGAACCGGCCGAGCCACGGAACCCGCACCCGTGTCCGTGGCAACCCGCGCAGGACGGGCGGTGGCGGACGGAACCTCGTCGCTGACCGGGTTGGACACGCTCTCGATGTCGTAGGTCGGAGTCGAGTCGGATGCCTTGACGATCGGCACCCCAGCGACGGAGGACAACGGCGCGGTGCTCGCCGCGGGTGCGGTTGAGGCGATGGGGGGCGACGGGTGGTTGGGCCTGGACCGGACGAGCCACCAGGCTCCCGCGGCGCCGCCGGCTGCGATGAGAGCGCCAAGGGCCGCGAACAGCATCCACGACCTGCTGGCTGGCCTTGGCGTCGCGACGGGTTCGACGGCCATCTCGTCGTGCGACGGCTGAGACGTGGGCGCCGTGAGATCGAGCACGGGCGGCTCCGCGGGTGGAGGCGGCAGGGGCAGGACAGGGCTGGAGGTTTGAGAGGGACGGTGCAGGGCGGCGAGCGCGCCGGGGCCGGGCGCGGACGGGCGGGCGCCGATGTCCATGTCGATGCGCTGGGTGGGCTCCACGACACGCGTGGCCGACACCGAGGACTCTTCGATCGCGATCTCGGTGAGCGGGAGCAGCGTGGACCCCGAGATCTCCATGGTCGCGTTGGGAGACGATCGCGAGTCGGCTCGCCGGATGGCTTCGGCCAACGCTTTACGACGCTTGTCACCGACGTCGCCCATCAGATCGCGCAGGTAGGCGCCCACGTCGGAAACCTGGGCCGGGCGTTGGGTCGGCGGGAAGACGCGTTGCAGGGCGGAGGCCATCTCTGCGGCGGTCTGGAAGCGCTTGTCGGGATCGCGAGCGAGGGCTTTGTGGATGACCGCTTCGAGCGGGCGCGGGAACTTCGGGTCCACGAATCGCGGCGAGGGAACGTCCTGATAGAGAATGTTGTGCAGCGTCGCCAGGTCGCTCTCTCCGCGGAACGGGTGCTTTCCGGTCGCGACCTGGTAGAGCACGATCCCCATCGCGAAGATATCGGTGCGCCGGTCGATCTTCTTGCCGAGCGCCTGCTCGGGCGACATGTACGGCGCCTTGCCCTTGATCTGGCCTGCCGTCGTCTCGCTCGCGGTGCGCCCGGCCGCCTTCGCCACCCCGAAGTCCACGATCTTCACGACGCCGTCGTACGTGACCAGAATGTTCTGCGGCGAGATGTCGCGGTGGACCAGGTTCATGTGCGTGCCGTCCACCGACCTGAGCTCGTGGGCTGCATGCAGCCCGGCGCAAGCATCGGTGATCATGCGCACGGCGATCTCGACCGGGATGCGCTTCTGGTTCTTCGCCGTGACCCACAGGATCTGTCCCAGCGCTTCGCCGTCGACGTACTCCATCACCTGGTAGAGCACGTCGTTCTCTTCGCCGAGGTCCATGATCTCGACGACATTCGGGTGGTGGATCTGCGCAGCGAGCTGGGCCTCGTCGAGAAACATTTGCTCGAAGAGGGGATCGTCCGACAGGGTCGGGAGCATGGTCTTGATCGCGACTGTCTTGGCGAACCCCCGCGTTCCTTTCAGGCGTGCGGCCCAGACCGCGGCCATCCCTCCCTTCGCGATGGGCACGAGGAACTCGTACCGGCCGATGGTCTGACCGGGCTTGATGTCGTCGAGGGTCCTCATCCAAGCATTCTCTGTGCAGATTCCCAGACACCGGGCTCAGGGACAAGATCCTTGCGTGCGGAATGCCCGGCGACTTGACGTCCAGGCTGAGCCGGGGCCATGGTTCGCATACAAAACGTTGCCTTCAGAAGGAATCGTCTTGCCTCCCATCCCGCAAGAGATCAAGCGCGACGTCGACTCCATCCTGGAGGCCATCGTCTACCTGTACACCGAGAGCCGCAGGCTGACGAAGGGCATGGCCGCCCGCTACGGGCTGACCGGCCCGCAGCTCACGGTCGTCAAGCTGCTCGAGTCGCTCGGCGACATGTCGCTGTCCGACCTGTCCGAGCGCATCCACGCGCAGAACAGCACGGTTACGGGGATCATCGACCGCATGGAGCGGGAAGGGCTGGTCACGCGGGCGCGGTCGACGCGCGACCGGAGGATCGTCCACATCCGTTTGACCGACAAGGGCAAGCGGTTGGCTCGCGACGTGCCGCTTCAGCCTGCCGAGATCCTTCGCACCGCGCTTGGCCGCCTGTCGCCCGGCGAGGCGTCGGAGCTTCTGCGTATCCTCACCAAGCTCGCACACGAAGTGCGCGGCATCGTCATGCAGCCTTCGTCGAAAGAGGGGAGTTGACGGAATGGACAGCCAGCCGAAAGGGTCCCGTGACCCGGACCTGTGCATCATCACATGCGCCTTGACAGGGGTTCTGGCGGACCGTCGCCAGTGCCCGAGCATTCCCTACACGCCTGAGGAGATCGGCGAGGAAGCGAGGCGGGCCTACGAGGCGGGCGCGGCGGTGGTGCACATCCACGCCCGAACCGACGACGGCAGGCCGACCTTTGCGCCTGAGACGTTCGCGCGGATCCGCGAGGAGGTGCGCAAGCGGTGCCCGGTGATCCTGAACTTCTCGACCGGAACGATGCTCGACGACGTCAGCGATCAATGCACGTACATCCGCGAGAGCAGACCCGAGATCGCGGCGCTCAACATGGGCACGATGAACTACGCAAAGTACAGCCCGAAGCGCAAGTCGTTCGTGTTCGACATCGTGTTCCCCAACACGTACGCGAAGATCATCAAGCTTCTGGAGGCGATGAACGCCGCGGGGGTCAAGCCCGAGCTGGAATGCTTCGACACCGGGCACACGGCCGGCATCGCCCCGCTGCTCGACATGGGCGTGCTGCGTCCGCCGCTCCAGTTCTCGTTCATCGTCAACGTGCTGGGCGGCATCCCCCCGATGGTCGAGTCGCTGCAGCTCCAGACGCGCATCATGCCTTTGGGCAGCGAGTGGGAGGTGATCGGCATCAGCGTCTGTCAATGGCGCATGATCGCCGCCGCATTGGTGCTCGGCGGCAACATCCGCTGCGGTCTGGAGGACCACTTCTACCTGCCCGACGGCACCATGGCGAAGTCCAACGGCGAGCTGGTCGAGGTCGCCGCGCGCCTGGTGCGCGACGTCGGCCGCAAGGTGGCGTCGGTCGAGCAGGCCCGGGCGATTCTGGGGCTGGGAGAGCGGTCATGACGGCGCGGAGTTGGTCGACGCTGATGGTGCAGACGGCGCCGCCGGTCGTGACGATCGTGTTGCATCGGCCGGAGCGCCGGAACGCGATCGGCCCGGTGATGGTCAACGAGCTACTGTACGCGCTCGACGATGCGTTCGCCGATCCCGCGGTGCGTTGCGTGGTGCTGACGGGGTCGGGGTCGATGTTCTGCGCGGGGGGCGACTTTGCCCAGATGAGCGGAAGCGGCAGCGCCGACAGCCTTGCCGTGCGCGGCGACTACGCGGACCTGCTGCGCACGATGATGCGCGCCCCCAAGCCCATCGTCGCCAAGGTCAACGGCCATGCGCTGGGCGGTGGCCTCGGGCTCGTCGCCGCGTCGACCTTCGCGATTGCATCGGAGGACGCGAAGCTTGGGACCCCGGAGGTCGATGTGGGCCTGTTCCCGATGATGATCATGGCGGTGCTGGCGCGTTGGGTGCCGCGCCGTCGCCTGCTCGAGATGATGCTTCTCGGCCAGCGTGTGGGGGCGGGCGAGGCGGCCGCCATGGGGCTGCTCAACCGGGTGGTGGCGTCGTCGGAGCTCGACGTCGCGGTCGACGAGCTGGTCGCCGCGATCGCGAGCAAGAGCCCCACGGCGATTCGGATGGGGCTGGAGGCGTTCGCGGACCAGGACGATCTGGCGCTGGGCGAGGCGCTACCGATGCTGCGGGACAGGCTCGCGGCGATCCTGGCGACGGAAGACGCGGCGGAGGGGCTGGCGGCGTTCATGCAGAAGCGCCCGCCGCGCTGGACGGGCCGGTGAGTGGAGGGGCGGGCGTGGGGCACGCCGCGCGCTGCCGACTCCATGCGTAGTGACGCCGCGGGGGGACGGCTGTTGGCGTGCGGCGTCGGGCCCGGAGGCGGGGTAACCGGAAGACGTGAGCGGGTGAAAGGGCCACGATCTTCAGCGCTCCGCGATGACGTGGAATTCAACGAGATCCTTTTTCGAGTTGCGCTTTCGGATCGGCTTTGCCTCCGCCCTGCTGAAGCCGGCTTTCAGGAGCTGGTCGCAATAGACTCGCTCGGCCGGGACGATGTGTCCGTAGAACGTGCTATTGCCAACGATGTAGTGAGCGGTTCCTCCCCGTCTGACAATTGAGGCTGCCGCCACGAAGTGAAGGAACATGTCGTCGAAGTACTTGTGAACGTACTGTGCCATGAGCGGGCCATTCTTGGCGTGAGAGGCTCGAATCCGCTCGACGATGGGGGGTAGATACTCCGGAATGAAGGCGTCCGTCGGCTTCCACGTCAGCAGCCGGCTGGTAGCAATTCCCCAGGTGCCGCCGATGGACTCCCAGTCGAGTTCGCCGGCCTCATTAGCATTCTCAAGAAAACCAAGCCAGTACATGTAAGGCCGGAGCTCACGAATATAGGACATCCTGTTCGGATACGGGGGTGAGGTAATCAGGAGGTCGAATGAGTCTTGGCAGGAAGGAAGCGTCGCCAAGCTCCTCGCATCGCACCTTTCAATCCTGACGGTTCCGCGCGGGTTGTCCGTCGCGGCGTTAGCCACCGTCCACAGGTCTGCAAGGAATTGGTCGACGAAACGCCTGGCAGGGTTATCGAGTCCCAAATCGAGCTGCTCTGATGCGGCTCGGTCCCTGAAGGACATTGACTGATGGTTGAACGCCGCGTTCGATAGAGAAATCATCGTCCTGCAGAAGACAACCTTGAGAAGCTCACGAGCGGGACCTTCAGCGCTGTCCGCCAGGGCGCCATGCAACTCGCTCAGGAATTCGAGCTCGGCCGGGTTCCACCACCTGTCGATGTTGGCCAACGGCGGCAGCGATGTGTGGCGTCCTTTGCGCTCCCGAAGAAGAGCCGCAATCCTTGTCGCGGCAAGTAACAGGTTCTGCTTGTGCTGTTCGTCGTATCGCATGCACTTTGTGCGCCCAAGCCACACGAGGAAGGGATTGATGTCGATAGCGGCCGCTTGGAGGCCACGATAAGCAGCACAGAGCGCTGTCGTCCCAGTCCCTGAGAATGGATCAAACACGTTGGACGCGCCTGCGCCAAATTCGGCGAGTATCCGCTCTACGACCTTGACGGAGTACGCCGGTGTGAGTCGCAGCCAGCCGTGGCGCCCATGCTGCAAATTGTACTTGAAAGTGAGATCTGGGTGTTGACGCATCGCGAGTGCTGAGGCCACCGTCGTTGTCATAGATAATCCTATCTCATATTGACAGCAGTGAGCGGAGCACCTTCTCCACTTCCGTCCGAAGCTTCTTGCTGTTCGCTGCAAAGAAGCCCGCCAAGTCGAAGCCGATCACGTCGCGCATGAAGGCGTATGTCGAGCGGATAGTGGATCCATCCGTAGTTGAGGAACCGGTGAGGATGACCCACTGCGCGTTTCGGTACCGCGTCACGATGTCGGAGTCGATTTGTGCAGATAGAACCACGACGCAGGGCAAGTAGGCGCGCGTGTATGCAGTGCTGGCGTTTGCGATGTCGGCGTTTTGCCGCTTCGAGTCCTTGCTCTTGTAGCCTTGTCGGACCTCGAACACGCTTCCCCTGAGTGTGTCGCGGATCTCGCTCGCGATGCCAAGGTCCTGCGCTGCTGCGTTCATCCAATCCCGGACCCGCTTGCGCTTCGCGGCATCGGCGAGCGACGCGAGCTCGATGCGGCCATCGAGGTGCAGCGTGCGGCGCCTGCCACTCCTCGAACCGATTTCATAGGACCACTGCGACTCTGAGATCGATAGCCCGAGGTGCTCCTGCAGGAGCAAACGGAACAGACGCTCAACCCCAATCCCAATCTGTCGATACACGCTGGTCATGCCGCCTGCGACCTTGTGAGCCGCATACATCATGGGGTGGTCCAGCCCATACCAGCTGTAGAACGGGTCTGCTCCGTATAGAGCTTGGAATTGCTCCAGGCTCAGACCAGCATCTGTAGCATGAACGCCTTGCCCCATTTTCGGACGGTAGGATGCACACACCCTGATCGGCTCGATCAGCGTCTTGAGATATCGGTCATGTGTGGTGTTTACTGTCATGGTAGGGGGGGTCCAGCAGGATCATCGTTGCCAAGCGGAACGCAAGGGAGCGACGGAGCGACATCGCAACCCTACCACAGGGCGTGTGCGGAGCGCACGAAGGAATCGATGTCGCGAAGCACGCGGGTCATCTGACCCGGTCATCGGGAGCGCGCCTGCAAGTGATGCACATCGTTTTCCCCAACACGTACGCGAAGATCATCAAGCTTCTGGAGGCGATGAACGCCGCGGGGGTCAAGCCCGAGCTGGAATGCTTCGACACCGGGCACACGGCCG
>Ga0272446_1003595_pt1 | contig 19327 bp, 9 predicted proteins | sample YNPCB0061_FD_194587 | JGI IMG/M metagenome (GOLD analysis project Ga0272446, IMG submission 194587) | Hot spring microbial mat communities from Yellowstone National Park, WY, United States - YNP-CB-006-1 | ecosystem: Environmental > Aquatic > Thermal springs > Hot (42-90C) > Sediment | place...
GCGGGTCGACGAACAATGTGCCGCGGGCGTCCGGATTGGTCTGCCCGTAAAGCTGGCGCCCGAAGGGTCCGTAAGGCATGCGCTGGTACGCGGTGCCCACGCTCTGCCCGCCGTCCAGCGTCACCTTGAAGTTGGCCATCTTGAGCCACTCGTCGCCCTGGTTGGTGGTCCATGGTGAGGCCTGGATTTCTTTCACAATCTGCTCCACCGGGCGGTCCGTGTCGATCCGCCAGGTGAGCGCCACGCGGATGGGAAGCCGCCCTTGAGCTTTCAACTTCTCAAACAGCGCGGCCTGGTTTGGCGTGACGGCACGGTCGGCGACCGACGTCAGCCCGGCTTCGGCATACAAATGCAACAGCTTCTCGATAGCCGCCAGCCGTTCGGATTCGGGAAGTTCCTCGGGCTTGGGCAAGCCTTTGAGAAGCCGCGCGGCGCCTCTCAGGATGCCGTTCGGCTCTCCATCCGGCCCTTTGACGACTTCTCCGCCGGGCGGATTGGGCGTGTCCTTCGTGATGCCGCTGATTTTGAGCGCCAGGGTGTTGGCCGACCACACATAGCTGCCGTCGAAAGCCACGGGATGCTCGGTGGTCACGTCGAGATCGTGCTTGGTGGGCATGCGCATCTCTTTTAAACGCGGCGGCAGAGTGCGCGGCACGATGATCCACTTGCCCTTGGGGGTCGTCTTGGCTTTCTCCCGGATGTATTTCTGGATGGTCTCGATGCTGTCGAACACCGGCAGCTTTTCGCGCCACTCGCTCAGGGCGGAGCCGAGCACGTGAACGTGCGCATCGATGAGACCCGGCAGCACGGTTTTACCCTTCAGGTCGATAACCTTTGTCCCCGGACCCTTCTCGCGGAGCACCTGAGCATTCGCGCCCACGGCGGTGATGCGCCCGCCAGCCACCGCTACCGCCTGTTGGACAGAAAACGCCTGGTCTACGGTAACGATCTTGCCGTTGTGTAGAATTAAGTCCGCCGCAGCGCCATAAGCCACCGTGCAGACGGCGAAACCCAGTGTGAGATTCCGCATACGTAACGATTGTATGCGAAATCCGCAGGATCAGCGCTTCCGGTCGTCGCGCAAAGATCTGACGATGATCCGCTTGAGCTCCAACGCGTTAATCTGACCTTGAACCCGGTACAAGTACTCGCCCGAAGGGCTTATCAGAACAGTGTAAGGCAAGGCTGCGTTCCAATCCTTGTCGAACGCTTCCATCAGCTTGTACTTGTCCCCATCCGCAAAGATGAGATTGCGGTTGGATGCCTGCTGTTTGGTCAGGAAGTCGAGAACTTCCTTCTTTTCGTCGGGGAACTGCGCCGCCACGGTGATGAGTTCGAAATTGCGGTGGCGGTACATGCGGTTGATCGTCACCAAGTCAGGGAACTCGGTGATGCAGGGACCGCACCAGGTGGCCCAAAAGTTCACCAGACGAACCTTGCCCGAATCGTTCTTGCGGAGCGCTTTCAGCCCTTCGGCGTCCACCAGTTCGACACTGACGGGCTCAGCCGCCAGTTTGGCCATGTACTCCTTTACGCTCTGGGCTTTTCCCGCCCACTTGATGGAGCATCCGAAGGCGCGCGTCCTTTCCACCGGTACGGGACGGCCTTCCAAAAGAGCGTCCAGCGCGTTTCGCAAGTCCCTCACTTTCACGTTCTGGGGCCGTTCGCTGTCGTCGATGCGGCCGACGTAGCGCAGCTTCCGCGCGGCGTCAAACACAAAGGCGTGCGGCGTGGCGGTGGGCCCGTAAGCGCGGGAGACGCCGGTCTTGTCGCCTTCGTACAAGTACGGGAAGTTGAACTTTTTGTACGCCGCCCGGATCTTCATCTCTTCGAACGAGTCGCTTAGATCCGTGTAGCCAAGTTCGTTCAGCCGCACCGAGTTCTCATCGTTGGGAGAGATGGCTACTAGCGCGACGCCTTTGCCTTTGTACTCATTCGCCAGCTCGATAAGGCGGTCCTCGTAAGCCTGGGCGGTGGGGCAGTGGTTGCAAGTAAAGACGATCACCAGGATTTTCGCCTTGGCGAAGTCCTTGAGCGAATACCAGCGTCCGTCTACGTTTTGAAGCTTGAAGTCGGGCGCCGGCGCGCCGATCTCCAGGGTCTTAATGGGTTCCTCCGCCGCCCCAAGCAGGAGCGGAAAAGCGAGCAGCGACGAAATGAGCGTAAATCGCATGGCATCCTTTCCCTATTTGACCAGCCCTCGTGTATGCAGCCATTTTGCCAGAAGCACCGGCCACTGCGCCAGCGCGGAGTCGGTCATGCCGAGTCCCACGCCATGGGGACCTTTTTCGAAGATGTGCATTTCCGCGGGAACCCCGGCCTTGCGGAGAGCCATATAGAATAAAACGCTGTTTTCCGGCGGCACGCCCGTGTCGGCATTCGTGTGGAACAAAAAAGTGGGCGGCGTGCGCGGAGTGACCTGCAATTCATTGGATAGGTTTTCGACCAATTTGGGGTCCGGATTTTCCCCCAGCAGATTACGCATGGAGCCCTTGTGGGCATACGGGGTGGTGAAGGAGATGACCGGATAGCCCAGGATCGCGAAGTCTGGCCGGCAACTGACACGGTCCACCGGGTCCGCGGCTTGCGGATCGCCGTCGTCGAAATGGGTGGCGGCGGTGGAGGCCAGGTGCCCTCCGGCGGAAAAGCCCATGATCCCAATGCGCTCCGGATCGACGGCGAATTCCTTAGCGCGCGACCGCACCAGACGGATGGCCCTCTGCGCGTCGCCAAGCTGGACCGGGTGACGGTAATTATGGGCGCCGAGACGGTATTTCAGAACGAAAACCGCGACGCCGTGTGCGTTCAGGTAATTGGCTACCTGCCGCCCTTCATGATTCATCGCCAACGCGCCGTAACCGCCGCCCGGACACAACACCACGCCGGCGCCGCTCGCCTGCTTGCCATAAGGCAAATAGACGGTGAGGGTGGGCCGGTCCTGGTCGGCGTCCCCCAGCGCTCCCGGCGCCTTCCCGCTCCACAGCGGAAAGGTCTGCGGCTCGTGCTGCGGCTGGGCAGCCCAAGCCCACCCGGCGAGCATCACCCAGGCCAGAAGTTTCCCTTTCATAGGCAACTATCCTAGCAGCCCCGCACGCCGGCCTGCATCAGACTGGACAAGATTGCGAACAAGTTATATGCTTGCCTTATCTCGATTGGGGAGGGACAGATGCAGATCCGCAAGGTAGTTTGGGTCGCGGTTTTGCTCGCTGGGGTAGGTTGGGACAGCGGGCGGGCGCAGGTCTTGTATGGTTCGCTCGTGGGGAACGTCACGGATCCCAGCCGCGCCGCGGTGCCTGGCGCGGTGATAAGGCTCGTAAATTCGCTCACCGGAGTGGCGCAGCAGCTCAAGACGGATCCCCAGGGCGTCTACCAGTTCAACAACATTCAGTCCGGAACGTACGAGGTGGAATGTTCCGCGCCGGGCTTCCGGACCTTCAGGCGCACCTCAATTCTTGTTCCGGCCAACGAAGTCGTGCGCGTCGACGTGGCGCTGGAGTTGGGCGACGCCAGCCAGTCGGTGGTGGTCACCGCCGAGGCCGCCATCTTGCAGACGGACCGCGGCGAGGTTCGCAAGGACATGAGCGAGAAGGAACTGACCGAACTGCCAGTAGACGGCTACCGGAACTACCAGTCGCTTTTAGGGTTGGTGCCCGGTGTTACGCCGCCTGAAGATTCGAACTCGATTGCAGGCAATCCGGCAGGCTCGTTTGTCACGAATGTCAACGGCACCAGTCAGAGCAACAACAATACCCGCGTGGACGGCGCCAGCAACACCTATCTTTGGCTTCCCCACCTGACGGCGTACGTGCCGCCGCTCGAGTCCATCGGCACGGTGAGCGTAATCACCAACAGCTACGACGCCGAACAGGGCTTCGCCTCCGGCGCCGTGGTGGCGGTGGAAACGAAGGCGGGAACCAACCAGTTCCGGGGCAGCGCGTTCGAGTACCACACCAACAGCGCCATGCGGGCGCGCAATTTCTTTGACCTCTCGCCGGGAATCCCAAAAAACATCATCAACCAGTTCGGAGGAACCCTCGGCGGTCCGATCCGCCGCAACAAGCTGTTCTTTTTCGGTAGCTTTGAAGGCACCCGCCGCCGCCGCAGCTACGAGCGCCGGGTGACGGTGCCCACTGAGGTAAACCGCACCGGCGATTTTCAGGCCACCGGCGCCCGCATCTACGACCCTCTCACCGGACGCCCGGACGGCACGGGCAGGGAACTGTTCCCCAACTCCATTCTGCCCGCTTCGCGCATCGACTCCATCAGCAAGCAGTTATTGGAACTGGTTCCGTTGCCCAACCTCAGCGGCACTTCGAGCAACCTGTTCGTGTCCGCGCCCCAGCCGTTGAACCGGAACAATTATGACGGCAAGATCAACTGGAATCCCGCCTCGCGCGCCACATTGTTCGGCCGGTACGCGCGGTTCAGCTATAACGTGGATGATCCGCACGTGCTCGGTCCCGCCGGAGGACAAGGAGTGGCCACGATCTTCCCCGGACACGACGAGGGCACGGTTCACAGCGTGACCGTGGGCGGCACCTATGTGGCTTCTCCCAGCATGGTGATGGACGGGCACTTCGGCTTTACGCAGCAGGGTCAGAATGGCCACGACTCTTTTTACGGGAAGAATATCGGGCTGGATGTCTTCAAGATTCCGGGAACGAACGGACCCACCATTCGTGAAAGCGGAATGCCGGGTTTCCAGGTTTCCAACTACGAGTCCATGGGAGGGTATATCCCTTCCAGCCCGCGGTTCCGCAAGGACCGGCAATACCAATATGCCGTCAATGCCGGACTGGTCCACGGCGTTCACAACTTGCGCTGGGGCATGGAGGCCTACCGGCAGGAGATGAACCATTACCAGCCGGCGGGAACCTATGGACCGCGGGGCGGATTCCAGTTCTCAGGCGGCGTGACCACGCTGAACGGCGGTCCGGCGTCGAACCAGTTCAATTCGCTCGCGGCGTTCCTCCTGGGGTTGCCTTCAGCCATGGGCAAGAGCATCCCCACTTCGGAGGAGATGCGGACGCGGCAATGGAACTTCGGCTTCTATTTCCGCGACCGCTGGCAGGTGGTGCGCTCGCTGACCTTGAACCTCGGGCTGCGCTACGAATACTACCCCATGGTGCGCCGCGATGTGGGCGGCGTAGGGCGCTACGACTGGACCACGAACCAGGTGCTCATCGGTGGATATGGTGACGTGCCCATCGACACCGGCGTGAAAGTGCCCACCCGGCAAGTGGCGCCCCGGTTCGGCTTGGCATGGCGCGCCACCAAGCGGATGGTGATCCGTACAGGTTACGGCATCAGCATTGATCCGTTCCCGCTCGCCATCCCGCTGCGTAGTTCCTACCCGACGGTGATCGAACAGAACGTGGTGGCGAACAATACCTACACTCCGGCAGGTCGAACCAAAGACGGCATCCCGCTTCCTGCGCCCATCGACATCAGCAAAGGCAGGGTCACGCTACCGCCAAGCGTGACGACACAAACCATCGAGCAGGATTACCACCGCGGCTACGTCCAGTCATTCAATTTCACCATCCAGCACAGCTTGCGCGGCAATTTTTCGGCGCAGGCAGGCTATGTGGGTTCGCGCACCATACGGCTTACCAACTTAGTGGACATCAATGCCTCTTCACCCGGCAAAGGCGTGGCCGGGCGGCCCTATGCGGCCATTTATGGCAGACGCGTCGCTACCACCTTACACGCCCCGGCGTTCACCTCCAACTACAACGCCTTACAGGCGCGTCTGGATCGCCGCTTTTCGTCCGGTTACAGCGTCAACGTCTCCTACACCTGGAGTAAGGCGCTGGGTTACGGTCCGAACAGCAACAGTTCGCTGTTCTTCAACGCGCCGGAGGCCATCGCCCGCAACCGGGCCAAGCTGAACTTCGACCGCCCTCACAATCTTCGCGTTTCTTTCTTGTCCGAGCTGCCTTTCGGGAAGCGTAAGCGGCTGCTGAACTCGGGTCGGTGGGCTGCCGTGGCAGGCGGCTGGCAGGTGAACGGGATCTTTAGCGCCTATAGCGGTTCGCCTTTTACGGTCACCTCCTCAGCCACATCTTTAAACGCACCTGGCAACAGCCAGACCGCGGATCAGGTGAAAGCCAAGGTCGAGTATCCCAAACAGGTTGGAAACGGGAACTCTTGGTTCGATCCGCTGGCTTTCCGGGCTGTCACGGAGGCGCGCTTCGGCAACACCGGGTTGACGATTCTGCGCGGTCCGGCTTTGCAGAGCATCGACTTGAACGTGTTCCGCACGTTCCGCATCGCGGAAAAATACAGCCTGCAATTCCGCGCCGCCGCCTTTAACGCGACCAACACGCCCCACTTCAACAATCCCGGCGCCAGCGCCTCCAGCATGGTCCTAAACAGTGACGGAACCGTGCGCAACTTGGGCGGCTTTACGTCGGTCACCAGCGCCCGGGATGATGCGCGGCAAATCCGCCTGGGGCTAAGATTCTTCTTCTGAGCGGTCCGCCCCCTCCGCCCTAGCGGATGGCCCGCAACCAGCCGTCATTGGAAAGAAAGAACGCCAGGTTGCCGGATACGGCGGGGAGGCTTTCGGCCATGGTTCCACCTGTCCGGAATCGCCACAGCAAAGTCGGAGGCAAGCGGCTGTCGCTCTTCAGTTGATACGCGGACAGGAACGGGTTGCTGAGCGAACCGCAAAGCACTAGTCCGCGCCCGGTGATCACGGGCGCCGTCAGACCTCCAATACCGGGCAAGTCCCAAAGCGGCTTGCCGGTGGCCAGATCCAAGGCAAACAGGCGCGCCCCAAAAGGCAGCTCATAGGCGTTGCCGAAAACACTAACGTACACTACGTCATCCGATACGGCGGCGGTGGCATTGGCGATACGCCAAGGCGGCGCGGTCCATTCCCATTCCTTGCGGCCGGACTGCGCATTCAGCGCCACAAAGCGGGAACCAAGCGCCGGGACGATGACCTTGCCTCCAGCCAGCACGGGAGCCGCAGAATCCGGCCGCCCGCCCTTGTGGTACGGCCAGCCTGGCGGGGACCACGCCCACAGAACTCCGCCGGTCTCCCGGTCTAACGCGTAATAATGACCGTCCCAGGACCCGGTATAAACCGCCTTGGCGGCGACCGCGGGAGCTGAATAAACTCCGTCGCCGAAGCGCCGGCTCCAGAGTACTTCACCAGAGCCAGCCCGCAGGCAGTAGAATGCGCCCGACGTCGTTCCCACAAACACTTGGTTGCCTTCACATTCGGGCGTCGCCCAAACCCATCCGAGGTTTCGGCTCCAAACTGCCCGCCCGGTCCGCGCGTCAATAGCGACAAAGGTTTCATCGCCGCCGTACTGACCCGCAAAGACCATTCCCGAGCAATAAGCTGGCCCGGCGGCCACGCGCCCCGAAGTTTCGTACCTCCAAATCTCACGGCCGCTCAGCCCATCGACGGCGCGTACAAAGTGATCGGCGCCGCCCGCGAACACCCGCCCCTGGGCCACAGACACCGGCGCTTGTAACCATTGTGGTGGGGCGTCCGCCAAGGTTTCGCCGGCATCGCTCGGTGCTATACCTACCAGTGGCGCCCGCCACTGAACAGATCCGTCGGACAACCCGACAGCCGTGAGCGTGAGGTCCGTCGCTGCTATCAGTACGCCGCTCTCGTCGCCGGCAAGGTCGGCGAGCACCGGGTGACGGCTCACCTGCCTTCGCCACAGCGGGCGCGCTGCCTGCCCGGAATCCCTCCAGGCGATCACCTCCCCGCCGACGGTGCACACGATCACGGTGGAGCGATATACGAACGGACGGGCGCGGATCCAGTCTCCGGCTGAGGCGCTCCATAACAGCTTGCCATCCCTGGCGCCCAAGGCAAAAAGGTTCCCGTCCGCCGCGCCTACGTACACGCGGCCGCCGCTTACGGCCGGCGTTGAAAACAGCCGGTGCGCTCGGGGCTCCCCGTTGGAAATCTTGGTGCTCCACCGTAGGGCCCCCGAACGGGCGTCCAAAGCGTAAATCCGCCCATCATTCGACCCGGCAAAAACGATGCCTTCGGCCACAGCCGGCCTACAGCACACAGGTGATCCAGCAGAGTATGTCCAAGCCACACGGTTTTCCCCCTCGGCATGGAGAGCCCAAACCGTGCCGTCATCCGTGGCGGCAAAGACCATGCCATCGGTTGCCACCGGCTCGCTACACAGCCTGCCCGCCGCGAACCTCCACCAAGTTCTACCGCTAGGAAGCTTTTTCACCGTCACCCCCGGACGACCCGGATCCCGGTAGGCCAACCACGGTCCGGTAACCACACCGGGTGCATCAAATTCCCGTTCCGTTGGAGTAGCCGGAATCAGGCGAAGTACTCTTCCTTTAACGGTGTCCACCAACGCCAGTTCTTGAATTTCGCCCGCCGGTCCGTGCAACAGGACAGCCGCTTGGTTTTCGGCAAAAAGATGGACCTCTGAAGCCGCTTTGGATCGGCGGTCCCCTTTCACCGGCGCCCGGCGCGCCGTCCACAGCAGCTTACCCGTTCTCCGCTCCAGACAGCGCATGATGTCGTACGATCCGGGTGAAGCTGTGTATACCTTGTCGCCGTGTATAACGGGCGGCGCCGTCCAGTCCCAACCAATGGGATATCGCCACGACGGCTCACCGCGCGCTGGACCGGGATCGCGTGTGAACCCAGAGTGTGAAGGATTACCGCCCATCGACGGCCAGTCCGCACCTAATCCCACCGGCTCCGGTTTCTCCGCAGTGTTTGTCACCGCCGGGAACGGCGGCAGCCGTTCGATCTCCTCCAGTGCCCGCAAGGCCTCTCGTTCCAGCAGCGCATCCCGGGCGAAGCCCAATGCCGGAAACGTCAGCTTCTCAGCGATCTTTTCAAACCTCTGAACCTCGCGCCCCTGGTTCAGCGCCCGCCAGTACCGGCTTTCGATGTCCCCCTGAGCAAACAGCGCCGCGGCCGTGAAGCCCACCCCCAGGTAACGCACCGCAGCCAATTTTCTACGTGAATTCACCTCACTAGGATAAGAAAACTGCGAAGACAGGCGGAAAGAAAGGCTGCCCTGAGACTGACCTGTCCGAAGCCGCCTCCCCAACACCCCATCGGCGAGCAAATCCAGAAGGCCAGCAACTCCAGCCGGCGGTTGTCGATATAATTCCTCCAGACGAGATTTACATCATGAAACGATACGTACTTTTAGGAATTCTTTGCGCCGCTGCGCTTTACGCGCAGAACGTTTCTTCGTCCCTGTCCGGGACCGTGGAAGACGCCACGGGCGCCCGCTTTGCTGGCGCCGAAGTGGCTCTCATCGACCAGGACACCGGTTTTATAAGGACCACCAAAACCAACGCCGAAGGCTTTTTCTCCTTCCCGGACGCCAAAGCTGCTGTTTATAAGCTCACCGTCTCCTCGCCCGGCTTCAAACGGTACGAACAGTCTGGAATTGCACTCTCCTCCAGCGAGCAGCGCTCCTTAGGGGTGATACGCCTGGAAGTCGGCGATGTCACCCAGTCGGTGGAAGTGACCGCCGAAGTGAATCCGGTGATGCTCAACTCCGGGGAGCGGGCCGGACTCCTCACTGGCGAAGACATTCAAGATATAGCGTTGCGCGGCCGCGATTTCCTGGATTCTGTGGGGCTCCTGCCCGGCATTATCGACACCGCCGACAGCCGCGAGGCGCCCAGCGCGGATTCGCTGAAAAACATTTACATTCTCGGCGGACGCGAAAACTCCAAAAATATGAGCATCGACGGCATCTCAGCCGTCGATTCCGGCAACAGCGCCGGCGTCATGATCATGCCTTCCATGGATGCGGTGGGCGAGATGCGAGTGCTGATGTCCAACTACTCCGCCGAATACGGACGCAAATCGGGCGGCACGATTTCCATCATCACCCGCGGCGGAGGCCGCCAATTTCGCGCCGCCGCGGGCTGGTATCACCGGCATGAGCAGTTCAACGCCAACAACTTTTTCTACAACCGCAATGGACTGGACCGCCCGCCCTACCGTTACAACATCGTCAGTTATAACTTGAGCGGACCGGTGTATATTCCCGGCAAGTTCAACCGCGACCGTTCACGCCTGTTCTTCTTCTTTTCCCAAGAGTTCCAGCGGCAGCTTGTCAATTACGGCAGCCGCACCGTGCGGGTGCCCACGGCGCTCGAACGCTCGGGAGATTTTTCCCAGACTTTCGACCTCAACGGGCGGCTCGTGCCGGTGCGCGACCCGCTCAACAATCAGACCCAGTTTCCCGGCAACGTCCTTCCCGCCAGCCGGCTCACCGCCATCGGACGAAACATTCTCAACATCTTCCCGGCTCCGAACTTCGTCGACCCTTCGCCGGCGCGCCGCTACCAGTGGAATTACATCTCCGCTCAGAGCACTTCTTATCCCCGCGACACGGAAACCGCCCGCATCGACTATTCCCCCAAAGACAACCTGCAACTCTATGTGCGCTTCACGCGCACGGGAGATTATCAGGACGTCTTTTACGGCCACTGGATCGCCGGAAGCGTGAACTTCCCGCTCCTGCCCATTCACTTCGAACGCCCCAGCCGCGGATTGGCGGGACGCGGGACGGTCACCGTTTCCCCATCCCTGTTCAACGAGGTCAACGTCGGCTTCACGCAAAACAAGCTGCTCGGAAATCCCCTCTTCCCTGAGCGCGTCCAGCGAAAGACGACCGGCATCGAGGTTCCGCAGTGGAATCCTTCCATCAATCCTGCGGGTTTCATCCCCAACATGAGCTTCGGCGGCGTCTCGAACGCCGCTAACCCGTCGATGAACAACCCTATGCCGTACTTCACCGACTGCAATATTTACAGCTTCGTCGACAACGCCAGCAAGATCTGGAAAACGCACACCTTCAAGTTTGGCCTGTATTTCGAGTGGATGACCAAGGACCAATACGCCGGCGTACCCAATCGCGGCGCCGTGGCGTTCGACGTCGACCGCAACAACCCGCTCGACTCCAACCAGGCTTATGCCAATGCGTTGTTAGGCAACTACGCCAACTATGCCGAGGCGAGTGCGCTGCCCATGGGGCTGTTCCGCTTCCGCAACCTCGAATTCTATGGTCAGGACACCTGGCGCGTAACCGGCCGGCTCACCCTGGATTACGGCTTGCGGTTTTATCGCGACCCGCCGATGTACGACGTGCGGGATCAACTCGCCGCCTTCGTGCCCGGCTATTACAATCCCGCAAACGCTCCCGTGCTGCTGCGTCCGGGCTTCGACGCCAACCGCGTGAAGGTCGCGGTCGATCCCCTCAGCGGCAAAACCTATCCGCAGGGTTTCATTGGAACATTTGTGCCCGGCGTGGGTGACCCCGCCGCAGGCATGGTGGTCAGCAACCGCAATGGCGCCTCCCGCGGACTGTACACCGTCCCCGCGCTTAGCCTTGCCCCACGCTTCGGTTTTGCATGGGATCCGTTCGGGAGGCAAAAGACCGCCATCCGCGGCGGCGCGGGTGTGTTTTACGATCGAATTGCGGGCAACCCCACCATCAACGCCATTTCTAATCCGCCCACCGTCTACACGCCTCGCGTGTATTACGGCAGCCTGAGCGCACTGGCGGCGACCGCCGGGCAGAAAATCCTCGCGCCCACAGCCATGAGTTCCCTGTTCGGCCAAGGACGTATGCCCACCGTTTACAACTACAGTTTCGGCATCCAGCAGCAGATCGGCGCCAACATGGTGGTTGACGTCGCCTATGTGGGCTCCCTGTCCAGGCATTTCCTCTGGCGGCGCGATATCAATCCCGTGCCCATCGGCGCCACCCACCTCGATAAGCACCCGGAAAATCGCGATCCCACCACAAATCAGGCTTACGCGGCTAATTTCTTGCGCCCGTACCAGGGTTATGGAGCCATCAATGTGTACGAGTTTGCTTCCACGGCAAACTATAACTCGCTTCAAGCCGGTCTCTCGCGCCGCATGCGCAAAGGCTTTCAGTTTGCCGCATCCTACACCTTCGGCAAAGCCCTCGGGGTGGCTGAGACCGACACGACCAACGTGTCGCCTTTCTTTCCGCCACGAAACTGGAACTATGGCCCTCTGAACTACGACCGGACGCATGTGTTCTCCGCCCGTTACACATGGCGGGTGCCCAAGCCCGGCAAACGGCTGCAATCCCGCGCCGTATCCATCTTCGCCGACGGTTGGGAGCTGTCCGGCATCACCCGGTTCCAGTCGGGAGGCTACTTCACCCCTGGTTTCTCGCTGGTGAGCGGGCAAGACATCACGGGCACGCCGTCGGAAAGCGCGCGCATCAGAGTGATCGACCCGCTGGCGCCCCCTGCCGGCCGTTTCGGCCCTCCCGAACGCGGCACGTTCGGCAATGCTGGGGTCGGAATCCTGCGCCTGCCCGGCATCAACAACTGGGATCTCTCCCTCTACCGGCGAATTCCCCTGGGTGAGCGCTTGGCCGCCCAACTGCGCCTCGAGACATACAATACCTTCAATCACACCCAGTTTTCGAACGTCGTCCGCAACGCGCGTTTCGACAACACCGGCGCCCAGATTGATCCCACCTTTCTGGAGCCCAATGCCGCCCGCGACGGCCGCCGCATCCAGTTGGCGATCCGCTTGAATTGGTGACAACCGGGGCGCGGGCAGGCGCCAAACCGTCGTTGACCTGCCTCCCGGCGGCGTCGGTTACACTCGAAGTGGGAGGTCGCGCCGATGGGAATTCGGGCTCGGGCCAGCAGCGCGGCGGCCGGCGCTGTGGCCAACGGACTAGACCGGGAAACGCTGATTCGCGCGTTCCGCATCATGTACCTGTCGCGGCGCTTGGACGACCGCGAAATCGTTCTCAAACGCCAAAACCGAGTCTATTTTCAGATCAGCGGCGCCGGTCACGAAGCCGTCCAAACCGCCGCCGGATTGCTCCTTCGCCCTGGCGCCGATTGGGTGTTCCCCTACTACCGCGACCGCGCTCTATGTCTGGCGCTGGGCGTTACCCCAGAACAGATGCTGCTTCAGTCCGTTGGCGCCGCTGCCGACATCGCTTCCGGCGGGCGCCAGATGCCGTCGCATTGGAGCCATCCGGGATTGCGCATAGTCTCGGCCTCATCCCCTACGGGAACACAGTTCCTGCAAGCCGCCGGCTGCGCCCACGCCGGCCGCTATCTGAACCCGGACTCCGGCGAAATTACGCTGGTGACTTCCGGCGACGGCACCACCAGCGAGGGGGAATTTTGGGAGTCCCTGAACCTCGCCTGCCTGGATCGCTTGCCGCTGCTGTACCTCATCGAAGATAACGCCTATGCGATCTCCGTTCCCATCGAACGCCAGACGGCGGGGGGCAGCATCTCCCGCCTGGTGGAGGGATTCCCCGGCTTGCTGGTGCGTGAGGTGGACGGCTGCGACTTCCTCGCCTCCCACGCTGTGCTCTCAGAAGCCATCGCTTACGTGCGCGCCGGACGCGGGCCCGCACTCGTGCATGCGCACGTCATCCGGCCTTACTCCCACTCGCTGTCCGACGATGAGCGGCTCTACAAGACGGACGAAGAGCGACAGGCGGAGGCCGAACGCGACCCCTTGACCCAGTTTCCCAAGTGGCTCGTCGAGGAGGGCATCATCGATCCCCAAGCCCTCCGCGTCATCCTCCACGAAATCGACCGCGAAGTCCACGCCGCCACCGAAACCGCGCTGGCGGCTGAGCAGCCCGCCCCGGAAACCGCCCTCCGCCACCTGTATTCCCCGTCAGTGGATCCCTGCTCGGACGCTTTCCTGTCGGAGCCCCAGTTTTCGGGCGAACCGCGGACCATGGTGGATGAAATCAACCTTACCCTGGCCGAAGAAATGCGGCGGAATCCCAACCTAGTGGTCTTCGGCGAAGATGTGGCCGATTGCAGCCGCGAGCAGAACCTCGAGCGCGTCAAGGGCAAAGGCGGCGTCTTCAAAGCCACCCATGGATTGCAGCGGGAGTTCGGCTCGGCGCGCTGCTTTAACACGCCGCTGGCGGAAGCCGGCATCGTCGGACGCGCCATCGGCATGGCCCTGCGGGGACTCAAACCCGTCGCCGAAATCCAGTTCTTCGACTACATCTGGCCCGCCATGATGCAGCTTCGCAATGAACTGGCCACCATGCGCTGGCGTTCCAACGGCGGCTGGTCCTGCCCGGCGGTCATCCGCGTAGCCATCGGCGGCTATTTGACCGGAGGCGCCGTCTATCACAGCCAGTGCGGCGAAGTGCTGTTCACCCACTGCCCAGGGCTGCGCGTGGTGTTTCCATCGAATGCGCTGGACGCCTGCGGCTTGCTGCGCACCGCCATACGCTGCGACGATCCGGTGCTCTTCCTGGAGCACAAGAAACTCTACCGGGAACCGTATAACCGCGCTCCGCACCCGGGTCCGGACTACACCATCCCCTTCGGACGCGCCAACATCGTCAAGCACGGTCAGAACCTGACCATTATTACCTACGGCGCCGTGGTCCAAAAAAGCCTCCAGGCGGCAACGAGGCTGGAACAGCGAATCCGCGGCATTACGGTCGAGGTGATCGATCTGCGAACGCTGAACCCTTATGACTGGGAAACCATCGCCCATTCGGTGAGCAAGACCAGCCGCGTGATCATTGCCCACGAGGACACCCTCTCTTTCGGATATGGCGCCGAAATCGCCGCCCGCATTGCGGATGAGTTGTTTGACCGGCTGGACGCGCCCGTCGGGCGTGTGGCCGCGCTCGACACTTGGGTGGGCTACGCGCCCCGCCTCGAGGACGCCATCTTGCCGCAGATCGAGGACATCGAACGCGAAGCCGAACGCCTGCTGAATTACTGAGCTTTACGGAAACGGGCGATAAATCCGCCGCCGGAGGCCAGATTAGCCGTCACATGCCCGCTGCGCCGCAGCTTTAGCGTTTCCACAACGAGGTTGCCGGACTCCTGAGGATGATCCCTCACCACCAGCGCCTCGTATTCGCCCTCCCCCAGGAAACCCAACGGAATCCGCATCGTGCGCGCCGTAAGTCCGTTGACGATGCCGACGAACCACTCCTGCCCCCTGCGCCTGGCAAACGCCGCCGTCTCGCCGATTTCGGATCCTTCCACAACCCGCGTCTCGTCCCAAACGCTGGGAATGCTCTTAATCATCTCCGACGCCGGGTTGGCCAGCAGGCTCTTCGGATGCGCTCCATAAGTGAGCAACGGCGATGTGAACACCGCCGCAGTGGCGATTTGGTGCGCCCATGTGGTGTCGTTGCGGCGTTCGCCGAAATGGACCGGAGTATAGTCCGCATGGCCCGCAAGCTGGCGTGTGAACGGCAGCGTCGCATCGTGCTGGGCGCGGGGATTCTTTCGCCCCTCCATGCCGCGCACCGCCTCGCGCGTCAATTCATTGGGCCACGTGCGGGCTTCGCCGGTGGGCTTATTCGAGCCGTGGAAATTGACCAACAGTCTGAACTCCGCTGCGGCGCTCAGGGCGGCTTCGTACAACTCCACCACCGGTTTGGCCTCGTGGTCATAGAAATCGAGCTTGACGCCCACCGCCCCTGCGTCCCGGCACTGGCTCAGGAATGCGCGCAAGGTTTCGGGAGTGCGGATATCCCGGCTGTGCTTCCACAGCCACAGCCCAACGCCGAAACGGCGGGAATACTCGACCGCCTCTTTCAGCTCCGCCGGGCTCCACTTTTGCCAAAAGCCTTCCACCACTTGATACTCAAAGCCCAGCTCGCCCGCCAAGCGCGAGAATTCCTTCACGGTTTCCAGAGTGTTCTCCCCGCCGTCCAGATATTTCCACACCGCGCGCCCTGGTTTGATCCACGGCGTCCGCGCGCCTTGGGGAAAGAGCTTGGGATCCGGCGGGTCCGACACGTTGGCGACGATATCGCTGTTGACCAGCGTGTTCAAATCCGGTCCGGCCATGACAATCCGCCACGGGGTGGTAATGGGACCCTCCACCGGAGCCGGCCGGCTCATCCGTTCGATATCGTCCTTGTAACGCAGCCGGAAGGGATACGACGGAGGAATCGCATGGCCCAGCCGCGCCGCGAACTCCCGCGCGCTGCTCGCCTGCAAACCCATGCCCGCGTAACGCCGCAGCCCCCCTTCCGTGATCGAGCCATACCCGGCGCCACCCGGCAGCTTGAACGTGAGCGGGGGAGCCGCCCACTGCCCGGCGGGAACCTCCTCCACCGCCTTGCGCGTGTGTATGCCTTCGTAATGCCCCTCAAAATCGTGGAACCAAACCACGCTGCCGGCCGGCAGACGAAATACAGTCGCCTCATCCGGGGTGCGCGAACCGGCGCCGGGAACCAGATGCCGGAAGGCTACGCCGTCATCGTACGCTCGCACTTCCACCGTGTACCGCGTCCGGCTTGCAGTGTGAGTGACAGCGATTTTCGCGCCATGCGCGTTATTCACCGCGGTCGAGTGTCCTCCGTTCCAGGGATAGGTTTCGTTGATCCTGTATCGCTCGGCTGCGCCAAGCTGAACGCCCTCACCCAAGCGCACGCCGTCCACCGTAATTCCAAGCGGTGAAGTCTCAATGACGGCTGTCTTGCCAAGAGTGACCGAGTACTGAAGCTGACGCTCCCGGCTCGCGCTTACCTGAATCCGGACCTTTCCGTTGGGGCTGGCGACCTCAACTCCCTCCGCGCCTACCGCGGCTGCGCTCAACGCAACAAACAAGAGTGCTCGCATGATAAAATCCTCGCTCACCTCGAAGTCCAATCCACCACGTACGTCTTCAAGCTGCCTTCGCGAATCTCGATCTCTTGCTCATCCCGAGGGTGCCCGGGCAGGGAAAGACCCACCCGGTACCGCCCGGGCCGCAGATTCAAGATGGCCGGAGTCCTTTCCGGACGTTCTTGTCCGTCAATGTAAATAGAGGCCCCGGCGGGCACGGTCTTGATGCTGAGCTGCCCCGTCCGTAGCTCCAGGCGGAAAAATAACAGCACCTCGCCCGGCATCTCAAAAAAGCGAATCTCATCTCGATAGCCCGGCAGGCTGGCGCGAGCCGAATGACGCCCCGCAAGCAGCGGCATCGTGCAGGGAGTCTTGCAAGTGATGGACGGATTATTGTCGAACGTGATCACGGCGCCCGGAGGCGACGACTCGACCGTCACCATGTGTTCAGCCGCCGACGCCGGTGGCCGCACCACGACCGGCCGCTGAGGGGGCTTCGGCGGCGCGGCTTTGGCCTCTTCGGTTGGTTGCGCGGCGGCGGGCGGCTCCCCCGCCGGCTCTTCCGCCTGCGGCGTAACCTCGGCCGGTGAGGGCGGAGCCGGAGCGGGACTCGGCCGCGCAAACTCCGGCGCCGGCTGGGGCGCGGCGGCATTCGGCGGGCTGGCTTGCCGCGCCGCCTCCGGACCGAGCAGCCGGTCCAGCACAATCACCACGCCCAACACCACCGCCAGGCCGATCAACCCGGCCAAGACGGGCTTCCAGATCTTGCCTTTCCGCTCTGTTTCACCCGTGGTGTCGGACGCTCTCTTGCGGCGGCGATAGCTCGAAGCTCCTGCGGGCGTCGCCACAGCCGGCGTGGGCCCTTGCGGAGTGGCGGCCATCGTCGGCAAGTTGGAAGAGGCCCCCCGTGGTAACGGTTTCCAGTCCGGTGTTTTCGCGCAGGCGGCGGCAAAGGCGGCCGCAAAGTCCGAACAAGTCGGGAAACGCTCGGCCGGATTCTTGCGCAACGCCCGCAGAAGCACTGCTTCCATGGCCGGGCTGATAGTCGGATTGATGCGCGATGGCGGGTCCGGCTCCTGCTGCACCACCTTAAACAACACCGTAGGGATGGCATCCCCCGCAAACGGCTTCTCGCCGGTGAGCAGCTCATAGGTCATCGTGGCCAACGCAAACTGGTCCGAGCGTCCGTCCAGCGCCTCGCCCCGTATCTGCTCCGGGGACATGTAGTTCGGCGTGCCCAGCATCGCCCCGCTCTGCGTCAGTTTCTCGGACAGGATTTTGGCCACGCCGAAATCCGCGATCTTCACCGACCCGTCCTCATGAATCATCACGTTGGCGGGCTTGATGTCGCGGTGAATGATCCCCTTGCGGTGCGCGTAATCCAGCGCCGCCGCCGTCTGGCTGACCACTTCCAGGATAAGCTCCCGCGGCGCCGCCCCCGCCTCCAAGACCTTCTCCAACGTCGGCCCGTTGACGAATTCCATGAACACGTGCGTGGCGCCGTCTTCTTCGGCGATGTCGTAAACGGTCACGATGCCGGGGTGCGACAACAGCGCCGCGGATCGCGCCTCGCGCACCAGCCGCTCTTGCAGCCGCTGAAGTTCGGATGGCTCGGTCAGCTCCGACAACCGGATGCTCTTGATCGCCACAATGCGGCCCAAGGCGGTATCCCGTGCTTTGTACACCACCCCCATCCCGCCGCGGCCGATTTCGCCGAGGATTTCGTACCGCCCGATCCGCTTCATGCGCGTGTTCTTCAGTGTATCGCGCCCGCCTGCCCGCGGGCTGCTTGCATCCGGCCCGCGCCGCTGCCACTCTGGGATCGTGGCCGATCAACTTTATCTCTCTTATTGGTTGCGCGGGTTCTCTCCCGCCGCCATGCCGCATTTTTTCGAGCAGGTGCTGCAAACGTTCCCCTTTTCCCGGCTCAACCGCGTCCCCAGCCTCCTGCGCGTCTACGCCGTCGAATACGCCGAACCGGCGCTCTACGAACAGATGTTTCCCCCCATACCCGACCCGGCTGCCGTCGTCGCCGCGGCCCGGCCCTATCTGAATCCGGACTGCTGCCTGGAACTCGAATCCGCATGGGATTTGTGGCAGCGCGCCGAAGACTGGGCGCTCGCGCCTGCGCGAGTGTTGGTCCACTGCCGTGGACCGGAATTCGCCTCCGACGCCGGCGAACACATCTGGATCTTCTGCGGAATCGATTCGCTGTTCCTGCCAGACCCAAACTTGCCTGGCAGTGCGCACTTTGCCGAATCGAATGTCCGCAGCTTGCTCAAGCTCTCCCACGACCTGGACGCCGCGCTGCCCGTCGAAAAACGCCTCCTGTGGACCGAATCCGGAGAAAATTTCGCCGAGCGGCTCGAGCGGCGTCTGTCCTCCTGAGGTTCCTATGCCTGACCGCCTCTCCGACGCACGCCCCCAGACGCGCAAGCTGGCCGCGTGGTTCCTCGGACCCAAGGCCGAAAACGCAAGCCTGGAAGAGGAAATGATCCTCTTCATCTTGCGCGATTACTTCCACTGGCGGCGCAATTATTACCCATCCGACGAGATCACCATCACGCAACAGATGCGCCGCGACGCCGTCGAGTTCAACGACGCCCTCTTGCAGCAGTTGAATGAAATGCTCGCCCGGCTGAAACGCCACTTTCCGTTCTATAGCCCGCGTTACGTGGCTCACATGCTCTCGGACCAGACCATCCCCGCGGTGCTCGGCTACTTCGCGGGC
>Ga0272446_1003596_pt1 | contig 19326 bp, 16 predicted proteins | sample YNPCB0061_FD_194587 | JGI IMG/M metagenome (GOLD analysis project Ga0272446, IMG submission 194587) | Hot spring microbial mat communities from Yellowstone National Park, WY, United States - YNP-CB-006-1 | ecosystem: Environmental > Aquatic > Thermal springs > Hot (42-90C) > Sediment | place...
CTGAGTGCTGAGCGCCGAAAATCGAGTCTGATATCTGTCATCTGTCATCTGTCATCTGTCATCTGACTACTGACTACTGACTACTGACTACTCACAATGGTCGCAGAACCCACCCTTCAACAAGCGCCGGAGAGCGTGTTGACCGAATCCAACGCGCAGTTGGACATCACGCTGGAGCAACTGAAGAAGCTGGTTAGCCCGCGCGCTTTCACCGGCGAGACGATGCTGCTGAACATGGGGCCGCAGCATCCCTCCACGCACGGCGTGCTGCGCCTGCTGCTGGAGCTGGATGGCGAGACCATAGTCAGTTGCATCCCCGACATCGGCTTTCTCCACACCGGCATCGAAAAGACGCACGAAGGCAAGACCTACACCAAGGGCATCCCGCTGACTGACCGCATCGACTATCTGGCCCCGCTGTCGAACAATATGGCCTACATCGGCTGCGTCGAGAAGCTGCTCGGGCTGGAGGCGCCCGCGCGCGCCCAGTGCATTCGCGTCATTCTGCTTGAATTGACGCGCATGAACAGCCATCTGGTGTGGCTGGGCACGCACGCGCTGGATATCGGCGCCATGAGCATGTTCCTGTACTGCATGCGCGAGCGCGAGATGATCCTGGACGTGTACGAACTGGTGGCCGGCGCGCGCATGATGACCAGCTACTTCCGCGTGGGCGGCCTGTGGCGCGACATTCCCGCCGGCTTCACCGATCTCGTCCAGAAGATTCTCGACGTTTTCCCGCAGCGTCTGCTGGAGTACGAGAAGCTGCTGAAAGACAACCCGATGTGGAAAGAGCGCACAGTGGGCATCGGCGTTATCAGCAAAGAGGACGCCATCGCCTATGGCATGACCGGTCCCTCATTGCGCGGCAGCGGGGTGAACTACGACGTGCGCAAGGCGTATCCCTACAGCGGCTATGACCAGTTCGAGTTCAGCGTGCCGGTTGGATCAAACGGCGACGTGTACGACCGCTACCGCTGCCGGATGGAAGAGTTTTATCAGAGTCTGAAGATCATCGAGCAGGCGATGAAGCGTCTGCCAGCCGGCCCGGTGATGGTGGACAACCGCAAGGTCGCGCCGCCGCCGAAGCACGAGATCGCCTACTCGATGGAGTCGCTCATCCACCACTTCAAGCTGTGGACGGAGGGGTTCTCCGTGCCGGAGGGCGAGGCGTATTTTGCCGTGGAGAGCGGCAAGGGCGAGTTCGGCTGCTATATCTCGGCCAACGGCGGGCCAAAGCCGCGCCGCGTGCATTTCCGCGCGCCGTCATTTTGCAACTTGCAAGCCCTGCCGAAGATGAGCCAGGGCTGCCTGATCGCAGATATGGTGGCTATTGTCGGCTCGATCGACATCGTGTTGGGCGAGGTGGATCGCTGATACCCAATACGCAATACCACCACGCACCCCATCTTGCGTTTCGCGCACCGAGCACTTGACATGTTGAAGGAAAAACGCGCATCGGATATCGAGAGGACGCTGGCCAAGTACCCCAGCAAGCGCAGCGCCGTGATGCCGCTGCTGTACATCGCGCAGCAGGAATACGGCTACTGCGACGACAACGCCATTCGTGAAGTGGCCGAGATTCTGGGGCTGGACCCGACCGAGGTCAAGTCCATCGTCGGCTTCTACACCATGTTCTACGAGGAGCCGACCGGCCAGTATGTGATCGAAGTGTGCGACGACCTGCCGTGCGCCCTGCGCGGCGCGGACGAGTTTGTGGCCCACTGCGAGCGCAAGCTGGGCGTCAAGGCCGGCCAGACCACGCCGGACGGCAAGTTCACCCTGCGCACGGTCATGTGCATTGCCGCCTGCGACCGCGCGCCGGTGGCCCAGGTGAACACCGAATATCGCTATTCGCTGACGCCGGAAAGCTTTGACCGGATGATTGATGACTTGAAAGGGTAGGATGCCAGGTGATGGACAAGCACGTATTGTTGCGCGATCTGGATGTGCCGAACATCCGTGAGCTGGCAGTGTATGAGGCCAACGACGGCTACGCGGCCTGGCGCAAGGCGCTCACAGCCATGAAGCCGGAAGAAGTGATCGCCGTAGTCAAGGACGCCGGCCTGCGCGGGCGCGGCGGCGCCGGCTTCCCCGCCGGCCTGAAATGGAGCTTCATCCCCAAAGACATCTTCCCCAAGTATGTCGTCGTCAACGGCGACGAGAGCGAAGCCGGCACCTTCAAAGATCACCAGCTCCTCGACAACAATCCGCATCAGGTGATCGAAGGCACAGCCCTGTGCGCCTACGCTGTGCAGGCTAACACAGCGTACATCTACCTGCGCGGCGAATTCCTGGAGCCGTCGCGGACGCTGCAAAAAGCGATTGACGAAGCCTACGCCGCCGGCCTGCTCGGCAAGAACATCCTGGGCACAGGCTACAACCTGGACATTCACATTCATCTTGGCGCTGGCGCCTATATCTGCGGCGAGGAAACGGCGCTCTTGTCGTCGCTCGAAGGGCAACTGGGCCAGCCCCGCCTGCGCCCGCCATTTCCCGCTGTGCAGGGGTTATATGCCAAGCCTACCGTTATCAACAACGTGGAGACGCTGGCCAATGTGCCGCCCATCGTGCTGAACGGCGCGCAGTGGTACCGCCAGTTCGGGACCGAGAAAAGCCCCGGCACAAAAATCTTCTGCGTCAGCGGGCGGGTGAACAAGCCGGGCAATTACGAGCTGCCCCTCGGCCAGCACACCATCCGCGAGTTGATCGACATGGCCGGCGGGACGATCAACAACAGGCCGGTGAAGGGCGTCCTGCCGGCGGGGTCGTCCGCGCCCATTCTGCCGGCCAGCGCGCTCGACACAAAGCTCGACTACGAAAGCATGCAGGCGGCCGGGTCGTTGCTTGGTTCAGCATCCTTCGTCATCCTTGACGATACCGTGGACATTGTCTGGGCGGCGCGCAAGATGATCCGCTTCTTCAAGCACGAGTCGTGCGGCAAATGCACGCCGTGCCGCGAGGGCACGCACTGGGCGATGAACCTGTACGACAAGATTGTGAGCGGGCAAGGCTCGATGAAGGATATCGATATGCTGGCTGAGGTGGCTAACAGCATGGCCGGCAAATGTTTCTGCCTCCTGGGCGAGTTTGCCACCAGCCCGATCCTGAGCACGCTCAAGCACTTCCGCCCTGAATACGAAAAGTGGGTGTCACAGCCGCGGGTGACCGCCGGCGCATGAGCACATGCGCGCGATGCGTGATGTCTTCTCGCGCCCGGTTTATGCCAGTGTGATGGTTTTGGCATCGTGGAATGCTTTTCAAGTGGCTAAAGAGGAGGTGAATCGTATCTGGTTGTAGCGGCAGATGGTAGTGGCGGCGTGCGACTAATGAGGTGTGCGGATGTGAGTGGATTCCCATATCCGACACGGGAGACACATGAACTTGCGCAACCTCACACTGTCGTTCGTGGCCGTTCTACTTGCATTGCCGCTGTCATTGCCTGGCGCAAATGCTGCCGGCGCCCAGCCGCCGCCAATCGTGCCGTTGGGAGATATTGCCCTGACTGACGAGGGCAAGACCGTAACCGTCGAAGGCACAGTGGTTGGCACAGAGAATTTCGCGTCCGGCTTCAAGCTGCACATCAACGATGGGTCGGCGCAGGCAGTCGCCCTGATCTGGGCGGATGACTGGGATCATATCTACGATTCGTATCACATCAACGTCGGCGCAGTCGTGCGTGTGACCGGCAAGGTCGATGTCTATCGCGGACAAATCGAGATCGTGCCCAAATGGGGCAGCGACGTGAAGGCGGTCAAGTGGGCCAAACGCAACTGGCGCAAGTACGCGCTGGGCGGCATGAATGGCAACGACCACAACGCGGTGGTATGGGTCGAAGGCTGGATCGCAGATATCACGCCGGCTGCGGATGGCGCGTATTTGCTGATCTACGATGAGACCGGCGCGCAGAAGGTGCATCTGTACGATGTGGTGGCCCGGCGCATCCCGCGCCAGCAGCAGTTGTGGATTGGCCAGCGGGTGAGCATTGTCGGGCGTGTGCGGGCCAGGCGGCGCGTGGGCATTGAGATTGTGCCGGCGCTGCCGCACGATGTGTATGTTGCAGGCAGCGACGCCGGCAACGGCGCAGGAGGCGAGTCGAAATGAAGACGCGCTTCACGGCCATCGGGTTGAGCGCGCTGATCGCGCTCGTGGGCGCGGGTGTTGTGTGGGCCGCCGGCCGTCCGGTGACGCCGATCGGGCAAATCAGCGCCAAAGATGTCGGCGCGGTGATGGCGATCAGCGGCGTGGTCAGCGACGCGGGCAATTTTTCCGCCGGCTTCAAGTTTGTGATTTCGGATTCGACCGGCGCGATGCCGGTGACGCTGTTCACGCGGCTGTATGACGAGATCGACGCGCCGGCCCGGCTGAATGTCGGCGCGCTGGTTACAATCACCGGCAAGCTGAATCAGTACAAGGGCGCGCTCGAACTGGCGCCGGCCAGACTGTCGGACGTGCAAATCGGCGCGATCGTCGCGCCAGCGCCTGCGCAGACGCAAACGACGGGCAGAATAACGGCGCGGCAGGGCGAGCGTGTCGTGATATCCGGCACGATCGCCAAAGTCGAGCCGTTCAAGTCCGGCGTCAAGTTGATTGTGGATGACGGCAGCGGACCGCGTCGGGTGACGCTGTTCAATACGGTGCGCGAGCGCATTCCATTCGGCGACAGGCTGGCGGCAGGCGCCCGTGTGCGCGTGATCGGCAAAGTGAATGTGTATCGCAAGGTGGCCGAGATTGCCGTCGCCTTGCCATACGACGTAACGGTGTTGGAGAGCAAAAAGTAGGTTCAATGGCTGACCTGGTTAACCTCACAATCGATGGACAACTGGTCGCCGTGCCGAAAGGCACGGTGATCGTTGATGCGGCCAAGAAACTGGGCATTGATATCCCGGTGTTCTGTTACCACCCCAAGCTCAAGCCCGTGGGCATGTGCCGGATGTGCCTGGTCGAAGTTGGCACGCCCAAAATTGACCCGGCCACAAAGCAGGCGGTGAAGGACGAAGCCGGCAATGTGGTCATCGCCTGGATGCCCAAGCTTCAGACCGCCTGCACCACAACGGTGAGCGAGGGCATGGCGGTGCGCACGAACACCCCGCAGGTGGCCGACGCGCGCGAAGACATTCTGGAGTTTTTGCTGACCAGCCACCCGCTCGATTGCCCCATCTGCGACAAGGGCGGCGAGTGCCCGCTGCAAAACCTGACGATGGGCTATGGGCCGGCGGTCAGCCGGTTCGATTACGAGGCCAAGCAGCACAACGATAAGCATGTGCCCCTGGGCGACCTGATCTTCCTCGACCGTGAGCGATGCATTCAGTGCGGGCGCTGTGTGCGTTTCCAGGACGACGTGGCCGACGATCATGTGCTGCAATTTCATGAGCGCGGCCGGCATATGGAGATCATCACATTCAGCGACCCGCCGTTCGATTCCTATTTCAGCGGCAACACCACAGACATTTGCCCGGTCGGCGCGCTGACCACGGCTGACTTTCGCTTCAAGGCCCGGCCCTGGGAACTGGCCAGTGCGCAGAGCGTTTGCGCGCATTGCCCTGTGGGTTGCAACATCACCCTCAACACGCGCCTCGAAACGCGCACCGGCGGTTATGAGATCAAGCGCATCATGCCGCGCCAGAACGAGCAGGTCAACGAAATATGGATGTGCGACAAGGGCCGCTTCGTTCACCATTTCACCCGCGCCGCAGATCGCCTGAAGGCGCCCCTGGTTCGGGACGCCAGCGGCCAACTGGTCGAGACGACGTGGGAGGATGCGCTGGCGCGCGTGGCCGGCAAGTTGAGCGCCGGCGCATCGCTGGCCGGCGTGATCGGCGATCGCATCCCCAACGAAGACGCTTTTCTGTTCGCTCGATTGTTCCGCGAAACGCTGAGCCGCGTCGATCACCGGCAGGCCGGCGTGTTCGTTTCACCGCGCGTCCCGGCTGCCTGCGCCGACATCGCCCGCGACTACGGCATCGGCGCAGAGGCTGACTTCAAGGCGCTGGGCAGGGGCGATGTCATCCTCATCGTCAATGGCGATCTGGAAGAAAGCGCGCCCGTGTGGTTCCTGCGCCTGCGCCAGGCGGTGGTCGAGCGCGGCGCAACGCTCATCGTCGCTCATGCGCGCAGCACCAAGATGCACCGCTACGCCTCGCGCATCGCCGAATACGAGCCTGGGCAGGCCGCCCGGTGGGCAGAATCCGCAATACGCAATACGCAATACGCAACACGCGATGGGGGTCATGCGCCGCCGTCGCTTGACCTGGAGCACCTCAAGGGCGCGCGCAATCTGCTGATCGTGTTCGGTGACGAGCAGTTGAACGAAGCCGGCGCGCGCTCACTGGCCCGCTCGCTCGCCAATCTGTTGATCCTGAGTGGCCACGCCGGCAAGACCCACAGCGGATTGTTGCCCCTCTACCCGCACGCCAACACACAGGGCGTCTGCGATATGGTCGGCCCTGTGGCTGAGTTGCCTGAACACGTGGATGTGGCCTGGCTGGTGGGCGCAGGCGACCCGGACGATGCGCCGAAAGCAGGCTTTACCGTCGTCCAGGACTTGTTCCTCACCGATCTGGCCGCCCGGGCCAACGTTGTGTTGCCGGCGCTCAGCTTCGCCGAACGCGACGGCACCTTCACCAGCGGTGACCGGCGTGTGCAGCGCTTCTATCGCGCGCTGCCGCCGCTGGGCCAGGCCAAACCCGACTGGTGGATCATCCAGGAAGTTGCCAAACGACTCGGCGCAGGATGGCACTACACCGGGGCGGAATCCATCTTCGTCGATTTGACTGCTGGCGTGGCGGGTTACGCCGGCCTGTCGTATCAATTGCTCAGCCAGACGGCCGAGCAATGGCCGCCGATGGGCCGGGCTGACCTGTACTACGGCGGCACGGTGTACGACAACACCGGCGGGCTGGGAATTCGTTACCCCGCCGGCGTCGAGCAGCCGGGCTTTCAGCCGCAGGTGCAATGGTTGCCCGCGCCGGAGCCGTCGATCGACGCTTTGCGCCGGCCTGTGCGCGCGCTGTATCAGGACGGCGAGTTGATTCGCCGCAGCGCCGTGCTGAGCGCGCACATCATCCGAGGCGATGCCATCCCCGTCATTGCCTGACGCCATCTCAATACTCAATACGCGATACGCAATACGCAATACGCGATACGCAATACACCCCATGAATCCAATCCTCGAAGCGTTGTTGAAGTCTGTGGCGGTCCTGGCGGTGGCCCTGGTCGGATTTGCCTACATGACCTGGGTCGAGCGCAAGTTCATCAGCCGGCTGCAAGCGCGCATCGGGCCAAACCGCGCCGGCCCCTTCGGGTTGCTCCAGCCGATGGCAGACGGCATCAAGCTGATTTTCAAAGAGAGCATCACGCCGGCCAATGTGGATGTGCTGGTGTACTTTCTGGCGCCCATTGTGGCGGTCGTGCCGGCGCTGGTGCTGTTTGCTGTGATTCCCTTCGGCAGTGACCCGGCGTTCCAACTGGCCTCGAACATCAATGTCGGCGCGCTGTATGTGATGGCCGTGCTCGGCGTCGGCATCTATGGGATGATTCTGGCCGGCTGGTCGTCGAACAACAAGTATGCGCTGTTGGGCGGGTTGCGCGCCTCCGCTCAGGTCATCTCCTATGAACTGGGTCTCGGCCTGGCGGTGCTGTCTGTGATTCTGATGGCCTCGAGCGCCAGCCTGAACGACATCGTGCAATACCAGCAGCCCGGCAACATCCTGGGTTGGCTGATCTTCCGTCAGCCGGTTGCGGCCGCCATCTTTGCCATCACGGCCCTGGCCGAACTGGCCCGCGCGCCGTTCGACCTGGTGGAGGCAGAGCAGGAGCTGACCGCCGGCTTCATGACCGAATATGGCGGCATGAAGTTCGCCCTGTTCTACATGTCCGAATACGTCAAGATGATCGGCATGAGCGCCTTGTTCGTCACGTTCTTCCTGGGCGGTTGGTCCGGGCCGTTTGTGAACGAAGCGCCGGCGCTCTCGCTGGTGTACTTTGCCATCAAGGTGCTGGCCTGTTTGCTGGTCATGGTGTGGGTGCGCGCCACGCTGCCGCGCTTCCGATATGACAAGCTCATGGGATTTGGCTGGAAAGTGCTGCTGCCTGTGGGCCTGTTGAACGTGGTGGTCACGGCGCTGTTGATTGTGGCCGGCGTTCCCGGCTATAAGTGAATTGAGCAATTGAGCCATTTGGCCATTGGGTGATTGGGTATGTCGATTACGGATAAGGTTGTCGCAGTTGTGACGAAAATACCGGTCGGCTTTGCCACGGTGCTGAAGACGCTGTTTCGCAAGCCGGTCACCATTGAGTATCCTGAGCAGACGAAGCCGATGTCAGCGCGCTTTCGCGGGCGCCATCACCTCAAGCGTTACGACGACGGCCTGGAAAAGTGCATTGGCTGCGCCCTGTGCGCCGCTGCCTGCCCGGCCGACGCCATCTACGTCGAAGCCGCCGAAAACACCAACGAGGAGCGTTATTCACCCGGCGAGCGCTACGCGAAGACCTACGAGATCAACATGCTGCGCTGCATCTTCTGCGGCTACTGCGAAGACGCCTGCCCGACCAACGCCATCGTGCTGGAGCCGATCGAGTTCCCAACCGGATATACGCGCGACGGCATGATCTACGTCAAGGACATGTTGTTGGAAGCGCCGCCGCCCGGCGCGCCGGCCACGCCGCAGCAAACGCCCCCCGGCAAGTACGACCGCGCCATTCTGCCGTTCCCGCCCATCACCGATTGAGACATTTCAGGATTGGGTCATCAGAGTGATTGAGTCATTGAGTCATTGAGTCATTAAGTCATTGAGCCATTTGGCGAGCGCGGCAGTCGTCGAACTGCTCAATCTAAAATCCAAAATCCCAAATCCAAAATCGACATGTCACCGGACTTTTTGCTTTTTCTCATCATTGCGCTGGTTGCTGTCGCGGCGGCGTTGGGCATGTTGTTCAGCCGCAGCGCCCTGTACGCTGCCCTGTTTCTCATCACAAACTTCGGGGCCGTGGCCGTGCTGTATCTGCTGCTGAACGCGCCGTTTCTGGCGGTGGTGCAGGTGAGCGTGTATGCCGGCGCGATCATGGTGCTCTTTCTCTTCGTCATCATGCTGCTGGGCGCCGAGCGTCTGGGCCGCGACCCGGAGACGGCCACGATGCGCTGGCAGCGCCCACTGACGATTACGCTGGCGGTTGCGCTGATTGTCCAGGCAGTCTATGTGTTTGCCACGCGCGCGAGCGCCGCGCCGGCGGTCGCCGAGGCCGTTGACGCCGGCCCGCTGAGCATCGGCAAAACGTTGATCAACAGCTACCTGCTGCCTTTTGAAGTCATCGCCATCGTTCTGCTGGCGGCCATGATCGGCGCAGTCGTGCTCACCCGGGACAAGTAGGGGCGCCGACATGGCGCCTCGCGCTGCAATGAGCGGAGAATGAAATGATGGACTCTGTAACACCCTACGTGCTTCTGTCCGCCATCCTGTTCGCGCTGGGCGTGATCGGTGTGCTGGCCCGCCGCAACGCCCTGATGATCTTCATGTCGATCGAGTTGATGCTCAACTCGGCCAACCTGGCTTTGGTCGCTTTCGCCCGGCAATGGGGCCAACTCGACGGCCAGATGTTCGTGTTTTTCATCATGACGGTCGCGGCCGCCGAAGTCGCCGTCGGCCTGGCGCTCATCGTGACGATCTTCCGCGCCCGGCGCAGCACCAATGTCGATGACCTGGCGCAACTCAAGGGCTGAAGTTATTGGATCATTGAGTGATTGAGTGATTAAGTGATTGAGTCATTGAGTCATTGAGTCATTCGGTTATCTGGTCATTGAGCTAATCGCACACTTGCCCAATGAATCAACTCCTGTTCATTTCCCCCATTCTTTTTCCGCTGTTGGGCGTGTTGATCAACGCCACGCTCGGCAAACGCATGAACGAGAAGGCCGTCGGCTGGCTGGCGTCGTTGCTGGTGGTCGCCTCTTTCGTGGTGTCGCTGATTCTGTTCGCGCAACTGGGCGGCGCGCCGGAAGAGGAGCGCCTGACATGGGGCGCCATCAATCTCGGCATCCCCTGGATTCAGGCCGGCGCGCTGACCGTGCCCTTCGGCTTTCTCATCGACCCGCTCAGCGCGACCATGATGCTGGTGGTCACAGGCATCGGCGCGCTGATCCATATCTACAGCATCGGCTATATGCACGGCGACCCGCGCTTTGCGCGTTTCTTCGTTTACATGAACCTGTTCATCGCGTCGATGCTGGTGCTGGTGATGGCCGACAGTTTCCTGCTCATGTTCGTCGGCTGGGAGCTGGTGGGCCTGTGCTCCTATTTGTTGATCGGCTTCTGGTTCACGAACATTAAAAACGCCGAAGCCGGCCGCAAGGCGTTTGTGGTCAATCGCATCGGCGATGTGGCCTTTATCCTGGGCATCCTGCTCACGTTCGTCACGTTTGGCGCGCTGACGTTCTCCGAAGTGTTCGCCGGCGTCGCGCGCGGGGGCGAATCTGTTCAGGCGGCCGTGGCAGCTATCACCCTGCTGCTGTTCATCGGCGCCACCGGCAAGAGCGCGCAGATTCCGCTGCACGTGTGGCTGCCCGACGCCATGGCCGGCCCCACGCCCGTCTCGGCGCTGATCCATGCCGCGACCATGGTGACCGCCGGCATCTACATGATGGCGCGCGCGCACGTGATGTTCGAGGCTGCGCCTTCAACACAGGCGATCGTGGCTGTCGTCGGCGCGCTGACGGCGTTCGTGGCCGGCTACACCGCGCTGACCCAGTTCGACATCAAGCGCGTGCTGGCCTACTCGACCATCAGCCAGCTTGGCTTCATGGTGGCCGCGGCCGGCCTGGGGGCGTATGTGGCCGGCATGTTCCACCTCGTCACGCACGCCTTCTTCAAGGCCCTGTTGTTCCTGGCGGCCGGCTCGGTCATTCACGCCATGGAGCATCACGGGCATCATCATCCCGCCGATCCGCAGGACATGCGCAACATGGGCGGCTTGCGGGCGAAGCTGCCGCTCACCTTCATCGTGTTTGTCATTGGCGGGCTGGCGCTGGCCGGCGTGCCGCCGCTGGCCGGCTTTTTCTCCAAAGATGAGATCGTGCTTGACGCGCTGAAGCACAATCTGCCGGTCTTTGTATTGCTCACGGTTTCGGCCATCTTCACCGCGTTCTACGTGGGCCGGCAACTTGTGATGGTGTTCTTCGGCCAGCCGCGCAGCGACATGGCGCGCCACGCCCATGAGTCGCCGGCCATCATGACGGCGCCGCTGGTTGCGCTGGCGGCGCTGGCCGCGCTGGGCGGCGCGCTCAATCTGCCCGGCGTCGGCGCGCTGGGCTATTGGCTGTCGCCGGCGGTGGGCGAATTCAAGACCCATCCGCTCGATGTCAGCGTGGCAGGCCTGTTCACGCTGATCGCGCTGGGCGGACTGGCAGCCGGCTGGCTGGTCTATCGCAACGCCTTCACCACGCCGGATCTGACCGACCCGCTGAGCCGGCTGGGGCCGCTGTACCGGCTGTCCAAAAACGCCTGGCACATCGATGCGATCTATCAGGCCGTCGTGGTCAGGGGCTTCTACACACTCAGCAGTTTTCTGGCCTCGGTGCTCGACCTGGGCGGCATCGACGGAATTGTGAACGGTGTGGGCCGGATGGCGCGCGGTGTGGCGGGCTGGTTGCGCCAGGCGCAGACGGGCTTCGTGCGCTCCTATGGGCTGCTGATGCTCGTCGGCGTGGTCGTTCTGGTGACGTACTTTTTGATTGCCGGCGCGAATGCGCGATAGCGCCTGATCCGGAGGCTGGTTGCAGTGCCGTACTCCATCGAATACTCGCCAGAGACGGACGACCACCTACGGGCGCTTACTGCCCGACAACGCGCAATGGTGTTTGATGCTGTCGATGCGCAGTTGGCTCATGAACCTCTGGTTGAAACCCGCAACCGGAAACCGATGCGCGCCAACGCATTGGCGCTTTGGGAGCTCAGGGTGGGTGACCTGCGCATATACTACGATGTGGAAGAGGAATCGGAGCCGGTCGTGAAGATTCGGGCAGTGGGTGTCAAAGAACGCGATCAGGTGAGAATCGGGGGCGAGGTGTTTGAACTATGAAAACGATGGAACTGGTTGATGCAACGGCGCCGCTGGCGCAATATGCAAAGAGTCTGGCCGGCGAGCCGATTGTGCTCACAGTGAATGGCGAGCCGGTTGCGGCGCTTGTGGCAGTGGACAAGGCTGATCTGGAGTCGTTTGCGCTGGGCACGAACCCTCTGTTCGTTGCGTTGATCGAGCAATCACGGGCGCGTCACAAAAAAGAAGGCGGCATCACCAGCGAAGAGATGCGCCGGAAATGGGCTGAATCTGCCAACTAGCCATGCTATCGACCATCACTTTTCTCCCCCTGATCGGCGCGCTGATCGTCGCTGTCCTGCCGCGCACTGCCGGCCGCGCCATTCGCATCGTGGCGGCGCTCGCATCGCTGGCGTCGTTTGTGGCGTCGCTGTCGGCGCTGGCCGGCTTCGACATGGCGCAGGCCGGCTATCAGCTCGTTGAGGCGCAGGAATGGATCCCGCAATACGGCATTGGCTACAAGCTGGGCGTGGATGGCATCAGCATCTGGCTGGTAATGCTGACCACGTTCCTGTTCCCCATCGTCATCGCTGTCTCCCCCGGCGCAATCCGCGAGCGTGAGAAGGAATACTACGCGCTGATGTTGCTCATGGAAACGGCCACGCTGGGCGTGTTCCTGGCGCTGGATATGTTCCTGTTCTACGTCTTCTGGGAGTTCACGCTGGCGCCGATGTATTTCATCATCGGGGTGTGGGGCGGCGAAAGGCGTGTGTACGCCTCGGTCAAGTTCTTCCTCTACACGATGGCCGGCAGCGCGCTGATGCTGGTCGCCATTCTGTTCATGGGCGTTAACGCCGGCACGTTCGACCTGGAGCGGTTGGCGGCGCAGAACAGCCTGTGGTCGGCCAACACGTTGCTGTTCCTGGCCTTTGCCATCGCCTTTGTCATCAAGGTGCCGCTGTTTCCGTTCCACTCGTGGCTGCCCGACGCCCACACTGAGGCGCCGACGCCCGGCTCGGTGATTCTGGCGGCCGTGCTGTTGAAGATGGGCGCGTATGGCCTGATCCGCTTCAACCTGTCGTTGTTCCCCGAAGCCAGCCGGCAACTTGCCCCGCTGATGATTGCGCTGGCCGTGATCGGCATCCTGTACGGCGCGATCGTGGCCTTTGCCCAGAGCGACGCCAAACGGCTGATCGCCTACTCGTCGGTCAGCCACATGGGCTACATCGTGCTGGGCATTTTCAGCCTCAACCAGCTCGGTGTGCAGGGCGCGTTGTTGCAGATGATCAACCACGGCCTGAGCACCGGCGGTCTGTTCATGGTTATTGGCTACCTGTACGAGCGCCGGCACACGCGCGAAATGGCCCGCTTCGGCGGTGTGTGGGCGAAGATGCCTGTGTATGGCGCGCTGGCGTTGATCCTGGTGCTCAGTTCGGTGGGCCTGCCGGCGCTCAATGGTTTCGTCGGCGAGTTCGTCATTTTGCAGGGCGCTTTCCAGGCCAACCAGATCTGGACGGCGTTTGCCGTATTGGGCATGGTGCTCAGCGCCGTGTACCTGCTGACCTTCTATCAAAAGATCTTCCTGGGCGAGAGCCGCGACCCGGCCAACGACACATTGACGGACATCGACTGGCGCGAGGCGCTGGCGGTGGCGCCGCTCATCGCGCTGTGCTTTGTGATCGGCCTGTACTCGCTGCCATTTTTCAGCGCCATGAGCGCCAGCGTGAACAGCCTGCTCAGCGCAGCCGGCATGGTGATGCGCTGAGCCGGGGCGATGGGCGCGATACGCGCCCGCTCATGCGAATGCAACCTCGTGTCCGAGGATGATCGCGGCCGCCAAATCGATGTTCATTCGCCCCGGGTAGTTGCGCGCCGCACATGGTTGCAGGCGGCTATCTTTACGGCAAAAGCAAGCAATACTCGATGGCGTGATTGGGGCGCGCGCCGGCCAGCAGTCAACTCCGGCGACAACATGACCGAGGTTGCCCGGCGCTCAAAGCGTATCGGGATCATCCTCAGCCGGCCATCCAAAGAACTCGCGGATATGCGACCGACACACACAAGACCGCCTTCCTGGCTCCCTTACATTTGCCCCCAATGCAATTCGGCAATCTCTTCAGCTTCTCCTACTGGCTTGACCCCGCCGTGCTGGAGCGACCCGCCGGCCCGCTGGTGTGGCTGCTCGTTGCCCTCGGCGCGCTGTGGACACTGGGCGCGATCGTCCTGTGGCGCGCGCGTCAAGCATCGCGTGATGTGATGCTGGCTCAGGCGATTGGCGGCGCGCTGGTTGCCGCCGTAGCGATTGGCCGGCTGTGCAGCATCCCCGTCCTCGGTTTGCGCGCCGGCTGGTTGCTGGCCGCGCTGATTGCCGGCGCGCCTATCGCGTTGCGTGTCGCAGCGCAAGCCCGGCGCGACGGCTTGTTCGACCTGTGTCTGCGCGCAGTGACCTTCACCGCAGGGCCACGCAACGCGCAATCGTCGTGGCGTCTGACAATGATGCTGGCATGGGCCGGCCTGCACCTCTTCGGCCTGATGGCCGTGTGCGCCGTGGCGCGGCTGCCGCTGGCGCTGGCGCCGGCCCTGTTTGCTTTGCTGTTGACGCCGGCCGCGCTCTCGGCGTTGCGTCGCATGCAGGGCAAAAGCGCGCCGGCGCCGGCCCGCCAGATCATCACACAAGGCCTCGCTGCGCTTACACCCCTGCTGCTGGTCTATGGTGCGCTGGCGCTGCGCGTGTTGATTGGATTCGTCGCGCGCGTTGTCACCGGTGAGTTTCGTGTGATCGAACCCTTTGGCGCGTTGCTTAACCTGCCCCTGGCGCTGATCGTGATGTCGGCCTATGCCCTGCTCGCCTCGATCTACCGCGCCCTCCAATACCCAATACCCAATACGCGATACGCAATCCGCAACGCGCAATTTGTCAACTGGGGCGCGCTGACGCTCATGGCCGGCGTGGTCGTCTGGGCCGGCTGGACTGCGCTCACCCTGCGCACACACGGCGTCAGCGGCAGCGACCCCTACGCCTACGCGCAGATGGGTGTCGATCTCGCCGAGCGCGGCACGGTGTTTCATCATTTCCCGTTGGCGCGCCTGACCTACGCGCTCGGCATCCCCACCGAGCCGATTGTGCATGTAGGCTACAAGCTGCCCCAGGACGTGTCGCGCATGGCCACGACCGTGTGGCCGCCGGGCTATGCCGTATTCACCGGCGCGGCATACACGATCGCCGGCGAACAAGGGCTGTATCTCATCACCCCGCTGCTGTCGCTGATCTCGCTGCTCGCCATTGCCTGGATGGCCCGCGCCTTCACGCATCCCCCCGGCCCATTGCGCGGGCGCGGCAGCCGGATGGCCGTCGCCGCGCTCGCCGTCTTCATGACCGCCACCTCGTACCAGCAGGTCGAATGGCAAATGATCCCCATGGCCGATGTGGCCGCGCAGTTGTTCTCCGTGCTGGCGCTCGTGTTGGCGTACGGCAGTCAGCTCGGACAGAGTCCGCGCCTGCCGGCCAGCATACTCCCACTGGCCGGCCAGCCAGGGCCGGCATCGTGCGCGAGGTCCGCTTTCGCGCGCGCGGCGCTGAGCGGCGTGTGCCTCGGCGTTGCGTTCGACATCCGCTACACGCAGGTGTTGATTGCGCCAGCCCTCGCGCTGGCGCTGCTGATGCCCATCAGCGGCGCACAACCCGCCGGGGCGAGCGGCCAATCGCGCTGGCGCTCCATCGTTGCGCGGTTGCCCTGCGTCGCGGTGTGCGCGGGGTTCGCCCTGCTCGCGGCGCTGCCGGCGCTGATCTATCACACGCTGGCATTCGGCAGCCCGCTTCACACCGGCTCGGAAGAATGGGCCAACTTCTCATTGACGCGCCTGCCGGAAACGGCCTGGCGCACTTTCAATGAGATGCTGTCTTACCGCGAGTTTGGATTGCTTTCACCGTTCGTCGTCCTCGGCGCATGGGCGCTGTGGCGCGGTTCGCGACGCGGGTTATGGGCGCTGCTGGCATACTTCGCCCCGCTTTTCATCTTCCACGCGGCATACTGGCCGTTGCGCCTGCGCGACATCCTGTCGCTGTTTCCCGTGTTCAGCATTCTGGCGGCGATCGGGGTCGTGTGGCTGGTTCAACGCTTGATCGAGGCCACTCAAGAAGCGCCGGCGCGCTGGAAGATGGCCGGGCTGGCCGGCCTGCTGGTGTGTCTCTCTTTCGCTGTCGTGCTGCGCTCGATGGACACGCTGGCCTTGCCGGTCACGCGCGGGTTCAGCGCGTTCGGCTATCTGGTGCGCGAGCAGCGCGCGTCTTTCACGCAGATTGGCCGGCTGACGCCGCCAAACGCGGTGATCGGCTGCTCGCTCAACAGCGGCCCGGTCGATCTGTACGCCGGTCGGCTGACTTTTCGTCCCGCCAACTGGACGCCCGATCAGATGACCACATTTGTGCGCGCATTGCGCGCTGAGGGCGCGCCAGTGTATCTCCTGGACGATGGCGCGGAAATGGCCGGTGCGATACAAGCCTTGCGCGCGCAATTCACTCTGCGCGAGATTGCGCGGCTGGATGTGCCGTACTACTTCGCCGGCAGCGGCTCCGAAAATCGCAAGGCTGCGCTGTATGCGGTGGCGGATTGACATGCTCCGCTTCGACAGGCTCAGCGACCGGAGCGGGGGTGAAGCAGTAACAGGGCGGCAGGCAGTGCCCATACGCACTACGCAATACGCACTACGCACTACGCACTACCCAACACGCACCATTGCGCATATCAGCCGCGCGTCACGCTTCGGCGTCGGCGGCTTGCATGGCCGGCGCAGGCTGGCTGGCTGCGCGCCCCTCGTAGACCCTCAGGAAGACCACGCCGGACAGGATCAACAGGCTGCCGGCAATCTGCATGCCGTCCAGCCGCTCACCGAGCAGCGCGTAGGCTGTCATGGCTGTAAAGGCCGGCTCCGTCGTCAAAATGAGGTTGGCCACGCTGGAGGGCAACAGACTCAGGCTGACGTTGTACAAACCGAAGCCGGCCACGGTCGGGCCGGCTGCCAGCAACACCAACATACCCCATCCAACCCAGGTGTCACCTAGCCAGAAGAGATCCACCGGCCGGCTTGCCGCGCCGGGCAACGCACTCCCCGGCAGCAGGTTGAACGCCAGCAGAAACACGGCCGCGAACCCAAAGGTGTACAGCAACGTCGTCCACGGATTCAGCCCGCGTTGCGAGGCCGAGCGCCCCATCAGGCTGTAGAGGGCGTAGAACAGGCCGGACAGAACGCCGGTCAGGATGCCCAGCAGGTTGGATTGCCAGGCCGACGGATGCAATGCCCCCGACACCAGCGCGCAGCCGGCCAGGCTGAACACGATTGCCGTCAGCTTGACCCATCTCAGTGGCTCCTTGAGCAGCCACCAACCCAGCAGGGCGGTGAAGGCTGCGGAGCAATACACCAGCACCGTGGCGACCGCCGCGCCATTCTGCGCGACCGACAGCGTCCACAGCGCGTTGAACAACGCCAGGATCAGCCCGTAGCCGGCCAGATACAACGTCTGCCGCCGGCTCGCCCGCAGCAAGCGCGGGAACGCCAGCGCGAGGACCGGCGCCAGCGCCAGCACGACGAACACATCGCGCCAGAAAGCCAGCACCAGCGCGGGAATCTGATAGGTCTGCGTGAGATGCCGGATGAAGATGGCCGTGGTGGACAGAATGGCCGCGCTGATCAGCGCGACCAGATAGCCGCGCGTGAGCGTTGTCGTGCCTGCCGTCGATGTGGGGTTGGACATGAGCGCAGAGTCTACTGCAAATACCCCGTCAATTTGTGTACGGCACAGTGCCCGTCTCATCGACCGAATAGCCCCAGCGTTCGAGATACGCCGCGCCGGGCGCGAAGTCGTCGCCGCATTCGGTCAGCAGTATGCGACCGCGTCGCAGACATCGAAAACTGGGATGTATAGAGATTCGTGCCATATTGATTGCATGCCACGCGCCGGCGCCGGTGGGTACGGCAGGGTGCGGCTACAATTTTTCCGCGAAGCTCATGGAGGCTACGTTGCGCGGCGGATAAATCCGCGCGCAACGCAAGGCGAAGCCGGCCTTGCGCTAACTCTGCCGCTGATTGTCCGCGACTTCGCAGACGAGGTCCGCAGTCGCCGGGCAATACACCACCCTGCCGCAGGCTGCACGCCTGCGGCAGGGTGGGCGCCACATCACACGAACGCGAAGGTCGTCTCTGGCCGGCGATCCTTGTTCTCAAAGCGCAGGGACAGCGTTGCGCCGTCACCTTCCGGCGTCCAGGCCAGCACCACGAAATTCGACCCGGCCTCGAAGTCAATGTCGGTGATGTAGGCCGCGCTGTCGGGCTGAAGCGCCGCCTCGCCCCACGGCGCGCCGTTCACCCAGGTGCGCGCGTGTCCGCTGCCGCTCAGCCGCAGGAACGTTTGCAGGTCGGGGTTGGGCAGGCCGCCAATCGTCTGCATGAACTTGCGCGGTTCGGGGCAGATCACCTCCAGACCGATGGCGACCAGGCCGGCGCCCGCCGGCGCGTTGAAACACCCTGCCGCGCCTTCGACCATCTGCCAGCCGCGCCACTGGCGAAACGGCATGTTCACCGCATACGACTCGGCGCGGCGCTTGCCCAGCGACAGAATCTCATCCAGCTCCTGCGGCGTCACGCGCGCCATGCGCGCCTGCGCCGGGTAGCCCTCGCTCTGCCGGCCCGCCGACGGCGTGCGCTCGCCGGCCAACACGTCTGTCGCCGTCCGCTCGCCCAGGTTCCACAACAGCAGCCCCAGGAAGCGGCGGAATTGCCACCACTCTGGCATCCAGCGCATCTGACAGAAGATCACCCGCCCCGCGCCGACCGGAACCTCGATCAACCCGGCGCCAACTTTCGGGCGCGGCCCGTCGAAGAACCGACTGAGCGCCGGCATTCGTTTCCACTCCGTGGCCTGACCGTCGCCAAACAGGATGTCCAGCCCGGAGTCGGTGGCGTTGCGCAGATGAACGATCCCGCCGTCGATGCGGATCAGTTGATCGACGATGCGCTCTTTGCGATTGGTTTGCGTGTAGGTCCAGTTCTCCAGCCAGCACGTGTCTTCGTTGCTGAGGCCGGCCAGCAGCGGCGACCAGCCGCCCTCGCGCGGCGCAATCAGTTGATATACGGCGCGCTCGGGCGTAAACAACTCGATGCGCCGGCCAATCACGCGCTCCCAGTACGGCGCCGCCTCTGCGGAAAGCCCCCACACCAGCGCCGTCTCGCTCTGCGCCAGCCGGTCGGCCAGCGCGCCGGCGTCCAGCTCCGGCGCTTGCGCCCCGGACATCCACGCGA
>Ga0272446_1003598_pt1 | contig 19319 bp, 18 predicted proteins | sample YNPCB0061_FD_194587 | JGI IMG/M metagenome (GOLD analysis project Ga0272446, IMG submission 194587) | Hot spring microbial mat communities from Yellowstone National Park, WY, United States - YNP-CB-006-1 | ecosystem: Environmental > Aquatic > Thermal springs > Hot (42-90C) > Sediment | place...
GGCTACCGCGCAACACCCGCGCCATCCGGCTCGAGCGCCGCCCCTGGCGGGTCCCGGAGAGCTATGCCCTCGGGCCCGATCGGGTCGTGCCCCTGCGGGCTGGAGAGGAGATCGCCTGGCGGCTGGCCGCTTGACCGGCGGCCTCCGCCGCCGGCGGGCAACGTCCTCGCCAAGGTCTTGGGCCAGAGGCCCTGGGACAAGCTCGGAGCTCGACTTAGGGGGTGGGCCCTGGGGTGGGCTCAGACCCGTAGCCTGGGCCGTACCAGCCCTCGTCAGCCTCGGTCTCGGGTGGCGGGTTGCCGTCGTAGACCTTGTAGCGGCGCCGCTGCAGGTAGGCATCGCGCAGGAAGGTGTAGGGGTCCACCGCCGCCTCTTCGAGGATGTCGCTCGACTTCAGCAGGTCGGCGCGGCGGTCGACCACACGCAGGACCACGGCGCCCCAGTAGATCTCGTTCTTGCTCACGCTGAAGAAGGGATCGACGTAGATGTCGCCGGCGAGACCCACGGTGTCGCGGATGGTGCTGGGTCCGAGGATGGGGATGACGAAGTAGGGACCCGGGCCGAGCCCCCAGTACCCCAGGGTCTGGCCGAAGTCCTCCTTGTAGCTGGGCAGCCCCAGGTTGGTGGCCACGTCCAGGACCCCGAGCAGGCCCACGGTGGAGTTCACCGCAACGCGGCCCACATCGGTGCCGAAGCGCGACAGCTTGAACTGGAACAGGTTGTTGACCGCGGAGGTGGCGTCGTCGATGTTATTGAAGAAATTGGTGACGCCCCGGTCCACAGGCTCCGGCGTCACATACTTGTAGCCCTTGGCGATGGGCTTCATGAAGGCGTTGTCGAAGTCCGTGTTGAACCTGAACATGGCCCTGTTGTACAGCTCCAGCGGGTCCTTGGGGTCACGGACCTTGCCAGCCGTCGACGCGCATCCGCTGAGCGCGATTGCACACGCCACGATCAAGACTTGCCGCAGTAAGTCCGCTCGCATCTCGGCTCCGGTCTCCGCTCTTCCAAGGCCCGCCCGATGGCCCGCAGGGATGATGGTATCACAGGGGCCTTGCCCGGCAGGCCCGCTCGCCCACCGCACAGGACCCTAACCCGGCCCTCCCCAGAGGGAGAGGGGGAGAAGGAGCGCCTGCGGCGCATGTTCGCGGTCACCGCCCTCAGTAAACCGCCTGGACCCGATAGCCCTGATCCATCAGCCGCTGCAAAAGCCCCCCTGGCCCTGGCAGGTGCAGGGCGCCCACCGCGATGAAACGCCCGCCCTGGGCCAGCAAGGGGGCCATGCGCTCGGCCATCAGGCGGTTGCGCTCGTCGATGGCGGCGTGCCTGAACCGCTCGGCCAAGGCGGGAGAGCCCCAGCGCGCGTACATGTCGCTCAATTGGACCAGGGCGCTCAGGTCCCGGCGCACATAGGCCATCACCAGGCGTTGAAAGATCTCGCCGAGCTCCGGGTAGGTCGCAAGGGTCTCACGCAGCAGCGTGACCTGATCGGCCTCGGACAGACCATCGAGCAGGGCGATCTGCTCCTCCATGGTCTCGAGCCCGGCGGTGGGCTTGCCCTGTGCCAAGGCGCTGCGGTAGAGCCGCATGTCGAGAAAGTCCCCGCTGGCCGAGGGCGGTGTACTGAGCATGGCCACCAAGGCCCAGGGCTTGAAGCGGTCGACGGCCTCCTCGGACAGGCCGCGGGTCGCCATCACCTTGACCGTCTCCGCGTGGAGGTCCGCTGGCAGCACCTGGTCTAGGCTGCGGCCGGCCGGGTAGTGCATGAGGGCCATGGACCGCGCCGCGGCCGCGTCGTCCGGGATCGCCTCCATGACGAACCCGCGAGCGCCATCGAAGGCGTCCTGGACCGGCGGCGGGAGCGTCGTCACCCGCGGGTCCTCGCTATGGATGGTCGCGAACAGATAGCTAGGCGCCACCCCCTGGGCCCTGACCTCGAACAGCAGCCCCTGGGTAAAGCCCTCGGGCGCGGCCGCAGCCGGCACGGAGGCGAGACAGGTGCACAGGGCCAGACGACGGGCCAGGTTGCGCGCCAGACTGCGACCAAGTCCAGGGGTGAGTCGGCCCGCCGCCAGACCGGAAGGGTTACGCATGTGGGGAGCACCTGCCGTGCTTGGATCAGCGCTGCATCAATAGTAGCCCGACCCATGGCCCGCGCGGCCACGACTGGCCCGGCATTTGGCTTTTTGGCCAGGGCGCGCCTATCCTGTCGCGATGCAAGAGCCGCCGCTTCGCCCGTCCCCCATCGCCCGCCGCTTTCGCGGCTTCCTGCCCGTGGTGGTGGATGTGGAGACCGCGGGGTTCGACCCCCAGCGCCATGCCCTGTTGGAGATCGCGGCCGTGGTGGTACGCATGAACGAGGCGGGCGACCTGGAGCCCGCCCCCGCCATCGCCTGCCATGTCCTGCCCTTCCTCGGCTCGGAGATCGATCCCCGGGCCCTGGCCTTCAACAAGATCGACCCGGACCACCCCTTCCGCGACGCGCTGCCCGAGCACGAGGCGGTCCAGCGCATCCTGACGCCCATCCGCCGGTCGGTGCGATCGACCGGCTGCACCCGCGCCATCCTGGTCGGACACAACGCCTCCTTCGACCTCGGCTTCATGAAGGCCTTGGTGGACCGGACCGGTTACAAGCACAGTCCCTTCCACGCCTTCAGCGTCTTCGACACGGTCTCGCTGGCGGGTCTGGCCTTCGGCCAGACGGTTCTGGCCAAGGCCGCTCAGATGGCGGGGCTGGGATGGGACAACCGGGAGGCCCACTCCGCCATCTACGACGCGGAGCAGACGGCGCGCCTGTTTTGCAGCATCGTCAACCGCTGGCAGGCGCTGGATCCGGTCCGTGTCTGGGAGAGGCGGGACTCCGACGAACCGGACCTCTAGCCCGTGGTCTGGCTCTGAGTCTGAGCCGCCTTGCCGGCCGCCGCCTCCATCAGCTTCTTCAGCTCGCCGCTGGCGTGCAGCTCCAGGGTAATGTCGCAGCCGCCCACCAGCTCGCCATCGATGTAGATCTGCGGGAAGGTCGGCCAGTCCGCATAGCGCGGCAGGTTCTCGAAGATCTCCGGATCCTGCAGGACATTGACATAGGCAAAGGGCACCCCGCACTCCTGTAGCGCCGCAGCGGCGCGCATGGAGAAACCGCACTGCGGGAATTGGGGCGTCCCTTTCATGTAGATGACGACGGGATTGCCCTTGACCTGCTGATCGATACGCTCGAGAACGTCCAAATTGCACCTCATCGGAGACGAGTCTTCGTGTGGCAGGGAAGATCCGGGCCATCCCGGAGGTTTTCAAGTCATGCCCCAGCCGCCGCCGCCCGGCGTCTCGACCCGCAGCCGGTCCCCGACGCCGAGCTCTAGGCTCACCTTGCCCGGCAGCTCCCGGCCGTTGAGCAGATGTCGCCCCGCGGCACCTTCGCCGCCGCCGGCGAGGCCCCAGGGCCTGTGGGTGCGCCGCTCCCCGAGCAGGGTGACGGTCGCCGGCTCCAGGAGCTCGATCTCGCGCACCAGCCCATCGCCCCCGGGGCGCATCCCGGCGCCGCCGGAGCCAAGGCGCAGGCCATAGGTCAACACCCGCAGGGGGTAGCGGCGCTCCAGGACCTCGATGGGGGTATTCAGGGTGTTGGTCATATGGGTCTGCACCCCCGACAGCCCGCCGCCCCTGGGGCCGGCGCCCATGCCACCGCCAATGGTCTCGTAGTAATCCCAGGGCCGTTTCGACCGGGCGCTGCCCATGGCCAGATTGTTCATGCTGCCGTGGCTGGCCGCAGGGATCTGCTCCGGGATGGCCTGCGCCAGGGCCCCCAGGATCAGATCCACCACCCGCGTGCTGGTCTCGACATTCCCAGCGGCCACGGCGGCGGGGTGGCGGGCATGGAGCAGACAACCCAGCGGCGCGTGGATGCGGATGGGTCGGAAGGACCCTGCGCAGGCGGGCGTCTGGGGCGGCATCAGGCAGCGGAAGACGTAGTAGACGGCGGCTGCCGCCACCGCCAAGGGGCAGTTGATGTTGCCCGGGACCTGCTCGGCGGTGCCGGAGAAGTCCACAGCCACGCTGGCGCGGTCCACCACGACCTCCGCACGCAGGGGGATGTCGCAGGTCCCCTGACCGTCGTCGTCCATGACGTCCTCGAACCGGTAGACCCCCGACGGGATCGCCGCCAGGGCGGAGCGGGCCAGCCGCTCCCCGTAGCCATTGAGGGCGTCCAGGCCAGCGGTAAACGCGCTGAGACCCAGGCCTGCGATCAGCTCGCGCAGCCGCACGGCCCCGGTCCGATTGGCGCCAATCTGGGCCAAGAAGTCCCCGGCCGCATCCTGGGGGTTGCGCAGCGTCGCCGCGAACCCCTCCAGCCAGGCCCGATCCAGGACCCCCGAGCGCACCAGCCGGCGCGGCGGGATCAGGTGCCCCTCCTCGTGGATGGATCGCGAGACGGGCATCGAGCCCGGCGACTCGGCGCCGATGTCGGCATGGTGTGCCCGGTTGACCACGAAGCCCGCCAGCGTGCCCTCGGCGTGGACCGGGGCGATCAGGGTCACGTCGGGGAGGTGGGTCCCGCCCAGGAAGGGGTCGTTGAGGATCAGCATGTCCCCCTCGCCCCAATCCCGTCCGGCCACCAGGTCCGCCATGGCGTAGGCCATGCTCCCCAGATGGACCGGGATGTGTGCCGCCTGGGCGCAGAGCCGCCCCGAGGCGTCGAAGACCGCGCAGGAGAAGTCCAGCCGATCGCGGATGTTGGGCGAGAAGGCGGCATTGCGCAGCACCGCTCCCATCTCCTCGCAGACGGCATCCAGGCGGCTGGCGAAGATGCCAAGCTCGATGGGCGTCATGGCCGGCCGCCCGGTGCAGGACCCCGCCCAGGGCCCCGGCCTACGGGTTGCGCGCCCCAGGTGGCCTGATTAGACTGCCCCGGCCATTGACCGGGCGGAACACTCGGAATCTCACCCCCAGCCTTGAGGTCGAGCCCGCCCATACCAAACTTCTTCACTCCGACTCAATCCCCTGGAGACCGAACCCATGGCCCATGTACTGCCTCCCTTGCCCTACGCCAAGGATGCCCTTGCCCCTGTCATCTCCCAAGAGACCATCGAATACCACTACGGCAAGCACCACCAGACTTACGTCACCAACCTCAACAACCTGATCCCCGGGACCGAGTTCGAGTCCATGTCCCTCGAGGACATCATCATGAAATCCTCAGGCGGCATCTTCAACAACGCCGCCCAGGTCTGGAATCACACCTTCTACTGGAGCTGCCTGAGCCCCAACGGGGGCGGGGAGCCCAGCGGGGCCCTGGCGGCGGCCATCAACGCCAAGTTCGGCTCCTTCGAGGAGTTCAAGAAGCAGTTCTCCCAGTCGGCCGCCACCAACTTCGGCTCCGGCTGGACCTGGCTGGTCAAGAACGCCGACGGCTCCGTGGAGATCATGAACACCTCCAATGCCGCCACCCCCATGACCTCCGGCAAGAAGGCACTCCTCACCGTGGACGTCTGGGAGCATGCCTACTACATCGATTACCGCAATGCCCGGGTCAAGTACCTGGAGGAGATCTGGAAGATCATCGACTGGTCCGCGGTGGGCGCCAACTACGGCGCCTGACGCCCTCGGGGCTGACCCCGGGCGCAGCCGCCCCCAGTTGCGGCCGCGCAGCCCCGCACAAGCCCCTGGCCCTGGGCCGGGGGTTTTTCGTTGGGGCCCTGCGCCGCAGGCGCGAGCCGACTCAGCCGAGCTCGGCGCCGTGGGCCGCCCAGGAACCGGCGGCCGCGGAACCAGCCGGCAGCGGAAATGCCCAAGCCGGCAGCGAGCAGGTATACTTGCCTCGCTCCCAAGCCAGTCCAGCCAGCCGACGCCCCGTTGTGGTGCCCGCGGTCCCGCACTGGACGGCTTCCCGCAGGCGCCCCGAATGGGGACCAGATGGAACCCAGATGGGCTCGCCGCATCGGGCCACCGGGGACCTCGGCCCGGTCTGGGGCGGACGGCCCCCGTGATGACGCCAAGCGGACCCAGGAGCCAAGGGCGACGCCGACCCTTCAGCGTTCGTCCCTCGTACCACCCCAGCGGCTCCCAACAGAAGACCGGCCATGACCCTATTTTCCGATCCCACCTGCCCCTATTGTCACCGCGTCCGCATCGTCCTGGCCGAGAAGGGGATCGCCGTGGACATCGTGGATGTCGATGCCCGCCACCTGCCTGACGAGGTCCTTGAGTTCAACCCCTACGGCACCGTCCCAACCCTGGTGGACAGAGACCTGCGCCTGTACGAGTCGCGCATCATCATGGAATACCTCGACGAGCGGTTCCCCCATCCGCCCCTGCTGCCCGTCGACCCAGTCGCCCGCGCCAATGCCCGCCTGTTCATGTACCGGGTGGAGCGTGACTGGTTCGCGGTCATGGACCGCATCGTCAAGGGCGAGCCCGCGCAGGCCGATGAGGCCCGCCGCCAGCTGCGCACCAGCCTCATCGACACCGCCCCGGTGTTCGGCGCCAAGCGCTTCTTCATGAGCGACGAGTTGTCCCTGGTGGACTGCTGCATTGCCCCCCTCCTGTACCGCCTGCCGGTGCTCGGGATCGAGCTCCCGCCCCAGGCCAAGGAGGTCCAGGATTACGCCAAGCGCATCTTCCGGTGGCCTGCCTTCAAGGCGAGCCTGACGGAGGCCGAGCACGAGATGATCGCCGATCTGCGGTAGGTCCGCGCACTGCCCGCCATGACGCCGAATCGCCCCTACCTCATCCGCGCCCTCTACGACTGGATCCTCGACAACCAGATGGCGCCCCACCTGCTGGTGGACGCCCGCTACCCCGGGGCCCAGGTCCCCGCGGGCTTCGTCCAGGACGGCCGGATCGTGCTCAACATCAGCCCGACGGCGGTGCGCGGCCTCATGCTCGGCAACGAGCAGATCGCCTTCAGCGCCCGTTTCGGGGGCGTCTCCATGGATGTCCTGGTCCCGCCGGAGGCGGTCCTGGGGATCTATGCCCGGGAGACGGGACGGGGCATGCTGTTCGGGGACAGCGAGACGAGGCCCGACGAGGCCAAGACACCCGACGACGACCCGGGGCCACCGGCCCCGCCGCGTGAGCGCCCGACCCTGAAGGTCGTCAAATAAGCCCCGCGGGTCCGCCCGCGGCGGACCTCAGGCATCCTCGGCCCGGTCGGGCAGGCCCAGGCTCAGTGCCTCCAGGTCGACACCGGTCATCACCAGGTAGCCGGAGCGCCTCCCCACCCCCTCCTCGCTGAAGTCGAATCGAAACACCCGGCGCAGGCGTAACCCACCGGGCGTACGGCGCAGTCCGATGCGCTGCAGGGCGACCGCCTGATCGAGGAGCTGAACATCGCGCTGTGCGCAGGCCGCGCGGCAGATGCCGATGGCGATCTCGCGGGCGCGCAGGCTGTCGAGCCAGAACCAGCCGAGCAGGAGCAGAATCAGGAGGGCGAAGAGGCTGTCCACGGCGGGATCTTACCCTGTCTCGGCGACCGCCGGCTCCGGCCAAGGCCAGCCGCGTCCGGCAGAAATCCACGGCGGCAGCCCAGACGACAACACCCGAGGCCCCGGCAACGGCCTCAACCCAAGCGGAGAAGCCCATGTCCAAGCGTCCCATCCTCAGCCTGACCCTCCTCACCGCCCTTGGTCTCAGCGCCTGCGGCCCGGGCGAGGACAGCAGCCAAGCCCCAACCGCCCCCCAGGGCGATCCGGCACCGCAGACCAGCCAGGCACCAGCTCCTCGCCAGGAGCAGTCGCTGATGGAGCAGTCCCTGATGGAGCAGGCCAAGGCGACGGCCAAGGCCGCTGCGGATCGGGCTGGGGATCTGACCGAAACCGCCGTCGCCAAGAGCAAGGAGGTGGCCACCGCCGCCGTCGCCAAAGGCAAGGAGCTGGCGGAGCAGGCCAAGCCTGCCATGGACTCGGCACGCGAGACCGTCGCCCAGAAGATGGATGAGGCCGCCGAGCGCGGCGCCGCAGCGGCGCACTCCGTTGCCCAGTCTGCGGCGGCAGCCACCGAGGTGGCGGTCCAGAAGGCCAAGGATTGGATCCAACAGGCCCAGGACTCCATCGCGCAGAACAAGCCCGAGTTGGCGCGGCAGGTCGTCGAGAAGCTCAACGCCATCAAGGGGTCGATGCCCCAGTCCATCCAGGCGCAGATCGACAAGCTCAATGCCCATCTGGTCGATGGTGTGGCTGGGTCCGGCACGGGTCGCGGCGCGGCTGGCGAGCCCCAGGCCCCGGCCGAGGTCGCGCCTCCGGCCCCAGCAGCCCCGGCCGCGCCCGGGAACTAGGCCCAGCGGGGGCGAGCACCAGCCCCTGCCCGGCCCTGGGGAAGGGCGTGGTTGGCCATCCTGGCCGAAGATCGGCTCGGCAGGGGCGGGGCGCGCTGGCGTAGGAGCGCAGCTCCGCGGCCACGCCTCTCGGGGGAAGCCCCGAATGGCTCGCCGTCTTAGAGTCCGAGCTCCTTCCAGCGCGCCTCGATGCGCTTGGCCGAAACCGGATAGGCCGTCCCGAGCTGCTGGGCAAACAGGGAGACCCGCAGCTCTTCGAGCATCCAGCGAATCTCGTCGAGCCGCGGGTCGCGCCGGCCCGCCGAGCGGATCGCGGCGGCACGCTCCGCCCAGCGCCTGGCGAGCGGGGCGAGCTCCTGCATGCGCTCCCGATCCTTGGCCGCGGCGTGGGTCAGGCGCTCCAGCCGCAGTTCGACGGCACGCAGGTAGCGGGGATAGTCCTTGAGCCGCTCGTAACGCACCCGGCCGAGGAAGCCGCGGAAGACCAGGCCGTCGAGCTGGGCGCGCATGTCCTGCACGGCCTCCAGCCAATGGATCTGGGTGATGTCGGCCAGGCGTTTGCGCAGGGCCTGATACTGGCCGAGGAGACCCCCGACGAGACGGGCAACCTCATCGCCCAGGGGAGCGAGCCGCCCGCGCCGGGCGGACAGCCGAGCGGCGAAGGCGGCCTGGTCGCGGATGGGGGGCTGGCCCTCGGTGAAGGTCAGGTCCAGGATCAGGGCGATCAGCTCGTCGGCCAGGTCGGGCGGGCGGCCGCTGCCCAACCCGGCGTCCACCTCGGCATCCGGTGCGGGGGGCGCCAGGGCGTACTGCAGGCGCAGCTTCTCCAAGGCTGGGAGGCGCTGGCGCAAGCGGCGCATGTCGGAACCCAGCGACAGGGCGAACAGGCGCCTCAGCCCGGCCCGCCCCGCCAGCTCGGCGCTCTCGGGGGAGTCGAGCACCTGGATGGCGACGCTCTCGCCCCGGTCCACCAGGGCCGGATAGCCGCGCAGCCGGATGCCTCCGCGCTCCAGGTCGATGCTCTCGGGCAGGCTGCCGAAGTCCCAGCGGGTGATGCCATCGCGCTCCAGGCCGGCGGTCGGGATATGGGCAAAGGACCTCTGCCCCGTCTCGCCATAGCGGCGCTTGAGGGCAAGCAGGTCGTCCCCCGTTGCCACGGGGGTCCCGTCAGGGTCCACCAGGCGGTACTTCAGGTGCAGGTGGGCCGGGATGGCGGACAGGTCCCAGGCCGTCTCGGGCACCGCAGTGCCGGTCAGGTCCTTGAGCACCTCGGCCACCGCCTGGGTCAGCGGGCGATCGCTGGGGACCAGGCGCGCGACCACCCGGGCCGCGGTGTCCGGTATGGGCACAAAGGCCTTGCGGACCGCCTTGGGCAGGCCACGCAGCAGGGCAATGACCCGCTCCTCCAAGAGCCCAGGGACCAGCCATTCGCCGCGCTCGGGCGAGACCTGGTTGATGAGCGGCAACGGCACGACCAGGGTCACCCCGTCGGCCGCGCTGCCGGGATCGAAGTGGTACTCCAGGGGCAGGGCGCTCGCGCCGACCTGCAGGGCGTCGGGGAAGCGCTCCTGGCTGATCTCCGCCGCCTCGCGGCGCATCACATCGGTGATGCGCATGTGCAGCAGCTTGGGTTGCCCGCGGGTCGCCTGGCGCAGCCACTTGTCGAAGGCGGCCGAGCTGTAGATGCCCTCCGGGACGCGCTCGGCATAGAAGGCGTAGATCGCCTCCTCGTCCACCAGGATGTCGCGGCGCCGCGACTTGGTCTCCAGGTGCTGGACGTAGGCGATCAGCTCCCGGTTGTGGCGCCAAAAGGGGGCCCGGGTCTCGAAGTCGCCCGCCACCAGCGCCGAGCGCAGGAAGACCTCGCGGGCCTCCGCCGGGTTGATGGGGCCATAGTTGACCCGCCGCTGGGCGACCAGGGTCAGCCCGAACAGGCTGACCTTCTCGAAGGCGGCGACTTGCCCGGAGGCCGCCTGCCAATGGGGCTCGGCGTAGCTGCGCACCACCAGGTGGCGGCCCGCGTCCTCGATCCAGCCGGGCTGCACCCTGGCGACGATGCGCCCATACTGGCGGGTGGTCTCCACCCGCTCCGCGGCCACCAGCCACTTCGGGGACTTGTCGAAGAGCGCGGACCCCGGGTGGATGAAGAAGCGCCCGCCGCGCGCCCCCAGATACTCGCGACCCTCGTCCTTGAAGCCGACATTGACGAGGAGCCCGGCAAGCAGGGCGCGGTGCACCTCCTCGTAGCTCGCGTCGGCCTCATTCTCCCTGAGCCCCATCTCATGCAGTTGCAGGCTGAGCTGCTGGTGGATGTCGAACCACTCCTGGACCCGGTTCCAGGACAGGAAGTGCTGCTGGCAGAGCTTCTGGAACTTGTGGCGCGAGAGGTCCCGCCGGTGCTGGTCGAGGAAGCGCCAGAGGTTGATGAAGGCGAGGAAATCCGACTCGGGATGGGCGAAGCTGGCATGGATCTCGTCGGCCGCCTGCTGCTTGTCCAGGGGCCGCTCCCGCGGGTCCTGGACGCTCAGGGCCGCCGCGATGATCAGGACCTCGCGCAGACAGCGCTGCTCCGCAGCGGCAAGCAGCATGCGCCCGATGCGCGGGTCCACCGGCAGGCTGGCGAGCCGCCGGCCGAGGCCGGTCACCCGACCCTCCCGGTCGAGGGCCGCGAGCTCCTCCAGGGTACGGTAACCGTCCGCCACCAGGCGGCCATCCGGAGGGTCGAGGAACGGAAAGGCCTCGATGGCCCCAAACCCCAGGACCTTCATCTGCAAGATGACCGCCGCGAGATTGGTGCGGCGGATCTCGGGCTCCGTGTACTCGGCCCGGGCGGCGAAGTTGTCCTCGGTGTAGAGCCGGATGCACACCCCCGCCGCAACCCGCCCGCAGCGCCCCTTGCGCTGGTTGGCCGAGGCCTGGGAGATGCGCTCCACCGGCAGGCGCTGCACCTTGCTGCGGTGGCTGTAGCGGGAGATGCGCGCAAAGCCGGGATCGACGACGTAGTGGATGCCTGGGACCGTGAGCGAGGTCTCGGCCACGTTGGTGGCCAGCACGATGCGCCGCGTGGCGTGGGCCTGGAAGACACGCGCCTGCTCCGCCGGCCCCTGGCGCGCGTAGAGCGGCAGGATCTCGGTGGAGGGCGGATGGTGCTTGCGCAGGGTCTCGGCCGTCTCGCGGATCTCCCGCTCGCCGGAGAGGAAGACCAGCACGTCGCCGCGCCCGACCCGCGCCAGCTCGTCGACTGCGTTGGCGATGGCTGCCTGCATGGCGTCGTCGCGCTCGGCGGCGTTCTCGTCCTCCGGCGGACGATAGCGAACCTCCACCGGGTAGGTACGCCCTGAGACCTCGCAGATGGGCGCCCCGCCGAAGTGCCGGGAGAAGCGCTCGGGATCGATGGTTGCGGAGGTGACGATGACCTTGAGGTCGGGCCGGCGCGGCAGCACCCCCTTCAGGTAGCCGAGCAGGAGGTCGATGTTGAGGCTGCGCTCGTGGGCCTCGTCCACGATCAGGGTGTCGTACTCCAGCAGCAGCCGGTCGTGCTGGATCTCCGCGAGCAGGATGCCGTCGGTCATCAGCTTGATGGCCGTCTCCGGGCGGGAGCGGTCGTGGAAGCGGACCTTGTAGCCGACCAGGCTCCCTAGCTCGACCTTGAGCTCCTGGGCGACCCGGCTCGCCAGGGTGCGGGCGGCGATGCGCCGCGGTTGGGTGTGGCCGATGCGTCCCGCGATGCCGCGCCCCAAGTCCAGGCAGAGCTTGGGGAGTTGGGTGGACTTGCCGGAGCCGGTCTCCCCGCACAGCACGACCACTTGATGGGCCGCGATCAGGGCGGCGATCTCCTCGCGGCGCTCGCTGACGGGCAGCTCCGGCGGGTAGTCGACCGCGGCCGGCACCGCGGCCCGGCGACGCTCCAGGATGGCTTGGGACTCGCGCACCGCCCGCCAGAGCTTGATCAGACCCTGGTCGAAGGGCTGCCCCTGCCGCCCACGGGCACGCAGGCCGCGCAGGCGGCCACCCAAGTGCTCGCGGTCGCGCAGGAGGCAGCCGTCGAGGTCGGCTTGGGTGGGAAAGGCGTCGGCGCTCAAGGGGCTGTGCAGGCGGGGGCAGCGTTGGATTTGGGCCCAGGCATTCTAGCCCCTCGCGCTCAGTGCGGGCCCGCAGTGAAAACGCCCCGTCTTCCCTGGGTGTTGGCGGCAGGCTCCCGCACCTCCAGCATCAAGCAACGTAGGCCGCTCAGTCAGCGCTAGACGCATCGTCAATCCATTCGAGGACGCTTGGACGCAGAGCCAATGAAAAAGGCCACCCTCGCCCTCGGCGGGGGTGGCCTGCGCGGCCGCCGAGGGTTCGGGCCCTCGGCGGCCGGCCGATCGGCCGCTTAGTTCGTCGCTGGAGCGGCGGCGGGAGCGGTCGTGGCCGGGGCAGCGGCAGGCTTGGCGGCCTCAGATGGGGCAGCGGCGGACTGGACAGCCGCCGGGGCGACCGGCGCCTCCATCGGGGCGAACCACAAGGGCATCGGGCCATAGCGGCGGGCGTTCACACGCTGGGCCAGCACCTGGCGGCGGGCCTGGCGCTCGGTCATCGCCTGGTCGTGACGAGCCTTGGCCTCTTGAGCACGCTGGGCCCGGTAGGCCTCCAGGTCCTTGCCGCGCTGGCCGAGGACTGGCGGCACGGCCGGCAGGCCGCGTTCGAAGCCGGCAGGCAGCTCAGGCAGAGCCGGCATCTCGCCAAACCTGGGCGCTTCGGGCATGGCCGGGAAGTCCGGCATCTGCGGCATCTCGCCGAACTTGGGCGCCTCGGGCATGGCCGGGAAGTCGGGCATCTGCGGCATCTCGCCGAACTTGGGCGCCTCGGGCACGGCTGGGAAGTCCGGCATCTGCGGCATCTCGCCGAACTTGGGCGCCTCGGGCATGGCCGGGAAGTCCGGCATCTGCGGGCGCTGAGCATAGAACGGATCCATCGCCGCGTAGCCGGGGGCCTGGGTGCCGCGGCTCTTCATCATCTCTTCCATGGCCTTGGCACGCTGCTCGGCCATGGCCTGGAACTGCGCCTGATACTGCTTGGCAGCGGCCTGTTGCTGCTCGACCATGGCCTTCTGCTGTTCCTCGGACATACAGGGCGCAGCGCCCCAATAGGCACTGGCGGAGGCACTGGCGGCGACGAGGGCGGTGAGGGAAGCGGCTTGTACGAGCTTGTTCATGTGACACACCTGGGTGAAGTTGACATTCGAGTTGGAAGCTTTGGGCTCTGGGTCGGGTGAACCGGGGCTGGACCGCGGTTGGACGGGCGATTGGTCGATACGGCTCGGGCTTCAGTTCTCCCCACCCCCCGTTGGGTTTCTGGACAGCAGCGAGGGGTCGTGTGGGAAGGCGAACGGATAGCTCCAACCGTACAGGGCTTGTCCGGGGACGCGCCCGGAGCTCAGATAGCCGTTCTCGGTGATGCCAGAGCCGCCATCCTCGACCGACGCACCCCGCGCTTGGCTGCCGGGCCCGATACCATGGGTCCAGACCAACTGCCCCTGCCACGCCAGCACGACGCCAGCAGCGGTCAGGAGCAGTACGGCGGCGAGCGCCTTGGCCGGTTTGTCCATCGGATCCTCGCGACTCGGTTTGTGTCTCGCGGGCAGCAGGGCCGCCATCCCACAACGGCGATCAGTATATAAGAATTTGCTAAATTAGCAATTGCAAAAAGCTAAGGGCGCGATGGCGCACATAGCGAAGCGCTAAGGCGTTCAGTGCGTCTGGCGCAGGCGGCACGCCACCCGCAGAGCCGACGCCTCGCCGTCACACGCCATCGGGTGCGCCGGGGCGACGCTCCTGCGGACAGGTCAGAACAGGCGGTTCAGGCCATTCAGGGCGGCGACCCGATAGGCCTCGGCCATGGTGGGATAGTTGAAGGTGGTGTGGGCGAAATACTCGATGGTATTCGCCTTTCCGGACTGGGCCATGATCGCCTGGCCGATGTGGACGATCTCCGATGCCTGCTCCCCGAAGCAATGAATACCCAAAATCTCCAGCGTCTCGCGATGAAAGAGCATCTTCAGCATGCCCACCGTGTGGCCTGTGATCTGGGCCCTGGCGATGTGGCGGAACTGGGCATTGGCCACCTCGTAGGGGACCTGGGCCTTGGTCAGCTCACGCTCGGTGCGCCCGATGGAGCTGATCTCGGGCACGGTGTAGATGCCGGTGGGGAAGGCCTCCACCAGCGACCAGTCGCACTCTCCATGGGCAATGTGCGCCCCCACGAACCGGCCCTGGTCGTAGCTCGCGCTGGCCAGCGCCGGCGGACCAGCCACATCGCCGACCGCATAGATGTGGGGCAGCGCCGTCTGATAGCTCTGGTTCACCTCCAACTGCCCGCGCCCGTTGGGTGTCAGTCCGACCTCCTCCAGGCCCAGCCCCTGGGTATTGCCCGTGCGGCCGTTGGCCCAGAGCAGGACGTCGGTCTTGAACTTCTTGCCGGACTTGCAGGTCAGCACCACGCCATCGTCGCCGGGCTCCACTCGCTCACAGACCTCGTTGTGGCGGATCACCACCCCCTGCTGGCGCAGGTGGTAGCCGAGCGCATCCGTGATCTCGTCGTCGAGGAAGGACAGGAGCCGGTCGCGCGTGTCGACCAGATTCACCTTCGCCCCCAGGCTCGCCATGATGGACGCGTACTCGCAGCCAATGACCCCCGCCCCGTAAATGGTGATGGACGGCGGGGTGTGGGTCAGGGTCAGGAGGGTGTCGCTGTCGCGCACCCGGGGATGGCTGAAGTCCACGTCCGGTGGGCGGTAGGGCCTGGAGCCCGTGGCGATCACGATGCTGCCCGCCGACAGCAGCTCTGCCGCCCCCCCTGGGCGCAAGACCTCCACCTGATGCGGGTCCACCAGCCGGGCGCGGCCGAACAGCACCTCGACCCGGTTGCGCTGATAGTAACGGTAGCGGGTGCGGACCTGCCCGGTGATGACCGCATCGGCCGCCCGCAGCAGGTCGGGAAGCTCGATCTGGACCTGGTCCAGGGTGCGCTGGAAGAGGGGATGGCGCCGGTAGTCCGCCAACATCTGGATGTTGTGGCGCAGCGCCTTGCTCGGGATGGTCCCCCAGTGGGTGCAGCCCCCGCCCACCTGGGTGTGCGCCTCCACCACCGCCACCCGCTGCCCCGCCTTGGCCAGCTTCATGGCGGCGCCCTCGCCCGCGGGTCCAGTGCCGATGACGACGGTATCGAAGGCTCTCACGGGCATGGGTGGTACGGCGGGACCGGTCCGAGGCGGCAGGTCGCTAGGATACACGACGCCGATCCTGGCCGGGTCTGGGGCAGCCGTAGCGAGCCGGGTGCCACGACAGCACGGCACCCAACCGAGCGATTCCAACCGCAGACACCGCCGGTCGCGTCAGCTCCATCCAGACCGCCTACCGGCCTGCGAGCCAGAGATCCAGGTCGGCGGCAGCGGTGAAATCGAGCAGGGCCTCGGCCAACGCCTCCAGGTCCTGGTTGCCAAGACTGCGAAGCTGTGCCTCCTGGGCGGGGGTCAGTCGGCCGATGCGGCGCCGCAATTGGCGCAGCACCAAGTTCAGCTCGCCCTCGATGCGGCCTTCCTGGCGGCCCTCTTGGCGGCCTTCTTGGCGGCCCTCTCGACGGCCCTCTTGACGGCCCTCGTGGAAGACTTCTTGGTAGAAGCGGGTCTTCTTCAGCTCGGTTTGGGGTAGGTGGAGCATGGTGCGGATCTCGTCGCGGGAGAGGTGCGGGAATTTATAGACCAGTATTGTCTCGATCAAATCCAGTGTGTCGGCCCGGCGCCCTTGCGCTCCCGGCTCGGCCAGCAGCGCCCTGGCCTCGGTGACCATGGCCGTGGGCTCCATGACCACCAGGCGCGCCAGCCGCGCGCCGAAACCGGGCGCCGGATCGTCGAGCAGGTCGGCCAGGTAGATGCGGTGCAGCAGCCCACACTCCAGCAGGGGCTCGTAGGGGACCAGGGTCCCATTGTCGGTGGCCCGGTCCGGAAACACGACCACTGCGCGCCAAGAACGCGCAATCCCTGGGTGGCGGAAGAGGTAGAGAAAGATGCTGGAGAGCCAGCGCAGACACCGCCGGTCGCGTCAGCTCCATCCAGACCGCCTACCGGCCTGCGAGCCAGAGATCCAGGTCGGCGGCAGCGGTGAAATCGAGCAGGGCCTCGGCCAATGCCTCCAGATCTTGGTTGCCCAGACTCTGAATCTGTCCCTCTTGGGCGGGGGTCAGTCGGCCGATTCGGCGCCGCAATTGGCGCAGCACCAAGTTCAGCTCGCCCTCGATGCGGCCTTCCTGGCGGCCCTCTTGGCGGCCCTCTTGGCGGCCTTCTTGGCGGCCTTCTTGGCGGCCCTCTTGGCGGCCCTCTTGACGGCCCTCTTGACGGCCCTCGTGGAAGACTTCTTGGTAGAAGCGGGTCTTCTTCAGCTCGGTTTGGGGTAGGTGGAGCATGGTGCGGATCTCGTCGCGGGAGAGGTGCGGGAATTTATAGACCAGTATTGTCTCGATCAAATCCAGTGTGTCGGCCCGGCGCCCTTGCGCTCCCGGCTCGGCCAGCAGCGCCCTGGCCTCGGTGACCATGGCCGTGGGCTCCATGACCACCAGGCGCGCCAGCCGCGCGCCGAAACCGGGCGCCGGATCGTCGAGCAGGTCGGCCAGGTAGATGCGGTGCAGCAGCCCACACTCCAGCAGGGGCTCGTAGGGGACCAGGGTCCCATTGTCGGTGGCCCGGTCCGGAAACACGACCACTGCGCGCCAAGAACGCGCAATCCCTGGGTGGCGGAAGAGGTAGAGAAAGATGCTGGCGAGCCAGCGGGCGTAGAAATTGGTCCGGCGTTGGAACTGGACCTCGACGAAGATCAAGGGCAAGTCCTCGTGCCCGGACTCTGGGCGCAGCACGCCATCGAGCCGAAAGGCGGTCTGCTTGACCTCTTCGGCATGGAGTCGGTAGGCGAGGTCGGCCGGAACCGGCAGCCCCGCCAGCTCGAACACCAGCGCAGGGCGCTCCTGAAACAGCCGATAGAAGGGTGAATCCGTGTGCATCGGGGGATTGTAGGCCCCCGTGGGTCTGACGTTGCAACTACGGTGGGGCGTCCGCCGCGCACCCACCCTCCCCGCCGCGCCGCAGGGGCGCTGGACCTTCACTGGGTTGGCGTCCACCGGGCGCGCCCGGCCGAATAGCAGCTCCACCCTGTTGCGCGGGTCGTAACGGTAGCGCGTGCGCACCTGTCCGGTGATGAGCGCATCGGCCGCGCGCAGCAGGTCAGGAAACTCAATCTGGACCTGATAACCGCCCCATCCCCGGCGGGTCCAGTGCCGATGACGACGGTATCGAAGGCACCCGCGGCCATGGATGCTCAGGCGGGCGGGTCGAATGCGGCGGGTCGCGAGGATACAGGACACCGAACGCGCATCGGTCTGCGCCGGCCCTCGCACTTCGGCAAGGCCGCTGAGGCTGCGCCACCGGCTCCAGGTCGGTCGCGTGCGATGCGGCCCCATCCTGCGGCACCTGTCACGGCCCCGCCCCACCAGCCGGCTATCCTTAAACCTCGTAGGAGCGGCGCCTCGCCGCGATCACTGGGCTCGCGATCACCGGACTCCCGATCACTGGCCTTGATCACCGGGCGCGGCGGATCATCACGCCAACCGGACAGCCCGGCGAATCGCGCCCCTGATTGCCGGCGAAAAGGGTATAAACTTTGTGTAGTCGTAACGCGGTCCGCAACCCCTCTAACCTAAGCGAGACCTTTGGAAGCCTGGCCGGCTGTCCCGAGGGCACCATATCGGACCCAGTCCCCAGGAGCACCGGCATGCAGGCACCCGACCCGACCGATGCGATGCGCCTCCCGACAAACCGGTCTGGCGGGGACCACCCGGACATCGCCGAGCGCCGAATCGCGCCGCGGCGCTTCCCTTGGCGGGCCGCAGCGGGCTTCACCCTGATCGAGCTGATGATCGTGGTGGCCATCATTGGCATCCTCGCCGCGATCGCCTACCCCAGCTACCAGGAGCACATTCGCCGCGGGCATCGGGCCGAGGCCAAGTCGCAGATGATGGAGATCGCCAACCGGGAGCAGCAGTTCTTTCTAGCCAATCGGAGCTACACCAGCACCCTCGGGACCGGCGGATTGAATTACGCCCTCCCCACCGAGACCGCAACACGGTACACCGCCGCGGTCGCAGTGGATAACGCGGGGACCCCACCGACCTTCACCATTACCTTCACTGCCATCGGTGCGCAGGTGCCAGATGGCAACCTCACACTCAACAGTCAGGGGGTCAAAACCCCACCAGAGAAATGGTAGGTATGCGACGTCCTCCCGCCAGGTGCGACCAGCGCGGCACCACCCTGATCGAGGTGCTGGTCACCGTTGCCATCCTCGCCATCGGTCTATTAGGCCTGGCACAGCTTCAAGCAAGGCTGCAGGCCTCCGAAATGGAGGCGTATCAGCGTGCCCAGGCGTTGGTGCTCCTCAACGACATGGTCAGCCGCATCAGCACCAACCGGGCGAACGCGGCGTCCTACGCGGTGACGGGGACAACGGGAGTTCCTACCTACCCATCAGGGAACGCGACCTGTCCTACCGATATCTCAACGCGTGCCAAGGCCGATCTCGTGGAGTGGTGCAACGCCCTCGCAGGCGCCGGAGAGGTCACCGGCGGCAGCCGAGTCGGGACGGTGGTGGGCGGCCGCGGATGTATCGAATCGATTGGATCGGGTGGTGTCAACGCCTATCTCATCACCGTGGCCTGGCAAGGCCTGACGCCGATCTCTGCCCCCCCGGCCGAGGTCGCCTGCGGTAAGGACGACTACGACAACGCAGCCACGGCCTGCGTCAACGACCTGTGCCGGCGCACGGTGACCGCGACCGTGCGCATAGGCTCTCTCACGATGTAATCTGAGCCCATGAACATTGCATCCCTTCTTTGCCTGCGAGGCCGCCATAGTGCCTCCGGCATCTTGTGCCGCGGAGGAAAAGCGGCTCCTGTCGTAGGAGCGCAGTCCCTTTTAATGTCAGCGCGTGACCACGGAGCTCGCCATGTATAAGCATCTCAAGCGTAGCCT
>Ga0272446_1003599_pt1 | contig 19315 bp, 14 predicted proteins | sample YNPCB0061_FD_194587 | JGI IMG/M metagenome (GOLD analysis project Ga0272446, IMG submission 194587) | Hot spring microbial mat communities from Yellowstone National Park, WY, United States - YNP-CB-006-1 | ecosystem: Environmental > Aquatic > Thermal springs > Hot (42-90C) > Sediment | place...
CCGAAAGGCGTCATCGACGGCAAACTTAAATTGCAAACTGCGTAAGGAAAATCATGGACAGGAAAATTGTGATGTATTCGACGACATGGTGTCCCGACTGTCATCGCACAGAGCGCATTTTGAACGAGCAGAAAATCGCGTTTGAAAAAGTGGACATCGAAGCCGAGCCTGCCGCTGCCGAAATTGTGATGAAACACGCTAACGGCAAGCGCGTCGTGCCGACGCTCGTCTGGAACGAACAAGGAAGAGAGAAAGTCTTGCTCAACCCTCGTCCGACGCAGCTCTTGGAAGCCTTGGGCGTCGCCTGAAGACAACAGCGCGGCGAGTAATCTGCGCCGCGCGTGGTTTTTATGAGAGAACGCAATGAGAGTCGATTGAAGAGAATCGGCCGAACTACCGAATTAAATGAGAAAACTGTTTTATGTCTGAAGCAACGCATTATGAAGTGGTAATTATGGGGTCAGGTCCGGCAGGACTAACCGCCGCAATTTACGCGGGTCGTGCGAACCTGCGTCCGCTCGTTATCGATGGCTCTCAGCCCGGCGGACAACTCACGATTACAACCGAAGTCGAGAACTTTCCCGGGTTCGCGCACGGCATTATGGGACCGAAATTGATGGATGAGATGCGCGAACAAGCAAGGCGGTTCGGCACAGACTATGCCTACGGCGAAATCACATCGGTCGACCTGTCGGAGCGTCCATTTAAACTCATGCTTGACGGCAAAAAAGAACTCTACACCGAAACGCTCATTATTGCCTCGGGCGCAACGGCGAAACTCTTAGGCTTGCCATCGGAAAAAAAATATATGGGCTACGGGGTTTCGGCGTGCGCGACCTGCGACGGATTTTTCTACAAAGAGCGCGAGGTCTTTGTCGTCGGTGGCGGCGATAGCGCAATGGAAGAAGCGAATTTCCTCACCAAATATGCGACCAAAGTAACCATTTTGCATCGGCGCGACGAGTTTCGAGCGTCTAAAATTATGCTCGACCGCACCCGCAAAAATCCGAAAATCCAATTTATGACCAGCGTCGGTGTCGAGGAGATTTTAGGCGACGGAAAAGTCATGACCGGCGTGAGGTTAAAAAATTTGAAAACGGGCGAAGTCAGCGACCACGCTGGTGACGGCATCTTCATGGCAATTGGACACTCGCCGAACACAAAGCTCTTTCAGGGCCAACTCCAACTCGACGCGGCAGGTTATATTGTAACAAAAAAATCAACGACGGAGACAAGCGTTGCGGGCGTCTTTGCCTGCGGCGACGTGCAGGACAGCGTGTATCGTCAGGCGATTACGGCGGCGGGAACGGGCTGTATGGCGGCAATCGATGCCGAACGGTTCTTGGAGCGCGTCAAAGCAGAGCAGAACGACCTCGTCCGGCAAGAATGAGGAACCCCCCGATGTCCTAACAGGATGCCGACAAAGAATTTGACAATTTTTTGACACACCGACGCCCTCCGTTATTTGTTTTTCTCGATGTCTCTCCTTTATATTGCGTCCGATTTTTGGAAACGCAAAAGTTCAGATACCCCGTCAAACGATGATTTTTTTGACAAAACAACTCATACACGATAAAATCTTGAGAGTTCAAAAGTTCATCTATATCTTGCTGCTGGCTGTGTCACGATTCCCTGCAAGTGCGCTGGGACAAGAGACTTACTTTTCAAACGCGTTGCCTGAACAAGCATTACGGGAAATTAACAACCGAGATTTTCTCAACGACTTGCTCGCCAAAGACCGCTATCTTGCGCTGGCTTACGAGAACATCAAGACAATTGCACTCGACTTTAACTCGAACCCGCCAACCATCGAGCGCCTACGGTCGATTTATATCGACGGGTTTGGACACTTGGAGAATGGCGAACAAGGCGCGTATCACAACTTCAAGACCAAAGACGAATTCGACCGATTCTATCAGTTTGCTCGCTACCAAAGCGTGCGCAACGAGCTGCGCTCTTATCGTAAAAGCCTGCTGTCGGCAGCGCCGCCAGCGGTTGTCCAAAAGGCAATTCGCTTGGAACTCAAAAGCGCGATGGAACGCTACGAAAGGGGGGACTACCCAACCGCGCGGCTTTACCTCGAAGACATTTATGAAACCTACAGCCCACTGATTCGCACGATGGACGACGTGCTGTACTTCCAAGCGGAGTCTAACTTCGGAATGAAATACTTCATTGAGGCGCGTAAACTCTATGAGAAAATGCTCGTCGGGTTTCCGACATCGCCCTACGCCTCGAAAGCAGTTTTCCGAATTTTGTTCATGGATTATGTGTATGAGGACGCACGTCAGTTCCAGAAAGATTTCCGTCGCCTCACGCCGTTCTTGAAAATGGAAGATGAATTTGACTTCAAAACATATATTCTCGCTGGCATCATTGATTACCGCAACCAACAATATGGACGCGCTTTGGACGCGCTCTCGCAAGTGCCTGACCGCGCTGAACTGAAAATTTTAGCGGACTATGCAGCGGGGCTTGCCTTTTTGGGACTGCAGCAAAACAATGAAGCCGAAGATAAGTTCAAAAGAGTAGCCTCGCGACCGTTTATTCCGTGGGATGAGCGTTTCGCCGACATTCGCAACTCTTCCTACATTCAATTGGCCCATCTGGCTTACATCAGAGGAAATAAGTTCTTGGAGCAAGCCAGAAAACTCTACTACGGCACGGAGAGCGAAAGGCACACGGCAGACTCAAGTCTATACTCCGAACTGGCGCGCCAAGCGACTGGAAAGCAGGTGAACGCCTATGAACGGCAACTGATGGAAGTGCTCCGAAAAATTGAAATGCAGGACACGTCCATTCAAAATATGGCGCAAAGCTTAGAGTCGGAAATCGCGGCAATTAGCATGTCGGAGCAAGAGTTGATGCGCTTCAATGAAATGCTACAGCAACGCGAAAAGGAAATAAATTCCGCTGAAGCAGGCTTAGAAAAGATTCGTGAGGACTTAATTGCTGCCCAAGAAGAAGGCAAACTTGCCAGCGAGCGAATTGAACGCATGCGCGAGCGGCTTGCACGTGCGCAGCGCGAAGTGCTCTTTGCCCGTTTTGATGTTTATAGAAAGCTCGCGTTAAGCGAATTTGCAAACGCAGAACTTTACTTCGACCGAGTGGCACGCGGGCACAAAGATAAAGATCTTGCAGAGCTGGGTCGGCTGTGGGTGCTGTATCGGTCGGGTCGGTATAGAGAAGCAAAAACCGAAATCGAGACCTACTTCAGAAAATACCGACAGTCGGACAACTTGTACCAAGCGATGTTTCTATCGGGTTACATTACGCACTCGCGATATATGCAAGACCCGACGCGCGCGCTCAATGACTATAACTTCGTCTACAACGGCTACACGGCATTTCAATACGCGGAAAAATACTTGGTACAGAAAGATGTGTTGCGACAGCAGCGAATCAATGTGCAGGGCGTAATGGTCTCTTCATCGGCGACGGCTGACGAAGTGTCATCAGCAACAGCGCTCAAGGAACTCATCGGCAGCGCTATGGAATTGCTTGTCGTTGACCGTAAGTCGATTGTTGATTCGGATAAGGGGCTGCTATCGCCGGAGCGCAAAGCGTCGCTGCAAGTAATTGCTGAAAAATTAGGCACGCTAAAGCAATCACTCTCCGCCAAAGGACTGACAGCACTTGCCAACTCCGCCGAGTTGTCGCAGAAAGCCGTCGAACAGTTGGTCTCTATTGCGTCGCAATCCATCAACGACGATGCAAGGCTGTTTATGACGCACGCACCAGTCTTGATTTCAGGAGAACTCTCGGACTACAATCGAAATTTGCAGCAGTACAAAAAAATCGTCGCCGAAGAAATCGCGCGCTCAGAAGAGCAAGTGTCGCGGCTTGAATCGGCTGTGCCAACCGAGCCAAAACAAGACCTGCTCAGAGCCTATTACTTGAATGCGGCACGAATGGTGCGCGACCAGAACAGTGCGCTGCAAACACTTCTGCAACAAAAAGAATTCTACGGAACGGAAACGATAGAACGCTCTGGAACGGTTGCTCAGTATGCGTTTAGCGGGTTGATGTATGACGAGGTAAAAAAACGACGCGACCAAGTCAAAAATTACGAGCGCGTGGTGAGCATATTCAAGACGGCTGTCAAGAAAAAAATTACACAGTTGGAAAATTACTTGGAGCAAATCAATAAGGAGTCTATCTACGACGGCGGGCCGATTATCACAAAGGCAGACTTGCTTCAAAAAGAATTTGACGAGGTCTATAAAGATTTCCGCCGTGCGTTTTTCATCGGCTATGACTACTTGAAACTCTCAAACGTCAGCGAGCAGAGAAAAGTGCAGATGCCGTAACAAGTTGAAGTTCTCGTTTTAATTCTTAAATTTCGCAGTTCCACATACAAATAAAATCTAACTCGGAGGCTTAAAATGGCAAAAAAGAACAAACTGTTTTTGTGGACGATTATCATCGCCGCAGTCATCATCTCATACACTCTTTACTACACGGTTTTTCAAAGTGCTCCAAAGGGATCGGTGTTGCACAACATCTATGAAGGCGGCCCGATTGTCGGCTCGCTGATGTCCGCTATCATCGTGTTGGTCGTCGTCGTCGTCGAGCGCGTGCTGGCGTATCAGAAATCGCGTGGCAATGGACAATTAGACCAATTGCTTAAAGCGGTTAAGCAAGACTTAGAACGCGGCGCTATCAACGAAGCGCTGCAAAAATGTGAGCGTCACAACAGCGCCGTCTCGACCTCGATTATGAGCGGCTTGGAACGCTATCGCTCTCTGGACGAAGTGGAGCCACGCTTTAATGCGAAAATCCAAGAAGTGCAAAAAGCCATTGACGAAGCCGCGAACTTTGAATCGGCACAATACGAAACGAACCTGACGCCAATTAAGACCATTGCCACCATCTCGACGCTCATTGGCTTGATGGGAACAACGGTCGGTATGATTCGCGCCTTCAACGCCATCGCTGAAACAGGCGGCACGCCTGACCCGGCGAAGCTGTCAGGTGCTATCTCGGAAGCACTCTACAATACGGCGGGCGGTCTCTTCGCGGCTATCCTTGGAACAACCGCATACAACTACTTCAAAGCGGAAATTGACAACTTTACATACTTCATTGACGAAGCCGCTTTCGAGGTGATTCAAACGCTGACGATTTCGCGCAGAAACCTTATCTCTGAACGCGAGCGCGCCAGCTAACTTAAAAGTCGCAGTTTTCTGAAACCACGAGAAGGCTTTCCGCCGAGGCGTTGTGGAGAGCCTTCAACCTAAAAACAACAAGACGACACGACCTATGAATTTTTTTGGATTCTTCATGCACGGCGGCGACGAAGTCGACCTTGCGCCGCTCGTCGATATTGCATTTTTGCTCCTGACCTTTTTTATGATGACGACCGTATTCAGAACCAATGAAGAAGTAAAGGTCGAAGTGCCGTCGTCCAACTCGGCTCAAAAAGAGCCTCAGAAAAAATATGTAACCGTTGTTGTCAGCGACAGTTCGGACAAAGGCAGCACGCGCGTCGTTGTCAATATGGACGAATACAAAACCCGCGTGATAGCCTTCGAGGGTACACCGTACAGCAAAGACGCAGCAGGCACGAAAGGCATTGAACTCAAAGATTGGCGTAAAGAGATGCCTGAAATTCTCTTGCGGGCGCGACAAGCCGACCCCAGCCAGGTGATTGTTCTCAAGGCGGATAAAAACGCGAAGTTTTATGTCGTCAATGAAATCATGCTCACGATGAAGAAAGTCAAATTCGACAACGTGCAGATGATTACCCAAATGGAAAAATAACTCGATAACTCTCAAACGCGAAAAATATGAGCAGCGCAGAAAACAGAGGACGCGAAGTCAAACATAAAATGCGCGAGGGTAAAAGCAACGCGCAAGCCAGAAAAGTAAGAAAATATAACGAGAAGAGTGATGAAACATCACATGTCGACCTTGCACCGATGGTGGACATCGCGTTTTTGCTGCTTACCTTTTTTATGCTGACAACGTCGTTTGCAAAGCCGAACGTCTTTCAAATGGGGTTGCCTGAAAAGAATGACGGAAGCGGTAAGTCGACGCCCGTGAATCCTAAGTTCGTGTTGACGATTCAAATCAGCAAAACAGGCGCAGTTTTTATGCACCGAGGCTTGGAGGGGCCGAACAATGAACCTCAAAGAATCAAGTTTGAAGACGTGAGGAAGCAAGTAGCAAATTATCGCAAGGCGGTGATGGACGACCCCGAAAATGCAAAGAAGTCCGACATTGTCACGGTCGTCAAAATTGACCGAGAAACGAAATACGATACCATGATTGAGACGCTGAATGAAATTTTTGACGGCGGCGTTACAAAGTGGGCGACAGTTGAACTGAAGGCTGACGAAAGCGAAAAGTTGGCTGCGTTGGAAAAGAAGTGAAGTGAAGTAGTTCAAAGACAGAGAAAAGACATAGAAATTCCGATACAAACAGGAGAAACACATCATGAAAACGAGGTCGTCAGAACTCGGCGCACAGGTTGCCTTGCGGTGGTATGCGGAGAAACCGTTTGCCTACAAAATCCGCGAGGAATATCAAAAGCGCATGACCATTGGGCTTATCGTTGCCGTGGCTTTATTTGCCTCAATGTTAGGGTCGTATTACATCAACGCGCAGTTGGCATCGGGCGTCGTAGTGAAGGAAAAACCGAAAGTTGTCATTGATGTTACGGCTGTTCCGCCGCCGCCGCCAACCGAAGTTCAACAGCAAGAAATTGCAAGCCAATCTGGCGCAAGCAGCGACATCGCAGGCGCAGATGTAAGCACGGCAGCAGCTCGTGAAGCCGTTGCCTCTGGCGCAGCGTCAGCCGTTGAAAGCGCTTTGGCGGAAGCACTCTCTGGTGGTGTGTTCGGCGAATCAAGCGGACTTCCGACACCGACCGAAGGCGCAACAGGCGATGCGTCTGGTTTATTAAGCAGTTCTGGCGCGGGCGGCGGACTTAGAGGGCTCTCAGGCGTCGGCGGACTCGGTGCTGCAGGTCTCGGTGGCACAGGTGAAGGTATTGGCTTCGGCGCAGGAAGCGGCGCGGGCGGCGGTCTCGGTGGCCCCGGCGGCAGAGGCGGACTCGGCGGCGGCGGCGGCGGCGGTCTGGGAATTGGTAGAACGGGCAAACTCGCCATCAACACCAACTTCCAAAAAATGAACGTCGGCGCGGGCGGACGCACCCGCGAAGAAATTATGGCGGTCGTCAAATCTAACAACGCGGCCATCTACGGCTGCTATGTGGAAGCCAAAGGCGGAGACCCAAATCTCAAAGGCGAAATTGTCATGCGCGTCCTAATTGGCCCTGACGGCGCAGTCAGAGATGTTCAAGTGGCAAAAGCCTCCATTGCCAACGACAATATGAAACGCTGCGTCCAAGCGAAAATGCGCCGCATGAAGTTCTCAGCGGTAAACACTGGAGCAATTCAACAAGTTGACATTCCGTATAACTTCTCCGACGACAACGGATAGACACTGGCGCGCTGGCAAGAGCGTATTGCCATCGAAATACGACCGTGAGCAAACCGCAATCGTCAAAACTGGCTGAGTGGCAAAAGGGGAAGACCAATCGTCTTCCCTTTCCGTGAATGCTTGTCGTCTGTGATACTTTTTGAAAGGTTTTTAACGCGCGAATCTAAAAAATCAACACGGATAAGAAACGCTTGAAAATGAGTAGAAACACACAGAGCTGTTCCTTGCTGTTGCAACTCCTTGCTTGCGCGATGCTGCTGTTCGTTGCTGCGCAAACTCCTCAACCCTTGTTCGCCAAAGCCAGAGCGAAAGCTACAACGCATAAGATGCACGAGCGCATTGATACTGCCGAAGTGCGAAACGCGCAAGACCGCTTGGTCGGTATTGCACGGCTCATTCCGCGAAACGTACTGACCGCAAGAACTGGCGACCCGACAACCGACAACATCTTCTCGAATTTCACCGTCCCGCAGATTCAGGTGATTCTGAACGAGTATGAAAAAAAATTAGAGAAAAGCAAAGCGCAAAAACGAAACATTACTGAAATCGGCTTAGATGTCGGCGAACAGTTTTTGAAAGTCTTCTCCGACAGCAAAGTGCTGGACGAAATCGCCATTCGCCATGCCGACCTGCTCTACGAAAAACACACTGACGAATTTTACGGCAAGTATTCCATCTACACGGAAGAACTGCGGAAATACCTCACAAGCAAAGAGTATGAGAACTACTCGATTGCGTTGGCCACCTACGATTCTATTGCATTTGCCAGAAACGACACATCAGGCGTAGGCAGACCGCAAGAGCCGCCGGGACGACCAATTCCGCCCGACCCGAAACTCGATCTGGTTATCGCGCTCTACGACCGCATCATCAATGAAATGCCCGAAAGCCCTTACGTGGCTGACGCACTTTACAACAAGGCGTTTATTCTGGGCGAGCGCTACGGTGATTATCGCGCTCTGAAAAAACTCTCGCAGGCGGACATTCGTCAAAAACGCGAAGAGGCTATCTCGCTATTGCAACAGTTGACGAGAAAATACCCCGACAGCCGCTACACCATTGATAGCTACATGCTCATCGGGGAATATCTCTTTTTTGCAAGAGAGCAGCCCGTAAAAACGCGCGAATCAATACCCTATTACCGAAAGGTGCTTGACCTCATTACAAAGAACGGCAAGCGTTCTGAGTATTTCAATCAAGCGATTTACAAGTTAGGATGGTGCTATTTCCGACTGGCGAACTATCAGGAAGCTATCACCTACTTTACTCAACTCGTCGACGATATCGAGCAGGCAGAGGAACTCTTTGCAGGCAGAATCATGCCTGACTACATCCGTCCCGATATGAAGAACGAGGCGATTGAGTATATCGCCGCGTCGTTCATTGAAATTCAAAACAGCGTCGACCGCAGTAAGGTTGCTGTTGAGCTTGTGGAGAACTTTTTTTCAAAACTGCCGCGCCCGCGCCGCTATGCGCCGCTTGTTTATGAACAAGTCGGCAGAAAGTATGAAGAACTGCTTGAGAATCCTGAGCAAATCAACTTGGTGTGGACAGCATTGCTGCATCGTTTCCCGAACTATGAACGCGCGCCGTTTGTCGCCGATAAAGTCATCAAGCAACTTGAACTCATCACGCTCAACGGCGAAAAGCAAGGCAGAGACAAAGAAGCCACCGAGCAGAAACTCTATGAAGAGCGCAAGAATCTCTTTTACACCTACGGGCGCAATAGCAAGTGGTTCAATGATATGCGGCGGCGCATTGAGAGCCAAAACTTAGGCATTCCGCTTCCGTTTGAGGAGCAAAGCGTCTATCCCGCAGGCTTCGACCCAAATACACTTGTCTATGCGGACAGCATCTCAAAAATCGCGCTGTTTAAGAATATCGAGTATGGGCTATCCTACGCGCAGCTCTTAGACGGCTCGCAACCGCTGCCCTTCGACCGCGACTATTTGAAAGCCGAAGTGCCGAACAGAAAACGCGCGAATGTGTTCTATGAACAGTTCGTTCAAGACGTCGATAACTTTACAAAAATTTTCTCGCGCTACGATTCGGCAGCCTACTTCGCGCTATTTCAGCGCTCGCTCGTATTGGATTTAAAACTAAACCGACCAAAAGAATCGCTGGCAGGCTATTTGGACGTTGCCAAGAATTTTGCATGGGATTTCCATCGCAAAGAAGCCATTAGTAACGCCTACGCCATCGTCGACTCCGTGGCGCGCAGCAGAAAAATCGGGTTCTATCAGCCCGGTCTCGATACGCTGGCGCGTTTTTCAGGAAAACCAGATTCGCTCGACAGCGACGAGAAGCAATTCATTGATGTCGTTGATGCCTACATCCGATTGTTCCCGCACGACTCGATTTCGGTCAATGGTATTAAGTCGCTGGCGGATTTCTACATCGGCAAAGGCTATGTCGACGAATACAAGGAGGTTAACTCGCGCTTGGTGCAGTTTTATCCAATTCAGGAAATTTTTCCCGGAACGCTCATCAATCTCGCCGCCAACGCATACAATGAAAAAGACTATAACCGCAGTGAGCAGATAGCAAAAGCAATTTACTTCGGTCCAAGAACCACCGACCCGAAAGACCCCGACCGCCGGAAATATGCTTACGGCATGGTTGGAGCATCAATTGACCAAAAGGGACAATTTTACGTCAAAAAACAAAATTGGCTTGCCGCCGCCAAAGAATACGAGCGCGTAACGAAAGAAGTGCCGAAGTGGGAATACGCCGATAAAGCCGCCGAGAACTCCGCGTTCTATTATGTGAAAGCAGGCAAAACGGACGACGCCGTGCGCGTCAATAACTACCTCTTCGAGAATGCCAACGACCCGAACTACAAAATCAAGGCGCTCAAGGGCATCACATACGCTTACGAAACTGCAAAAGACTACGATAGGCTGGCCGGCTCGTTGGAGCGCATCTACGACGTGTATGGGCAAGACTCGGTCGATGTAGGCGAAGACGCGCTTTACCGTGCTATTCGCGCCCGTGAAGAAGCGCAGAACTGGAAAGAAGCCATTCGGACATCAGATAAGTATTTGGCCAGATTCGACACGACGAGGCGCGGCGACGCAGTGGCGTTCAACAAAATCAGTTTGAACGAAAAGTCTGGTCAGACCGAAGGCATCTTTGAAGCCTACGGTGCTTACGCCGATAAATTCGTGACTAAACCGCGCAGCGTTACCGCCTACTTCAAACGCGGCGAATTTCTCGAAGAACGCGGAAGAATCGACGACGCGAAAACCGAGTTCAATAAAGCGATCGAGCGTTATGAAAAGCTCACAAAGGATAATCAAAAGTTCGCTGGCATTTCCGCGAGCGAGAGTTTGCACCGCTTGACGAAGTACCTGCTCGAGGATTACAAAAGGGTCGGCGTCGGCGTCATCTTGAAACCCAGCGCGTTTGAAAAGCCGAAAGAAGTCAAGGCACCAAAGCAAGCGCAGGTCTCTACGTCGAAGTCAAAAAAGAAAACGACACAAGCCCAACCGGCAAAACAACAGGCTCAAAAGTTGCCTGCAAAGCCGAAGCCGAAAGATGTTGAGTATGACACGCTGGCGAAGTATCCGCTCAAGCGCAAAATGGAGAAGAACATTCTTGAACTTGCGAAACTCGGTGGCTATCGCACGATTGAAGCCTTCTACAACGCAGGTTTCATCTCAGAAGACCTTGCCGATAAGTTCAGCCGCGTGCCGGATACACTCGACAAAGTAACTGACCGACAAGGGCGCAAAATCATTGATGCAAAACTGTCGGTCAATAAAGTTCAGGCATACACCGATGCGGCGTTCTACTATGAGCGCGCCGGCGGCGACTACGCCTTTACCTTCAAGCAACTCACGAAAGCACGCGAAGACTTCTTGAAGCCCATCGCGCCCGAAGATTCGGCAAAAGCGACAAAACTGTCCTCATATAACGACTCCATCACCGCCGTTCTGGGAACCATTGTGAGCAGCGCTGGAAAAATTGAGAGCGCTCAAAGGGGAGAGGAGGTCCTTGCTCAAATCGTGCCGCCAACCGAAAAGTGGATCTCTAAAAACGGTATCCGCGACGGACGCGACGTGCCCGATGAAGTCTTTGTAACCACGCTCGACGCTGTTACCGAGAAAGCAAAATCCAAAATCTCGGAAATGTATTTCAAAGCGGGACAAGTGAACGAAAAAAGCGTTTACACTTATCTCAACACGGGCGCCGACGAGAAACAAAAAACATTAAGCAGTAAGTTCGGCAAAGGCAAAAAGTCTGTTACCGTCTTTCTCGGCGATGTGGCAGAACTCATCGCGCTTGGGCAAATTGCCAGCCGCTTTGTTCGTCCAGCTGCCGAACAAGCCATCAGCACTTATCGGCGCGGCATTGACCGCTCCAACGAACTCGGCTTGAAGAACGAGTATGTCGAAAAATCACGCTTGGCTATTATTGATTTAGCAACCAAAGCGGTCGACCGAAGTGACTCGCTCGCCCGCGCCGCCAACACGCTCTTCGACCAATACGACGCTGGTTATCGACGAAAGCTTGACAGCCTAACGAAACAGCCTGCCGCCTCCGATGTGATTGACTTCACCGTGCGCACTTCAAAGATGAACTTCATCATCAAGTCGGGCTACGAGCTGACGCTTAGTGCGATTGTAGAGTATTTGAACGCCTACGAGATTTTGAAAAAAGCAGGCGCGCCCGAAAATAAAATCAACGAAGTCGCTGCGCGCGCCTCAAAGTTCCTCTACGACATGGGCGAAGGCAACCGCCAACGCGGCGCCGCGCTTGAGCAACTCGTCAAGGATTGGGATAAACTTGGCAATTCCGAGAAGTTCTGGTACACGGAGTTTGGCGCGCTCAAATACGACCCAATTGCTAAACTATACAAGCAATCCGCGCAAGCGATTTTGACCGAAGCCGTAACGCTCATTAGCGACTACGACATTAAAGATGAAAATACCACGAAGGCGCTTTTCGCTTACACGAAAATCGACCCGTCCGTCTTGAAACTCCTGCCTGAACTGAAAACCGAAATCACCATTCAATCGGGCAGCGATTGGACCGTCGCTGAATCCATTGAGCCGGGCAAAGAGTATGACTGGTTTAAACGCGATTACTCATCGCCAAACTTCAAAGGCGTGGTCGAGAACGATGAAACTCGTCAAATCAGCTACCTGACAAAAATCACTGACACGACTTTTGCACGCAAAGAAGTCTCTGCCAGAGCCATCTGGTATGAGAAAGCGACGCCAATCGTTGAGCAAGCCCCACCGCCACCAGCTCCGAAGAACGAGCCTGTGAAGAAAGATTCGGCGGGCGTTGCGCCACAAGGCGGCGAGGTCAAGAAAGACGGTGAGCCACAAGGCGGCGAGGTCAAGAAAGACACTGTCGGCGCCGTTGAGCCGCCTAAACCTGTGATTAACTATCTCAGCGTCGGCGAGGTGATTTCAACCAACATTGCCTTTGACAGCACGGGTTCAAAAATTGTAAGTGGCGCAGAATCGCTCGATAGCCTTGTTGCCAAGTTCAAGGAAGATTCAAAATTGGTGATGGAAGTGAACGCCAGCCGTGTTGGCCTCTCCGATAAAGACGCGAAGAAAACGGTGCCGAAGCGTGTTACCGAAATCATCAATCTGCTCAAAGGCAAGGGCGTGAAAGCGGCTCAATTGAAGGCTGGAAAATCAACCACCGATACGGTTACAACGCTCAAAGTAACCAAATCGGGCAAAAAGACAGGTGCATTGGAATTGAACGGCCAAAAAAATCTCACGCACCAAAGTAAGCGCATATTCAACGCGGTGGTGTTGGAGCAGCATTTCGCGCAGTCGGGAAAAAAATTGAGCAAGAAAGATGCTGACCTGAAAAAAGCAGTCGAAGCAGCGATAAGCGCATTTGCAGGCGCAACCGTTTCTGACGTGAAAAATGGCGCAGTAACGCTGAGCGGAGAAGTCGCCGACGACGCCGCGAAATCGGGCGCAGAAGCTGCCGCCAAAGCCGTGAAGAACGTCAAAAGTGTCGTAAATAACTTGACGGTCAAGCCGCCCGCGCCAGTCGCGCAAGGTCCAAAACGCCCTGATTATGTGTATTTCAGAAAAGAATTTGATTTCAAAGGCGCGAAGGAAATCGCTCAAATTGCTATGGCAAGCGACTTCCCGTTTGACTCTCTGGAAGTGTATGTAAATGATACGCAAGTCGGCTCCGACAAAGTGCGGTTGTTCAAAAATCTTGTGCCCGAAGACTCAACGCTCGACAATACGCAGATGCTCTTGGACGTGTCGGACTTTGTGGTAGAAGGGAAAAATCTCTTGGCGATTCGCGCGCCCGGCACGCTCCGAAAAGGCGCTGGCTTGAAAGTCGTATTCAACTTGTCGTATTTCGGCGACATCAAAGACAGTGACTTGAAAAAACTGATTCAGGTGCTGGTCGAGAAGCGCAAAAAGGCGCAAAAGGAAATCAAGAAAGAAGTTGACGTCAAATAACCGTGTGAAAACGACGATGAAAAAAGCGTTTGGACTATTGCTGCTTGCTCTGCTGTGCGTAAGCCTATCAGCGGAATCAGTGTTCGCGCAGAAAGCGCCGAAGGGAAAAACAGTGCCGAAAATCGCAAAAGGCAAAAAAGAAGCGGCGAGCGGAAGCCAAAAAGGGCTTCAAAATCAGAAGCGTGATCAAGACATCGTGCTTGACGCCATCAAAATCGAATACCGCGTGCAAACGCCGCGCGTGAAGTTCAACATCGAGCGTATGCCAATTGACGTTACGACCGACCAAAGCCGTTTCGGAGACATCAGCAAAGAAGTCGAGAGCCGCGCCCGCCAGACGCTCTTCAGCAACAAAATCACCGAAAAGCCGCTTCAAGCCTCACCGCGCGAGGTGGTTAATCGTGAGCGAAACTGAACAAAACTCACCATAAAAATTCAAAGCCAAGCCCAACACTTGGCTTTTTTTGTTGAACCCAACGGAATTTTGACGCGCCGAACTGATGTTCTCTTGTTGCAAATGGATGAATCGCGACTATGAAAAAAAACTTTCTGGGAAAAATACTGCCCTGTCTGCTCCTGCTTTTCTGGCTCTCACCAGTGTCGGCTCAAATCGAGCGCAGAACTGTCGCGCCTGAATTGGTAACGGTGTATAGCAAGCAAATCGATGAAGGCATTGAGCTTATTTACAATCTTGAATTTGACAAAGCCGATAAAATTTTTACTGAAATCGTCAATAAAGACGCGAAAAGTCCTGTCGGACACTTCTTCATCGGCATGACACTTTGGTGGCGAATGATGCTCGATATGGACAACACCGACTACGACGACCGATTCAGCGATTTAATGGAAAAAGTCATTGAAGTCTGCGACGAGCGTTTGGAACGGAACTCGCAGGATGTCGAGGCGCTGTTTTTCAAATGCGGCGCGTTGGGGTTTCGCGGACGCCTGCGGGCGAATCGTGAAAGTTGGCTGAAAGCCGCCAGCGACGGCAAAGACGCGCTGCCACTGGTGAACACACTTCGGAAAATCGATAAAGAAAATTACGACGTGCTTTTTGGATTAGGACTTTACAATTACTACGCAGAAGTAATTCCCGAAAAAATTCCCGCCGTCAAGCCGCTTGCGCTCTTGTTTCCAAAAGGCGATAAGAAAAAAGGCATCGCGCAGTTGGAGATGAGCGCAGAAAAATCGCGTTATGCCCGCACTGAATCGCTCTATTTTCTTCTGCAAATTTATTACAGCTACGAGCGCGATTTTCTGAAAGCGTTGCAATACGCAAAACAGCTGCGCGAGAAATATCCCAAAAACTCTGTCTTCTACGCCTATCTCGGACGTGCCTACGCTGCAAGTGGGTTCTGGAAAGACGCTGAAACGATTTATCGAGACATCTTGAAAAAATATCAATCGGGCGATAAAACCTACAACGAGCGGTTCGCCCGCGAAGCCCATTTTCACATTGGTGTGTCGCTAATGAACGACAAGAAAATCGCCGAAGCGCACGAGCATTTCAAGCACGCCGAAGAAATTTGTAAAAAAGTCGATAAGGAACCCTCGGCGTATCACGCGCTCACCATGCTGCGCATTGGCATGATTTACGATTTGCAAGGCAACCATGCGACGGCGGTTGCGCATTACAAAAAAGTGTTGCAAATGAAAGATTATCAAAACTCACATCAACTCGCAAAAACTTATATTGACCACCCTTACGCAGGCTAATCAAGCCGCAGCGCCGCAATGAATTTCTTTCTCTTGAAGACCGAACCCGACGACTATAACATCGACGCCTTGGCGCGCGACGGCGAAACGCTCTGGGACGGCGTTGAGAACGCGCTCGCGCTCAAACATCTGCGCGCCGTGAAGAAAGGCGACAAGTGTTTCATCTATCACACAGGCAAAGAAAAGCGCATCGTGGGTCTCGCCGAAGCAGTCGCCGATGCAAGCAATGAAAAGGACGCAACGTGTCAATTGAAATTTCTTGAAAAGTTTGCAACACCGTTGTCGCTTGCCGAGATGAAAAACATCGATGTGTTTCAAGCGTTTGAGTTGCTCCGTCTGCCGCGCCTTTCGGTGATGCCCGTGCCAGCCGCCATTGTTCAGGAAATTTTAAAGCGCGTCAGATAGTGGAACTCTCGCCTGAACTTTTCGGTGTATGCGCGGCGGCGTTTCTTGCCGGATTCATCGACGCCATCGTCGGCGGCGGCGGACTCGTGCAGTTGCCTGCGCTGTTTATTTTTATGACCACACAGCCCGACGCCGCGCTGCTCGGCACGAATAAACTCTCCTCGATTATGGGAACGTCGGTGGCGACGTGGCGATATGCCAGAAGCGTCGACATTAATTGGCGCATTGCGCTCGTTGCCGCAGGGACGGCGTTTGCGTTTTCGTTCATGGGTGCAAGCGCGGTGCGATTTTTTCCAAAAGAAGCCTTGCGCCCGCTCATCTTGATACTGCTTGTCGGCGTGGCGATTTACACCGCCGTCAAAAAAGATTTAGGCGACAGCCAGCATTTGAAAAACTTACCTAACGAATTTTTTTACGCCGTTGCCATCGGCGCAGGACTTGGTTTTTACGACGGATTTTTCGGACCTGGCGCGGGCAGTTTTTTGATATTCAGTTTCATTCTCATTTTTGGATTTGATTTTTTGCGGGCGTCCGCAACGGCGAAGGTCGTGAACTTTTCGACGAACCTTGCAGCCGTGATATACTTCGGCGCGACGAACAATTTGCTGTTCCATGTCGGAATTCCGATGGGCGCATGTAACATTCTCGGTGCAGTGTTAGGAACGCAGCTTGCTATTCTGCGCGGGAGCGGTTTCGTCAGGGTGTTTTTTCTTGGCGTCATCGCGCTCATCATTGCTAAATTTGGACACGACACTATTAAACTTTACTTGCAATGAACAAACAACTGACAAACTCCATTTTTTATTTTCTCGAGAATCTGGGCGCGGGCGTTTGGATTGGCTCGATTGCGATGTTCGGCATCGCAGTCGCTGGCGTCATTTTCCGCGAAGCAGGCAGCATCAATTTGGCGGGAAGTTTAAACGGGAAAATTTTAGCGCGGCTCAACATCATTGAAACCGTTTCGTCTGTCTTGATGAGCATTGCTGCCGTATATTTTCTCTTGCAGTCGGAAGAGCGCGACACGCTGAGGGTGATTAAAACGGCATTGCTCGTGGTGATGATTGTGCTGCTCATCGTGTATGGGAAATTTTTAACCGACCGATTAGAGCAGTTGCGCGTCGTGGAAATTGTCGATTTCGATAATTTCAATACAGCCAAACAAGCCTTCCGCGACGAGTTCAATCAGCTTCACAAACTTTACACGCAACTGACGAGCGCGAACCTGTTTATGGCGTTGGGATTTCTTGCGCTCTCCGCCTTTCAAAAACGATGAAGCAGTTTTTTTACACTTCTGCCTGCATTGCATTGATTTTACAGGCGTCTACGGCTGCCGCGCAACTCAAAAACGGAATCGACGTTCTTCTGGAAAAGAAGTTTGCGCTCATTGAGGGCAAAAAAATCGGGCTTATCACGAACCGCACGGGAACAACTCTTGAGGGAACGCTGACCTACCACGCACTGGTGAAACGCGGCGCGAAGCTCGTCGCACTCTTTGCGCCCGAACACGGCTTTGCGGGCGACGAAGAAGCTGGAAAAAAAATCGCGTCCTCAACGCTCGGCGATTTGAAAATTTATTCGCTCTACGGAAAAACCAACAAGCCGACGCCAGACATGCTTGCCGACCTCGACGTGCTGCTCTTCGATATTCAAGACGTCGGAACGCGCTGCTACACCTACATTTCAACGATGAAACTTGCCATGCAAGCGTGCGCCGACGCAGGAAAGGAATTCATTGCGCTTGACCGACCAAATCCAATTGCGCCGATTGCGCCGCAAGGCTTTATGCTCGATACGGCGTTTTCGTCGTTCGTCGGGCTGGTGAAAGTGCCGTTTATTCACGGCTTGACAATCGGCGAACTTGCAACGCTCATTCAAGCCGAAGAACTGCCGATGCTAAAACTGACAGTGGTCAAAATGGAGAACTATGACCGAACTCAATTTTTTGACAGCGTCAAGACCTTAAAGTTTATCGCCCCTTCGCCGAATCTTGCAAGCGTTGACGCGGAGATTCTCTATCCTGCAACAGTGTTTTTGGAAGGGCTGAACGTGAGCGAAGGACGCGGAACATCAACGCCGTTTGAAGTTATCGGCGCGCCGTTCATCGATGCCGTAAAACTCATCAATGAACTCAAACAATACAACTTGAGCGGAGTGCGCTTCGACACCATTTCTTTCACGCCAAAAGCGATAAAAGGGAAATCGGAGAATCCGAAGTATCGAGATAACCTATGTTTCGGCGTTAGGGTAATTGTGGTCGACCGAAACGCATTCCAACCGTTCAGCGTCGCGGTTGCATTGCTGGCGGCGTTGAAAAAAAATCACTCGGAGAACATGCGGTGGATGAACAAAGGAAATTTTTTTGATAAGCTCGTCGGCACGAACACCCTGCGTTTGATGCTCGACGCAGGGAAATCGTTTGAAGAAATCACGCGCGCCGCTCAAAAAAGTATCGACGGAATCGATGAACGATACAAAAGAGCGCAGTTGTATTAACCCGCTTCCGCAGGTTCAAAACGAGAGACCAAGAGCGACGTGAGAAGCGTGAGGGAACTGCCAAGAATGACATAGAGCGTCCAAGCGAGCGTGGTTTGTGTGATGATGTAAGCCATAACGACGACGCTGACGAGAAACCCTGCTGCGGTGCTGCGCGCAGTGGCGCCCTTGAAGAAAACCGCCAAAAAGAAAACGCCGAGCAGTCCGCCATAAGTGAATGACGCAATCGAGAGCGCAACATCAACGACGCGCTTTTCAAGCCCAATAAAACCCAGCGCAGCCACCGTCAGCACAATCGACCAAAGAAACGACGCGCGTTTGGCAAATCTAAATTTCTCTGGCTCGCTTGCTGTTTTTCCATGCTCCGTGTTTGCATACAAATCGAACACGGTTGAACTTGAAATCGACGTGATTGCTGTCGAGAGCGTCGACATTGCTGTGGCGAAAATGCCCGCCACGATTAAGCCTGAAACGCCATTGGGTAATCCTTCAATGATGAACTTTGAGAACACCTCGTCGCCGCGCATTTGAACGCCGTTGTAAAACACATACAAGAGCGAGCCAACGCACAGAAAAATTGTGAATTGAACAATGACGATTGCGCCGCTTAGGACGATGGCTTTTTGGCTGTCCTTCAGATTATCGGTTGTAAAAAGCCGTTGCACGATGAGATAGTCTGTGCCGTGCGACGCCATTGAGAGAAACGCGCCGCCGAAGAGCGCGAGAAAAAATTGATACGGCGTCGAGAAAAAATTATCGAAGCTGAAGTTAAAAACGTCCAACTTCCCTTGCGCGGCAAGCAT